>Ga0194121_10010990_pt1 | contig 10868 bp, 9 predicted proteins | sample TA2MahCa50mmetaG_FD_148609 | JGI IMG/M metagenome (GOLD analysis project Ga0194121, IMG submission 148609) | Freshwater microbial communities from Lake Tanganyika, Tanzania - TA2015020 Mahale Deep Cast 50m | ecosystem: Environmental > Aquatic > Freshwater > Lake | place: Tanzania: Lake...
AAAGCCCATTTCTTATTGAGTTATAATGGCCGTAAATAAAGTTATAGCGAGTAAATAGCGAATTAATGGGCCCTTATGGGGTTAGCTTCGCCGCCGCGAGTCTCAATACGGCTTACAATCTTATGGGTGTCAGTCTCCCTTTAAGCTTAAAAGGTAGCGGTCACTATAAGTAAGTCGATTCCAAAGTCCTAATAGCTTTTTGCTTATTGTTGTCTGTTGAGAACTGGAACTTTGCTTTCCTTAATCCGAAAGAGATCTGTTTTTCTAGTGGCACTGCCGTAGGTTTATTTATCCAGGCAATTAAATCATCTCTATCTTTAGGAACCATCGACCATAATGAGTTAAACCCTGAAACCATTGGCAATTCGGTATCTAAAGCCAAAGATGAAAAAGGATAGTTCTCAGCCCGCTCGACCACGCCCGCTCTTATTGGATTTCGTAAGACATACTTTAATACATAGGCCGTAGCGTAGGGAGAATCTAATAAGCTCCACTTATATCTACCACCAAAAACGTGATTAATGCGGTTTGCTGGCTTTTGAATGTTTTTGGAAATATTTGTTAAGAGGTCACGCATAACGTCTCCCAGGTTTTCACAAGGGGTTTCCAATATCAAATGAAAGTGGTTGGACATCAGAACAAATGCAAAATGATGAACGCGGTAGTCCTGGGCTACTTTCAATAAACATGAGGAAAAGATATTCCATACTTCTTCTGTTGGAATGTAAAACCACTCTTTGTTGTTTGAACGGGAGGTTACATGATAGGGAAACTTATTCGTTAAGATTAAGGGTCGTCTTGGCATAGAAAGTTTCACTAGCCTAAATCAACTTCGCTGGAAAGGGGCTCTGGGGTGCGTCACTTAGAATGACCGCTACCTTTTAAGCTTAATGGGAGACTGACACCCCAAAAACCTACAGGGAGACTGACACCCTTAACCAAAAAAACCCGGTTAGCATTGGGCTAACCGGGTTCTTAAATTATGACCGCTACCTTTTAAGCTTACAGGGAGACTGACACCGTTAGCTAGTTGCTGATGCCGTCGATGACGTTGACCATCCTGCGATTTTGGTCGATATACCAAGCATCGCAAGGATTGGCCCCCAATCCATCTACAGCGCAGGTAGGATCATTTGGGTTTCTCAAGTTTCCGGTGGCAGAAGCTACATAGGTCGAGATGGCTCCGACCACTACACCAACAGCGGGAAAAGCAGGAGCAGGAGCGACGGTAGCGTTAACCGTGCAGTTGGTTCTGCCGTTATTTCCGGCGGGAACATATCCCGGTGTATTCCCAATCATTGAGGTCGTCTTAACAAGGTTATTTACTGGACCTGCAATTCCTGTAGCCCAGTTCCCAGGTAAATTAGGAACCTGTCCTACCGCAGTTCCTGCAACAGGAACGATGTTAGCAACCGCCACAGCAGTACAAGTATTGTTAGAAAAACCCCCAGCATAATTAAAGCCTTGTCCGTCAGTCTGAGCTCCAGCTCTAGCAAGGTTGTTGGTATACTGACCGTACTCACCAAAAAATCCAGTCTCAGCTATCGCTATGCCCCCCAACATAACTTGCGCTTCGCCTTTTCTCGACTTTTGGATCATCCGCCTATAAGCAGGCACCCCTTGGGAGGCTAAGACCCCTATGATGGCTACTGTGATAAGTAACTCTACCAGGGTGAAACCCTTGGTACTATGAAGGCCAGTTTTTTTAATACTTCGCATAACGTTCTCCTTGAAAAAATATCCCGGCCCCTAAATACGGTTAGCAGAGATAAAATTTATAATAGTGTTGAGAAAACTAGTTGTGCTTTTTGGTGTTTTAAATTTCTGCACAAGTACTTTTAAATAGTATAGCGAAAAATCTGCACTTTTGGGTCAATATTTTAAAGGAGGAGCGTTTCCCAACCGCTTTTATGCGTAAATTTTGAACATTATGAAAAACTCTCCACATTTTTTATGTGTGCGAGTGTCAAATTTTTTTACTTTTTAAGAAATCGTTTCGCATAGCCGGGCTTAGTCACCTGCTTGCCACGACTAATCACTAAGCTTTCAGGAGGAACATCTCGCGTCACCGTTGTTCCCGACGCGACATAACTTCCAGCTCCCAGCGTTACGGGCGCTATCATTTGAGAGTCACTTCCGACAAAAACACCATCTTCGATGACCGTCTTATGTTTATTCACCCCATCATAATTGCAAGTAATAAACCCACACCCCAAATTCACATCACGCCCTATCTCGGCATCGCCGATATAACTCAAATGCGAAGCTTTGGCGCCATCTTTAAAAATGCTCTTTTTGACTTCGACAAAATTACCTATCTTAACGTGGGCTCCCAACACAGACTCCGGTCTTAAATGGGCATACGGTCCTACTACCGTGTCCGCTCCAATTTCACTCTTTTCAATCACAGAACCCTGTTTGAGTTTTACCCCTGTCCCAAGTTTTGAAAACTCAATACGACATTGGGATTGCACCCAAGTGCCCGCCCCAATCTCAGAATTTTGAATCCGAGTTCCATTTTCGATAACCACATCAGCCCCGATCTTCGTGCGAGTATCAATCCAAATATCGTCAGCCCCTTGAAGAGTCACTCCATTTGCCATGTGAAGCTGATTGACCCGGCTCTGAAGTGTTTTTTCGGCCTCTGCTAGCGCGATGCGATCATTGATCCCCAAAGTCTCACTGCTGTCTTCAAATAAAACTCCGACGACTTTTTTATTGTCAGTCACTAAAATTTCTACGACGTCAGTTAGGTAGTATTCTCCTTGACGATTTTGATTTGAGATTTGTGAAAGCGCTTCAAAAAGGCTTTTGATCTCAAAACAATAAATACCGGCATTAACTTCTTTGATCTCTTTTTCTTGTGACGATGAATCCGCCTCTTCTCTAATCCCTAAAACACAAGAATTTGAGTCTCGAAGAACGCGTCCATAACCTGTGGGATTTTCTAATCGAGTCGTAACCAAACTACAACTTGCCTGAGTTTTCTCATGGGCGCTCAGTAACTTCTCAAGCGATTCTTTTCTTAAAAGTGGGACATCTCCACTTAAAACCAAAACATGCCCTGTTTGAGACTCTAAAAAACCTTGAGCACTCTTGACGGCATCGGCCGTTCCCTTTTGTTCTTTTTGCTCAAAAAACCGAACAAAAGAATAAGATTGACATGCCTCTTGAACTTCTCTTCCACCGTGACCAATCACAACTCCAATAGAGGCTTGAGATAGACTACAAGCCAAATCTAAAACATGATGTATCATCGGCTGAAATAAAACAGGATGAAGAACTTTAGGTCGTTTCGATTTCATCCGCTTACCTTGGCCGGCTGCTAAAATTAAAATGTGTGGTGTTGAACTCATCATACCTCAAACTATAAACAAATTTTTAAACTGTGTCGATTCAAGAGAATTTCTTGGCCACACCAATGTCTTTTTTAATTTGGTTAGTGAGCGCTTCGATAGAACTAAACTTCTTTTCATTGCGAACAAAGTCCAAAAACTCTAAAGTTAGAAACTCATCATATAAATTAGCCTCTAAATCTAAAATATGAACCTCAACCAACTTCGGGCTATCAGAAGAATAGAAAGTAGGGCGAACTCCGACATTCGTAATCGATCTAAACGACTGCAACTGCCATTTGACCTGGGTCACATAGACACCATTTTTCGGAAGAACCTTTTCCGAAGCAAAATGAAGATTGGCAGTGGGAAAACCTATCTGCTTTCCTCGACCATCCCCGGGCTTGACCGCCCCGGAAATGGCATACGGGCGCCCTAACAACCGATTAGCTTCTTCGATTTTTCCCTGAACAATTTTTGCACGAATCAACGAACTGCTGACCTTATCTCCAACTGAGACCGCCTCAACGACCGTCAAACCAATATTATGCTTTTCGCAAAGTCTTTTGAGGAGCTCGGTATCTCCGGCCCGATTTTTTCCGAATCGAAAATTATATCCGACAAAAACCAGCTTAGCTTTGAGCCCCTTGAGTAAATACTCCTCAAAAAACTCCTCGGGAGATAATTCAGATAAAGTTCTGTCAAACTTAGCAACACAACCAAACTTTACCCCCATCAATTTCATCAGATCTAATTTTTCAGTGGTCGTAGTTAGCTGCTCTAATTTTTTTTCCGGATTTAGCACTTGTACCGGATGAGGAAAAAACGTAAGAACCGCAGGAACTAGTTTTTTTGATGAGGCCCCTTCCAGCATTTGAGTCAACAATTTTTGATGCCCCAAATGAATGCCGTCAAAATTTCCAATGGCGACTGCGGAATGAGAAAGGCTTTCAGGAATTCCTGAAAGCCCATGAATCACTTGCATTGAATTAGTTTACTTCTTTGAAGAAGGCTTACGACTACTTTTTGCACTTCTTCGGGACGCTTTCGTTGTTCTCTTGGCTCGGCCCACTGAAGCCGCCTTCTGATTGGCTTCTTGTTTCGAAATTTTCGAGATATAAGCCATCAAATCACTCACTCTTTTATTAAGACGCTTGGCTTCTACTTGAACTAGGTCCGTAACTTTCTTCTCTACTTTCGAGCGAGTGCGCTTGAGTTGCCCTAAAACTTCGTTTAACTGTTTTCGACTTCTTTCACGAGCTTCGCGCCCTTTTAGATCAAAATCCTTGACCAAGTGAGAGATACGCTTCTCATAACTGCTAATTTGTTGAGTCAACTGGCTAATAGCTGGATGCTTAGCCCATTTGCTGAAATCAACTTTAAGACTAGACCGAACAGACATACATTTCTCCTTGTAAAAAGCCATTAAACGCGTAGCGCCAAAAACGTCTCTACTTCAGGTTCTAACAGTAAATATCAAGGGCCGCAAATGAAATTGAGGTTCGGATTTTGTAAAAAGGGTGGGCTCACCCCTTAATAAGTACACGTATCATCGGGACTCAAAATTCCATTAAAGGGAACAAATCGATAATTGTACCCTTGGGTGCTAATTAACTCTAAAGTACGTCCTAACCTGTAAGAATAGTCTATAACATTTTCTCCCGAGGAACCGGAATTGGTATTCGAGTTATTGTTTTGATTATCCCCACCCGATGGAAAAGCATACTGGATTCGAATGACTTGTTGATTAGGATCAACATTCCAAACAAAAGTGCGGACGGGACTATCATATTGGGTATTGTTGATAACGACCTTTACATCCCCTTTAAAGTCCTGGTTAAAAGTAAAAACAGCAAACGAAAAGTTATTCAGGTCACCGGAAAAATCAGGGTCGCTGGTGCTGACAAGCCTCCAAGGAGTTCCTGCGACACTGGTTTGTCTTTCTAGAGGAATAGGACACTTTTTAGCACAGCCCACGGATAAGGCCATTCCCACCAAAAGGAGCCCTATTTTAAGGCTAATGAGATCTTTAGAAAGTCTTAGTTGAGTGTTCATGTTGTCTACACCATCAAGTTGTTACTCTAAGCTAAATCAAAGTTACTCCTTACTGAATAAGCAAATCCCGGGCCAATTCAATTCACTCAAATACTTGATTTTATTTAGTTTAATTTAATGGTCGACCCAAATTATCAGTGTCAAGATGTCCATTTGACTCATAGTGGTTCTAGCCACAACCTAAAGTATCAATAAAATCAAAGTATTACACTGCGCAATTGTGAAACACTCTCCATGAAGAGTTTCTAAAGCAACCAAAGTAAAGTTCCGTAAAATGAGTATAGGTTGTGGAGACCTAGTAAAGCTAAATAGCCACGGAGTCGGCAAAAACTGATAACTAACAAGGGAATCTTCCGATGCGTGGCAAAAACATTAAGAATATTGACCCCCTATTTCAGTTGTTCCAACATCACATGTTAAAGAAGTCTTATGAAGACTCAGCAAGCTTTAGCAAAGAGGTTGTTTCAGGATATATAGTTTATCTAGAATCCACCTCGGCCCACATCCCTTACAATGTAAAAGCCGCTGTGGTTGAAGATTTAGAGGCAGAAACCCACGAACTACTGGTCAAATCGATGTACGGATGCGGCAGTCCTCAAGCCAGTCGCACCTACGGTAAAGTCATCAAAGTAAGAAAAAACACAGAACTTTCAACTTATGAGTTTACCCCCCCTGATTCCCTCTCAAAAGCCGACTCAGAGTAAAATGCCTTCCAAGAACCCTTAAAATAGGTCCGGTTGAATCGCTTTAGAAAGCTCAGTCAATTTAGAACGCGAAAGAACTTTCTACTCGCCTCCAAGCAAAAATCGTATATTGTCCTAACCTTGGATGGAAAATCAGAGTTCAGATTTTAAAGGTTCGAGTTCCTTCTCAGCGCTAAGAAGAGTGGCCGGGGAGTTTCGCCCTCACAAAGGCAAGTTAGCCCTCGTATTAGTTCTAGGTTTAGTTATTTCAACCATCCAACCTATCAGCGTTAAATTATCTCAACGTATTATCGATGAACTCCAAAGTGGAACCTTTATCAAAGGGGCCTTCTTTAAACAGGTACCGGGGCTATTGATCATCGTCTTTTTTATCAGCGGACTTGCTAAATATTTTCATAACACACTACGAAGATATGTCGCAGAAAGAGTTATTATTAAATACCGTACTCTTCTTTTTGAAAAATACATTACCTTCCCATTGTCCGTCTTGGATAAAGCCCGAACTGGGGACTTTCTTTCCAGTATTCAAAATGATTTAGGAAAAATTTCGACCGGTATCGATACATTAATTTTAGTATTAAAAGAACCCTTCACCTTTTTTGGCCTTTTGGGGGCTGCATTTTACTGCGATTGGCGCCTTGCTCTTAGTACCCTCATCGTTGCCCCGATTGTAGCGTTGTTGTTTTCTAAATCCGGAAGCGCCGTCAAAAGATACTCCCAAAAAAATCTGGAAATTTTCTCCGATCTCATGTCGGTGAGCCAAGAAAGCATTTCAGGATCTAGAGTTGTTAAAGTTTTTCAACTTGAACAACCTCTGTTTAGAAAATTTAAAACGATTCAAGAGAATTATTTCAAAGTTTTTATGAAAGCGATCAATGTCGAGGAGCTAGCAACCCCTCTAGTTGAATTTATTGGTTCACTTTTAATTGCCGGAGTCATCATCTATGGCGGTCACAGAGCAACAATGGGTCTACTTACTCCCGGGCAGCTGGTAGGTTTCATCATTGCTCTAGGCTTAGCTCAAATGCCCCTAAAACAACTTAACAATGCTTATCTCAAACTAAAAACTGCAGAAGCTGCTGCTGAGAGAGTATACAAAATCTTAGACACTCAAGATACTCAACGACAAACTCAAGGAAACAAAAGAATCTTGACTCTATCGAGAGAGATCGTTTTCGAAAATGCAGGTCTAAAATACGAAGACAAACTTGCTCTCTCTCAACTCTCTTTCAAAGTTAAAAAAGGAGAATGCGTTGCTTTTGTGGGACACAGTGGCAGTGGAAAATCTAGTATCGTTAATTTGCTTCCCAGACTCTACGAACTAAGCCAAGGACAAATTCTTTTCGACGGCACGTCTATTTCGGAATTTGTTTTAGAAGATCTTAGAAGTCTCTTTTCCTTTGTTACGCAAGATACTTTTCTTTTTAACGACTCTCTTTTTGAGAATATTCGCTATGGAAATCCTAAAGCAACCACCGATGAAGTTGAGAAAGCAGCCGAACAGGCTCACTGTACAGACTTCATTAAAAAATTAAAAAAAGGTTATCACACGCGAATCGGGGATCGAGGTGTTTGTTTGAGTGGGGGAGAGAGACAACGCGTAGCCATTGCGAGGGCTCTTCTAAGAAATTCTCCAATTCTAATCCTCGATGAGGCCACTTCAAGTTTAGACAGCCAAAGTGAAGCTATTATTCAAGGGGCCATGGAACATTTGATCCAAGGAAAAACAACTTTCATGGTCGCGCATCGTTTATCTACCATCAGAAAAGCCGATAGAATCTATGTGGTCGAAGAAGGTAAAATCAAAGAATCCGGTTCCCACGCTCATCTGCTCAAGGCTAGTGGGATTTATCGCGGCTTTTATGACAAACAGATGGGAAATACACTTCAAAAAAATGGGGATCTAGGATCTAGCGCGGAAACCTCTATTTAACCCGTTTTAGATGGGTGCTTAGATTCGGGTTTTTTATTTTCACGAATTCACCCTTTTCAACTTCAAGTGTCACATTAATCCTTTCAGAATGAAAAACAGCCTCTAATCTTTGAGAAATGGCTTTTAATGTTTCATTTTGAAGTTTAAGTCCAATGAACAGAACGCCAGGTTCCTGAATGTACAAAACATCGGTTACCCGTATCTCCGAATTAATTCTGGAGGCAACTTTATTCAACATATAAGCAGGAACTTGGGATCCATCTTCTCGAGCCATTTTGTATTTTAGAAAGTAAAGAGAGTGCCCCAAATCTAGATGTTCGAAAAAAGCTTGGACTCTGCGTTTAGTTGCTTTCTCAACAAAAACGATCATATAACCTACGACCGACACATGGCTTAAAAGAGTAATAATTGGAAAAATAGAACGTCTCATCACACCACTTCGAATTAATGCAAATCCGGTTACCAATCCGGCGAATTCGATGATAGCGAAAGTAATAAGAATATAACGAAGAGGAAGAGAGGTTTGAATCAATCGATGGTGGAGATGACCCTTATCTGCCTGAAACGGGGAACGTCCTGTGATTAATCGACTCAACAACACCATAACGGCATCGGAAATGGGGACGAGAAAAAACAACCCAGAGATAGAAAGTCTAGAGATTGCATCATTAGCTTCAACGGGAACACTTAAATGCATATAAGCTAAAACAAAACTAAAGAAATAACTTCCTACATTTCCAAGAAATCCTTTTCTTTTAACGACATTAAGGTACAAAAACGGGATTAAAGAACCTACCAAAATGGGCGCATAAATAGATAAAACATCAAGGCCGCTTTGATTGCGAGCAATCACATAAAATCCAACACCGCCCATCAACAAGACAAGACCAGCCAAGCCATCAATTCCATCGATGAAATTAACGGCGTTCATTAAGCCTAAAATAAAAAATATCGAAAGATAAGTTCCGGCAGGTCCATACTGCTCGCTAATTCCCTGACGAAGATTGGGATCAAAAAGAACTAAGCAGACTACAAAAACTATTTGGACAAACATTTTATCGATAGCAGGTAGCGGTTGCCTATCGTCTAACATGCCCATGATCCCTATTACCACCGCTGTACTTAGAAACCAGCCGCTGATAGGAAAAAATAGTTTAGCTACACCGAAATAAAGAATTGAGATTAGGACAATACTCTGCCCGATAATGGGGATCTGAACCTCGGTGAGTCCTCTAGCTTTCGGCCAATCAATTAAACCCAATTTTGGAGCAATGCGGTGATTAATGATAAGCAGCGGGTAGCTTAGTAACCCTGCTCCCAAAAGCAACACGACAAACTCTAATATTTGCGAAGTTGAAATTAACATGAATTTTTAGATTTAGAGACGAGTCGGCTATTCCCCTCAAAGCAAACTACGACATAGAGCGGAAACCTACTCTCATAAGTGTACTGTTTTTTTTAGTTTGGCTCAGTAGAAATCTGTCAAAAGCCCGATTTTGCTTGGACTCACCGCTTCTTTAACCAAAAAGATGATTCCTTCTCTTAAACAAGATAGACTATCTCTTTACAACCCAATCCCACAAAATGGCAAAACAACCTAAAATTATTCTTGGCGTTAGCTACGGGCATGGAGATTCTTCGGCAGCTTTAATTGTTGGCGATCAATTGGTGGCCGCTGCAGAAGAGGAACGTTTTAATAGAATAAAACACTTCGCCCACTTTCCAACCCAAGCCGTTAAATATTGTCTGGAGCACGCCAACATCGCCCCTGAGCAGGTTGAGGTGGTCGCTATAGCCAAAAGGCCATGGAATCTATTTCACAAAAAAATAGCTTTGGTGTTAGCACACCCAAAATTAATTAGAAAACCGAAATCTCCGATGGCTGACCGAAAAGTTTCCCTTTCAAAAGAGCTAAAACAGTTGGGGTTGAATAGAGCCAAAGTTCAGCGGGTAGAACATCACCTAGCTCATCTCTATAGTTGCCGCTACTTGGATCAAAGCTCTGAGGCCGCCTATCTTTCCTTCGATGGCCTTGGGGATTTTGTTTCAGCAAGCATTGGAAAAACTATCGGGCATGAAATTAAAATTTTAGATCGAATGATTTTCCCGCACTCAGTCGGATTTTTTTACAGTGCTTTAACTCAGTACTTAGGATTTCCACATTATGGAGATGAGTTTAAGGTTATGGGACTATCCAGTTTTGGACAACCCAAATACTTAAAAGAGATGCGGAATTTGATTCGAAAAAAAGAGAACTTTGGCTGCGAATTAAATCTTGAGGCTTTTCCCTTGTTTAAAAAACCCATGAAGTTTTTCATAGAGAAATCTCAGCCTAAACTTCTTCCTTTTTACAATCTAAATTATATGACACAACTGATTGGATTTTCCCCGAGAAAACCCAATGACCCCATTTTACAATGTCATAAAGACCTGGCTAAGTCGGCTCAGGTTTGTTTTGAAGAGATTGGTAATCACTTGCTTCTGCAACTCTATGGAAGAGTTCCTTCGAGTACCGTAGCTCTTTCCGGAGGGTGTGCCCACAACAGTGTCTGGGTAGGACAAATTACCAAGAACACACCATTTAAAAAGGTTTTAGTAGCACCCGCTTCCCATGATGCTGGAATTGCGGTAGGAGCCGCCATCTGTTTTGCTGGACGCCCCATCACTCCTCAAGGCGGTCACTGGGGTCTCTTGGGCCCGCAACCCAAAAAAGAAACAGAGAATTTGGCTTTGTCCTCATTCCAATGGGCCGACACAACCGAAGAACTGACCTTCGCTACTGAGGATAAACTGACCCATTGGGTGGTCAAAGAGTTGATCAATGGCAAAATTATAGGCCTC
>Ga0194121_10010998_pt1 | contig 10865 bp, 13 predicted proteins | sample TA2MahCa50mmetaG_FD_148609 | JGI IMG/M metagenome (GOLD analysis project Ga0194121, IMG submission 148609) | Freshwater microbial communities from Lake Tanganyika, Tanzania - TA2015020 Mahale Deep Cast 50m | ecosystem: Environmental > Aquatic > Freshwater > Lake | place: Tanzania: Lake...
GCGGCCGCGGGCGGCCACGGTTCGATCGCCGCCGCGATCGTCGCCAGCCCGAGCGCGGCGTGGCCCTCGCCGAACAGGCAGAGCGCGCGCCCGAAGCGGGGGCTCACGCCGGGGCGCCCGGCTCGGCGAGCAGGCGCGCGACGACCTCGCCGTTCGCCGGCGGGAACTTGAGCTGCGCCAGTTCGGCCCGGGCGATCCAGCGCGCCGCATGGTCGCGGGCGGCCGCCGCGGACGGTTCGCGCGCGCCGCACGGTCGGCACTGGAAGAAGGTCAGCACGAGGCGCTTTCCCGGCGTGCCGCCGTAGGCGACGGCGAGGAGCTTCTCGACGGCGACCGCGAGGCCGGTCTCCTCGGCGACCTCGCGCACGCAGGCCTGCTCGAGCGACTCGCCGGGCTCCCGTTTGCCGCCCGGAAACTCGTCGTAACCGCCGAAGGAGTCGGCGCGGGCGCGACGGGCGACGAGGAGCGTGTCCTCATGGCGGACCACGCCGATCACGATGTCGGTCCACGCGCCGTCCACGCCGGCGGGCTTGCGCGCTTCGCCGCCGCCTCGGCGCCGGCTCACCGGTGCTCGATGCCCCACCAGGTGAAGCCGATGGCCGGGTCGTCGTGGCGGAAACGGAACTCGTCCTTCGGGTTGTAGTGCTGGTCGGTGTAGTAGACCATCAGCAGGTCGTCGCCCGGGAGCACCTCGTAACCATGGGCGACTCCGCGCGGGATGCGGACCGCCTTCGGGTACTGCGCGCCGGCGAAGATCGAGTTCGCGATCCCGAACGTCGGCGATCCGACCCGGCAGTCGACCAGCGCGATGCGCACCGTGCCGCGCAGCGGGCAGAAGACGTCGTCCTGCTCGAGGTGGAAGTGGAACGCCTTGATGACGTTCGGACGCGTCAGCGTCAGCGAGCTCTGCTTCACGGTGAAGCCGGCGACGATCGGTTCGTTGTCGCGGAACACCTCGGCGAAGTGGCCGCGATCGTCCGGCCAGAGCTTCAGCTCCTTGATCGCCGCGCCGACGATCTGCCCCTTGTCGGGCCCGACGTTGCCGTGGATCAGGTGGTGCGCGCGGACCTTGACGGGCTTCGCTTCGAGCATGGGGAGGTGGGGCGCCGGTGGGCGGTCAGGAGGGAACTGCGGGAACGGTCGGCTGCGACGGGCGGGTGGGACAGTAGCTCGACGCCGCGCGCGGTGCCATGACCGCGGCTTCCGCCGCGGCCGCGCTCAGCGAAGCGCCCGCCCCGTCGCGGGATCGACGTCGAGGTGGAGGCGCTCGTCGGCGGCGACCCAGAACAGGAAGCCGTACATCATCTCGTGCTCGGTCTGCTGCCCGAAACGCACCGTCGCCGTCGGGTCGGGGTTCCACGGATTGAAGCGTGAATTGTCGAAATGGGCGCGGCCGTCGATGCGGGTGCCGGCGGCGAAGCGCGCGCGCCCCGGGAACCAGCGATAGGACGCCTGCCAATCGAAGTCCCAGGTCGGCACCAGCAACAGCGTCTCGCCGCCGCTCGCGCCGGGCGCATGTGCGGTGAACCGGAAGTCGCGACCGCGCCGATGCATGTGGACGAACAGGCCGACGCCGACGGCATCGGTCGGGAACGTGCGCGCCGCCGCCACCGGATGGGCCGGCGCGCCGGGCGGGATGGCGAAGCCGAATTCGGCGATCTCCAGGTGATGCAGTTCCTTCTCGACGCGGTGGCGGGGGAACCGCAACGCCACGCGCAGGCGGTCGCGCTCGGGCTTGCCGCTCGGCACGTAGTGGATCTGCAGCGCCAGCAGCGAACCCGCCGGCAGGCGCACGGCGAGCCCCGGCTCGAGATCGAGCGGATCGCCGCCCGGGACCTGGCCGGTGATGAAGTGCTCCGACCGGTACGCCTCGCCGAGCCGCACATGGGCGAGGTTGCAGTGGTGCATCACCCGCGGATTGTCGGCCCGGATCTCGACCGCCTCGACCCAGGTGTCGACGGCGAACACGTGGGGCAGCAGCGCGTACTGGTAGGGGAGCGAACCGGTCGCCGGCAGTTCCATCTCGGTCGGCGTCGCGAGCACGAGGTCGGGTCGGCCGATCCGCCAGTCGGCGCCGTCCGCGGCCGGCGCCGCCGGCGCCGCGATCGGCGGAACCGCGGGATCGCCGCGCGCGGCACCGCTCTTCGCCCAGTCGATCAACGTGCGCCGTTCGTCGGGCGCCAGCAGGCGGGCGTTGCGGAAGCGGCCGTGGTGGCTCGCGGCATGCCACGGCGGCATCCGGCCGCTGGCCACCACCTCGGCGATCATCGCCGCGTGCGCGCCGGCGGTCGCCGCGTCGAGCAGCGCGAAGGGCGCGGCACCGCCCGGTTGGTGGCACTCGACGCAATGGCGCTCGAGCAGCGGCCGGACGTGATGGCTCCAGGTGAGGCCCGGTGTCGGCGTCGGCGCCGGCGAGATCAGGCAGCCTTCCGCCGGCGTCTGCGCCAGCTCCGGCGTGGTGCCGCCGAGGACCGCGTCGAGGGCGAGCCGCAGGTCGGGGCGGCCCGGGTCCGCCGCTTCACCGCCGACGCGCAGCCGCGCGTCGATCCGGCCGCGGTAGGCGACGCGGCGGTCGCGGTCGAGCACGACCACCTCGCCGGCGCGGGTCGCCCCGCAGGCGCGCGCCGTCGCCAGCTCGCGGTCGAGCACGAACGGGAAGGTCGCGCCATGGTCGAGCGCCAGCGCCGCCGCATCGACCACGGTGTCGTCCGCCCCGACGTCGACGCCGACGAACTGCACGTTGCGCGGCGCGTACTCGCGCTGCAGCGCCTCGAGCTCCGGCAGCTGGCGCGGCACCAGCGGACAACCGACGCGGGTGAAGCAGAGCACGAACGCGTCGCGCGACCCGAAGTCGGCCAGCGTGCGGCGCAGGAAGCGGACGTCGAAGAACTCGCCGTCCACCGGCGCGTCGGTGGCGACGGACGACGTCGGAGCGAACGGCGCGAGCGCGAGGAGCGCGGCGAGGAAGCGCGGTCTCGACATGCACCCGATGCTACGGCGGGTCAGCGCACCAGCGGCCGACAGTCCTTGTCGGTGAAGCCGCCGAGCAGGATGCGGATCAGGTCGATGATCCAGATCACGGCGAAGCCGCCGCCGGTGAGGAGCAGGAGGATCCCGGTCGCGATCTTGCCGACGTAGAAGCGGTGGATGCCGAGCGGTCCGACGAAGACGCAGAGCAGCACCGCCACCAGCCAGCTGTGGCCCTCCACTGGGAAGATCGCGCGTTCGATCGGGTCCTGCGCGGACGGGACGCGGACGCCGCAGTGGATGCAGACGAACGCCTTGTCCTCGATCTGCGAGCCGCAGTGGTGGCAGAACAACGTCGAACCTCCCTTCGGGGACGCGGCGCCGGCGCCGCTGCGGCCGCGGCACGCGGGGTGGCAGCCGCGCTCCTACGGAATCGCGCGGGCAGCGGTTCACCGCGGGGGCGGCGCGTCGGCTAGCTTGCCGCCACGGGCGTCCGCGCTGGAGCCAGTCGATGCGCATCGATCATTCGGAACAGGGGGAGCCGGCCCTCGTGCTGGCCTTCGCGCGGCGCGAACTGCCGATCTTCCGCGCGCTGCTCGAACGGGCGAGCTTCCAGGACATCCGGCCCGACCTGCAGGGCGCCGTGTTCGACCTGCTCGAGCGCCTGCTGGCCGAGGTGCCGACGGGCGCCGCGCCGCGGAGCGGCTGAGCGACGGCGTCAACGCTGCCGGGCGCCGGGCAGGCCCTGTTCGAGTCGCGCGCGAGTGGCGGCATGCAGCCGATCGAAGTCGGCGCGCGCCGCCGGCGCCAGCGGCGCGCCACGGGCGAATTCGGCGAGCGCCGCCAGCGCGCCGCGCGGATCGCCCTGCTGCTGCCGCAGCGACGCGAGCGCGCGAAACGCCGGGAAGTACCAGGGCGCCAGCCGGCATGCCGTCTCCGCGCGGTCGAGCCGTTCCTCCGGCGTGAGCCCCGACGCCGTCGCGCTGGACGCCGTGCGAACCAGCTCGCGCAGGTCGACCGCCGGCAGCAGCTCGGCGGCGGGCAGCGGCGCGACGGCGTCGGCGAAGAGCGCGGCGCCGTCCGCGCCGGGATCGACGACGCAGGCGAACGCCGTGGTCGCCGCCGCATGGGCGCTGCGTGGCCCGCTGCCGTCCTCGTCGCCCCACGCCTCGCCGTGGTCCGTGGCGACGATCACGCGGGTGTGGCGATCGCGGTCGGCGCGGCGCAGTTCGGCGAGCAGGCGACCGAGCTCGCGATCCGCCGCCCGCAGGCGCTCGCGCGCGACGACGGCGAGCTCGGCGGCCGCGGCGTCCGGCGTCGCCGCCTCGCTGGCCATGGCATCGAACTGCACCCAGAGCGCGAACGGCGTGGTCGCCCGCGCCAGCCAGGCGAGCGCTGCATCGGCGGTGGCGGCGGCGCTTCGGCGCAGGGCGACGGGCGCAGCATTCGGTCCGTCGAGGTCGATCGAGAAGTGCTCGATCAGGGGGCCGTCCTCGTGACTTCGCGGCCGCTGCGTCGCCAGCAGCCCGGACAGCTCGCCGCGCGAGACGAACGCGGCGGCGGGCGCCGGTGCGAGACCCGAAGTCGCGGCCGCGATCAGGTCGCCGTGGGCGGCGCGGCAGTCGACATGCGCGGAGCGATAACGCTGCGTCCGGCCCGGAACCCGCAGCAGTCGCGCCAGCTCCGGCAGGTCGCCCGCGGCGAGTGCCGCGTCGAGCGACTCGACGCGCGCACCGCACCAGGTGACCAGGAGCAGGTTGCGTTCGGTGCGCACGGTCGCCCCGCCCGCGGTCGCGGGTGCGCTCGCCGGCCCGCAGGCGGCCGCCAGCAGGAACAGCGGGAGCCAGGCGGCGCGTGCGCGGTCGCGTCGGCGCCGGCGCGTGCAGCTCCCGGCGGCGTCAGTCGGCGTCGGAGGAGTGGTCGTGGATGATCTCCAGGCCGCGCTCGCCGCGCTCCAGCACCAGCGTGAAGCGGCCGTGCGGATCGTCCGGCGGTCGCGCCAGCGCCCAGCGGCCGAGCACGACGTAGGCGTCGGGGCCGACCCGGCGGATCTCGAGCTCGTCGAAGGTGAGCCGCCCCTCCTGGCCGCTCGGATACGCCTTTCGATAGCGCTCCTCCAGCGCGGCGCGGCCGCGCGTGATCGTCCCCTTCGCGCCGACGAAGGTCATGCGCTCGCCGGCCGCGTAGCCGGCGACGAACGCGTGCAGGTCGCCGCGGTTCCACGCCGCGCCCTGCGCCGCCAGCAGCGACTCGATCGTGGCGACGTCGGCCGGATCGGGGGCGGGTGGACCGGCCCGGCCGCTGCTGCAGCCGCCGCCGAGCGCCAGCAGCGCGATCGCCGCCGTCGCGCTCGCGCGCCACGTGCGCGGACCCCGGATATGCTCGGTCGTCATGCCGCTCTCCCGCTTCCTCATGCTGTTCGGACTCACCCTGCCGCTGGTCGGGCTCATCTTCGGGATGTCGACGCTGAACGGCGGCAACCCCAAGGTGGCGATGTTCACCGAGCTCACCTGCCTCGCGGCCGGTGCCGCCATCTTCATGTTGGGCCACGGTCTCGCCAAGAAGGACGGCCACGGGTGACCGACGGTCCGCCGGAGCCGACGCTCGCCGAGATCGTCGCGGCGCGCGCGCGGTTGCACGGTCGCATCCACGTCACGCCGCTGCTCACGGCGCGCAGCCTGTCGCGGCCGGGAGCGGAACTCCGCCTCAAGTGCGAGAACCTGCAGAAGGTCGGCGCGTTCAAGGCGCGCGGTGCGCTGAACCACCTGCTGCTGCTGCCGCCGGAGCGGCGGGCGCGCGGCGTGCTGACCTACTCGTCCGGCAACCACGGCGCGGCGCTGGCGTGGGCCGCCCGCGAGCTCGGCGTGGCGGCGACGATCTTCGTGCCGGAGGACATCCCGGCCGGCAAGCGTGCCGCGATCGAGGGCTACGGCGGTGCTGTGGTCGTCGCCGGTCGCACCTCGCGTGACCGCAAGCAGGCGTGCGAGGCGGCGGCGGCGAGCAGCGGCGGCGCGATCGTGCCGCCCTTCGACGATCCGTGGATCGTCGCCGGACAGGGCACCTGCGGGCTCGAGATCGTCGAGCAGGCGGGCGACGTCGCGCGCGTGCTGGTGCCGGTGGGGGGCGGTGGCCTGCTCGCCGGCACGGCGCTGGCGATCCGATCGTTGCGGCCGGCGGTCGAGGTGATCGGCGTCGAGCCGGCGGCGGCGGCGTCGATGCAGGCGGCGCTCGCGGCCGGGCGCCCGGTCGAGATCGCGGTGGGCGACACGATCGCGGACGGATTGAAGCCGGTGCAGGTCGGCGCGCTCAATCACGCGCTGGTGGCACGGCGGGTCACGCGCATGGTGACGGTGACCGACGATGCGATCCGCGCGGCGATGCGGCTCCTGCTCGAACGCTGCAAGCTGGTGGTCGAGCCGTCGGGCGCGGTGACGGTCGCGGCCTGGCTCGCGCTCGCCGATGCCGAACGCAGCGGAGTGAGCGTGGCGCTCCTCTCCGGCGGCAACGTCGACGCGAATCGGCTGGCGCGACTGCTCGTTTGAACGAGCCGTCGCGGAGCAGGTCACTTCCGCGCGGCGCGTTCGCGGGGGGCGCCGGCGCGCGGATGCGCCTGGTCATAGACCTCGCGCAGTCGGCGCGCCGAGAGGTGGGTGTAGATCTGCGTCGTCGTGACCTGCTCGTGGCCGAGCAACTCCTGCACGGTCCGCAGGTCGGCGCCGCGCTCGAGGAGATGGGTCGCGAACGAATGGCGCAGCGTGTGCGGGCTGCCCGTGGCGGTGATGCCGGCGCGGCGCAGGTGACCGACCACCAGGCGATGGATGCTGCGCGTCGACAGCGGACCGCCGCGCAGGTTGACGAAGAGCGCCCGGGTGGTGGCGCCCCGCTCGCTCAGCAACGCCCGTCGCGCCACCAGATACTCGGCGAGCGCGCGCTGCGCCGGCCCGCCGAGCAGCCCGATCCGCTGCTTGTTGCGCTTGCCCTGGATGCGCAGGGCGCCATCGGCCTCGAGCGACGCCTCGGTCAGCGCCGCCAGCTCCGAGACGCGCAACCCCGCCGAATACGCCATCTCGAGCAGCGTCCGGTCCCGGCGCGCCGCGAAGTGGTCGCCCTGCGGCGCCACCAGCAGGCGGTCGAGGTCGGCGCCGGTGAACACCTTCGGCAGCACGCGGCGGCGACGCGGGAGACGCAGGCCGGCCGCCGGATCGCCGGTCAGCGCGCCTTCCCGTTCGAGGAAGCGCAGGAACGAGCGGACGGCGGCGAGGCGGCGCGCGAGGCTTCGTTCGCTGTCGCGGCCGCCGCCTTCGCGACGATGCTGCACGAAATGGCGGACGTGGAGCAGCGTCAGCTGGCTCGGTTCGGTGACGCCGCGGTGGCGCATCAGGCCGAGGAAGTCGACGAGGTCGTGCTCGTAGGCGCGCAGCGTGTGCGGCGAGCGTGCCTTGAGTCGCAGTTCGGCCATGAAGGCGTCGAGGTGCGCATACACGACGGCAGGCACGCTAGGATCGGCGCGGCGCGGTTCAATCGCGGCGGTCGGCCGTGAGCGCACGTGACGAGGAGGAGGCGGTCGTTCCCAGCGAGACGCGCGGCCTGCTCGAGACGATCCGCTGCCGGGACGGCGTCGCGCCCCTGCTCGCACGCCACCAGGAGCGGCTCGCCGGATCGTGGCGGCACTGGTTCCGCGGCGCACCGCCCGCGCTGGTGGAGATCGCCGGCAGCGCCATCGCCGCGACCAGGGGAGTCGGCGGCCTCGTGCGCATCGCCTTCGCGCGGAACGGGCGTGAGCCCGCGATCGCCGTGACGCGGCGACCGCTGCCGCCCGCGCCGCGCCACTGTCGCGTCGCGATCGCCGCCACGGCGCGCATGGAGCCGGCGGCGGAGCGGAGCGTCAAGCAGCTCGACCGCGCGTGGGTCGAGCGGCTCGCGGTCGCTGGCGTCGACGAGACGCTCGTCTTCGACGACGAACACGGCCTGCTCGAAGGAACGCGCAGCAACCTGTTCGTCTGGCGCGGCCGCGAGCTGGTCACGCCGCCGGTCGCGTCGGGTCTGGTCCCCGGAGTGGTGCGCGCTGAATGGATCGCGCGCGCTGCGGAGTTCGGTCTCACCGTGGTCGAGCGCGCGGTCACCGCCAACGACCTGCGCCGCTGCGGAGCGCTGGTCCTCACCGGCAGCGGGCTTGGCGTCGTCGCCGTCGCCGAATGCGACGGCCGGCCGGTCGGGAGCGCTTCCGGGCGGGAGGCTGTGCGCCGAGTCCGCACCCGACTCCTGTCCGGCGGCTGATACGATCCGGCCACGTTCAGGCGACCGCGAAGCGCCGTTTCACCCCGGGGTTCTGCGCTGGCTGCGGGTTCGTTCGGAGGGCTCGATCATGACGCGCTGGTTGCGACCTTGCCTCGTTCCGTTCGCCGCGGTCGTGCTGTCCGCCGTCGGTGCGGGTGGCGCCGTCGCGCAGGTCACGGTCGACGATCGGATCGCCAGCCTGCAGGAGCTGGTGAAGAAGAAGAGCGACGATCAGGCCACCGTCGTCGTCGACGGCCTCGCGCAGGCGTGGGGCGGGATGAACGAGGACGAGAAGAAGAAGTCGATCGCGGCGCTCGAGAAATGCCTGTCGGCGCGTCGCGAGGAGGGCGATGACAAGCTGTACGAGGGTGTGATCGCCGCGTTCGCCAATTGCGGCGAACTCGGGCAGAAGGCGACGCTCAAGTCGCTCAAGTCGGCCAACGTCGACAAGCGCCCGGGCGTGCTCGCCGGAGCGCTCCGGTCGCTCGGCTTCCACAAGAACCCCGCCAACGTGAAGGCGCTGGTCGACTACCTGGTCCACAACGAGCCGCGCGTGGTGGCGGGCGCCGCCGAGGCGCTCGGCAACTACGCCGACGAGCCCGAGAAGACGCGCAAGCCGATCGTCGAGGAGCTGGTCAAGAACTACGCGCAGTTCTCCTCGGCCGCCTCCAACAGCGGCGCCTCCAACAAGGAGAAGGGGATGGCGCTGGAGCGGCTCGCCGTGGTCGAGAAGTCGTTCCGGGAATCGCTGCAGAAGCTGACCGGGCAGGAGTTCAAGGACGCGCCGGCGGCGCAGAAGTGGTTCAACGACCACAAGTCGAAGAAGTGGCCCGACCTGAACGCCGCCACCGGCGGTTCCTGAGCGGCACGGCGCAACGGAGGCGGCGGCGCCTTGCCCAGTTTCAACCTCAAGCGACTCTGCTACGACCGCCTGATTCGACCGATCCTCTTCACCCGGGACACGCCGCGGTCGAAGGCGGGCGGCGTCGGGCTCGGCGTCTTCATCGCGTTCACGCCGACGGTCGGTCTGCAGATGCCGATCGCGTTCGGCGCCGCCACCATCCTCGGCGTCAACACGCCCCTCGCCGTGGCGATGGCCTGGCTGACCAACCCGGTCACCGTGCCGCCGATCTACTACTTCGAGTACCGGGTCGGTGCGTGGATGCTGGAACAGGAGGCGATCGGCAGCGTCGATGCTTTCTGGCGCCACTGGGAGAGCGTTTCGGCGACGCATGAGGGCTACTGGGCGCGCGTGACCCACCTCGCCGCGGACGTCGGCTACCCGCTCTTCCTCGGGGCGTTGCCGGTGGCGCTGGTGCTGGCGCTGATCGCCTATCCGCTGACGCTCTGGCTCTGCACTCGGCGCGCGCGGGCCGAAGCGGCGGCGGTGCTGCCCACGGTGCGGGGGGAACTCCTCCCCGAGCCGGCGCACGCGCCGCTGCCGGGGGCGGAGTCGACGGTGCTCTCGCTCGACGCGGAGACGCGCGAGCGATTGGCGCGCGAGCGCGACGCCGCGCGCGACAGGCAGGGCGCGCCGGGATCCGGCGGGGCGGGCGCGCTGCTCCCGCTGCTGCTGGCGGCGCTCTTCGCAACGCACGGTTGCGCCGAACCGCGCGATCCGTGGACGACCGCCGGTTCGCAGGTGGAGTCGCGCACCGAGGGCGAGTTGACGCTGCTCGCCGGCTGGTGCGATGCGGCGACGCTGGCGGTGATCGCACCGCTGCACGCCGCGGATGGACGCGACCAGTGGGCGCAGCAGAAGCTGGCGCAGCTGGCCGCGACGAAGGAACCGCGGACCTGCCTCTCGCTCACGCTGTTCCGCTTCGGCGACGGCGCCTTCGAATGGCCGACCGACACCGTCGCGGTCCGATTCGCGACGAGTGCGGGAAGTCTCTCCACCCTGTCGCCGTCGCAGTGGCTCGCCGGTGCGGCGGGCAGCGACGTGAACCTGCTGCGGGCGATGACCGGTGCGGGGGGTGCGCCCTCGCTGAAGGCGGGCCAGGTCGCGCGACTGCTCGTTGCGGTGCCCGGTCCGTTCGCGCTGGCCGATTGCCGGGGAGCGGAGTTGTCCGGGCGTGCCGGTCCGGTCGCGTTGACGGTGCATCGGGTCGGCGCGGTGGCGTGGGACGAACTGCGATCGCAGTCCGACCGCGCGCGGCTCGAGCAGATGATCGGAGCGACCGGCGGCGGGACAACGACCGCTGCCCGCGCGGAGGAGGCGGGGAATGAACGGGCAACCGATCCGGACGGCGACTGAAACGGGACGCGCCGTGGTGGCGGCGCTCGCGCTCGGCCTCGTCGCGGGCGGTGCGCTGGTCTTCGCCATCGGGGAGCGGCGCAACGCCGACGCTGCCGAGGAGCGCGCAGCGATCGCCGAGCGGCGAGCGTTCGAGGAGCGGCTGGCGGCGCTCGAGGCGCAACAGCGGACGCTGGCGTCGCTCGCGCTGCTGCAGAATGGAAATGGCGCGCCGGATCGCGACCGCGCGGAAGTCGCCGCGGACGAGCGCCCGGCAACCTATGCGGCGACCGGGTCGGACGCGCTGGCCGGCAAGCCGGTCGAAGCGGACGCGGCGGGCAGTCGGCAGCGCACCGGGGTCGAGGACTCGGCGATGGCGCGCGCT
>Ga0194121_10011002_pt1 | contig 10862 bp, 9 predicted proteins | sample TA2MahCa50mmetaG_FD_148609 | JGI IMG/M metagenome (GOLD analysis project Ga0194121, IMG submission 148609) | Freshwater microbial communities from Lake Tanganyika, Tanzania - TA2015020 Mahale Deep Cast 50m | ecosystem: Environmental > Aquatic > Freshwater > Lake | place: Tanzania: Lake...
CATTGTCATGGATACCTGACGCAGCCGGAACATACACAGCAACTGTGTTTGTCTGGGAGTCAGTTGACAACCCAACCGCACTATCACCAACCGTAACAACTTCAATTAACGTAAGCTAAGACTAGAATACAACTCATCATTTTACGTCTTTTTAACCATGAGAGGCATAGGCTGGTTGGTAAGATTTTATTGTGGTAAAAGATGATAACTCTATTTGGAATTAATATCTGATTTAAAAAAAGGGAAACGACAAGCAATCGCGAAGGCTATATCGATAATTGAAAATAATAAAGACGAGTCGAAAAAATTAATAAAAAAAATATTCAAGGTAACAGGTAATTCAATAATTATTGGAATAACGGGCCCTGCAGGTGCAGGGAAAAGCTCACTGATAAACAAAACCGTTCTTGAACTAAAAAAACTAGGTGTGTTACCAGCTGTTTTGGCAATTGATCCAACAAGTCATGTGTCTGGAGGTGCAATTTTAGGTGATAGGGTACGAATGATCGAATCTACCGATTCTGGAACATATATTCGAAGTATTGCTTCAAGAGGAGCAAGTGGAGCTATTTCACGTTCAATAAGAAATAGCATTCGTGTTTTAGAATATGCTGGTTTTGATCCAATAATTGTCGAAAGTATAGGAGCTGGTCAAACTGAAATCGAAATCTCAAACATTGCAGACATTACTGTTGTAGTTTTTAATCCAAATACTGGAGACAGTATCCAAACAATAAAAGCTGGACTCACAGAAATAGGTGACATTTACCTAGTAAATAAAAGTGATTTGGACGGGGCATCACAACTATATGATGCAGTACAATACTACATAGGCAGTACGTCATCAGATAAAATTACTATACTAAAAACATCTACAAAAACTAATGAAGGAATTTCCAAATTTGCTAAAAAACTAAAACAATTAATGAAAGAAAAACAAAAAATAAAAAAAGTGAAAGAAAAACAACGTTTGGAGTTTGAGTTAAAAGATATTATTTTAAATAATATTAAAGAAAAAATTGATTTAATGTTAGATAACAAAACTCATGATAAATATCTCACACTTATTCAATCAAAGAAAATGACTCCGCTTGACGCTGCTGATGAAATTGTAAAATCAATCGTTAAAGATTAACATGAAAGAAAAATCTGAAAGTGAAAAAGAATTTTTTACAGATTCTAGCATTCCAGTAAAACCCGTATACTATAATTCAAAATCTAAAGGAGAAGAACCGGGCAAATATCCATTTACGAGAGGAATTCATGAAAACATGTATCGTGAAAGATTGTGGACTATGCGTCAATATTCTGGGTTTGGCGATGCAGTACATACAAACAAGCGATTCAAATTCATGCTAGAAAATGGGCAAACGGGTCTTAGTATGGCATTTGATCTTCCAACACAAATAGGACATGATCCAGATGCACCAGCAGCAGAAGGCGAAGTAGGAAAAGTTGGAGTATCTATAGCTTCACTCAAAGACATGATTACTGCATTTGATGGAATTCCATTAGGTAAGGTTAGTGCCTCAATGACAATAAACTCGACAGCTTCAACATTGCTTTCGTACTATATTGCAGTAGGTGAATCACAAGGATTTACAAGTGATCAGCTAAGAGGCACAACACAAAACGATATTTTAAAAGAATACATTGCACGCAACACCTACATTTATCCACCACAGCCTTCAATGCGCATAATTGGTGACATGATTCAATATTGTGCGCAAAAAGTACCACAATGGTATCCAATATCAATTTCAGGTTATCATATGCGAGAAGCTGGTGCAACTGCAGTTCAAGAAATTGCCTTCACGATTGCAAATGCAATTGAATACATACAAACTTGCCTTGATCGTGGTCTTAAAATTGACGATTTTGCTCCAAGACTATCATTTTTCTTTTGTTGTACAATTGAATTTTTTGAAGAAATCGCCAAGTTTAGAATAGCTAGGAAAATCTATGCAAAAATACTAAAAGAAAAATTTCACGCAAAAGATCCAAAATCAATGCAACTCAAGTTCCATGTACAAACAAGTGGCGAATCGTTAACAGCTCAACAACCAGATAATAATATTGTCAGAGTAGCAATACAATCAATGGCTGCAGTTCTTGGTGGCGCACAATCGCTTCACACAAACTCACGTGATGAGGCACTTGCGTTGCCTACTGAAGAATCTGCAAAAATCGCATTAAGAACACAACAAATCATCGCACATGAAAGCGGAATAACAAAAACCGTTGATCCTGTTGCAGGTTCACATTATCTAGAGTCTCTTTGTGATGAAATTGAAGATAGAACTTGGCAATATCTAAAAAAGATTGAAAAAATGGGCGGCTCACTAAAAGCAATTGAAAAAGGATTCTTCCAATCCGAAATACGACAAAATGCATATCGTCTAAAAAAAGAAATTGACTCTAATCAAAGAATTATAGTAGGTGTAAACAAATTTGCTGATAATTCAAAACACTCACAAAACTTGTTAAAAATTGATGACTCAATTGGCACAAAACAAGCAAAAGAAATCAAAAAACTTCGAAGTACACGTGATAACAACAAGGTTGAAAATTGTTTGTCAAAAATGAAAAATGCTGCAGAAAAAGATGAAAACCTTATGCCGTACATACTGGCATCTGTAAAGGTATTTGCAACAACTGGGGAAATTAGTAACACTTTCAGAGAAGTTTTTGGTGAATATAGACCAAAGGAGATATTTTAAAATGAAAATTGATCATATTGCAATTGCAGTAAATGATTTGGAATCTGCTGCAAAAGAGTATCAGCAAGCACTAGGAGTCGACAGTGTAGAGTTTGAAACAGTAGAATCTGAAGGAGTAAAAATAGCAATAATTCGTCTTGATAATGGACGAATTGAACTGATGGAGCCAACAAACGACTCAAGCCCAATTAAAAAATTTCTTGAAAAAAAGGGAGAAGGATTACATCACTTGGCACTTGAAACAAATAACATTGAAGGAGAAGTAGAACGTATGCAAGGTTGCGGAATTCAGTTTCTTGGTAAGATAAGATCTGGCTCTGCTGGAACAAAAGTCACATTCATTCACCCAAAATCATTACACGGTGTTTTAGCAGAACTTTGTTCGCATCCTAAATAACTAATCTTATTCCATCATCTTCAAAGTATCGGAAGCAGTTATAATGCCATAAATTTTTGAATTTTTAGATACAAGTATACATTTTGAAAATCTAATCAAAGGAACAAGTGCATTGGTTGGCGTTTTGTAATCTACGATAGGTGGAGGCGCTTCCATAATTTCTGATAATTTTATTTTTTTCCAATGATCTTCATTTTCATCTAGGTGTTTTACAATGCCATCTTCTGTCACAACACCTATTGGCTCTTTACCATTAAAGATTGGAATCTGACTTATCGAGCGTTTTCGCATTAGTTTTATCGCATCATGTAGCGAATTGGTTGATTTTAATTTTATAATCTCTTTACTGCAGATGTTGACTGCTTTGTTTGGTGAAAGTTTTCCTTCCAATGTTGCAAGACTGTCAAATATTTTTCTAGCTGTATCATAACTTGGATGTGCTCGTCCAGATTCAATTTGATTGATCATTGAGGTACTGACATCAACCATATTCGCTAATTGTTTTTGTGTTAAACCTAGCTTTATTCTTGCTTGTTTTATGGAATCTAGTCTTGGAAGCATTTGTCTAATTAAATCTTAATTTGGATATCTGGTTATCGCTTTCTTTGCTTTTTTTCTAATAATGCTGCTTGAGCTGCAGATACTATGGCAATAGGAATTCTATGTGGCGATGCACTAACATAACTGAGCTTAGAGTTATGGCAAAACACTATTGAATTAGGATCTCCTCCATGTTCACCGCATATGCCTATCTCAAACTCTTGCTTGATTTTTCTTCCCTCCCTAATACCAATTTTCATTAGGTTGCCTACCCCATTAACATCAATTGATTGAAATGGACTTCGTTCAAACATCTCTTTTTCAAGATATTCAGGGAGAAACTTTGCTTCTACATCTTCTCTACTAAAACTAAATACTGCTTGAGTAAGATCATTTGTTCCAAAACTAAAGAATTCGGCAGTTTTCACAAGTTCATCTGCGGTAAGACATGCTCTTACTACTTCAAGCATTGTTCCAAAGTTTACTTTAAGTTTCATTTTGTGTTTTTTTTCTGTCTCTGATTTTATGCGATCATAAATTTTCTTGATGTGATTAAGCTCAGAAATACTTCCTACTTGGGGAACCATGATCTGTGGGCGTGCATTAATCTTCTGTTTGACAAGCTCAGCGGCTGCTTCAAATACAGCATTTATTTGCATTTCATAAATCTCTGGATATGTTATCCCAACTCTTACCCCACGATGTCCCATCATTGGATTGATTTCTGAAAGCTCTTTGGCTCTATCCAATAACTGTCTAGCTTCTTCGATTTCATCCGTAGAATTTGTTTTTTCTAATCTATGAATTTTATTCATTAACTCTTCTGGATTCGGAAGAAATTCATGTAATGGTGGATCTAGTAATCGTATGGTGACAGGATATCCTTCCATTTCTTTTAAAATTTTGATAAAATCACTTTTTTGTAATTCGCCTAATTTTTCAAGTATTGATTTACGCTCTTCTAGGGTTTTTGCCATAATCATATCTACAAATAATCCGATTCTATCTCGTGCATTGAACATTCTTTCTGTTCTACAAAGACCTATTCCTTTTGCACCATATTTTCTTGCTAATGATGCAGCATCTGGAGTATCTGCATTGGCTCTGACTCCTATTTTTTTTATTTTCTCTGACCATGAAAGTATAGTTTTAAAATCATCTGTAATCTTGGGTTCTTCAGTGGGTACCTCACCTACAAAAATTTCACCACTACTACCATCAATTGTAATAACGTCTCCTTCAAAAATCGTCTTACTATTTGCAACGCATTTTTTGTTTTCATAGTCAATTTTTAACTCAGAACATCCAACAATACATGGTTTTCCCATTCCTCTTGCCACAACAGCCGCATGAGATGTTTTTCCTCCACGACTCGTCAAGATTCCCACAGATGCAAAAAAGGCAGGAACATCTTCAGGCTTTGTTTCTTCTCTTACCAGAATAACTTTAGCACCATTTTCGCCCATTGCGATAGCCCTTTTTACATCAAACACTACAATGCCGCTTGCAGCACCAGGGGAGGCAGCTATCCCTTTTACAACTTTGTCGTGACTGTTCGAACTATTTTGGTCAATCGTTTTATGTAATAACTGCTCTAGCTGTTCTGCTTGTAATCTTAGAATAGCTCTATCCTTTGTGATCAGTTTTTCTTTAACCATGTCTACTGACGTTTTTACCATGCTTACAGCATTCATTTTCGCAGAACGTGTTTGTAAGAGATAGAATCTTCCTTGCTCAACAGTAAACTCAATGTCCTGTGGCTCTTTGTAATGTTTTTCTAGTTTACTGCAAGTTTTTAGTAACTGTTTATATGTTTCAGGGAGTTCATTTTTCATTTCATCTACTTGTTTTGGGGTTCTAATCCCTGCTACCACATCTTCTCCTTGAGCATTTATGAGATATTCGCCAAAAATCTTGTTTGTTCCATCTCCAGGATTTCGTGTAAATATGACTCCTGTTGAGCTATCATTCCCCATATTTCCAAATGCCATTACAACAACGTTTACTGCAGTTCCATCAGCAATGTCTTTTGTGATGTTGTTTTTTTCGCGATAAACTACGGCTCTTTCACCCATCCAGCTGTTAAAAACCGCCTTTATTGCTAATTCAAGCTGTTCATCTGGGTTTGAAGGAAAGTGGGTTCCTGTATGTTCTTCACAGATTCTTTTATACTGTGTGACTATGTTTCTTAATGAGGCATCGTTTAGCTCACTATCTAACTCAACACCTTGATTTTTTTTGGTATTTTCTAAAACCGTATCAAATTTTTTATCATCTATACTAAACACTACCTTGCCAAACAATTGAACAAATCTGCGATACGAATCCCACGCAAATCTTGGATTGTTGCTTTTTTTTGCAAGACCTTCTGCTGTTTCATCATTTAGACCCAAATTCAAAATAGTATCCATCATGCCTGGCATTGATATTGCGGCACCAGATCGTACCGAAACAAGTAGTGGATTTTCCTTAAAATTCCATTTTTTCCCAGTTTGTTTTTCTATTTTTACAATATTTTTTTTGATTTCAGACAAAAGCCCAGATGGTAATTTTTTATTATTTTTGTAATAATTTTTACAAACTTCGGTTGTAATAACAAAGCCTGGGGGCACTGGTAACTTTAGTCGAGTCATTTCGCACAGGCCTGCTCCTTTACCACCTAGGAGTTTTTTGTTTTTACCGTCCCCTTCGTTAAAAAAATACACATGCTTCATGATTTATCCTTTGATTATCAAATTCAGGGTGTTTTATATCATTGCCTTGGTAAACTCTACAATTATTTTTTCCCAATTTTTTGCTTTGATGATTCCGCTTGCAACAAGTATGCCTTTTGCACCAAGCTGGATAGCTTTTTCCACATCCTCCCCTGCAACAATTCCAGCACCACATAATAGTTTTGTAGAGTTATTTGCGTTTTTTACTGCGACAACAGCTTTTGTGATAAGCTCAGGTCTTTCTTTTGATACAGCTTTTCCAGATCCAATTAGCTCTGATGGTTCAATAGCGATATAGTTTGGATTTAGTTTTGCATATTTTTGTGCTTCAACAATGTTTTTTACACAAACCACTGACACCATTTTCAGTTTGCGTAATCTTAAGACAAGTTGTTTAATGTCTGTACTTGGTATTCTGTGCTCGCTGTGATTGATAAGCGATCCCGTAATATTTGATGCTTTTAGTAATTCTGGGATCATAAAGCCAGTAGTACTTCCCACATTGGTATTATCTACATGTTGAGCCAAGACTGGAACTAAAAGATTAGTTATTTTTGCCAAAAGATGATTGGGTGGTGCTAAAGCAATCTTTACTTTGTATTTTTTGGAAATCTTTCCAGTTATTTTGGCTAATTTTAGTATGTTATATCCAGATATTTCTTGGTAGTTTTTACAATTGATAATAAACAACAATGCTTCGTGTAATGGAAATTATGGTAATATTTGTTGTTCAAACATTATATCAAGTATGAATTCTACGTAAGGTTTTTTTTATTATGCTCGTATTTGTGTTAGCATTCATTGAATGCGTCTGCCATGCCAAAGTGTGAGGGCATTTTTTGTGCCCTCACTTAGTTTATTATGTAAAAAATTAGAATTAGATTGATCTAGGAATGTTTTTTTTATATTTTATTTTTAGACCAAGTGTTATCATTGTAAGTATGATTATGCCTACATTTACTCCAATGATGTAAAGATCATTTATCTCAAATCCATACACAAGCCATAAAGCACCTCCAGATGCAATTAATATCATCAAATACGCAGAAACATCATCAAGTTTCTTTGTTCTGTAGCCTTTAACAATTTGAGGTAACCATGCAGCTAAAACTATAATGCTGGCAATTATCGCAAGAATTCCTAATGAGAATTCATCAAACAACATCGAATAATCCGTAATGTGACCCTATTTTAGTATAGTCAACAATTCTCTATCGACTAATTCCAAAAAAATTGGTCAAGACCCATTTGTTTTGGTTTGCCAATTATGGAATCAAAGTCAAGATCCATCGAAGAAGTAATTTGATCCAAAGTGCTTTCCATAAATTCCATATATTTTGACGAATCAATTTCATCAGGTCTTGCCATCTCAACTGGTTTAACACCTGGCTTGTTAATGATTTTCACATATGATATGATATCTCCTTTTTTTATTTCCCTCATTGATTCAAGAAGTTTTGCCGCACGTATATGCTGTGGAACAGTTTTAACATATTCAGATGGAGATTTACTTATCATTACATTAAAGGCAAGTTCTGACAGAGGGATTTCCCTTGCTTGCACTTTTTTTGCATATTCTGAAATTTTGTTGCTAATCTGTTTTTTAGCATTTTCAAAATTCTCTACAGTTTCAACTTTTGATAATATGTCTAGGATTTCATAAAACAAAGTTCTGATAAATGGAGGCGTATGTGATTTTTTTCCTGTTAGCCCTTTTACATCAACAGTTCCATTTTTTGTTACACCAAGATAGTTTTTCTTTCTTTTACTGAGTACCACATATCGATACTCTTTATCAACTTCCAAATCTACACCATGTTCTTTTTTTGCATTCTCAATAACTTTTTGAACTTGCTGCTCAATCGGGTTTTTTAAAAACAATGAATCTGTATCACCATATAAGACCTTAATCCCAGTTTCTTCACATTTTTTAATAGTCTGTAAAATTATGTGCCTGCCCGTTGCTGTGGTTGCGTCTGCTGCAGGAAGATAGTAAAGCGGAAAAATATCTGCACCCATGACTCCATAGCTTGCATTAAGAATAACCTTGAGCGCTTGGCTTACTACCGTATACTGTTGTCTTTGCTCTTCAGAAAATGATGGATTTTTTGACAAGCTTTTGTAATAATTCACCCTCAGATCTCTTAGAGAACCAATTAGCATTGCTGTCATACCGTTTCGTTTGGTGCAAACCCAATGTGTAGTATTAGGAATTTTGTTATTTCTGCATTCATCATGTGGACATCGTACAGTTTCGTATGATAGATTTCTAACTTTGATAATGCTTGGATATAGACTTGCAAAGTCCATTACTACAACATTAAAATGAATCCCTTCTTCAGGTTCGACAACTAGTCCACCTCGATATTTTTTGTCTTTGATTATCGCGTCAGTTGATACGCCGGCAGATTTTGTTTCAAGCTCTGCTCTTCTTGGAATCAAAGCATTGCGTTGTCTATGTTCATAATATAATAAACTACGAATCCATTGAGATACCCCCATTCTTGCAATATCGTCAATTGGCATTCTAGCTATTCTTGATATTACAACAAGAAGCATCATTAGCAAATCATTGTTAAAGCTTGTAAGTTTGTGCGTAAGACGTGCGTCATTAAAGCAATAATTTGCAAGCTGATGGAGGTTTAGGCTTTCAAGGTCTACCCCATAATCAATTTTTGATTCATTTAGTAATGCACTTGCTACACTATCAAGTGAAAAGTCAGTATATTGATGACTAAACGCGTATATCTGAAATGAACGATTAGAAAATGTTCGATACAAGTCAATATGTACACCATGTTTTAGTGTGGCTGAATCTCTCATCATGTACAATGGATTGTCATTATTTGAAATACCGAGTCTTTCTGCACGATTGTATAGATATGGCATATCAAACTCATCACCATTATAGGTAATTACAAAAGGATATTCTGAAATTATTCTAAATGCATCTAAAATCATATTTTTTTCTTTATCAGCATCATAAAAGATAATCTTTACATTCGAAGGCAATTCGTTTTTTCCTTCTTCAACATCTTTTTTTCTTAAAACAGATACTTGCTTAAAGCCATCAGAACCTTCAAATCCTATCGCAGTAACTTTGTTTTCTGCCAATTTTGCATCGGGAATTCTTCCAGCTTGTGCTTCTACTTCAATATCAAAACTCAGTCTTTTTATTTTAGGGATTGGTTGGTTTAGAAGATCTGCCCATTCTGAAGTATATTTTTGAAATTCATTTGCATTAACAACATGATTGCCAGTTAGCTTGTCCCATAACATGCTTTTTAGTGCAAGACGCACTTCGTCAGAGATTTCTTGATCTTGTGGAATTATCTTGCCATTTTCAATTTTATAATATTTGCCAACAATAAGCGACATATCGTATAGATAATTTTCATAATATTTGATGTCAGATTCCCATGTCTCAATTATGTTTCTAAGACTCTTATCTGTCTGTGTGCCGCCTATTGCTAAAGGATCAGCTACAATTATCTTTGATACTTTGATATTTGAATCCTTGAGTAAATCATGGCGTGTGATCTGTTCAATTTTTAAAACATCTTCTCTGTTTGATAAAAACCCAAGTTCAGTAGGATCTAATTTTGAAAAACAATATGGTTTGTGCCCAGTTTCATCGGCCCAGAGAATTATTTTTTGTGACTTTGGCTCATAAAATTTTAAAACTGCAGACTTTTTTTGGTTATCATAAGTTGCAGACACTAGTAATGATGTTGGTATTGACATCTCTTGTTTTTGTTCAGTTTGCATCATAATCTTATTTTCAATTTCATTTCATATCATAATCTTTGACAAGCTCACTTGCCCATCGTTGAATCTTTTTCTTATCTAGTTTTACTACTTCAACACCAGCTTCTTTAATGAGCTCAAAATCTGTTTCAGGATAAGAGTCAAGACATACTACTTTTTTAATTCCAATGGTGATTGCCATTTTTGTACATTCTAAACATGGAACAAATGTAGTGTATAGTATAGCATCACTTGATCCTGCCTCTATCCCTAGAATGGCACAATGCATTATTGCGTTTGCCTCCGCATGGTTGCACAAACACCTATCAAGTGCTGCACCAGATTCCAACTTTCCTTCCATCCTAAGTTGGCAGCGTTTACAGCCACCTTCATAGCAATTTTTTACTCCTGGCGGTGTACCATTATAGCCTGTTGCAATTTGGCGATTATTTCTAACAATAACTGCACCAACGTGCCTTGTAATGCAGTTTGATCGTAGCTTTGCAAGCTCAGCCTGAAGCATGAAATATTCATCCCAATCAGGCCTTTCAAATGACTTTGCCATTGTAAAAAATGGCGATTCCTATAATATAAGAAATGGGATTAAGTTTCGGGAAAACTCGATCATTTGATTTTAAGTAAAAGCTACTAAACTACTACACGAAACCATAAAATCAATTATCTGATAAATCCTAACAAAAGGAGATGCTTTGCCTTAGAGTATATAGAACATAGATATATCAA
>Ga0194121_10011005_pt1 | contig 10861 bp, 8 predicted proteins | sample TA2MahCa50mmetaG_FD_148609 | JGI IMG/M metagenome (GOLD analysis project Ga0194121, IMG submission 148609) | Freshwater microbial communities from Lake Tanganyika, Tanzania - TA2015020 Mahale Deep Cast 50m | ecosystem: Environmental > Aquatic > Freshwater > Lake | place: Tanzania: Lake...
CGAGCCACCTCCCCGACGTCGCTTCGCTCCGTCAGGGAGGAGTTCCGGAGCACGCCTCCCCGACGTCGCTTCGCTCCGTCAGGGAGGAGTTCCGGAGCACGCCTCTCCGACGTCGCGGCGCTCCGTCAGGGAGGAGTTCCGGAGCACGCCTCTCCGATGTCGCGGCGCTCGGTCGAGGAGGAGTTCCGGAGCACGCCTCCCCGACGTCGCTTCGCTCCGTCAGGGAGGAGTTCCGGGGCACGCCTCTCCGACGTCGCGGCGCTCGGTCGAGGAGGAGTTCCGGAGCACGCCTCCCCGACGTCGCTTCGCTCCGTCAGGGAGGAGTTCCGGAGCACGCCTCTCCGACGTCGCGGCGCTCGGTCGAGGAGGAGTTGGCGCTCGGTCGAGGATGAGTTCCGGAGCACGCTCAGGACAAGAGCTGCGCCGGTCCCTGCGGGTCGAGCTGGAACTGCAGCGTGTTGAGGAACTCCGCGAGCACGAGATTGAGGGCGATGATCGCGAGGAAGCTGTTCACGAACGCCGCGGTCGAGGCGCGACCCACGCCGCTGGCGCCGGGGGCGCAGGTGAAGCCCTTCCAGCAGGCGATGAGCCCGATGCTCGCCCCGAAGAAGACGCTCTTCACGAGCCCGTTCGCCGGGTCCCACCAGCGGACGTAGTTCGCGGTGAAGTGCCAGTAGTCGACCGAGGAGACGTCGTAGATCTTCACGGTCACGAACCACGCCCCCGCGGAGCCGAGCAGGTCGGAGTAGAGCGTGAGCAGCGGCGTCATCACCATGCACGCCACCACCCGCGGGACGACGAGGATCCGGATCGGGTCCGCCGCCATCGCCCGCATCGCGTCGAGCTGGTCGGTGACCCGCATCGAGCCGATCTCCGCCGCGAGCGCCCCGCCGACGCGACCCGCCACCATGACCGCGGCGAGCACCGGACCGATCTGGCGGGTGACCGAGGCGTTGATGATCCCGCCCATTCGGTTCTCCTGCCCGATCGAGGCGAACTGGAAGTAGCCCTCGAGCGAGAGGATCATCCCGATGAAGACGCCGGTGATCGCGACCACGGGGATCGAGGCGACGCCGACCGCGTAGAGCTGCGGTCCGAGCAGGCGCCAGCGGAGCCAGGAGCTCGGCTGGACGATCATCAGCCCGAAGCTGCGCAGGGCGAACGAGGTGAATCGACCGAAGCCCTCGATCCGCCGCTGCAGGAGGTGCATCCAACCGGTCACTGACTCGCTTGCCGCCATCGCGCGGAGGATACCGCCGACGGTCGAGGACCGACGTCGCGCGTCGACTGGCGAGGGTGGCGGTCGCCGCGATCGTCGAGCTCGCCGCGGGGTGGACCTCGGCGGAGTCGGGGGTGCGCTCGCACGCCGCGTCGAGCCGCCGCGACGCTCGCTCCTGTCGGTCCCGTCGACCGGGAGTTTCCCAGCGCACCGCGACCCGGAACGTCGCTCGTTCCGGGTCGCGGGAGATCGGTCAGGTCGATCAGTCAGGTCGATCGGGCCGGTCGATCGCTCAGGGGCAGTTCCCCCACCCGCCGAGGAGGATCGTGAGGTCCGCGCCGTTCACGACGCCATCGTCGTTGAGGTCGCCGTTGCAGCCCGGGCACTTGCCCCACTCGCTCAGCAGGATCGAGAGGTCCGCGCCGTTCACGACGCCGTCGTCGTTGAGGTCGCCGGTGCAGGGCAGGTCGCTGATGAGGGTGTAGTCAATCGCGAGGAAGGGGGCGTTGAAGGTCACGCCGCTGGTGTTCGTGAAGGGAGCGTCCTGACCGCGGTAGGTCGCCGAGGTCGCCGCGTCGGCGGTGAAGACCATGGTCAGGGCGAGGTCCGAGCGGTCGTTCAGCTCGGAGAGCACCTGGTTCGAGAGGATCGGATACGCATTCACGTCGCCGGAGGTGGTCGGCGTGAAGGTCCAGGTGGTGATCTGGACGACCGGACCAAGCTCGCCGGTATAGACGCCGCCGCCGCCGCCGAGCGTGCCGGAGGCGGTGACCGGGTTGATGTTGGTGGCGTCGTTCGCGCAGTACCACGCGGTCACCGGACCCGCCGCCGAGAACGCCGCGTTCGACTGGGTCACGCGCAGCTCGACCGCGTCGATCACCCAGTTCGTGAAGCCGCCGGCGGTCGCCTCCGCGTCGAGGAAGGCGTAGACCTCGGAGAGGTTCCACCGCACCGCGCCCCAGTTGGCGAAGGTGCCCGAGTTGCTGCCCTGCACGTTGAAGAAGCGGGCGCCGCTCGTCCCGCCGACGATGCCGGTGTTGCGGACCGTCGCGCAGTTGCCCGAGCCGAGGGTCGAGGCGGAGGTGTCCGCGTAGGTGAAGACGGTGCCGGGCTTGCCCGAGCCGTAGCAGATCGTGATCGCGGCGCTCACGCAGCCCGCGTCCCACGAGACGTCGCAGCAGGTGGGATCGACCGCGCAGACCGACTGGCAGCACGAGACGTCGTAGCAGGAGGGATTCGGCTGCACCACCGCGCAGGGCGCCGTGCCGGGCGAGCCGCAGCCGAGCTTCGGGCAGGGCGGGTTCGGGCCGCCCGGGGTGTCCTGACCCGCGGCGATGTCGAAGGCGCCGACCGCCCAGCCGCCCTTCTCGTCGCAGCGGTAGATGTGCCCGGGGAGGAACGGTCCGTCGGGACCGACCACCACGTCGCTGTAGACGCAGCCGATCCCGCTCGAGGGCGGCGGCAGCACGTTGGTGAACGCCACCGAGTCGAGGAGACCGACCCACGGCGTCGTCGCGAGGATGCAGTTCCCCGCCGGATCGAGGTCGTCGCCGAGGACGCCGGTGAAGCCCGAGACGAGCAGGTGGGTCACGTTGTCGCCGTTCTCGAAGAAGCCAGTCGTGGGGGCGTCGGGGACGACGTAGTCGGGGACCGACAGCGTGAAGTTCGGACCCGCGACGACGAAGAAGCCGTTCGCGTTGATCGAGAGCCCATCGAGCGGCAGCACGAACTCGATCACGCCGCTCGCGAGGTCGGCGGCACCGTCGCCGATCACGACGTAGGTGAGCCCATTGAGCGAAGCGCCCGCGGGACCGACGAGCTCGAAGTACTCGTTCACGTCCGTGAGCGGCTGGTCGATGCGGATCTCCGCGATGCGGACGCCGTCGCCGCCGCCCGCGCAGGTCGGGTTCGCGGCGCCGGGGGTGTCCACGCCGACGGTGATGTCGTAGGGACCGATCCGCCACTGCGGGAAGTTCCCGCAGAGGTAGACGTGCCCGGGGACGGCGCCGCCATCCGGACCTACCACCACGTCGCTGTAGAAGAAGTCGTTGGTGATGCCATCGGGATTGAGGACGCCGACGATCGCGACCGAGTCGATGATCGCGGTCCACGGGGTGATCTCGAGGACGCCGTCGTCGTTGGGGTCGAGGTCCTGACCGACCGCCCCGGTGAAGCCCGAGACGAGCAGGTGCGTCACGTTGTCGAAGTTCTCGAAGTTGAGCGGCGCGATCAGGTTCGGCGTCGCGGGCAGGGAGAAGGTGCTCTTCGCGACGAGGAAGAGCCCGTTCGAGTCGAGCACCTGACCGGAGAGGTCCAGGACGTACTCGATGCCGCCGTTCTGCACCGGCGGCGTCGCGCCGGTGAGGTCGCCGATGACGACGTAGGTCAAGCCGTTCAGGCTCGCCCCGGGAGCGCCCCGCAGCTCGAGGTACTCGTCGTTGTCCGCGCCGGGCTGGTCGAGGCGGACCTCGTTGATCCGGATCGCCGGGCCGCCGGCGAATCCAGCGCTCGCGGGCGACGCGGGAAGCAGGGCGAGGAGAAGTGCGGGCAGGACGAGGAGCGGCAGGGCAAGCAGGGTTCGTCGCATGGGCGGTCGTTCCTGTCGGCGGGGGGACGAGGGGGAGAGACTGGAGGGACTCGGGGGCGGAAGCACCGGAAGGAGGTCGACTCGCGGGCGGTCGATGACCGCGCGGACTCGCCACCGAGCACGGACTTCTCGCCCACGAGCGTGGAGGGACCGGAGAAATCTACGCCAAAACCGGCGTCGTGCCGCAAGGAAGTGGTGAGACTTCCTCGCGCGGCGCGAATGGTCGGAGGTCGGGATGGAGTCCGCCCGGACTACCCGTCCTTCCTAAAGACAAGTCCTCAAGACAAGCCCCCAAGACAGGCCCAAAGGGCAAGTCCGAAGGGCAAGTCCGAAGGGCAAGTCCAAAGGGCAAGTCCAAAAGCAGGCCGGGCGGAGCCCGTGAGGACTCCGCCCGGTGCGGTGCTCGCGTGAACGAGCCCGGGGGGTCTACTTGGTGGGCTCTTCCTCGACGACCACGATCGTCGACTCGGTCACCGCCGGCGCCGAAGGCACGCCGCCGGTCGGGACGAGCATCGGGGTGAGGAAGACCTCGACCCGGCGGTTCTCCGGCGCCCCGTTCTTGCCGTTGGCGACGACCGGGCGGAACTCGCCGTAGCCGACCACCGAGAAGCGGATGGGGTTGACCCCATCGGTGACGAGCGCGTCGCGGACCGCGATCGCCCGGTGGGCGGAGAGGTGCAGGTTCGTCGGGTGCTTCGCGCGGGTCTCGGCGCGGCGGATCGGCACGTTGTCGGTGTGACCGACGACGCGGATCTCGAGTCCCTGCGCCTCGGGCGAGGCGAGGATGCCCGCGAGCGTGCGGAGCGCGGCTTGCGCGCTGTCGGAGAGCTCGGTCGAGCCGAGGGCGAAGGTGAAGTCCGCCGCGAAGCGGAGCAGACCCCGCTGGGCGTCGAACTGCAGGAGCTGCGGATAGCGAGACGCGAGGTCGTTGAGCGCATCGACCACCTCGTCGGGCAGCGGCCCGGAGCCGAGCTCGACGAGCTGCCGCTGCAGGCGGTCGTAGTCGGCGAGCAGGCGGTCGATGTCGCCCGAGTTCGTGCCGCGCAGGCTCTCGAGGGCGCGGATGTCCTCCGTCGCCTTGAGGAGCTGCTCGCGGAGCGCCCGCTCGTTCGAGCGGGAGATCGAGAGATCGTTCTCGGTGGAGAGCAGCGACTGCTCCTTGCCGCGGTAGGCGGTCATGAGCTCGTCGTAGCGCTGCTGCGGCACGCAGCCGACGCCGGCGAGCATCAGCATCGGAAGCAGCAGCCGGACCGGACGCGTTGGGACGAAGCGGGCGAGTGACCTGCGGAGCGGTGACATGCGGGATCCTCCATGTTCCCCGACGGTGCGTTCATTCGAGCGATCGAGTGGTGATCTCGAGCGCCCGCACGATTGAGGCGGGCGCGACATCCGTTGCCCGCGTCGATGATCTCGTGGTCGAGCAGCGGACTCGCCCTCGACGCGGCGCGGAGTGTACCGTGTCTGCATGACTCGTCAGGCGGGCTCCGCGGCGCCGCTCGGCTCCGATCGACGGCGGCTCGAGGTCGCGGCGGCGCTCGACGCCTCGGCGGTCGTCGCGCCGGCGGTGATCCTCCTCGCGCCGAGCGGCGAGGTCGAGGCAGTCGATCACCCGACCCGGATCGGTCCGACCCCCGAGGCGAGGTCGGTCGACCTGACCGACCGCGTGGTCATGCCGGGACTCGTCAACGCCCACGCCCACCTCGACTTGACGCTCCTCGGACCCCGTCCCTTCGGGGGCGACTGGACCACCTGGGCGGGGATGATCCGCCGGGAGCGACCGACCTCCCCGGAGGCGATCCGCCAGGCGGTGCTCGCGGGGGCACGGCTCGCCCGGGCGGGGGGCACCGCCTTCCTCGGCGACATCGCCGGGAACCGCGGGCTTCCGGCGGTCGAGGCGATGCGCGAGAGCGGGCTGCCGGGGGTCTCCTACGTCGAGGTCTTCGGGATCGGTCTCGCCGAGCCAGGCGGGCTCGAGTTCCTCGGGAGCCTGCGCGACCGGACCGCGGTCGACGCCGGCGGGGTCCGGCTCGGGGTCTCGCCGCACGCGCCCTACTCCTGCGGCGACCGGCTCTACGAGGCGGCGAGCCGGCTCGGGCTGCCGCTCGCGACCCACCTCGCGGAGACGCCGGAGGAGCTCCGCTTCGTCGCCGACGCCGAGGGACCGCTCGTCGAGCTCCTCAAGCAGGTCGGGGCATGGACCGACTCGATCCGACCCTGGCGGCGGACGCCGCTTGGTCGCCTCGCCGCGCCGCTCGGCGAGTCGGCGGCGGCGATCGTCCACGGGAACTACCTCGACGACGCGGACCTCGAGGCGATCTCCCGCCTCGCCGGCGTCCGCCGCGATGGTCGGCGCCTCGGCGTCGTCTACTGCGCGCGGGCGAGCGAGTACTTCGGGCACCCGCGGGAGGGCGCCCGCCCGCACCGCTACCGCGAGCTCCTCGAGCTCGGCGTGCCGGTCGCGCTCGGGACCGACAGCCTCGTCGCCCTCGACACGCCCGAGCGGCTCTCCGTCCTCGACGAGATGCGCCGGCTCGCTCGCCGCGACGCGGTCGAGCCGAGGCGCCTCGTCGAGATGGCGACCCTTCACGGCGCCGAGCTGCTCGGGATCGATCTGCGCGAGGTCTCGCTTCGGCGGGGCAGCCGACCACGCGGTCTCCTCGCGGTGACGGTCGCGCGGGAAAGCCGTGATCCCATCGGCGAGGCGCTTCGCGCGGAGACCTCGCCCGAGTGGCTCGCCCTCGCGGGGTCGTCGTGAGCGCGAGGCTCTTCGCGGGCTACGAGCGCGGGGCGGTGGAGCTCGCGCGGGCGCTCCTCGGGGCGGTGCTCGTCCGGCGGATCGGCGGCGAGCGCCTGAGCGGCCGCATCGTCGAGGTCGAGGCGTATCCCGGCGGCGAGGATCGCGCAAGCCACTCGCACCGCGGGCGCCGCACCGAGCGCAACGAGTCGATGTACCTCGCGGGCGGCGCGTGCTACGTCTACTTCATCTACGGGATGCACCACTGCCTGAACGTCGTCTCCGGCGAGAGTGACTCCGGCGAGGCGGTGCTCCTGCGGGCGATCGAGCCGCTCGAGGGCGTCGAGGGCATGATCCGGCGCCGCGCGATCGACCATCGGGCGAGGCGGGAGCCCGCGCGGCGGGACGTGGCGCGAGGACCGGGTCGCCTCGCCGCGGCGCTTGGGATCGACCGCTCGCTCGATGGCGCGCGGCTCGCCCGCTCGAGCGGGCTCTGGATCGAGGAGGGCGAGGCGCCGCGGCGCATCCTCGCCCTCCCGCGGGTCGGTCTCGGCGAGGTCGGCGCGTGGGCCCGCCGGCGGTGGCGCTATCTCGACGCGGACTCGCCCTTCATCTCGGCGCGGGCGCTTCGCCGATCTTGACGAGCGGGGCGGAGTCGGTGCTAGCATCGCGGGTTCGCGACCGATCCCTCTCCAGAGCGCCGAGACGACGCCGCATGGTCCCCTCCGAGATCGACTGGAAGAAGCTCCTCAAGACCGCCGGCCCGTATCCGCTCGAGGCGTTTCAGTTCGTGCAGCAGGGGCTCGGGCACACCGTCGAGCGCGTGGAGACCTATGGCGGTCTCGCCGAGGGGCAGGGGCGGCACGTGAGCGGGCAGCAGCTGTGCCTCGGGCTCCGCGACTTCGCGATCCAGCAGTACGGGCTCCTCGCCCCGACGGTCCTCCGCAGCTGGAACGTGGTGCGGACCGACGACTTCGGGCGGATCGTCTTCGCCATGATCGAGCATGGGCTCATGTCGAAGACCTCCGACGACAGCCTCGAGGACTTCCGCGGGGTCTACGACTTCGCCGAGGCGTTCGACCGCGAGCAGATCCTGCGGCAGGTCCGCGCCTCCTGAGGGTCGAAGCCGCCGCCGCGCCCCTCGCCGCCGCGGGTATCCTCGCGCCGATGTCCCCGCAGTCGCCCCAGGATCGACCGAGCCACGGCAGCGACCCCGCCTCCTGGCTGAGGACGGTCCACCTCTGGCAGATCCAGCCGGTCCGCGACGTGATCCTCGTCGCCGGGATCGTGGCGCTCGCGTGGCTCGGCTACGCCCTCAGCGCGGTGACGGTGCCGCTGCTGCTTGGGCTCCTCATCGCCTACCTCTTCGAGCCGCTGGTCGCGTGGCTCTCGCGCTTCCGCTGGTGCCCGCGACCGGTGGCGGCGCTGGGGATCGTCGTGGTGGTCTACGGCGCGATCCTCGTCGGGCTCGTGATCGCGGTGCCGCTGATCGTGGGGCAGGCGGTCTCGCTCGTCGAGCGGGCGCGCTCGGGCGTCTTCGAGGCGCGGGCGATGGAGATGATCGAGAAGCTCCCCGCGCAGTACCAGGACGACGCGCGGCGCGGTGCCCGCTGGATCTTCGGAAGCCCCGACCGAGACGCCGACCACGACCAAGACCACGATCACGACGCATCCCTCGCGGACGCGAGGAGCGGCGAGGGTCACGACGAGGCGCACGAGGAGGCGCAGAAAGAGGCGCAGAAAGAACCGCGCGAGGAAACAAGCCCGCCAACGACGCCGGAGCCGGGGACGCCCGAGCCCGGCGCGAAGGAGACTCCCTCGCCGACTCCCTCGCCGACTCCCTCGCCGACGTCCTCGCCGACTTCCTCGCCGACTCCCACGACGACGCTCGCGTCGGGCGGGATGCAGACCCCGCCGCCCGCGGGAGCCGAAGCCGAGCCTGCCTCTCCGGTCTCTCCAGCCGCGCCCCGACCGGTCGTCGTCGAGTCGGTGCGGCTGCCAGGCGCTTCCGGCAACCAGTGGTCGATCCTCGACGTCGCGGGCAGCGGGCTCCGCACCGCGTGGAGCGCGATCGTCTCGATCCTGACCCTCTCGCTCGCGATCGTGCTGATCCCGTTCTACTTCTACTACTTCAGCATCTCCTATCCCCGCACCGTCGAGTTCCTCGGCGGGCTGGTGCCGGAGACCCATCGCCCCAAGGTCTTCGACCTCGCCCGGAAGATGGACCGCGCCGTCGCGGGCTTCGTGCGGGGACGCATCGTGATCAGCGCGATCATGGGGGCGATGCTCGCGGTGGGCTGGCTCATCGTCGGCGTGCCCTACGCGATCCTGCTCGGGCTCATCACCGGCGTCTTCTGCCTGGTGCCCTACCTCGGCGGCGTCGGGCTGCCCATCGCGATCGGTCTCCTCTTCCTCGAGGAGGCGGGCGTGCCGGAAGCCTCCCGCATGGGCTGGATCTCGATCCTCGTCTGGCCGACGGTCGTCTTCCTCATCGTGCAGGCGGTCGAGGGCTACGTGCTGACGCCGGTCATCGCCGGTCGCGCGACCGACCTCTCGATCCTCTCGATCTTCGTCGCGGTGCTCGCGGGCGGGGCGCTCGCGGGGGTGTACGGGATGCTGCTGGCGATTCCCGTCGCGGCGTGCGTGAAGATCATCCTCGTCGAGGTGGTCGAGCCGCGGATCCGCGCGTGGACCCGCGGCGAGGCGAGCGATCCGCTGCCGGTGGACTGAGCCGGCGGGCGATCCCGCGCCTCAGCGCTTCGGTCGCTGCTTGAAGCGCGACTTCGGGCTCGCGGTGTAGGTCGAGCCGCGGGTCGGGAGCCCGCCCGACTGCATGCCGCGCATCGCGGCGAGGCGACCGGCGGCGCCCGCGCCCGCGAGCTGCGAGCCCATCTTCCGCATCAGCTCGAACTGCTTGACGAGGCGCGAGACCTCCGCGTTCTGGCTCGCGCTTCCCCTCGCGATGCGGGCGATGCGGCTTCGGTCGAGCACCTCGGGGCGCCGCCTCTCCGCGGGCGTCATCGAGTGGACGATCCCCTGGATGCGGTCGAGCTGACCGTCCTCGAGCGGCAGCTCCTTCAGCATCGATCCGACGCCGGGCAGCATCCCGAGGAGCTGCTTGATCGGACCCATCCGGCGGATGACCTTCAGCTGCCGCAGGAAGTCGTCGAGCCCGAGCTGCCCGCGGCTCATCTTCTCCATGAGCTCGGCGGCTTCCTCGTCGCTCACCTCCTGCCGCGCCTTCTCGACGAGGCTCACCACGTCGCCCATCCCGAGGATGCGCCCGGCGACCCGCTCGGGGTGGAACTCCTCGAGCGATGCGAACTTCTCCCCGACGCCGACGAAGCGGATCGGGGCGCCGGTGACGCGGCGCACCGAGAGCGCCGCGCCGCCGCGGGAGTCGGAGTCGAACTTGGTGAGGATCACCCCGTCGACCTGCATCGCCGCATGGAACGCCTTGGCGGAGGTGAGGGCGTCCTGACCGCTCATCGCGTCGACGACGAGGAGGATCTCCTGCGCCTCGACCGCGCGGTCGATCGCCCGGAGCTCCTTCATGAGGTCCTCGTCGACGTGGAGGCGCCCGGCGGTGTCGATGATCAGGACGTCGAACCGCTCGCGCCGCGCCCGCTCGAGCCCGCGGGTCGCGACGCCCACCGCGACGCCGACCGCCCGACCGTGCTCGGCGCAGCGCTCCGGCTCGCCGTGGAAGGCGACCTTGCCGCTGCCCGGGGCGTCCGCGGCGACCTGCGCGGCGACGATCCGGAGCTGCTCGACCGCCGCGGGTCGCTGGAGGTCGGCGGCGACGAGGAGCACCGACTTCCCCTGGCTCTTGAGCCGCGCCGCGAGCTTGCCGCAAGTGGTGGTCTTCCCCGAGCCCTGCAGCCCGCACATCAGGATCACCGTCGGACCCGGCTCGACGAGACGCAGCGGCGCGGGCTCGCCCATCAGCTCGACGAGGCGGCGATGGACGATGCCGATCATCTCCTCGCCGGGCTTCAGGGATCTGGTCACCTCCTGACCTACCGCGTCCTCCGCGACCTCGCGGCAGAAGGACTCGACCACCTCGTGGTGGACGTCCGCCTCGAGGAGCGCCGTGCGGACCTCCTCCATCGCCTCGCGGATGTTCGACTCGCTGATGCGACCGCGACCCGAGAGGTTGCGGAGGGCGTCGTGGAGCCTGCGGGAGAGACCTTCGAACATGGCGGCGGGATGGTAGCGGTGCGTCGGTGGACCGCGGGCATCTTGCCCGCATCGGGTCCGCTCCGAGCCGCGCCGGTGCGGGCGGGACGCCCGCGGTCCACGTCTTGTGACCACGGTACAC
>Ga0194121_10011016_pt1 | contig 10851 bp, 12 predicted proteins | sample TA2MahCa50mmetaG_FD_148609 | JGI IMG/M metagenome (GOLD analysis project Ga0194121, IMG submission 148609) | Freshwater microbial communities from Lake Tanganyika, Tanzania - TA2015020 Mahale Deep Cast 50m | ecosystem: Environmental > Aquatic > Freshwater > Lake | place: Tanzania: Lake...
GCGAGCTGGTCGGAACCCACGCCTCTTCCAGCGCCAGCCGCTGGGAGGCCCTCGAGCCAATCCGGCAGGGGGTGGCGAAGCACTTTGGTGCGGTGAAGGAAAACGTTGCGGCCGGTCTGATCCTTCGCCACGACAACGGTTCTAACTACCTCGCCGATGACTTCCAGGACGAGATCGAATTCCTCGGGATCGAAAGTTCGCCCGCCTTCGTGCGCCAGCCAGAGGGCAACGGCGTGGCGGAGAGGATCATCAAGACGCTGAAGGAGCAACTGCTATGGGTCCGGTACTTCCCGACCGTTGAGGCACTTCGCAAGGGGCTCGCCGAGTTCGCCGATCTCTATAACGCCTCGTGGCTGCGGGAGCGCCATGGGCACAAGACGCCCAATCAGATCAGGGCCGAACATAAGGCTCTTGCATCCGAAGCCGCCACGGAGTTCAAATTGGCAGCGTAACCGGCGCAGCGAACTGTCTCATAACCGTGCCCCGGTACACCTGTCGCAGACCGGCCGCTGAAGGCGGCACTCAGGCGCTCGGGTGGAAGCCTTCCGCTATAACGGCGGAGCGGAAGGCGGTCTCGACCTCGAGCTGCTTCATCTCGGCGCCGATGAAGTCACGGGCGGAGACAACGCCGAGCAGCTTCTCGCCCTTGACGATCGGCATGTGGCGGAAGCCGCCGTCGCGCATGCGGCGGAGCGCCACTACCGCCGGGTCGTCCGGGGTCATCGTCTCGGGCATCCTGGTCATGACCTCGGCGAGCGTCGTCTTCTCGACGTCAAGGCCCGGTGCCGCGACCCGCTTCACCAGATCGCGTTCGGTGAAGATCCCGGCCAGCTTGCCGTCGCCGCCGGTGATGAGAACGGCGCCGACGGCACGCTCGGCCATCAGCTTGCAGGCTTGGCGAACGGTTGCAGTCGGGACCAGCTTCGCCAGCTTCTGGCGCTTGATGATATCGGCGATCTTTCGGCTCATGGTCGTCTCCGCGTCTCGGGCCGCATCCAGCACCTGCTCGACCAACGCGCGGGTGGCGTCGACCGACTGGCTGCCGGGGCGGGCTGTCAGTGTCTTGGCGGCAAGCCCCATGGCGAGCGCGGCGATGACATCCGTCGTGTCGGCCGCCGCCGTCGCCTTGAGTAGCTTGTCGAGCACGACCTTCACATCCTCGCGGCTGCGTCCGCGCGGCAGCGGCAGCAGCACGTCGACGGCAGCGCCGTCGGCACGTTTCGCTCGGAGGCGGAGGCCTTTGTCCACAGTGAAATACTCGCGGCTCGCGGGGGGAGGCCGCAAGCCGGTCATCTCGCAATGCGATTTCGCAGCGCCGTAAGGGGCCTGCTTGCATGCCCGGTCTATACCGTTTAACCAAACCGCATGACGACAATCGGTCTCATAGGCGCGGGTGTGATGGGCCGGGCCTTGGCTCAGAACCTTGCCGACCGCAAGATTACGGTCATCGTCTTCGACCGCGATGCTGCAGCGCGGTCACGCACGGCCGAGGACCCGCGACTCGTCGTCGCCGAGAGTGTCGACGCCATGTTTGCGAAACTGGCGCCGCCGCGCACCGTCCTCTTGATGGTCAACGCCGGGGCACCCGTCGAGTCGGCGACCGGCGAGCTCCGCATGCTGCTGTCGCCCGGCGACATGATCGTCGATGGCGGCAATTCCTTCTGGCGCGACACGCAGCGGCGCAGCGCCGATCTCGCCAGGGCCGGTCTCGACTTCGTCGGCCTTGGCGTCTCCGGCGGCGAGGAGGGCGCGCGCCGCGGCCCGGCATTGATGTGCGGCGGAACCGAGGCCGCCTACGGGCGCATCCGTGCGTGGCTGGAAGCGATCGCGGCGCGCGTCGACGGCCATGCCTGCGCCGACTGGTTCGGCCCCGATGCCGGCGGCCACTTCGTCAAGATGGCGCACAACGCCATCGAGTACGGTGTCATGCAGGCGATCGCCGAGGCGACGCAGATCCTGAAGCTCGGGCTCGGCCTCTCCTTCCCCGAGATGCAGAAGGAAGCGGCGGCCTGGGGCGCGGCCGAACGCGCCTCCTACCTGCTCGAGCTGACCCAGGACATCCTCGGCCGTGCCGACCGCGAGACCGGCAGGCCGCTGATCGAGGTGATCTCCGACCGCGCCGGCCAGAAGGGCACCGGCGGGTGGGCGATCGAGGCGGCGCTGTCGCTCGGCGTCGCGGCTCCAACCCTCTCGGAAGCGGTGTTCGCGCGCACGCTCTCAGGATCGCCTGAGCGCAAGGATGCCGTCGCCCGGCTTGGGGCGCCGGCGCGCAGGGGCGTCCTCGAGCGCGGCGATCTCGGCGATGCGCTCTTCGCTGCGACCCTCGTCTGCTATGCGCAGGGCTTCCAGCTCATTCGTGCCGGCGCCGTCCAGCACGGCTGGGTCGGCGACCTCGCGCGGGCGGCCAGGGTCTGGCGGGCAGGCTGCATCCTGCGCGCGCGGCTGCTGACGGATGTTGCCTCGGCCTATGAGCTAGCGCCTGATCTTACAACCATGCTGGCGGCGCCAGGGATCGCGTCCATGCTTAAGGCTTGCGAGCCCGGCTGGCGCCAGACCGTCGCCTTTGCCGCATCGAACGGCATCGCGGCGCCGGTGCTTTCATCCTCGCTCGCCTATCTCGACGCGATGAGGACACCGCGCGGCGCCACCGCGATGATCCAGGCGATGCGCGATGGTTTCGGCGCGCATGGCTTCGAGCGTATCGATAAACCCGGCATGCACCACGCGGATTGGTCGTGACGCCCAAGGTCGTCGTCATCATGGGCGTCTCCGGCTCCGGCAAGACGACGATCGGCAAGGGGTTTGCCAAGGCAGTCGGCTGGGCCTTCGAGGAGGGCGACCGCTGGCACCCGCCGGCCAATGTCGAGAAGATGCGCGCCGGCACTCCGCTCAACGATGAAGATCGCCGGCCCTGGCTCGATGCGCTGGCTCAGGCGATCGACGGGTGGATCGCCGCCGACCGCCGGACGGTGCTCGCCTGCTCGGCCTTGAAGCAAGCCTATCGCGACCGGCTCTCCGGCGGTCGCCCCGAAATCGTATTCGCCTATCTTCGTGGCACGCGCGAACTGGTCGCGGACAGGGCCTCGCGCCGCCGCCACGAATACATGCCGCCGACCCTGCTGCCGAGCCAGTTCGCGGCATTGGAAGAGCCGACGGACGCAATTCCGCTCGACATCGCAAGGTCGCCACCGCGCCTGATCGATCAGCTTCGCCGCACGCTCGGCGTTTGACGCCTGCCGCCCAAGCGGGCACCATCTCGCGCCGTTCCAAACAGGCCATCTGTCGAGGGAGAAAGCCATGTCCGTTGCGTTGAAGCTTGCGCCCGAAGGCGGCGGCAGAAACGAGGTGCGCGGCCAGTATTCCGAGGCGATCGACCGGCTCTTCGCCGCCTGGGACAAGCAGGCGACGCCGGGCGGAATCGTCGCCGTGATCAAGGACGGCCAGGTCGTCCATCAGCGCGCCTATGGCGAGGCGGTGATCGAGCACGGCATCAAGGCGACGCCCACCACCACCTACCGGCTCGCCTCGGTCACCAAGCACTTCCTCTGCACCGCCGCGCTGATGCTGCAGGACGAGGGCAAGCTCAAGCTCGACGACAAGATCGCCAAGTACATCCCGGAGCTGAAGGCGTGGGCCAAGCAGGTCACCATCCGCCAGATGCTGACCATGACCAGCGGCGTGCGCGATCTCGGCGAGGCGATGACGGTCTCCGGCAGCATGACCACGACGCAGGTCCGCGCCGAGCAGCTCATGGAGCTGTCCTGCCGGCTCGAGACGCTCAATTTCCCGCCGGCACGTCAGGTCTCCTACTGCAACACCAACTACCGCCTGGTGCAGGTGGCGATCGAGCGTAAGGAGAAGGCCTCTCTCGGCGAAGTCTTGCAGCGGCGCATCTTCGGCCCACTCGGCATGACGCGCACGCGTCTCGCCGAGGACCAGACCGAGCTCGATATGGAGTTTGCGACCGGGTACTGGTTCGACGCCGAGGGGAAGCCGCACCGCGGCGTCTACGGCATGAACTATTCAGGCTCCGGCGGCATCGTCTCCTGCCTCGCCGACATGCTGAAGTGGCACCAGGCTTTCCGCGACGGCGGGCCCTTCCGCAAGGGGCTGCTCGACGACCTGCTGCAGCCGGGCAAGCTCACCAACGGCCGCGTGCTCGATTACAATCTCGGGCTGACTACCGTCCCCTATCGCGGTTTCAAGACCTTCGGCCATGGCGGCAGCCTGCCGGGCTTCAAGATCCACTTCATGCGCTTCCCCGAAATCGACCTCGGCCTGATCGTCCTTTCCAATCGCGAGGATACCGGGGCGTATCAGCTCTGCCGTGAGATCGGCGGCATCGTACTCGGCGGCCGCGCCCGGCCGGCGCCGGCGACCCCGCCGGGCCTGGACCGCCTCGTCGGCACCTATGTCGACAAGGCGACCGGCTACTCGCTCGATCTCAAGATGAAGGACGGTCTCCTCTTCGGTGCCACGCTCGGCGGCGAGGAGCGGCTTGAGGCGACCGGCGACGGCCGCTTGGCGACGACCGGAGGTCACTTCCTGATCGAGTTCGGGATTCCCGAAGGCGCCGGCCAGCCGAAGAAGCTGGAAGGCATGCTGGACGGCGGCTTGCCGATGGTCTGGGAGCCAGCGCCGATGAAGAAGCCGGGGGCTGCGAAGCTCAAGGAATATATTGGCCGCTACCAGAACGCCGAGACCGGCGCCACGCACGAGGTTTCGGTCAAGGGCAAGGACATCGGGATCCGGCTCGCTGTCGGTCATGCGAACCCCGAGATTTGGACGCCGATGCAGGCGGTGATGGCGGATACCTTCCGCTATGAGATCCCGCACATGCAGTGGACCTCGAAGCCGACCGCGCGTTTCGAGCGTAACCGCTCAGGGAAGGTCGCCCGGCTCGTTCTGTCCAGCAACCGTTGCCGCAACTTCGTCTTCACGCGCGTCAAGTAACCTGGGGAGGGAAAGATGAACCGTGCCTTGAACCCGTCGACCGTCGCGGCGCCGATCGGCGCCTATAGCCACTCGGTCGAGATTCCGCCGCACTCGCGCATCCTCTACATCTCGGGCCAGGTCGGGATCGGTCCCGATGGCGTCTTGAAGGAGGGCGTCGAGGCGCAGACCGAGCAAGTCTGCCGGAATATCGTGGCGATCCTCGAGGCCAACGGCATGACCACCGCCGATCTCGTGAAGGTGAACTCCTACATCATCAACCCGAGCGATCTCGGCGCCTTCCGCGCCGCACGTTCGCGCGTCCTCGGCAATGTCAAGCCGGCCTCGACGCTTGCCGTGATCCAGGCGCTCGCCGGCCCGCAGTATCTCGTCGAGATCGAGGCGATTGCCGCGCAATCGGTGGCGATGCCGCGCGCCGCCGCGGCTTCGGCTGCGCGCAAAGCCGCGCCCGCCAAGAAGGCTGCTCCGAAGAAGAAGGCGGCACCGAAGACGAAGGCCGTAAAGAAAGCGTCGAAGAAGAAGGCTCGCCGCCGCTAGAGTTTCGGCAATATGCGGTCGAGGCGGCGGGCGTTCTTCGGATCGAAGGGATTGAGGAACGTCACGCCGCCCAGGCCGCGACCGTCCTGGAAATCCTCGGTCGGGATCGTCGTGCAGCCGGCTCGGCGCGCGGTCGCCCAGAGCAGCGCATCGAATATCGGAATGCTGTGCTCGGCCATGGCTTCCAACGCATCGCCGAAAGCACGCTCATCTGCAGCCTTGACGCGGAAGACCCGACGCCAGGCGTCGATATAGCGGCGTACGTCCGCGTGAGTCATTCCGACCTTGCCGGTCATCACTCGCACGAATTCGGCCAAGCTTTGGAGAGTCAGAACGCTATCGGCGGCTCCTGCGCGATAATCGACTTCCATTGCTATCGTGTGTCGCGCCAAGTCCTTGGTATTGGCCGTGTACACGAGGACGTTGGTATCCAGACCAATCGTCACCGGTCGTAGAGATCATCTCTGTTGAAGCGGTAGCCCTCACCAAGGTCGACGCCTTTGTCCAGCAGCTTCATAAGATCGGCGAGAGCTGCCTTTCGATCTTTCTCGTACTTCTTGCCGCGATAGGCCACAAGCTGCGCCACCGGACGGCCGCGCTTGGTGATCACCACGTCCTTGCCACTCTCGGCTTCGGCGAGGAGTTTCGAGAACTGCTGGTTGGCGTCACGCGCGCTGACGGTGCGCATGGCTGATCTCAATATAGTAACATCACTACGTTTAGGCTGGCGGCGTTGCCTGTTCAAGAGCCTACCGCCCGATGGCGTAGCCCTGCATGCCGCGCGGGTTGGCTGCGGCCTTGAGCACCTCGCCATCCTTTGCAGCGGCCGAGAGGCGGCCCTCGCTCCAGTCCATCCCGACATCGATGTCGTGGCCGCGCTTCTTCAGCGCCTCGACGGTCTCCTTCGGGAAGCGGCCTTCCATGACGAGCTTTCCAGGCTTGGCGCCTCGTGGATAGAAGGAGCTTGGGAAGTGTTCGGTGTGGAAGTTCGGGCAGTCGATCGCCTGCTGCAGGTTCATCCCGTGATGGACATGGTGCAGGAAGAAAGTGAGCTGCCACTGATCCTGTTGGTCGCCGCCCGGCGTGCCGAAGGGCATGTAGGCCTCGCCGTCGCGATGCGCGAAGGAAGGGGTGAGCGTCGTGCGCGGGCGCTTGCCGGGCTCGAGCCGGTTCGGTGCCGTGTCGTCGAGCCAGAACATCTGGCCGCGCGTCGAGAGCGGGAAGCCGAATCCTGGGATCACTGGCGAGCTCGAGAGCCAGCCGCCGGACGGCGTTGCCGAGACCATGTTGCCGTGCCTGTCGACGACGTCGATGTGGCAGGTGTCGCCGGCGGCGGCACCGCGCATGTGAACAGGCTCCTTCTGCTTCTCCTTCGCCATGGTCGGCTCGCCGATGCCGAGGATGCGGTCGAAATCCTTGGGCCGGATCTGCGAGGCGGCGAGCGCATAGTCGACGCGGCCGTCGAAGCCGGGAACCTTGCCGGGGCGCAGCTCCAGCGAGGCGCGGTCGCCGACGAGCCTGGCGCGCTCGGCGTTGTAGGCGTCGCTCAGCAGGTGCTCCATCGGCACCTTGACGAAGTTCGGATCGCCGTAGAAGGCTTCGCGATCCGCGAAGGCGAGCTTTGCCGCCTCGACCACCTTGTGCACGAAGTCGGGGCCGACCGGGTCGGTGCCATCGATGCCGAGGGACTTCAGGATGGCGAGCTGCTGCAGGAAGACCGGGCCCTGGCTCCACGGCCCGCACTTCATGACGGTGTAGCGGCCGTACTGGTAGGTGAGCGGGCTCTCATATGTCGCCTGCCAGCGACTCATGTCGTCGGCGTTCAAAACGCCGGCGTTGCGGCGGCCCGAGGTGTCCATGACCTCGGTGCGCACGAACTTGTCGATCGCCTCGGCGACGAAGCCCTTGTACCAGGCGGCGCGCGCCGCCTCGATCTGGCGCACGCGATCACCACCGGCAGCCTCGGCCTCTTTGATGATGCGCACATAGGTCGCAGCCATGTCGCGGTTCTTGAACAGCGTACCGGGCTTCGGCACCGAACCGCCGGGGAGATAGACCGCGGCCGAGCTTTTCCACTCCTTGGTGAAGAGCTCGACCACGCCCTCGATCGCCTGCGGGATGCGCGGGACCAGCGGATAGCCCCTCTCGGCCATGGCGATCACCGGAGAGAGCACGTCGCGCACGGTCTTGGTGCCGTAGTCGCGCAGCATCACCATCCAGGCATCGAAGGAGCCGGGCACGGTCGCGGCAAGGAAGCCGGTGCCGGGCACGATCTCGAGACCGAGGCTGCGGTAATGCGCGATCGTCGCCTTGGCCGGCGCCGTGCCCTGGCCGCAGAGCACGCGTGTCGCCTTGGAGCCGGCGTGGTGCAGAATGATCGGCACCTCGCCGCCGGGACCGTTCAGGTGCGGTTCAACCAGCTGAAGGACGAAGGCGGTGGCGCAGGCGGCATCGAAGGCGTTGCCGTCCTTCTCCAGGATCGCCATGCCGGTCGCGGTTGCGAGCCAATGCGTCGAGGCGACGACGCCGAAGGTGCCGAGAATCTCGGGGCGGGTGGTGAACATGGCGGCTCCGGCGAGGAGGGCGGAATAGGGGGTAGGCTTACGGCCTGAAAGGTTACCCCAGGCCGGAATGCGCGGCAAACCGCCTAGAAAGACGACATCGGCTCCTTGAGGAAAGCGACCTCGGCTTCGGTGCTCTCGCGACCCAGCGCCTCGTTGCGGTGAGGGAAGCGGCCGAAGCGCTGGACGATCTCCTGGTGGCGGAGCGCATAGGAAACGCCGTCGGCGCGCGCCGGGTCTTCCTCGGCCAAGCGCTTGAAAAGCATCACCGAGCGTTCCTGGTCGTCGAGGCTCTCGCTGTGCTCGAAAGGCAGATAGAAAAAGAACCTCTCGCAGGAAGGAAAGCTCCGATCGTAGCCGCGGCCGATCGCTGCGTCGGCTACGGCGCGCGCCTTGGGATCGGCGGCGAAGGCTTTCGGCGATCCGCGATAGAGGTTGCGCGGAAACTGGTCGAGCAGAATGACGAGCGCCAGCGCGCTCTCGCGATCGGACTGCCAGCGGTCGAGCTCGCCGCGCGCCGCGGCTTCGGTGGTGGAGAGAAAGTGGCGGCGAATCTCGCCATCGAAGGTGGGGTCCTTGCGGAACCATTCGCTGCGGAAGGTGCCGCGCAGCGCGGAGCCGGGCGGGCCGAACCAGAACGCGAGGATATCGGCGACCAAGCGCATGCGGCCACGATCATGCCGGTGCTGGCGGCGGCTTGTCCATGCGCCTATGGGGGGGCAGCGCCAGCGCCCCCGGACGCGCCAATCCGTGTCTCGTACAACGTCCGCGGTGCGCCTACCGCGGCGCTTCCTGCTCTATGCAGATGGCCTGACTGTCCGACTCCGAAAGGTGCTCATCGAGGAGCGCGCAATGATGCGGCATGCCCCGGCCGGCACCTCCGCCTCGTCGGAAATGGCGGCAAGTGCAGCATGCCCCGAACGCCCGCCCGGCGTTGCGCGTGATCATCGCGTGCAGCGCGTGGCGCAGCGCCGCAACGACGATCTCGAGCTTGTCAGCGGCCAACTCTCCGAGGTCTGCCGCGATCGCCAGGATCGGATCGCCCCTCAGGGCATTTTCGCCTGTCCGCGTCAGCCCGAGTACGACCGATCGCCGGTCACGCGGGCTCTGCTCGCGGGTGAGATGCCCCTTCTGCTCCAATGAAATCAGGGTCTGCGAAACCGTACCGCGCGTCGAGCCAAGGTACTCCGCCAGCGCGTTCGGCGTGCGTGAGAACCTGTTGGCTCGCGCAACGAACCGCAGTGCCTCCCACTGCGCTGCCCGCTTTCGACGTCGTCCGCGCGACGGCGACGACGGACGGTCGCCTCGCCACCTTCATCATGGAGGTCACCGGCACGGCGGGCTCTCAGAAGCCGAAGAAGATCGGGGACCTGAAAGGCTCAAGTGTCGACGCTTATGTCTGGCCGACCAAGATCGATCCGGCGGCGGTCGGTTTCGCCAAAGGCTCGGGCACTCTCGCGCTCGCCATAACGGCTCATCCCGACTTCGATGACACACCGCTCTTCGACGAGAATGGCGACGGCGACCCGAACAACGACGGCGCCGACTGGCACTCGCACTGGGTCGTGCTCGTCGAGGACAAGGCCTGCACGGGAGGGCTCAAGGTGCGTGACGTCTCTCCCGGCCAGGACGTCCTGCCGAAGACTGCTCCGGGTCTGCCGATCGCGCTCGACAGCCCCGGCATGAGCCCTGTCATCAAAGGTGCGACCGTCACCATTACCGTGCCGGTCGAAGGCGTGGAACACGTTAACTTCGATGCCGTCGCCGCCAAGCTGCAGGTGCATGAGCAGGGCAAGGCGCCGCTGCTGTGCGTCACCGGCACTTACAAGGTAACATCCGGCAACCTCTCGCTGCCGGGCGTGATCGTACGGAAGGAAAAGTAGCCGCAATTCACTAGTTCATCCGAGCTTCGGCACCCGCCAACCGAAGAAAGACCGCCGTGAAGTTGAAAGCCTCTACTGCCCCGTCGGCTGCTGCGCCTGTGCCGCCGTCGGGTAGCGGCACGCCATCGAGCTCAACATCTCAGCCAAGAGCTGAAGGTCATGCGCCTCGGCAGCGACAAAGCGCCGGTCGGCGGAGCGGAGGCGGCAGGCGCAGATCTCTACCCGGTCTGGCGATCGATGGTCCGCCCTACCTCATCGAGGTCGGTGGGGGCTTTCAGCGTTCAGATGGCGTTCCGAGCCGGCGTAGGGCGCTGGCTTCGGCCCCGCACATGGTGGCAGCGCACTTCCGTGCAGCCGTCGCCGCCAACATCGGTCGGAGGCGTTGATGGAAAACCGCCCGTTGGCACCGGAGCTGGCCGTCGTCCGCTGGTTCAACGCCAGGGAGCCATTGACGCTCGCAGGGCTACGCGGCCGCCCAGTGCTCATTCACGCCTTCCAGATGCTCTGCCCCGGCTGCGTGGCTCACGGCACGCCGCAGGCCGAGAAGGCGCATCGCTTGTTCCGCGATACGGATTTGCAGGTGATCGGGTTGCACACGGTGTTCGAGCAGCACGACGCCATGAGGCCGGTCTCGCTCGAGGCCTTCATTCACGAGTACCGGCTAACGATACCGATCGGGGTCGACGAGCCGGGTTCAGGTGATCCGATCCCCGTCACCATGAGCCGGTTCCGGATGCGCGGTACGCCGACCGCCATTCTGATCGGCCGTGACGGCACGATCCTTCACCACGCGCGGATTCAACTCGCCAGTGCATAGAGATTTAGGAGCCAGCGAGGGAGTCGAAAACCTCTTGCGGTGAACGGAAGCCGAGAGATTTCCGAGGTCTTGTGTTGAGCAAACGTTCGACCATGGCTAC
>Ga0194121_10011017_pt1 | contig 10850 bp, 7 predicted proteins | sample TA2MahCa50mmetaG_FD_148609 | JGI IMG/M metagenome (GOLD analysis project Ga0194121, IMG submission 148609) | Freshwater microbial communities from Lake Tanganyika, Tanzania - TA2015020 Mahale Deep Cast 50m | ecosystem: Environmental > Aquatic > Freshwater > Lake | place: Tanzania: Lake...
CTGCCTGCTTGATGTCAACCGTGATCGGTTTCTCGACGAGCACGTGAATGTCATGCTCGAGGAACTCCTTGGCCAGATCGTAGTGGAGGCTGGTGGGTACCACGATGTTGACTGCCTGCACCCGGTTGAGCAGATCCCGGTAATTCGAGAAGAACTGCGTCCGATATCGCTTGGCGCACTGGTGGCCGCGGATGTCGTCCACCTCGACGATGCCGACCAACTCCACGTTGGGCATCTCCGAATAGATGCGCGCATGATGCTGGCCCATATTGCCCGTGCCTACCACGGCGACTTTCACTCGTTCCAACTTTGACTGTCCTCCCTATCACCCGGCGCCTGCGTTCGCCATCGGATCGACCACTCCTGGGTCGCTAGAATATGGCGGATTGCGGCGCCGATGTAGAGCAGCGCTCAATCGCGTCCGGCTGCGGCACTGTAGCAAGTTGACCCCAGATCTTCCGCACCAGTTGCTGATTTGCGGCGTGTCCCGGCCGAATCGCCACCACGTGGGCGGACAACGGACGGCCCAGTGCCGCAAGATCTCCAAGCAGGTCCAGCGCCTTGTGGGCGGCCAGCTCCTGGTCCACGCGGAGTGGACTCCAGAAGCGGTCGTGCCCCACGACGAGCGTGTTGTCCAGGCTGCCCCCACGGGCCAGCCCGGCGTCGCGCAACGCCTGGATCTCCTCTTCGAAGCAGAAGGTGCGGGCCGGCGCGAGTCGTTCGACAAAGCTCTGGCGACTCACTTCCAGATCCACAGTCTGGACACCGGCCACGGGATGATCGGTGACCGAAGCCACCGTGAGGCGCAAGCCGGAGTTCACCGGCAAGACCATCAGGGTCGTTCCACCCTCGCTGTGGACAACGGGATGGGACACCTGCAAGACCTTCCGAGGCGCCTCCTGGGCCGAAAGTCCGGCCTCGGAAAGGGCCTCGACCCAGCCGAGCCCGCTGCCATCCAAGATGGGCAGTTCCTCGGCGTCGATGGCGATCTCGCAGTTGTCGACGCCAAACGCATAGAGAACCGCGAGCAAGTGCTCGGTGGTCCTTGCGCCCACGCCGTTTGCTTGTAGTGCGGTGCAGCGCACCCCGGACTTCAGCGAGGCGGGGTTTACCGGAACCACCGCGTTGCCGACGTCGGTGCGCACAAAGCGCAATCCGAAGCCGACCGGCGCGGGGCTCAGCCTCACCTTGACCGGGATGCCGGAATGCAGCCCCACCCCGCTCACCTCGACGGTGCGCGACAGGGTCTGCTGGCGATCAAGTGCCGCCTGATTCACGGTGGGTCTCCTGGATGGGCGATTCGACCACGATGCGGGCCGGGTAATGACTCCCGGCCTGGGGCAGGGTGAGGATTCGAATCGTCCGGTTTTGCCCGGGTGCCACGTCCACCGTGCTGATAAGGCCTCTTGCGGGAGGTTTCAGGCAGTTGGTTTCCATCAGTTTGCCCTCTACCAGGAAACTCCCCAGCGCAACGCCGTTGATCGGCTCGAAGAACAGTTGCACCTTGCGTGGTTGCAGAGTCGGGTTGCTTACCTCCAGTTTGACTTCGTAAAGAACGCCGTAATTGCCGGTGTTGGGCTCGCCGCTCGTCCCGTCGATGAGCCAGGGCGCGCGCCCGAACGGGATGTTGAACTCGGTCGTCTCGCCGACCACGTACTTCTGGTCGACCACGATGTTCGGATCCCGGAAAATTCCCCTGGGGTGAATGCGAAACGGGTTGAAAGGCGCGTCGATGAGGCGGTCCATGGCCACGCCGACACCGCTCGCGCTGGTCTCGACGCTCACGTCGAGGCTCTCCCCCTCCAGGACCTGCAAGTGGCACAGGCCGGACACCAGCTCCCTGGGAGCCAGCTCATAGCGGCCCAGCTCCCACGCTTTCATCGGGGGGATGGTGACGATCAGCCCCTGCCTGGCCTGCCAGTCCTCCAGGAAGCGCGTGTTGCACCGGTGCCCGACGTAGAGCTCCTCGCGGGCCGGGCCGCCGTCGCCCTGGATGACCAGAACCTTCACCGGCCTGTCGCCGCGGTTGGTCAGGTTGACCCACAGGTACTGATCGCGGCCGTTGCCGTTCAGGTGTGAGTAGAGCAGCCGGGCCGGCTGATTGCTGTTGACCTTGCCGGCAAAAAGAATCCCATCGGTATCGACCTTCTCGGGACGATTGCTCACCATCAGCTGGGTAGGCTGGGCCACCGACACGTTCTCGTTGTGCAGGATGACTTCCAGCGTCTTGTCGACCGGGAAGTAGTCCTTGCCTTCAATCAACAGCGGCATGCGGATCGTGGCGTCCGCGCCCACCCCCAGGATGGCGAGCGCGGCCGGACCCGCCTTCAAGGTGACGGTGGCGCCCGGCTTCGCCTGCACCGCGCGGCGCGCCGCCTGCAACGCGGCCAGCTCGAGGAGGGCGCGCCCGGCCGGGTTGCCGGTGACGGCGCAGTGTACCTGATCGGGCACGTACCCGGCCCACTCCTTCACGATGACCGGGAACGAAACCGAAGAGCCCTCTCGGGTAAGCGTCACGCGGAAGGTGCCGGGCGCGCTGGCGCGCAGCGTGAGCGCGTCGTCCGCCGGAGAGACCTCCAGGCCGCGGCCGTCCACGGCCGACTCAATGGGCCCTTCGGCCACGCCCGAGACGCGCACGCGGCGCGCTTCGCCGACCGGGATCACCACGCGCTGCGGGCTCACCGAAAGATAGCCGTCCTTCATCGCCTCGCGGAAGTTGCGCAGCCAGGCGGCCGCCAGGGCTTTCACCGTGGTGTTGTTGGCCTTCGCCTGGAGGCCGTCCACGGTGCACAGGCGCTGCTCGCCCCAGGCCAGGACGATGCCGCCCTTGATGGACACGGCCCGCAGTCTCCCCGCGGGAAGGTGGCTCTGCAAAGCAGCGTCGACCTGGCGCTGCACGATCTGGGCCCGCTCCTCGGCGGACATCCTGGCGTCGCCGGCCAGTCGCAGCACCACGCGGGACTTGAGACGAACTTCGCCTTCAGCCAGCACCGGCAGGGCGGCACCGAGAATCAGCGCGGATCCCAGCATCACGCGCGTGAGCGCTTTCACGCAACCATTCATGGGCGATCCTCCGTGATCCTGGCCTCCAGGGCCGCTACCCGCTGGGGGAGCCCAGCCGCCTCATCCATCAGGCGCTGGTGCGCTTCAAAAGCCTTGACGTCGCGGGCCGGGAAGCCGGCCACGTGGGCGCCGGGCGGCACGTCGCGGGCCACGCCGGCCCGGCTCTCAACCACCGCGTCGGCCCCGATGGAGCGATGCGGCGCCAGGCCCACGCCGGGCCCCAGGCGGGCCCCCGCACCCACGCGGCTGCTGCCCGCCATTCCCGAGAGGTCGCCGACTTCGGCGTCGGCGCCCACCTCGCAGTTGTGTCCGACCTGGACCAGCGCGCCAATGCGGGCGCCCGATCCGATGCGGGTGACGGTGGTGGTGGCCCGGTCGATGCACGCATTGGCGCCAATGATCGCGTGATCGCCGATCTCCACCGAGCCCACCTGCGGGATTTTGTGGTGCACGCCGCCGTCCTCTACAAAGCCGAAGCCGTCGGAGCCGAGGACCACGCCGCTGCGCACGATGACGTGGTCGCCAAGGCGGACCCCGGCGCGCAAGACGGCGCCGGCCTCGATCAGGCAATCCGCGCCGACCGATACGCCGCGCTCCACGACCACGCCGGCTTCCAGGCGGGTGCGGGCGCCCAGGCTGGCGCCGTCTTCCACGACGCAACAGGGCCCCAACGATACGTCAGAGGCCAGGATGACGTCCTGGTCCACTACGCAGGTGGGGTGCACGCCAGGGGTCGGCACAGCCGACGCCATCCCGGTCTGAACGGCCTGCTGCGCGGCCTGTTCCGACTGGTTGATCGCCCTGGCGGGCTGGTGAATCTGTCGGGCAGTGCTCAAGCCTTTGTCCTCAACGCCCGTCGGCTTGCGGTCCTAATGGACCGTCTTGCCGGACTCCTTGAGCGTGATGATGATGTCGGTGGTGATATCCAAGGCCATGCGCTCGCTGACCGGGTACCACGGTGCGTTCATGATGACGATGTCGATGTTCTTCTCTTTGGAGACAGTCTCCGACGCGGCGCGGATCTTGTCCATTGTTTCATCGAGGAACTTGCGCTTCTTCTCGTCCCACTTTTGGACCGATTTCTGGATCTCCTGTTTCTTGTCGGAGTCCAGAAAGCTCTGCAGCGCCCTGGGGTCATTGGGCTGCTTGAGACCTTTGAAGAGGGCCTCACGCTCGGTCTGGTAGGCCTCGCTGTACTGGCGGTACTCGGGGAGTTCGGGCAGCACCCGGTCGACGTGGACAATGCCCACCACCATGGCGGACTTGTGCTCCTGCTGCGCCTGCGCGCCGCACCCGGTGAACAGCCAGCCGCTCACGGCCAGGACTGCCGCGACCAGCACGGCCTTGATTTTTCCGTTGTTCATGTCACGATTCCTCATTGTACGATTCATCGGCGCGCGCGGCGCCATGCTATTTCCTGGTGACCAGCGGGAGGGTCTGGTCGGTGAGGTCCTTGCAGTCGACGTTCACCCGGTAGCCGCCGAGAACCAGCGGCACCTTCTGCTCGTCGGCGACCTTGCGGACTTCCAGCGCGATCTGGTCGACGATTCCCTGGTAGACCTTGTCCCGCTGCTCGTTGAGCGCAGTCAGCTCGGACTGCAGGTGATCGCGCCGCTTCTTGTCGGCCGCGTTCAGCTCGCCTTGCTTCTGGGTGACCTCTTTGAGGATCTGCTGCTCTTCCTTCTTGAGGCGGTCACGCAGCGCTTCTTGCTTTTCCCGCAGGGTCTGCTCGGCGGCATGCGATTCGGCCTGCAACTGTCCCATCAACTGGTTCTTGCGGGCCTCGAAACGGGATTTCAGTTCGGCCTGCTTGGCTTCCAGCTCGTTGTTGAGTCGATCGATGGTATCCTTGTCGGGACCGCCGCCCGGGCCCGCCGAGCCGAGACGGCGGCGGAGCTGCGTCTGCACGTCGGCGTCCAGCTTGTTGCGGTACGCAGCAAGCTCTTTCTGCGCGCGGGCCATCTCGGCCGCCTGCTCGGATTCAAACTTGCCGACCAGTTCCTTGCGGAGAGTGGCGCGGGTTTCCTCCTCCGAGCGGTTCATCGCGGCCAGCCGCTCCTGAAGCACCCGTCGGCTCTCCTCGTCCTTGGAGGTCTGCATGTCGAGCTGGATTTGCAGCTTCTCGGCCTGATTGGCCCGCATCACTTCCGCCATGCGGGTGTCAAGCCGGGCTTCCAGATCACGCTGCTGCCCGCGGAGATGATCGCTTACCGAGCGCTCGACCTCGATCTTGCGCTTGGCCATCTGCACGTCTCGGGCCGTGATGAGATCCTGCAGGATGCGCTTCTCATCGGCGCCCGGCGCCGGCAGCGAGGAGGCGGTGGGGACGTACTTTTTCTTGAGCTGCTCCTGGAATGCGCGCATCTCGTCGGCCAGCCTGGCGCCTTCCGCGGTGAGGGTGGCTTCCACCGCCGACTTGCGGGCGTGCATGGTGCCCTCGAGACGGCTCACCTCGGCGTCCAGCTCCTTTTTCAGGATTTTGTGGATCGCAACAATGCGCGCCTGAACCTCAGGCATGATCGTGGTGTTGTCCGGCGGCGCTTCCAATTCGCCTTGAATGTAGCCGATCTGCTTGTCGATGTCATTGAGCCGCTGGGCGTCCGGGTGTTCCTGCACCAGCTTGTCGATGTCCACCACGCCGATGTTGGCAAGGACGTCCATCGTCGCTGGCGGCGCGGCAGGGCGCTGCTCCTGGGCCTTCGGGCGGATGGCCGGCAGGAAGACGGCGATCACCACCGCGGAGGCGATGACCAAGCCCAGGAAGGTCCAGAACCGAGGTCTGTGGGAAGGCATGGGATCGCCTCCTTCAGCTTTTCGCCGGCGGATTGTTGACGAGCTTCTTGATGACGTCGTCCGTGAGGTTGCGGCCGCCCCACATCACGTGGGTGTTGTTCAGCACGAGGCTGAGGCCTTTCTCCTTTGCCACCGCCGTGATGGCCTCGTTGACCTTGTCGTTGACCGGCTTGAACTCTTCGGCCTGCTTGACCTGGAAAGCCTGCATGAGCTCCTGCTGGAGGCGCTCGCGGTCCTCCTGGCTCAGGGCCTTCTTCTTGGCCTGCTCGGCCACGTCTTTCATCTGAGACTGGTAGTACTCCATCAGGCGCGCCTGGGCTTCCTTGTAGAGCCGCAGCTGGGCGATGACTTCCTGGTTGACGTAGCCCACGTGGCTCTCGGCCTCTGGAGCCTCCTTGGGCATGGTGGCGTCCTTGCTCTCCTGGAAGCGCTTCTTCACTTCGTCGGTCACGTCCACGACGCCGGTCACCACGATCTTCTTGTCGAGGACCACGCGGTAGCCGCGCTCCACGGCCAGGTAGGCGATAGCCGCGGTAACGCGGTCGTAAAGCGGCTTGAGCTGTTTCGTCTGCTCTTGCTCAAGCTTCTCGCGCATTTGAAGGCGCAGGTTCTCGGCCTCCTCCATGCTCATCTTGGGCTTGCCGGCGTCGCCGACCTTCTCAACGAGCTGCTTCTGGAGGTCGTTGCTGAGCTTCTCCAGGTTGTCCTTGGCGGACTTGAACTCGGGCATCGCGTAGATGGCCTCTTGATCAAGCATGGCCACCTGCTGGGGGCCGTCCGGGCTCTTCACGATATCCTTACCTTTGGTGTACAGCACCACGCCGATCACCACCACGACAGCCAGCACGGCGACCACGAGGAGGCCGCGCAGCATGGCCTGAGGGCCGCCGCCGCCCTTCTCGGATTTTTCGTTGTCAGTCATTGTCTTGAGATCCCCTTTGTAAGGTTTGAAAAGTGCAAATGATGAAGCCGGCCGCCGCGGGCAAAAACTCGCCTGCAATTCTCCCTGGAAGCCACCTTTCCTCCGGAAAGATCTTCAATCTTTCCAGTAGAGAAGCGGATCCCGCCCCGGGACTTGACCCAGGGGGAGTCGCCTTTCGGCGCCCCCTGGACCCCGCCCCGGGACTTGACCCAGGGGGAGTCGCCTTTCGGCGCCCCCTGGACCCCCCAACGGAGAGACTTGCCGAGGCTTTTTGTTTCCAGGCCCCGCGCCTTCCCTAGAAGGCTAAAAGGTCTGTCCGAGTCCAATCGTGGATCGGGAGCCGCGCTCGCCGATCGCGTAGTCGAGTCGGATGACGCCCAGGCCCAGGCTCGGGAACACGATGCGCAGGCCCACGCCAACGTCCTTGAAGATCGAGGCCGGCTGACCCGCGTACCACGCCCCGCCAGCGTCGGTGAAGAAGGCGCCGTTGAGCAGTTTCAGCTTGGCAATCGGGAAGCGGTACTCCGCGTTGAACACCACGAAGCGGTTGCCGATGAACGAGTTCTCCTGGTAGGCGCGCAGCGTGTCCGCGCCGCCCACGAAGAAGATTTCGGTAATCGGGGCGTTCCCGTTCACGAACCCGGTCCACGCGCGGAGCGCGATGGTGTGGTCGCGGAACATGGGAATGTAGTGGCGGGCTTCCACCTGGAACTTGGTGTACGAGAAGATGCCGCTTACCGAGCCGGTGAACGCGGCGTTTCCATACGAGCCCTTGTGGGGGTTGAACAGGTCGTCGCGGGTGTCGAGCAGCGACGAGAAGGTGATGGTGTTGGAGTTGCCCACGCCCAGGTTGGTGGCGGTGAACTGGGAGTTCGCCGACTGGGTCAGCTCCAGGTGTTCCTGGCGGAAGGTCACGAATGCGCGGACGTCCTCGCTGAGGAAGCGGCCGAAAGTGACCGAGCCGCCGACGCGGTTGTCGTTGTAGAGCGCGTACGAAACCACGTTGCCGACGGCCAGCACCGGCTGGCGCAACTCGTTGAACTCGGAGGCGAAGAAGGAGAAGCCCAGCGAGTCCTGGCGGTCGTTGATGGCCGGGTCGAACCACGAGACGCCGGCCGAGGAGACGTTCACGCCGCGCTGCCAGGAGATCGAGGCCGACTGGCCGCGCCCGTTCAGGTTGCGCTCGGAGAACGAAATCGCTCCGGTGATGCCCGAGCGCACCGCGCCCGTGCCGCCGCCCGAGTACCCCAGGCCGAGGGTGGCCAGGCCGGTCTTCTGCTCCTTGACTTTCAACACCAGGACCACCTTGCCGGAGTCGCTGCCCGGCTCAGGCTCGATGTTGACGCTCTCGAAGAACCCGGAGCTGTTGAGCCGCTCGAGGTCGCGCTGCAAGCGGTGGCGCTTGAGCACATTGCCCACCTTGGTGCGCATCAGGCGGCGGATCACGTAGGAGCGCGTGCGGGTGTTGCCCTCGATGCGGATCTCCTCAACCACGGCCTCGACGATCTGGTAGGTCACCACGCCGGTGTTCTTGTCGATGGAGGGGCGGATGTTGTCGAGGATGTAGTCGCGCTTCTCGTAGTATTTGGAGATGCGGTCGGCGTCCTCTTTCATGGTGAACTGGTTGAACAACTGCCCAGGCTGCATCTTGATGAGCGGGCGGATGTCGCGGCTCGGGAGCACCGTGTTGCCCACCACGCTGACGTCCTTCACCACGACGCCCTCGGTGATGCCCAGCTTGAGCACGCCTTCCTTGCTGAACTTCAGCTCGGTGACGTGGGTCGGCTCCAGCAGGTAGCCCAGCTCGTTGTCGTAGTAGCGGTTGATGACCGTGATGTCGGCGAACAGCGTCTTGGTGTTGAGGATCTTGCCCTCGTGCGTCTCCATGAGACTGCGCAGTTTGTCGGTCGCGACGATCTTGTTGCCCTCGATGAGGATGCTCTGCACGACCGGGTTCTCGAGTACCTGGTACACCACGCGGACGCCGTTGAGGAAGGGCTCGGTGCGCACCTTCACGTCGGTGAAATAGCCCATCTCGTAGATGTTCTGCAGATCGCGCTGGATGCGATCCTTGTCGGCCGGCTCGCCGATGCGGGAGGTGACCACCTGCAGGATGTCGGCGGCCGGAACCGCGTTATTCCCCTCGACTTCGATGGCCTTGATGAGCACCTCGCGGCCCTCGTCCGCGCCGGTCGGGGGCGTGGCGCCGGGAATCTTGGGGGCGCCGCCGGGACGGGGACCGATGGGCGGCGCCGGCTCGGCCGGCGCCGGAGCGGGCGACTCCGCCGGAGCGGGCGTCTCAGCCGCCGGGGCAGGCGTCTCGGCGGTCGGAGTTTCCGCGGGCGCCGGAGAGGCGCTCTCCGCGGGCGCCTCCGCGGGCGCCTCGGCAGGCGCCTCGGCAGGCGACGGGGGGGCTTCGGCGGCAGGCGTCTGGGCCGAGACGGGCCCCGGATCCGAGGCCACCGGTGTGGAAATCGGGGAAGCCGGCGCAGCGTCCTCCCGCGCGCCGGCGGGCGCCGCGAGCAGTGCCAGCAGGCACCAGAACGCCATCAATAAACAGCCGGCCGATAGGGCCTTCCTCATTGTGACTTATTTCCTCCTCCGGCTGCGCCGGCATGTCTGACGCAGCCATCGCGGGGGGGCGGGAGCCGGGCGATGCAGCCCCGTCACATCCGCCAGGGAAAAATTCGCGGGCACGGCCCGCGTCCTGGCTCCGCCTTGAATGGCGTTCCCCGCGCGTTCACGGAAACCCGCGTATTTCCTGGGTTTCCGATCGTCCGTGTCAAAAACTTCCCGCTAAGGTTCGACCCCCTCCGGATTGAATCCTCCCCTTCATGATGTTAACAGATGGTCACCACAGCAGGATCCGCGGCACATTGATTGGGTAAAATTCAACACGCTTTGGGGGAGGCCCGGCGCCCCCAGCGCTTTAACGGCCTGTCTTATCGCCCGTCGGGGACGGGCTCGGCGGCGCCTTCCGGCTCCAGTTGATCTCGAACTGCCAGCGGGCCTGGTAGAAGAACGACAGCCCCCCCAGGTTGTTGTTGCTGATGCGCACCAGCTGGTTGGGCGCGAAGCGCCACTCAAACCCGTACACCGAGGTGGGCAGGGACTGGATGTTGTTCCCCTGCAAGGTCGCGAAGGTCAGGAGGAAGTGCTGCCTGGGGTCGAGCGCCTTGGTGAACTTGAGCTGCACCGCGCCGGTCTGGCTCAATTCGAAGGTGACCTCGGAGAGCGCGAACAGCTTGCCGAACGCGGATGTGATCGGGGAAAGGAAGTTGGCCTGGGCCACACTCACCAGGGCGTTGAGGGCACCCGGCGAGGTCACCGGCTGGGGAAGCCCGGTCGGGCCCCGGCTCGTGGTGCCGAAGACCAGCAATTGCTGGATGTTGGCCTGGGGGAGCGGGGGGTTCGAAGTCATTCTCACGTGCGGATCGTTGGCCGGGCCGGTCACGTCCACGTAGATCTCGTACTCGTTGACGTTGCCTACCGCGCTCACCTCGAGGTCGGGCATCCAGCCGCCGGAGCCGTTGAAGTACGCCTTCCCGCTCGCGATCCGCAGCGCGGTGGGGAAGAGCGGGATCTGGATAAGCCCCTGCTTGAACTCCACCACGCCGGCCGGCACCAGCGCGCCGGGCCAGGTCCCCAGGATGTCAACGTCCCCTTCCGCGCGGATGGTGGACTGCAGAAAGCGCAGCCAGGCACCGGACCCCAGCGCCACGCCGACGCTGAAGCGCACCCTGGGAAGCAGGTGGAAGGGGGAGCCGGCAGCCTGCTCCTCGGTGGTTGGCGGCGGAGTGTCGTCCTTAGGAGCGGGCGGCGGCTCACCCTGCGCGCCCGTGCCCGCCGCAGCGCTCCCGCCTGCCAGGCTGGAGCCCAGCTCGCTGATGGGGAGCGTGAAATCCACCGACTTGCCTTTGATCTCCCCACTCAACACCGGTTCCGGGGACGCACCGCTCAGGTGCAGGTGCACGTCAAGAACGCTGCTCAGGTACGGTTTGATGATCACCGACAGGTCGGTGCCGCTCAGCGTCACGTTGACGTCCGCCAGGGAGAAGCCTTTCAAGTCGGC
>Ga0194121_10011027_pt1 | contig 10841 bp, 10 predicted proteins | sample TA2MahCa50mmetaG_FD_148609 | JGI IMG/M metagenome (GOLD analysis project Ga0194121, IMG submission 148609) | Freshwater microbial communities from Lake Tanganyika, Tanzania - TA2015020 Mahale Deep Cast 50m | ecosystem: Environmental > Aquatic > Freshwater > Lake | place: Tanzania: Lake...
CTCCTAAGAAACTGCTCCGTTGAGGACCTCGCCGGTCGAAAGGTCGACAAGACCAAACCCGAGGTTTTCCGCGCGTTGACGGAGGCGGCGAACGACGCGGGTGCGGTGTTGAGCGTCGTACACGTCAGCGCCGGGGTCAGCGTACACGAAACCGTCTTTCAAGGTCCGGTAGACCAGGATCGCGAGTTTGCGGGCGGTCGCGGTAATCGCTTTGGCTTTGCCGACACGGTAGGCCAACCGACGATAGAACGCGCCGAGTGCCGTCTGCGTGCGTCCGAGATTCATGGCGCCGAGGCGAAGGATGGCGGCCGCGCGATTGGCCGACGGCTGCGTGCGACTGCTGAGGAGCCGTCCGCCGGAGATCTTGTTGTGCGGCGCGAGCGTCAGCCACGACGTAAAGTGCTTCTCGGTGGGCCACTTGCTCATGTCGGTCCCAATCTCCGAGAGGAGCCGGAGCGCGTTGTACGGACCGATGCCGTCGATCTGCGAGAGGTCGGCACCGGTCAGTTGATGCAAGGGTGTGCGCAGGTCGATGCGCGGCTCGTTCTTCTCTCGCGCGCGCGGCCGCCGGCGTGAGGGGGGCAATGGAGTCGTCGGGGCCGGGACGGTCGCGGTGAGCCGGGCAAGTTGCGCTTCGATCGCCGCATCGCACGCGGCAAGCTGGCGCTGGTACGTGTCGAAGAGTTCCAGATTCTGCTGCAGGACGAAAAGGTGTTCAGCACGGTAGTTGCCGGTGAGCGCCGCCTCGATCTCGGCCTCCGACGCGCGGCAGCGATAATCGCGATGCTGGGCGAGCTGCTGCGGATCGCGCTGACCGGCGATGATGTCGCGGAGGATCCGTAAGCCGGTCACCCCAGTGATGTCGCTCACGACCAACGGCAGCTGCACGTTCATCTGAATCAAGGCCTTCTGCATCCGCTGCACGAGGGCGCCCGCGCTCTCGATGAGCGTGGTCCGGTGGCGCAGATAGCCGCGCAGGGCGACGATCTGATCCGCCGGGCGGAAACTGCCACGCAGCAACCCCAGGATGTGCAGGTCGCGCAGCCACTCGCAGTCCGAGACATCACTCTTGCGCCCGGGGAGATTCTTCACGTGTCGCGCGTTCACGAGAATCACGTGAAAGCCGCGTGCGTCGAGTATCTCGAAGATCGGAATCCAGTAGACGCCCGTGGCCTCCATCGCGACGTGCGTGATGCGGCACGCCGTGAGCCAGTCGGCGAGCCGGTGCAGGTCGCCCGTGAAAGTGGCGAAGGACCGCACAGGTGTCGTATCCCGATCGGGCGGGACGGCGACGAAGTGTTCGGCCGACCCGCAATCGATGCCGGCGGCGTCGGGATGCAACCGCTCGAGGGCAGCGGGCGAGGTGCGAGGTTTGGACGAGGGACGACGGCGATTTCGCTTCATCGGAGGCTCCTGTAGACTGACGACTGCCTCCGGGAACAGGGATGCGGATGAGTGGCAATCTCCTAAACGGGATCACGCCGCGCGAACGGTGTGTCACCAATGACGATGCCGCGAATCCCCGGCCCACGCTAACCAACGGGCTGCAACGCACCAGTGGCGGGTCGGGCTCGGTTCCCGGAGGCCCGCCATTCTACGCACGCCGCACCGCCCGCAGTTTCTCGCCTGTCGAATCGCGATCACATCGCGTGGGCCGCTCACCACGCGCAGCGGGATCACCACGTCGTCGAGAATCGTGTCGTCCGGAATGGGCTCGAAGAGCGCGCGACGGATCGCATAGATCGCGCCCGTGGCGCCGACCGTCGAGTCGGTGCGCCCCTCGGTCGAGCGGATGAACTTCTCGTAGCGCCAGTAGAGCGCGGTGCCGCGTCCGGCGGCGGCCGCGACGACGGTCGAACACTGCACGACGATGACGCCGGGTGCCGCCCGCTCCCGAAGGGCGGCCTGCGCGAGCGCGCGCAGGGCCGCCGCGAGACGGATGCGATCGCCGGCCACGATGAGAGGTTGTGTCGCTCGCACCTCGATTCGGATCCCGCGGTCTTGACCGTCATGCATATCGCCGGCCACCTCTGCGACGAGCGCCGCCAGGTCGAAGGTCACGGTCGGCAGTGCCAGTTCGCCGGCCGCCAGCTTCCCCAGCTCGCTGAGCTCCGCAATCAGCGCGTTGATGCGCCCGCAGGCGCGCTCGGCCTCTTCCAGCATGTGGCGCTGGCGATCGGTGAGGGGGCTCGCCTGGTCGCGCAGCAAGATCCGGAGGTACCCGGCCGTCACCGTGATGGGGGTCCGGAGCTCGTGGACGGCCAGCGAGAGCGTGCGCGGGAAGAAGTTGTGTTCGGAAGTCATACGGGTGGTGAAGGCTATCACGGCATTCCGGCGTGCAAAGCTCGGCCGCGTGGCACGGAGCCTGCCGCACGCGGACTCGGCCCGCGGGCGACCGCCGAATGGTTGAGACGCCGGACGGCCGCCTGAGCCGGCGGCCGCGAGGCCTCTTATAATGGGTCCATGCTGATCCGCAACGCGCCCGATCTGCGGTATTCCGACGTGACGCCGAAGGCGCTGTACGTGCGCAGGCGCGAGTTCATCCAGGCCGCCGCCGCCGTGGCGGTCGGGGCGGCGACGGCGCTGTCGCCGGCCGGCTCCGGACCGGCCCGCGCGCAGGGGGCGCGCGTGAAGCTGCCGAACGTCCGGAAGGGGCCGTTCGGCACCGACGAGAAGCTGAACTCGTACGACGACATCACGAGCTACAACAACTACTACGAGTTCGGAACCGACAAGGACGATCCGCAGCGCAACGCGCACCGCCTGGTGACGCGCCCCTGGACGATTCGCGTCGAGGGCCTCGTCAAGGCGCCGGCGACCTACGACATCGACAGCCTGGTCAAGCCGTACGCGCTCGAGGAGCGGATCTATCGCCTGCGCTGCGTGGAAGCCTGGTCGATGGTGATCCCCTGGGTGGGCTTTCCGCTGGCCGAGGTCATCAAGCGGCTGGAGCCGCTGCCGAGCGCGCGGTACATCGAGTTCACCACGCTGAACGATGCGAAGCAGATGCCGGGCCTGCGCGTGCCCGTGCTCGACTGGCCGTATGTCGAGGGGCTGCGCATGGACGAGGCGATGCACCCGCTCACGATCCTGTCGGTGGGGCTCTACGGCGAGGTGCTGCCGAACCAGAACGGCGCGCCGATTCGCCTGGTCGTGCCGTGGAAGTACGGGTTCAAGAGCATCAAGTCGATCGTCCGGATCCGTTTCACCGATCAGCAGCCGCGGACGTCGTGGGCGGTCGCCAACGCGCGCGAGTACGGCTTCTACTCCAACGTGAACCCGACGGTCGATCACCCGCGCTGGAGCCAGGCGAGCGAGCGGCGGCTCGGCGAGTTCTTCCGGCGCAAGACGCTGATGTTCAACGGGTACGGCGACCAGGTGGCGCAGCTGTACGCGGGCATGGATCTGCGCAAGTTCTATTGACGCGGTTCGCCTTCGTTCGCTGGAGCATCGTCGCGGCGGCTCTGGCGCCGGCCGCCGCGCTCGTGTACTGGACGTTCACGGGCGATCTCACCGCCAACCCAATCGACTTCATCACCGACACGACCGGCACGACGGCGCTGACGCTCCTCGTCTGCACGCTGACGGTCACGCCGCTGCGCCGCCTGACGGCGCACAACGAGCTGGTCCGCCTGCGGCGCATGCTCGGCCTGCTCGCGTTCTTCTATGCATGCCTCCACATGCTGACGTGGGTCGTGCTCGACTGGTTCTTCGACGTGGCGAGCATGACCGCCGACGTGGTGCAGCGGCCGTTCATCACGATGGGCATGACGACGTTCCTGCTGCTGGTGCCGCTCGCCGCGACGTCGACCGCCGGCATGATCCGGCGGCTCGGCCGGCGCTGGCAGCAGCTCCATCGGCTCGTCTACGTCGCCGCGATCACGGCGGTGATCCATTTCTGGTGGATCGTCAAGGCCGACTTCCGCCAGCCGCGGCTCTGGGCGCTGGCGCTCTGCGTGCTGTTCGGTTTTCGCGCGTGGTGGGCGCTGCGGGCGCGCCTGCCCACGCGCGGCTGAGGGCCCGGGCGCCGATCTAGGCCGCCGGCCCGAAGCTGGCGAGCGCGGCGCCCTCGTTGTCGAAGGTATCGAAGACCGTCAGCAGCTTCGTCACGATGAGGAGGTCCTGCAGCCGCTTCGTGACGTTGAGGAGCTTGAGCGCGCCGCCGCGGTTCTTCGTCGTCGCGTACGCCTGCACGAGCTGCCCGAGCCCGGCGCTGTCCACATACGAGACGCCGCTCAGGTCGACGAGCAGGTTCTTGTGCCCCTGCTGAATCAGGCTCTGGACCTTGTCCTTCAGAAGGACGTCGCCGCCCTTGCTCAGCGTGATGTCTCCGGTGATCTTGACGATTGCGACGTTGCCGGCGATTCGCTCCTCGAGCTGCATGCGTCCTCCTGGGACAGGGTAGGTGCGGCGGATTCTACCTCAGGGGCGCCCCCGGGCGCGCGGTCGGCGGGCCGGGGGGGCGCGCTACCCGTCGTAGCGGACGACGACCATCGTGACGTCGTCGTTCGGCGTGGCGCGTCCGCAGAACTGTCGGAGATCGGCCAGCAGGCCGAGGAGCAGTTCCTGCGGCGGCTTGCCCCGGTGCGCCGCGAGCGAGGCGAGCAGCCGCTCGTCGGTGAATTCGTCGCCCGCCTCGTTGAGCGCTTCGCTGACGCCGTCGCTGAACGCGACGATCACGTCCCCCGGCGCGAGCGTGAGCGGCTCCTCTTCGTACGCGGCGTGCTCGAAGAGGCCGAGCACGACGCCGCCCGTGTCGAGCCGCCGCACCGCGTCGCGGCCGACGAGCATCGGGGCGTTGTGGCCGGCATTGCAGTAGCTCAGCGTGCCGTCGGGGGCGAGCATGCCGTAGAAGGCCGTCAGGAACCGCGCCTCGATGCCTCGACGGAAGACGTTCTGGTTCAGCCGCGTCACGAGCGAGGCGGGGCGTGCCTGGTAGGTGGCCTCCGCGCCGAACATGCCGATGACCGCCGCCGCCAGGAGCGCCGCCGGCGCGCCCTTTCCCGCCACGTCGCCGAGGATGAACGCGAACTGGCCGCTGGGCAGATCGACGTAGTCGAAGAAGTCGCCGCCGACCGCGCGGCAGGGGATCGACGTCCCGGCCGTGGAAAAGAACGGACCGGTCCTGTTCGAGGCTGGCAGCAGGGACTGCTGAATCGCCGCGGCGACCCGGAGCTCCTGGTCGAGCTTGGCGCGCTCGAGTGCCTCGCGATAGAGGCGCGCGTTCTCGATCGCCATCGCCGCCTCGGTGCTGAGCGTCTCGAGCGCCGTGCGGGCGGACTCCGAGCGCAGCGCCCCGCGTTCGCGGCTGTCCAGGTACAGCACGCCGATGACCTTGTCATCGGCCTGTTCCTCGCCGCGCTCGACGTACCGGACGAGGCGAAGCGGCGCGCAGAGGACGTGGCGGATGCCGAGCGCCACGGTGCCCGTGTGCAGCGCGGCGATGCCGCCGTCCATCAGATCCTCGACGATCCGAATCGCGCCGGTGGCGAAGACGTCCTCGGGAATCTTCCGGCTCGTCTCGAACGTCCGACCCGAGAGCGTGATGCGGCCGGTCGCCCGCCCCAGCTTGAACTCGAGCGCGCCCTCGTTGTTGGCGAGCATGATGAACCCGCGCTCGGCGCCGGTCACCTCGATCGCCGAATCGAGTACGAGCGCCAGCACGTCGTCGAGCACGCGCCCCGAGCCGAGCGCCCGCAGCCCCTCGAGCAGCATGGCCATGTGGCGCAGCTCCGTCGCGGCCGACAGCGCGCTGCGCTCGCGGGACGACTCGTCGTCCCGGACCAGGAAGACGATCGCGGTCTCGTCGGAGTCGCCCAGGCGGATGAGATCCCCGTGCGCCAGCACGTGCTCCTTCGTCCGGGCGCCGTTGACGAAGGTGCCGAACTTGGAGTCGCAGTCGCGCAGGCGGCAGGCGCCGTTCTCGGCCACGATCTCCGCGTGGTGGCGCGAGACGCCGACGCCCGACACGCGCACGTCGCTCTCGGTCCGGCGGCCGATGGTGAGGAGCGGCTTGTCGATCGGAATGTGCCGGCGCCCGCCGGCGTCGGTGACGACGAGTCGTGGACGGGGCTGCGTCATGCGGGCCTGGCCTTCAGCACGCCGATCTGCAGCAGCAGGCCGGTGAAATCGTAGATGCGGCGCTCGTGCACGATGCTGCCATCCCCGAAGGCGTAGACGAACACGATCGGCAGGCGAAACGGCTTGCCGGTCGGCGGCAGCCCCATGAACCCGCCCGTGTCGGTGCCGGTCGTCATCGCCACCTCGACCGCGCGGTCGCCGTCGATGAGGACGACCTCGGTCGTGCTGACGACGTCCGGAAAGGCCTTGAACCAGGCGCGGTAGACGTCCTCGATCGCGGCGCGGCCCCAATGCGTGCCCGCCATCAGGCTCTCCACGACGCCGTCGTCCGCATGCAGCCGGGCGAGCGCCCGCGCGTCACGCGACTCGATGCCGGCCCGGCGCTCGTCGAGCAGCGCCGTGATCTCCGCACGGGTCATGGAGGCCCCTCCTGGCAGGCGTCCAAGCGCGGCGATTATAGACCGATCAGTGGGAGCGCGCGTCCGGTTGTCCGCGCGCGATCGATTGCACGGGAGAGGTCACGATCCGCTGGCCCTGGGCCCAGATCTCCATGCACAGACCGACGCCGATCCACCCCACCTTGAGGAAGCTGCCGCCGACGCTGGAGCCTTCCAGCCGCGCGTCGGTCGCCTCGGGGAAGAAGCGCCCGCCCTGGACGAAGACCGCCGGCTGCTGGGCGATGAGGATGCGGTAAGACGAGTTGCACGTCCGGACGTGCAGAATCGTCAGCGGCTCGAGATCGCGCACCGAGACGCCATCGGTCGTCGTCGAGGCGGCGATGAAGCCGTCGATGGTGGCCGTACGTGGCACGAGCATCGACGTGGTCGTCAGGTCGGCGGCGGGATCGGGGCGAGTGGAGGATGTCGGCACGCCTGGTCGAATCGCAAGGATTCTGCCATGGATTGGGCCGCCGCGGAAACCACAGGAGACAACGCGCACGGTCACCACGTCCGGGGTCGCCCGGGTTCGGCCCGCCCGCGTGGACCGACGCACGCTACGGCTGAACTGCGGCGGCGGAAGATGACCCATCCGCGCCCGCTGCACTAGAATCGCGACGCATGGGGCGTCGCGTCGATCTGCCGGATGCGGCGCACGGCGCGGCCGGCGCCGTACACGCCCTGCTGCGTCTGGCGGAGGCCGTCGGCAGCGCGACGACGCTCGATGACATCTACGCGGGCGAATCGGGTGCGCTGGTCCGACAATCTGGAACGGATCCACGGCCTGCCCCCGGGCACGTTCGACGGGCACTTCGACAGCTACGCGCGCGAGATCCATCCGGACGACCGCGAGCGCGTGTTCGCCTCGATCCAGCGGGCGCTCGCCGAGGGGGCGCTGCACGACGTCGAGTACCGGATCGTGTCGCCCGACGGCACGGTGCGCTGGGTGCACGGGAAGGGGCGCCTCGAGCGGGGGCCCGACGGACAGCCGGCGGCGATGAGCGGCGTGTGCATGGACGTGAGCGCGCGCAAGCGCGCGGCGCTGGAGACGGCCGCGGCGCTGCAGCAGGAAGCGGCGATTCGCGAGCGCCTGACGCTGCTGACCACCGGATCCGAGCAGCTGCTGACCACGCTCGACGCGCAGTCGGCGATCGCGCAGCTGCTCTCGCTGGCGCGGCGCGTGGTGACGGCCGATGCCTACGCCATCTGGCGCCGCCGCGGCGAGGCATGGCGCGTGGCGGCCAGCGACGGCCTGAGCGAGGCGTTCGCGTCGGTCACGCTGGCGGGCGATGCGCGGGTCCGGTTCCACGAGCCGCTCATCGCCGAAGACGTGGCGGCGACGCCGATGATCGAGTTCCGGCGCGCGGCCTACGCCGCCGAGGGCATCCGGTCGCTCGTGTCGGTCCCGCTCGCGGTGCGGGGCCAGCCGGCCGGCAGCATCACGTTCTACTACCGCACGCCGCACCGGCCGACCGACATGGAGCTGCGGGTGGCGGTCGCGCTCGGCCAGTCGGGTGCCACCGCGGTGTCCAACGCGGAGCTGTACGCGGAACAGCAGGCGCTGCAGGCCGTGGCCCAGCGGAGCGCGGCGCGCGCGGCGTTCCTCGCCGAGGCGAGCGTGCTGCTCTCGTCGCTCGACGACGAGGCGAACCTGCGGCGCATCGCCGCGGTGGCCGTGCCGACGATCGCCGACTGGTGCGCGGTCGACCTGCTGGAGGCGGGCGCCATGAAGCGGGTCGCGATGGCGCACGTCGACCCCGAGCGGGCGCCGCTGGCAGAGGAGTGCCAGGCGCGCTACCCGCCGCGGCTCGATCGGCCACGCGGCATCGGGGAGGTGATTCGCACCGGCCGGCCGGAGCTCCATCCGGAGATCCCCGACGCGCTGCTGGTCGAGGCGGCGGAGGACGCGGAGCACCTGCGGCTGCTCCGGGCGCTCGAGATGCGCTCGATGATGATCGTACCGCTCGCGACCGGCGGCCGCGCCTTCGGCGGCATGACGTTCGTCAGCACGGCGGCGGACCGGCGCTACGACGCGGCCGATCTCGCGTTCGCGACCGAGCTCGCGCGTCGGGTGGCCTACGCGGTGGAGAACGCGCGTCTGTACCGCGAGGCGCAGGAGGCGAACCGGCTGAAGGACGAGTTCATCGCCACGCTCTCGCACGAGCTGCGGACGCCGTTGAACGTGATCATGGGGCGCGTCCGGATGCTGCAGACGGCCGAGGACTGGGAGCGGGCGCGGCAGACCGCCGTGGCGATCGAGCGAAACGGGGCCACGTTCGCCCGCCTCGTGGAGGATCTGCTCGACCTCTCGCGCATCTCGCGCGGATGGCTGCGGCTCGAGTCGGCGCCGGTGCAGCTGGCCGATGTGGTCGAGGCCGCCGTGCAGGCGATCCAGCCGGCGACCGCGGCCAAGCGCGTCGCGCTGTCGGTCGTCGTCGGGCCGGACGTGCCGGCGGTGACGGGCGACGCGATGCGGCTCCAGCAGGTCGCCTGGAACCTCCTGGCCAACGCCGTGAAGTTCACGCCGCCCGAGGGCCGCATTGCCGTGAAAGTGTGGGCCGAGCCGGCCGAGGTCGTCCTGGAGGTGGCGGACACGGGCTGCGGGATCGACACCGCCGTCCTGCCGCACGTGTTCGAGATGTTCCGGCAGGCCCAGCCGAGCCACGACCGCCGCCAGGGCGGCCTCGGGCTCGGGCTGTCGATCATCAAGCGGCTGGTGGAGCTGCACGGCGGCACGGTGGCCGCGCACAGCGACGGTCCGGGCTGCGGCGCGACGTTCACGGTGCGGCTGCCGCACGGCCCCGCGGGATCGATCGAGGCGGTCCTCCTGGACGGCCGGGGCGCGGGGGTCTAGCGCAGCTCCCGCTAGCGCAGGCTCGGCGGCACCGGCATCACGACGTACACGTTGCCGGTCTCGGTCTCGACGGTCGTCAGATCGCGGATGACGACGCCGTTGCGCGCTTCGACGAGCGTACCCGCGTAGAAGGCCTCGACCTTGTTCAGCGGGTTGTTCCAGTCGTCGTACTTGCCGTAGGTGAACGCGTACACGGTCGTGCCGTGCGTCACCTCCACCCGCTCGGCCTGAAACTGCGCGCTGAGCGTCGCGCGCGCGATCGCTCCCGGCACGCCGGGAATCGGGAACGTCACGATCGCGTTCGCCCCGTCCCAGGAGACGGAGGTCTTGTCGCCGCCGGCGGTGGCCGCCTTCGGCGCGCCCTGCGGTCCGGCCCAGAGTCGGATCAGCCGCTCGTGCAGGGCATTCGGGGTCGGCGTCGCCTTGCCGCGGCCTGGCGTGATCTCGGCGCCCGGCACGTCTTCGTTCCACGCGTACTGGCCGCTCACGACCTCGATGTTCCGGTACTCCTGTCCGTTGGGGCGCGTGCAGGCGTACTGAATGCGCTGGCCGGACACCTGGTAGTTCGTGCTGACGCGGTAGGACGTCAGCCGGCACGGCTGCCCGTCCACCTCCATGGTGCCCGTCGCCCGGTGCTCGAGCGTGGCCACGGCCTCGATCTCCTGCGGCCCGCGCAGCATGCCCATGTGCCAGAACCAGTTGAAGAGCGTCGCCTTCAGGTCCTTCGCGCCCGGCGCGGGCGTGTAGCCGCGCCGCGGCCCGCCGGTCGTGACCTGCTGGGCCGCGGCGGCGGCTACGGCCACGAAGACCGACGCCGCGAGACAGGCGATGAACGTGCGCTTCATGATCCCCCGATCCCGGATTCTGGATCCCGATCCCCGACCTAGTGCCTGATCTGCGTCACCATGTTCGCGTGGTCGTAGTCGCGGCACGGGACCGCCTCGGGCAGCAGCCCGGCGTCCTTGGCCGTATTGAGGCGCAGCGTCCGCGGCGCCATGACCCACGGCTGGGCCAGCACCTCCGGATCCTCGACCGTCACCTCGTAGAGCAGGGTGTTCCCCTTGCGCGTGAACCGCTCGATGACGCGCTTCTTGTCCGACGTGAAGTAGCCGCCTCTGTCGAGCCAGGTCAGGTCGTTGAAGCCGACCGAGTCGACGACGAGCGTGTCGCCCTCCCAGCGCCCCACGGCGTGGCCCCAGAACGTGACGTCGAGCGACTTCTCCGGGTCGTGCGGCCGTCCGTCGGTCGGCACGATGCGGTACTCGGCGTTGCCGGAGCCGCCGCCGCCCGCCGTGTAGAGCAACACGACGTCGGTGGCGGTCTGCAGGATGCGCGTCGGAGCGCCGGCGCGCGGGATCCCGAGCGGCTGGCAGAAGAACAGCGGGTCGTACTTGTTGGTCCACATGTCCAGTTCCTGGACCTTGTCCCAGTGCTCCGGCTTGTAGATCGGCCGGTTGGGATTCAGGCGG
>Ga0194121_10011034_pt1 | contig 10835 bp, 5 predicted proteins | sample TA2MahCa50mmetaG_FD_148609 | JGI IMG/M metagenome (GOLD analysis project Ga0194121, IMG submission 148609) | Freshwater microbial communities from Lake Tanganyika, Tanzania - TA2015020 Mahale Deep Cast 50m | ecosystem: Environmental > Aquatic > Freshwater > Lake | place: Tanzania: Lake...
GAAGATCTGGGCGGTGGCGCGGATCGGCTGGCCGGCCTGGGCGGCGCGCCCGGCGGCGTCCCCAACCTGGCGGGCGGCGGCGGAGAGCTGCCACGGGCCAGCCGGGGCGGCACGCAGACCGAGCTGACGGTCAACAAGCGCGACGGCGAGCAGCCGCTGCAGCGCGAGATGGACGCCCAGAACGCGGCGCGCAACGAGTCGCAGCAAAAAGCCGAGGTTGCGCGGCACCAACAAGAGGACCTCACCGGACGCGGCGGGCAGATCCAGGGCGACCTGGCGCAGAACCGCGACCAGCAGGGGCAGGTTCAAGAGGGACTGGGCCAGGGGCGCGAAGTGCTCGGCCAGGACCAGCAGCGCGTCCAACAAGGCCAGCAGAACGTCGACGGCCTCAAGCAAGAGGACCAGCGGCTGCAAGGCGTCAAGCAGAACGACCAGCAGATCCTGGGGAAGGACATGCAGCAGCTCGCCAAGGCCGCGGGTGACACGCAGAAAGCGCAGCAGGGCTTGCAGGCGGCCCAGATGGGGCTGAAGATGGCGCAGAGCATTTTGCAGGCGGCGCAGGCGCTGCCGGACATGATTCCGGCCGGGCTGGTGCAGATCCCCAATCCCGCGAAGCCGCCCGCCGTTGCGGCCGCGCAGACCGCCATCAAGATCGCGCAGATGGCGCTGAAGATGGCCCAGCAAGCGCTGCAGGCGGCGCAGCAGAAGCAGCAGATGGCGGCACTCAAGCAGGCGACGGATGTTGGGCTGGCCGGAAAAGTCGACGAGAAGCAGCAGGCCAACCAGCAGCAGCTTCAGGACGCGCAGAATCGCCTGGAGCAAGACCAGCAGCAAATGGGCGAGCACGCTCAGCAGGTGCAGCAGGGCCAGGAGCAGGCCGCGCAGCTCAAGCAGCAGGGCGCGCAATTGCAGCAGGGGGCCAACGACAATCAACAGCAGGCGCGGCAGGCAGCCAACGCCGAGCGGATGCACCAGGCCAACGCGGACGCCGCCGGAGAGAATGCGCAGCAGATCAACAAGGCCCTCTCGATGCTGCAGAATGGCAAGAAGGGCGACGCGCTGGAGGGCGCGGGCGGGCCGAAGGGCGATCCGGCCGGGCCCCAGCGGCCAGACGACGCGAATCGCGGGCTGCTGCAAAAACTGGACGGGCGCGGCGGTCCCCAGGACGACGACGCGCGGCGCCGCCAGCAGCAGGAGCAGGCGCTGCGGAATATCTTGATGGGAGCGAACGGCTCCCAGAACGCGAGGCAAGCGGGGTCACAGCAGGCTGGAGGACAACAGGCGAACGCGCCCCAGGGTGGAGGCAACACATCTCAGCCCGCGCCCACCGGTGGCGCGGCGCCTCAGGGCGGCAATAGCGCGGCGGCGCCGGTTGGGAATGCCGGAGCCGCGCAGGGCGGCAACGCCGGGGCCGTGCAGGGCGGCAATGCCGGAGCCGCGCAGGGCGGCAACGCCGGGGCCGTGCAGGGCGGCAATGCTGGAGCCGCGCAGGGCGGAAACGCTGGAGCCGCGCAGGGCGGCAACGCCGGGGCCGCGCAGGGCGGCAATGCTGGAGCCGTGCAGGGCGGCAATGCTGGAGCCGTGCAGGGCGGCAACGCGGGAGCCGCGCAGGGCGGTAATGCGGCTGGCGGCGGCGGACAGCAGGGTGGCGGCGAGGGGGCCGCGCAGCAGCAGGGCGGGCAGCAGCAGGGCAAGCCGACGGGCATCCAGATGCCCGGAATGGCGGACCTGATGTCGCCGTCCGCGATGGACATGGGCCAGGAGGACGGCGGCGCCGGCAATGACGACGGCGGCGGCGCGGCGGCCGAGGAGCAGCCCATGGCCGAGGCCCAGCGCGGCGGGGCCAGCGTCGAGGAGAGCGGCGACACCATCCACGTGCACTTAAACGCGCTCATCGACGGCGACCCGGGCGGCAGCGTGACCAGCGGCGGCAATGCTGCTGGCGCGGCAGCCGGCGCGGGCACGGCGGGAGGCGGCCTGGGCGGCGGCCTCGATGGCGCGGGCGGCGGCTCGGAAGGTGGGCTCAGCGCAAAGGCGGAGCCGGCCGGCAAGAATTCATCAACGCAGGTCGGCGCACTCGGCGGCGGCCAGATGCAGGGCGACGCGGGCGGAAAGAAATAGACCGCCCGCCTCTCGGTTTAACCCTGTTCAACCCGCCCCAGGGGTAAAACACTTCAGCCGCGCGATTAACCCGCCCCAGGGGTCAAACAATTCAGCTGCACGTTTAAGCCGCCCCAGGGCTTAAACACTTCAGCCGGGCGTTTCCGGCCAGGCGTGCTTCGGGTAGCGGCGGCATAACTCGCGGCGGATCTGGGGATAGTGGCGGGTCCAGAAGCCGGCGAGGTCGGTTGTGATCTGCACCGGGCGGTTGTTCGGCGCCAGCAGGTGCAATTGCAGCGGCACCGCACCGGCGCCAATGGACGGGGGTGTCTTCACGCCAAAAAAATCCTGCAGGCGCGACGCGATCCAGGGCGGGCGGCCGTTTTCGTAGTGGACCACAACCCGCGGACGTCTGGGCAGCGCGATCGATTCCGGCGCGAGACGTTCCAGTGCGGCCCGTGCGGCCGGCCCGAAAATCTCGCGCAGGGCTCGCGTGAAACCGGCGGATCGAATTTCCGCGAACGACGACGCGCCTGCGCAAAGGCTGCGCAGCGTCTCGTCAAGGTGGCTGTCCATTACGGGGATGACCCCGCTGTCCGGGAACCGCTCCGCCACGAATTGCGTTCGCGCCTGAAAGCGGGCGACTTCCTCCGCGTCGACGAACGCCGACAGTCCGGCCTTGCGGGCGGCGACGAACAGTACCTCCGCCACCTCGGACGACGGCCCGGCCGGGCGGCGCGTCTCGTCGAGCACCAGTTTTTCATAGCGCATGCGGGTAACCTGCTCCACCCGCTCGGCATCGGAATTCCACAAGTATTCCTGCGTTTCGGTAATGCGATCCAGCGCCACGTCGAGCAGCCAGTCCAGGTCGATGCCGCTGGCCAGGCGCACCACGCCGCGCTCGACAGAGACGGCCACCAAAAATTCTTCCTCGCGCAACACGCTGTCTTCGGCCAGTTTCGCACAGCCGCCACCGCACAATAAGACCTCTCGGCCGCGCCGTCGGCCCACGCGATCCGGATACGCGGCCAGGATGCAGCGCAGCAGCGCATCCTCGTCGGAGCGGCCGCGCGGTGCACTCCCCTGCAAATGCCGGGCCGTGCGGTCCACGGCGAGCACGGCGCCGGGCTCCAGGCCGGCGCTGGGCATCCACGCCGCATCGAAGCGCTTGCGACGGGCCTCATGCACCCGTTCCACGCGCTCCACGACGTCGCTGCGCGCCGTCGTGGCCAGCGCGCCAGTGCCGCCGAAGCGGGAACCCGCCACCACGTCCCTCTCGCTGATGACCGCGGCGGCAAGGCAGCCGTCCGCCGATATCCCGCGCGTCTCGGCCTCCACCAGCAGCCGCGCCAGGCGGGGATGCGCCGCATGGCGCGCCATTTTCCGGCCGATTTCGGTGAGGTCGCCGTCGATCGCCCTCAGTGCCATCAACTTGCCGTCGACCGCTCCCGACCTGCCGTCGACCGCTCCCGACTTGCCGTCGACCGCTCCCCGCCCGCCGTCGACCGCTCCCCGCCCGCCGTCGATCGCTCCCAGCGTCACGAGCAGCGTCTCCGCCGCTTGCAGCGACGCTGCCGGCGGCGCGTCCAGCCAGGGCAGCGCGGCCACCTCGGATATCCCCATGGCGCGCAATGACAAGACCGCATCGGCGAGATCCGCGCGCTGAATTTCCGGCACGTCGAAATCCGCGCGCATCTCAAAATCCTGGCGGGGATACAGCCGCAGGCAGCGCCCCGGCCCGGTGCGTCCGGCGCGCCCGGCGCGCTGCACCGCGGACGCCTTGCTGATCGGCGCCACCCGCAGCGACGGCAGGCCGGACCACGGATCGTGCGACGCCACGCGGGCCAGTCCGCTGTCGATCACCAGGGTGACGCCCTCAATGGTCACCGACGACTCCGCCACATTGGTGGCCAGAATCAGCCGGCGATCCTTGCCGTACACCGCCTCGTCCTGGGCCGCGGCCGGCAGATCGCCGTGCAGCGGCGCGATGCGCAACCCGTGCGCGGCAGCCACTCCAGCGCATGCCTCCAAAGCTCGACGAATTTCCCCGGCCCCCGGCAGAAATACCAGAATGTGTCCGCGCGTGTGCCCGGCGGTCCGCGCCACGGCAGCCGCCACCTGAGTGGCGAGCGGTCCGCTGGCGGGAGCATACTCCACCTCGACGGGAAACGACTGCCCTTCCGCTCGAATCGCCGGCCAGCCGCCCAGCCGCGCGCACAAATCCTCGACGTCCAGGGTCGCGGACATCACGACGAGGCGTAAATCCATGCGCCGCAGCATGGCAAGCGCGAGATCCCCTTGCAGGTGGCGTTCGTGAAATTCATCCAGAATGACTGTCGAGACGCCGCGTAAATCTCCCAGGCGCCGGGTCAGCACCCCCTCCGTCACGAACATCAAGCGCGTTTTCGGCCCGGCCACCGATTCGAAGCGCACCTGCCAGCCCACGGTCTCGCCCGGCCGCTCGCCCATTTCCTCGGCGACCCGGCGTGCGGCCAACCGCGCGGCCAGACGACGCGGCTCGAGCACGAGGATATTACCGGACACCGCCCGGAGCAGGGCGGGAGGCACGCGCGTGGTTTTTCCGCTGCCCGGCGGCGCGCTCAACACGAGACGGCCGTGGGTACGAACCGTGTCGACAATCTCGGCCATCCGATGGTCGACCGGCAGCTTCACACCCGAATGCGCTGGTCCTTCAAAATCTGCAAGAGCGCCGGCAAGAAGATCAGCGAGGCGAACATGCACACGGCGATTCCCAGGGCCATCACCAGGCCGACGCTGTACATCCCCTGGTGGCGGGACACCATGAGACTCCCAAAGCCCATCATCGCGGTCAGATTCGACAGCAAAATCGCGCGCCCGGTGCTCACGCTGAAAATCGAGGCGCAATTTTCTTCCTGGAAGCGCCGCACGATGTAGATGCCGTTCGCCACGCCAATTCCTAGAATCAACGAAAACGCCAGAAAATTCACTGCATTGAAAGCGATGCCGAACATGCCCTGCAGCCCCACCATCCAGATGAGGCCCAGCAGCAGCGGGGTGAGCACCAGCACGGTGGGCAGCAGCGCGCGGAATTGCAGCAGCACGACCAGCGCAATTACGATAAAGGCGACCTGCGCGGCCCGCTGGTAGCGCGTGCGCAGCAATTGCGTCGACTCATAGATCTGCACCGGCGCGCCGGTCGCCTTGGGATACACGCTGCGAACGTCGTTGAGGAACGCCTTCATCGCGCGGTTGTCCCACACGTCGTCCTTGGGAAACACGTGCAGCAGCAGGCGGCCGCTGGGCCCGACCATGGTCATGCGCACCTCTTCGGGGATGTCGGCAAGCCCCATGGGAGTGGCCTGATCGGATCCTCTCAGCAGGGTGATCAGCGTGTCGATGTCGTGGAAAAGGTCGGCCTCATACTGGTGCAGATGTCCTTGCGCGGTGGGAAATCCCAGGCGCACGACGCGCTCCAGAAATTTGTCGGCCGTCTGCACGAAGTCGCGCAGCCAGGTGGCCAGCTCGGCCATGTCGGCGGATCTCGCGCGCGGCCAGATGAGCAGGAAAGTGTCCCGCAGGTCGGTCACGGCGCGGCCCAGCGAGGGCACGTCGACCTCGGCCGGCAGTTTTCCCATGGGCGGGAGCCCTTTCAGCGTCTCCTGGACGCTGCGCACCAGGGGGATTTTCTCCTCCTGGTGCTCGGGAATCACCGGCACGGCGCTCTCCACACGCAGCACGGTAAGCTTCTTCTCCATCAGCCGCTTTTCCAGATCGCGCGCTTCGTCGAGGTCGTTCGCAATGACTTCCGCAAACAGGAGGCTGCGCTTGCTGGCCGATTCCAGCTTTTGCACCATGGCCACCGTCTCAGGCGTCTGCAAATTGAGCACGTTTCCGTCGAAGCGCCAGCGCGAGGCGCTTGGAATACATGCCGCGGTGAACATCAGGCCGATAAACACCACGCCCCAGGGATGGCTCAGCATCCCGTCCTCCAGGAAGGCCAACAGGTGCAGGCGCGACCAGCGCATTCCGTCCGGCCGCTTGGAAACCCAGGTGGTCTGCTCGGCGGCCAGCAGCAGCGTGGGGAGCACCACGAGCATGGCGAGCACGCTCAGGGCAATGCCGGCGCTGGCCATGATTGCCAGTTCCTGGATGCCCTTCATATCCGTCAGCCAGACGGCGAGAAACGAGACGGCGGTGGTAATTCCCGCGGTGAGCACGCTGCCCCCGGTGCCCCCCAGCATCAGCGCCATCGCGTCCAGCGGCGCGTAGCCCTCGACACGCTCTTCCTCGTAACGGGTGATCACCTGGATGCCAAAATCAATTCCCAATCCCACCAGCATGGGCATCACCGTCACCGAGAGCACGTTGAGGTGGCCGATCGCGACTGTGGCGAAGCCCAGCGTCCATCCCATGCAGATGGTCAGCGTGATCATCGCCAGGAAGGGGCGCCCGAGATTTTGATAGGTAATTCCAAAAAGCGCGATGACGCCCAGCACGGTGAGGACCGTCGCGTACTCCGAATCCTCCGTGCCGGTCACCATTTCGTCGTTTTCCATCACCGGCTTTCCGCTGATGCCGACGTCCACGCCGGGCACTTCGGCGCGGGCGCGCTTCACGACGTCCTGGATGGCGGTCATGGCGGCCGCGGTGGGATTGTACGCGCCCACATCCAGGTGCGGCTTGACCAGCACCAGCACGGTGCGGCCCTGATCGAACTCGATGTAGAAGTCGGTGGGAACTTCGGGCATCGGCGCGTCGCCCAGATCCGCCTCCAGCATTTCCGGCCAGGGCGACTGGTATTTGTAGCCGGCTTCCATGCTGGAGGTCATGTCCTGTAACAGGCGGGTGAGAATCGGAATTGAAGAGGCAATTTCCGGCGGCTCCGGCAATTGCACGCCGCCGCGAATACCGCCGCGGAGCGCGCGCGCAATCTGCTCCTCGACGAACGACTGGACAATTTCGTTGACCCGGTAGAACAGCGGCTCCAGGCCGGGCGTGCGCAGCACCTGGGCAAGCAGCGGACGGGCCTCCTTGAGCCGCTTGTCGAGCCCCTTGAGCTGCTCCACGCTCAAGTAGAACAAGAGGTGGCTGCGCGCAAAGGTCAGGTCGAGGCGATCGTAGACGATGCGAAAGTGCTTGTGATCCTCGCGGGCAATGCGGCCGAGCGTCACCGCCATGCGATGGTTGTTCTCGACGTCGGGACTGCTCACCACGAGAACGATGTCGTCCTCGGCGCCAAACTCCGCCTTATAGGCCAGGAACTCGCGGTGATATTCCTCGTGGGTGGCCAGGATGTCGTTTCGGTCGGTAACGAAACGGAGACCCCGGTCGGCCTTCGCCACCGCCCAGACGAAGGTCACCAGCGCGACGCCAATGATCAGGGGCCACCTGCGGGCATAGAAACGCACGAGGCGCCCGGCCCACCCGGTCTCTATGGCCCCGGCCACCATGGGAATCTTCTCGGTCATCTTCCTCTGGGTCTACTCCGTCACACGCGCAATCCGCGCCACCACGCGGATCATCATCACGGTCTGAGGGGTTCGCCGGGCGCCCTGTATCCAGCGTTCGCGGGCGACCCTGCGGGACTAATCGCGGCGGCGCGCGAGGAGCCACCCGCCGGTTTCCCGGTCCTCGGCCGAGGCGGCCGGGATATACTCCTCACGGGGCGCCAATCCCTGGAGTGGGCGCATGGGGTCCGGGTCGGGCATGGGGAAGATGGCGTCGTGGTGCGCGTACGCGCTGTCAAACGCATTGAGGATGCCGATCCAGCGGTCGTCGAAGTCCCCCCAGTGGTACTCGGTGACGCGCGGCGTCAACGGGTTATGGTCGCGGGGCGGCAGGTGCTCCGCGGCAAAGCGGCTGTAGCGCCAGGTGCCGAAGCGGAAGGGGACCACGATGGCCGGGGTCAGCAGCCCGAACAGGCCGGGCCGCGAGACCTCGCCGGGATACGTGGCAGGCGGCGTGAAGGCCGGCTGCACGGTCTCGAACTGCTCGCGCCACGCCATCAGGTTGTTGGCGGTGGCCACGATGCGGTTGCGCAGGGCCGCGTCGGTGCAGGCGCCGGCTTCGGTGTACATGGCGAAGGCCGCGACCAGCAGGTTGGAGAGATCGTACGTCCCCATCGGAAACCGCGTCCTGAAGTCGCTCGGGATGGGGCCGCCGGCGGCCGCCGCGTCCATTCCGAAACGGTACATCTCCTCCGCCTGGGCGGGCCGCGGCGGATTTGACAGGCTGAACTCGCGCAGGATCCTGTCCGCGGTGATCCCCGGACCGGCGTCCCGACGGTACTCGAGGAAGCGCTGGGCGGCCACGCCGATATCCGCGAAAATGCGGCGGTTGCCGTCTTCCAGGCCGTTCGTCACGGTGCGGGCCACCGCGGTCAACTTCCCTTTCAGACCGTCGCCGGGCGCCTCGCGCACCAGGTGCAGCAGGCGCTTCGTGCAAATGCGCAGCACGCGGGGGTCAAAGAGGCGCCAGTCCACGCCCTCCTGACGGGACATCCCCAGCCAGAGCGCGGCCAGGAAAGTGGCGGCCAGGCGCTCCTCCCCTCCTCCCACGGCGTTGATGCGCTCGGCGATGCGGGCGGCGTCGCGCGGGTCGAGATCGGGGAAGCGCTGGGTGAAACTGCCCCCGTCGCTGATGACGGCGAGGGCGGCCTGCGCGGCCAACATCCCCTTGCCCGCGCTGCGCGCCGCGAAGGCGCCGATGGCGAACCAGGTGGGGTAGCCGTCGCCGATGACCTCCTGGAACATTTCCGAGAAACGGCCGTAGCTGCGCGTGATGTTCATGTTCAGGCGCACATATCGATTGTCGGGGTTGGCGAGGATGGCCTCGGCGTCGGGGATGTCCGAGGGCGGGGGCTCCTGGCCGCTGAGCGACACGCAGTCGCGCGGGTCCGACCCTTGCGGGAGGGCAAGCAGGCGCTGCGGGGCGCGGACTCCCAGCGGTGAGATCGGGTTTATCACGCTCTCCATCGTACGGCAAAGCGCGCTCGCCGTTGTTGCACCGGTTTGAACATTTGTGCAGGAAGATGCGCGGCGCCGGGGTTAACCTCTTCTCGACTTGTCGAGAGGCCAATAAAAGGATGGACGCGATACGGGCGGAAGTGGCGGCGTGGCGGCAGGCGCGGTGTGACCAGGCGTGCCCGACCTGCCCGGTGAACTGCTGCACCGGCCGCCTGCATCCGCGTCTCGACCGCCTCGACCGCTTCCGCGACCTGCCCCGCGCCCGCGACGGCGCGGCGGCTCCCCCGCCCGCGAAGCCGTACGTGCTGGAGCGCGGGCTCCTGGGACGCGAGCGGGTGCTGGTCGGGCCGTGTCCGCACCTTCAACGGGGGGGCCAGGGGGGGCCGAAGGCCACTCCCCCTGGATCAGAACCCACAGAAACCTGCGGCATCTACGCGGACCCGGGCCGGCCGCGCGACTGCTGGGAGTATCCCCTGCACGTGCAGCGGGTGCTGGGCGGCCTCGCGGGGGACGTGCTGCACGTCGAGCGCTCATGCTGGATTTTCCGCACCGAGGAGGCCTGCGACGAGGCCCGACTGCTGGCCGCGAAGCTCGACCTGGAGTGCGTGTTCGACGGGACGCCGCCCGCGTGATCCGCGCGCTGCTCTCGGCTCTGTTGTTTGGCGCCAGCGCCCCCCTGGCGAAGATTCTGCTGCGCGACGTGGATCCGCTGGTGCTGGCCGGACTGCTCTACCTGGGCTCGGGGCTGGGACTGGCGCTGGCGCGGATGATCGTGCCGCCCGCCGGGGAGAGTCCGTTGGAGCGCCGCGACGTGCCCTGGCTTGGGGCGGCAATCCTGTGCGGCGGTGTGGCGGCGCCGGTCCTGTTGCTGCTCGGATTGCAGTCGGCGCCGGCCGGCGTTGCGGCGCTTTTTCTCAACCTGGAAACGGTGTTCACGCTGGTGATTGCGGCGCTGTTCTTTCGCGAGCACGTGGGCGCGCGGATTGTCGCCGGAATGGCGTGCATTTTCGCGGGGGGCGCGCTTCTTTCATTCAGTCCCGGGACCTCCGCCGCGGCACCGTTGGGGATGATCGCGGCCGCCTGCCTGCTGTGGGCCGCGGACAACAATTTCACGCGCGTCATCTCGGGCAGCGACGCGACCGCCATCGCCATGTGGAAGGGGCTGTTCGCCGGCGGCGTAAATATCGCGGCGGGATTATTTCTGGGCCGCTCGCTGCCCTCAACAGGTCTGATGCTGGCGACGCTCGTCGTAGGGTTCGCCTGCTACGGCGCCAGTCTGGTGCTGTTCGTCCAGGCGCTGCGGGAGGTGGGCGCGGCGCGCACCAGCGCATGTTTTTCCACCGCGCCCTTCGTGGGCATGGCGTTGTCGGTGGTTTCTCTCCGCGAGTCGACGGACGCGCGCTTCTGGATGGCCGGCGCCTTGATGGCGCTGGGCGTCTGGCTGCACCTCACCGAGCGCCACGGCCACGCCCACCATCATCACGCGCACGAGCACAGCCATCCCCACCGCCACGACGACATGCACCACGATCACCACCATGAGGGATTGCCGCCCGGCACGGTCCACGCGCACCATCACCAGCACGGCGAAATGGCCCACGAGCACGTCCATTTTCCGGATTTGCACCACGGGCACGACCACTGAGGTTAACCACTCGGTGCGCGGTAATATTACCACGCCGTGAGTGGATAACCGTGAACTCCAGGCAAGAATCCGCGCCGCCGTGTCGAACCGCTCGCGTCCACCCCCGCGCGTCCATCCCCGCGCGTCCATCAAAAAGAAACGGA
>Ga0194121_10011038_pt1 | contig 10832 bp, 5 predicted proteins | sample TA2MahCa50mmetaG_FD_148609 | JGI IMG/M metagenome (GOLD analysis project Ga0194121, IMG submission 148609) | Freshwater microbial communities from Lake Tanganyika, Tanzania - TA2015020 Mahale Deep Cast 50m | ecosystem: Environmental > Aquatic > Freshwater > Lake | place: Tanzania: Lake...
ATTGTATTGACCCGACGACTTTTGGTGCTGGAAAATCGTGTTTCTGTATCGGCCCTGGTGCGCCGAGCCTACACTACCAACGATCAGGCGGAAGCCCAACAACTTGATTTGGAGCTGGGCATGGACAAGCTGGTGATTAACCAACCCGCCATGGATCTTAGCTTTCAAATCATGCAAAACGGGGATTGGAGTAGCCTACGAAACGGCCCCGCATTCCCTACCTTTTTGGGGGGCCAACAATGGTCCTACCGGGCACAGCCTGAACTTGTCTTTCCAGGCAACAACGAATACAGGTCTGTGGATTTGCGCACGGTAAGGGCACCTGGACGAAGAATTTCCCGAATGGTACGTACCGTGGACGGGTATCAAGCCTGGGTAGAGAACGACCAATCCCTTGCCAACAAACCCCATTTCAGCCAACCCGATTTGAACGGTCGTTCTCTAATCCAGAATTTTGAGCAAAGAGTCCCTCAGACAGAATCCGAATACGTATGGACCACCTTTGCCCTCGAACCAACCCTTAGCGAGACTTGGGGAAATATTTATTTGCAGGGTGATTTTGGCCGGCCAGCTTGCGATGATAACATGCTGATGGAATGGCAACAAGAAAGCGGCTTGTATGTGAAATCCCTGTATCTCAAGCAAGGATTTTACGATTACCGCTACCGCATTGGAGAAGAGTCCTGCCGAACAGCTACCCTGGAAGGAAGCCACAGCGATACCGAAAACGATTACGAAATCTTGGTGTACTACCACCCTCCAGCTGGAATGGCTTACGATCGTTTGGTGGGTTATACCAAGATCAATTCCATGGGGCAGAAAAGCCGATAAAATCTATAACAATTCATTAGCCAGGTTTGCAAGATCCGAGCGCTCACCTTTCTCCAGGGTGACATGGGCAAAGATGGGCTGTCCTTTGAGCTTGTCCACAAGGTAGGAAAGACCATTGGAGTGGGCATCCAAATACGGGGTGTCGATTTGGTTGATATCGCCGGTGAAGATAATTTTGGTACCCTCCCCCGCCCTAGAAATGATGGTTTTGACCTCATGCGGCGTTAAATTCTGACCTTCATCCACAATAAAACAAATGTTAGAAAATGAACGTCCACGAATATAGGCCAGGGGAACAATGCTCAATTTCTCCTGCTGGATCATTTCGGTGATTTTCTGAAAATCCTTGTCACTTTCTTGGTACTGGTTTTGAATGAACTTAAGGTTATCGTACAAGGGTTCCATGTAAGGATTCAGTTTGGATTTGATATCCCCCGGGAGGTACCCGATATCCTTGTTGCTAAGGGGCACGATGGGTCGGGCCATATAAATTTGCTTGTACTGCCTTCGAGACTCCAAGGCTCCGGCCAAGGCAAGGAGCGTCTTGCCTGTACCAGCAATGCCTTGCAGGGTCACCAGGCGGACCCTGTCGTTGAGGATTGCATGCAAAGCAAAAGCCTGTTCAGCATTGCGAGGCTTAATTCCGTAGGCAACCCTTTTGTCAACTCTGGTCATTTCTTCACGAAACGCATCGTAACAAGCCATGACCGAATCCTTGCCATTGCGAAGAATAAAGTACTCGTTGGCCTTGGGCACGGAAATCCCAAAATCCAATACCGGGGCAAAACCATCCTTGTATATCCGATCGATTATGGCCGAATTGATGCCGGTGCGAATGGATTTGCCGGTATAGACTTCTTCCAAATTCTTAATCTTCCCAAAGCGATAATCTTCAGCCTCCAAGCCCATTGCTCTGGCTTTGATGCGTAAATTAACATCTTTAGTAACCAAAATAACAGGACGTTCTGGATAGGTTTCCTTGAGATGTAATGCCGTGTTAAGAATCCGATGATCGGCTTTATGTTGCCCAAATACTTTATGAGCATCCACCGAGGCATCCTCCCTCATCTCCACTCGCAAGCGGCCTCCTGATGCTCCGGGGATATCAATCCAATCCAATAATTTTCCAGATTGAGAAAGTTGATCAAGGAATCTAATAATTTCTCTCGCTTCAAAATTGAGGCTATCGTTGCCCTTCTTGAAATGATCAAGTTCCTCCAACACTGTAATCGGCAATGCGACATCATGCTCATGGAAATTATTTACTGAATGATGGTCGTGCAGCAAGACCGAAGTATCCAGAACAAATATTTTGAGTAATTTATTAACAACAGACGAAGCGGAAACGGAAGGCTTAACCGATGCTTTGGCGGACGGAAGAGGACTTTTGCGAATTCTAGGCATGGTCCGAATTTACAGCCCGGGGGGCCTCCCTTGCCTATCTTTATCCTCCCTTTCACCATTTAACGATTAATTTATGCAGCGAACCCTTTCCCCGAACGACCCTTGCCTAGTGGCGGTGGCCCGTACCCCTATTGGCAGCATGAGCGGCTCCCTGGCCGGACTTTCCGCCACGGCTTTGGGCAGCATCGCCATCGCTACAGCCCTCGAACGGGCAGGCCTCCAAAGCGACGATACATCAGGTGTCCTTGGGATCGACGAAGTCTATTTGGGCAATGTCATCAGTGCAGGATTAGGTCAAGCCCCGGCGACCCAGGCCGCTGTTGGCGCCGGCATCGCCAAAACCACCCCTTTTACCACGGTCAACAAAGTCTGCGCCTCGGGCATGAAGGCCGTTATGCTGGGTGCCCAGTCCATCGAATTGGGTCAAAATCGCGTGGTTATCGCAGGAGGCATGGAGAGCATGAGTCAGGTTCCCTATTATTTGGACCGAGCCCGCAACGGGTACAAATTTGGGCACGCCCAACTGGTGGACGGCATCCTCAAGGACGGCCTCTGGGATGTTTATCACCAATACCACATGGGCAATGCCGCTGAATTGTGTGCCCGTGATTTGCAAATCACCCGGGATGACCAAGATGCCTATGCCATCGAATCCTACCGCCGGGCCGCTGCAGCCTGGCAGCAAGGCAAATTCTCGGCCGAGTTAGCAACCGTTAAGGTTCCCGGTCCCAAAAATAGTACCACCACCGTTACCGAAGACGAAGACTATACCAAAGTTAATTTTGATAAAATTCCAGAACTCAAACCGGTATTTGAAAAAGATGGGACCGTAACGGCCGCCAACGCTTCCAACCTCAACGACGGGGCTTCGGCCGTGGTCCTTATGTCCTATGCCGAAGCCCAAGCGCGCGGTCTACAACCCCTTGCCCGCATCCTGGGCTATGCCGACGCTCAACAGGCCCCCGAATGGTTCACCACCGCCCCGTCCAAAGCCATTCCTTTAGCGATGCACAGGGCCGGTGTCACCGCCAAAGAAGTTGATTTTTACGAGATCAACGAAGCCTTTTCGGTGGTTTGTTTGGCCAACAATCGCCTGCTGAACCTAGACCCTGCCCAAGTGAATATCTACGGAGGAGGGGTATCCATCGGTCACCCCATCGGGAGCTCCGGTTGTCGTATCCTGGTGACCCTGTGCAGCGTTTTACACCAAGAGAATGGCCGCATAGGAGTTGCGGGCATTTGCAACGGCGGCGGAGGTGCATCGGCGATGGTGTTGGAACGGATTTAAATCACTCCTGCAGAAGCCTTACAATCCAATTTGGACCGATAGTCGGTATCTTTGGACGCGCTAAAGCGCAGGTTTCCCCATAATAACCTTGCGCCAACACCCTGGTCGGGTGGCCGAGTGGCTAGGCAGAGCTCTGCAAAAGCTCCTACAGCGGTTCGAATCCGCTCTCGACCTCCAAAAAGCGATTGACCTCAGCCGCCCAGAGTTCAGCAAATCATTCGTAGCGCAAGGCTTCAATGGGGTCTAAGGCAGCAGCTTTGGCAGCGGGATAATAGCCCGATAACAGTCCCACCAATAAACATAACACAATGCCGCTGGCCATCCAGCCCCACGGAATGATAAAGCCTATGCCCACCATCAGCGCAACCGAATTTCCGATGATAATTCCAAGGAAAATTCCTATTAGGCCACCAATCTGCCCGATGATCAAAGCCTCCAACAAGAATTGCTGACGAATGGCGGATTGAGTAGCACCTAAAGCTTTTCGGGTGCCAATTTCGCGGGTTCTTTCGGTCACCGAAACTAACATAATGTTCATAAGGCCAATAGCAGCCCCTAGCAAGGTGATTAGGCCTATCGATTTGGCTGCCAAATCAATAAAGGAAAGATTCTCGATCAAACTCCTCGCAAAACTATCGGATTTGGTGATGGCGAAATTATCAGGGTCTTGACGGTTAATTCGTCTTATGTTGCGAAAAAGACCCTTTGCTTCCTGCTCCGCGAAAGCGAGTTGCCTCGGTTCTGCTAAGGTGTAAGAGATCACATAAGAGCGATCCACCGAGGGATAATAGGCCTGTATATGTTTCAAGGGGATGACACATGCCCGGTCGCTGTTGTTTCCAAATCCAGAGCCTTTGGTTGCGATGATTCCGATGATCCGGTAACGGGAGCTCCCAACCGAAACCTGTTTACCAATAATACGCTCGTTTCCGAACAATTTGCGAGCCACTTCAGAGCCCAGGATAATGACCGCGGAGCCTCTTTGAAGCTCCACTGCTGAAAAATTCCGACCGTGGCTCAGCGAATAGCCTCCTACCTTCAGGTAATTCGCATCCGATCCCATGAGGGTCACGTTGGGATTGGTTTTGCGACCTCCGCCTTTGATAACCGCCGTCCAGCTAACATTGCCTGAAATGGAACCTTGGCCGGGGAATTCAAAACGCTCCGTAAAAGTCTCGGCCTCCTTGAAGGTAATGGGTCGGTATTGAACCCTGCGACGCCTGTTCCCGAACCCACTTGAGGTAGGCTTATTACGGATAACCAAGGTATTGGACCCCATGCTGGAAAAAGTCTCGGTGATGGATTTCTCCAAAGCATCAATAGAGGTTAAGATGCCCACCAAAGCCGTGATGCCAATACCAATAATCCCTGCCGTAAGCGAAGTCCTTAAGCGATTACCGCCCACGGCCTTCAAGGCAATTCGCAGATTATCGGTCCAACCCAAGGAAGTTGAGGAAGGTTTCATCGCCGAATTGAGGTTTCATGGGCTCCAAGATAGGTCCTGCAAGGACTTTGTCCTTAATTTCGCCAACCGCTAAAACTTTTAATCTTACGCCATGCCCTTTGATTTGGAAATGCTTCGCCAACATTACGCGCAGTGGAATGAGCGTTGCGCGGTGGTTCGCCAGCTCTGCAATCGACCCTTGACCCTCACGGAGAAAATTCTCCTGACCCATCTCTGGTCGGAATCAAGCGTTTCTCCGGCAGATTTAAAAAGGGGAGTTGATTATGTAGACTTTGCCCCTGACCGTGTCGCTATGCAAGATGCCACCGCTCAAATGGCTTTGCTTCAATTCATGCAAGCCGGTAAGCCCTCCGTCGCTGTGCCCAGCACCGTGCATTGCGATCACCTGATCCAAGCCAAAGCTGGAGCTGCCGCCGATCTCAGCGAGGCCGTGGACAAAAACAAAGAAGTCTTTGATTTCCTCTCCTCGGTTTCCGATAAATACGGTATTGGCTTTTGGAAACCAGGGGCCGGCATTATCCATCAAGTTATCTTGGAAAACTACGCCTTTCCAGGGGGGCTTATGATTGGGACCGATTCCCACACTCCCAACGCAGGTGGTCTGGGAATGATTGCTATCGGGGTGGGTGGAGCGGATGCCTGCGATGTCATGGCAGGCCTGCCCTGGGAGCTCAAAATGCCGCGGCTTATCGGCGTTCATCTGCGGGGTAAACTGAGCGGATGGGCTTCGGCCAAAGATGTGATTCTCAAAGTAGCCGGAATCCTAACCGTCAAAGGCGGAACCGATGCTATCCTGGAGTACTTCGGCGAGGGAGCCCAAAGTCTTTCTGCCACAGGCAAATCCACCATCTGCAACATGGGTGCAGAGATCGGAGCGACGACCTCCTTGTTCGGGTACGACTACCAAATGACCGAATACCTTCGGGGCACTGGCCGAGAGGATGTTGCCGTCATGACCGACGACATCGCTACCAACCTGACTGGTGACCCAGAAGTCTATGCCAACCCCTCAGCCTATTTTGATCAGGTAATCGAAATCAACCTGGATCAGCTTGAACCCCACATCAACGGTCCTTTCACCCCGGATCTGGCCTGGCCGTTGAGCCAACTCGCCGAGGCGGTTCGTAACAACGGTTGGCCTGCAAAGCTGGATGTGGGGCTCATCGGCTCCTGCACCAATTCCTCCTACGAAGACATTAGCCGCTCGGCTTCCATTGCGGCTCAAGCAGCGACCAAAAAGCTCAAGGCCCGTTCGGAATTTACCATCACTCCCGGCTCCGAGATGATTCGGTACACGGTCGAAAGGGATGGCCTCCTGAAACATTTTGATGCCATTGGTGGCGTGGTTCTTGCCAATGCCTGTGGCCCCTGCATCGGGCAATGGGCCAGGCACAGCGATGACCCGCAACGCAAGAACAGCATCATCACTTCGTTTAATCGAAATTTTGCCAAACGCAACGATGGCAATCCCAATACCCATGCCTTCGTCGCCTCTCCTGAAATTGTTACCGCCATGGCCATTGCCGGGGATTTGACCTTCAACCCCATGACCGATCGCCTTCTGAATACCGATGGTGTGGAGGTTACCTTGGACGAACCTCAAGGTTTGGCCTTCCCGCCCAAAGGCTTTGAGGTGGCCGACAGCGGCTATCAAGCCCCAGCTGCTGACGGGTCTTTGGTGAACGTCTATGTAAAACCGGATTCAGATCGCCTTCAATTGTTGGATCCTTTTGCGGCATGGGAAGGCACTGACCTTACGGGGATGCCTCTGCTCATCAAAGCTCAAGGCAAATGCACCACCGATCATATCTCCATGGCCGGGCCATGGCTCAAATACCGCGGGCATTTGGATAACATTTCCAACAATATGCTCATCGGGGCGGTCAATGCGTTCACCGGTCAAACCAATTCAGTCCGCAATCAAATAACGGGAGCTTATGGTGCGGTGCCCGAGGTGCAACGCACCTACAAAGCCGCCGGCATAGGCTCGGTAGTCGTAGGCGACGAGAATTATGGAGAGGGCTCATCGCGAGAGCATGCCGCCATGGAACCTCGGCACCTAGGGGTCAGGGTTATCCTCGTTCGGTCTTTTGCCCGCATTCACGAAACTAACCTCAAGAAACAGGGAATGCTGGCATTGACCTTTGCCAACAAAGATGACTATGATCTTATCCATGAAAATGACCGACTTGACCTGTTGGGTTTGAACGAATTCCATCCAGGTCAACCACTGCGCATGCGTTTGCAACATGAGGACGGCTCGGAACATTTCATCCACCTTAACCACAGCTATAACGAAGCGCAGATCGCTTGGTTCCGTGCCGGAGGTGCTTTGAACATTATTCGCGCCCAGGCTGAAGGAAAGTAGCCCAAGATTGGGGAATATGGCATTGCTTGAGGGATGAATTGGTTATACCGGCATAAAATCTAACTTCATAGCAAGGCACTATCTTCAATCTTTGTGCCATCCATGAAATTCCTCGACGCGCTTGCCCTTCAAATTTGCAATGCACAGCATCCGGCTCTGCATCGGGTTGAAATTATTTTTCCGGCCGTAAGACCAGTTGCACCCTTTCTTCATGCACTTTCGAGGCGATTAGGGAAGCCATCCCTTGCACCCGCTTGCCATGCCCTGGAGGAATGGGCCTACAAGTGCAGCGGACTCCGCAGGCCCAACCGTTTGCACCTGATTTCTCTGCTCCATCAAGCCTACCTCCATGCGGTAAAACAGGACGGATCTGTACCGGATAGGCCGGAGCAGTTCTTGGCTTGGGCATCCGGACTCCTGGGTGATTTTGAAGAGGTAGACTCCTATGTGCTGCCTTCCGAGGCTTATCCCTTCCCCGCCGAACAAGTATTCCGGTACCTGCATCAACAGAAGGCTATTGAAATCTGGAACCCATCGGGGGAAGAACCAACGCAGACCGAAATGGATTATCTGCACTTTTACAAATTGATCTACCCGATTTACCTAGAATTCCGACGGCTGTTGGAAGCCGAAGGTGTGGACTACCCTTCCGGTGCCCTTCGAAGCGTGTTGAATTCCATAAACGCCAAAGCTGAAACCAACCATCAAGCGGATGCGATGTACTGGGTTGGATTCGATCATGTGACCCCGTTATTACAAAGGGTTATCGAGGGCCTATATGGTACAACCAAAGTTTATTGGATTGCCGACAATGACCGATATTATCACGATAACAACGTGCACCTCGCCGGACATTGGTTAAGGCAATTGCCCACCACGAAACCTTTTTCGGAAGGAATACCGGCCATCGAACGCCTGTCTAAAGGAATTCCAGTTTTGAATCAATGTACCTGCTCGGGAACTATGGAGCAGATCGACGCGGGGATTGAACAAATCAAAATTTGGTTGAATGCCGGGATCGAGCCTGCTCAAATTGGTTGGGTTATCGGCGAATCCACCCAAGTTTGGCCCTTGCTTTTGCGTTGGGACTTGCCCGAAACCGGACTGCACCTGGATATGCCTTTGGATTTGCGTTGGACCTGCTCGTATTCCTGGGCTATGGCTTACCTGGAAATTCTCCAAGCCCTGCACTTCAAAGGCAAGGTAATTTCAGTGGATTGGAACAAGTGGATCAACAATCCGTTGTGGGCCAGCCTGAATTTGGGTCCCACGGAATGCTGTGGCGACTCCAATAACAAGCCCACCTTCCTATATGCTGAGTCTCTTCGCTCCTATCAGTACCAAGGCATTCCTCTTCTCCCCTCTTATTCGGAACAAAGCAAAGTCGGCCCAGACCCTAATGCGCAAGACAAGGCGACTCAGACCTACCTTCATTTGGCACAACTTGCTTTGACCCTAAGCGAACATAAGGAAAACGGCGTTGCACCGATGGAGCAACATGCCCTTCGATCCCTGGCCGCCTTGGTTCACCAAATCACAGGGCGATTGCTGCCCGGCGAAAACCCATGGACTGTTTGGCGTAAAATGTGGGCCTTACATTTAGGATCTGCAGCGCTGAACCCCGAAGGAAATGCCATTGGAGGAATCCGCATCATGAGCCTTTCGGATACTTTGGCCATGGACTTTGATTATTTGGTGTTCAGCGGGCTCAACGAAGGAGTCTTACCTCGTCCCGGCCGGTACAGAGGCATGCTTAGTTTCGATTTGCGAAGGCATTTTGATCTGCCGGAACCATGGGCGGAAGAAGCACGTCAAGCCTATACCTTTTATAGATTGTTACAACATTGCTCGGAGGCCTGGTTGATCTACGCCCACAGCGGAGCTGATGGCAAAGTGGCCGAAAAAAGCCGCTTTCTGCAACAATTGGACCTGGAATACCGCGGAACAATACAAGCAACCTATCGGGATTTGCCTGTCAACCTCCCTCCCGCATCGGATCACAGCATTACTATCCCCAAAACTGAGGCGGTGCTGAACCTGATTCGTCAAAAGCTTACCACAAAGTCCATAAGTCCTTCATCTCTAAGCCTATATCTCAAATGTCCCCTGCGTTTTTGGTTCGCCCATATTCGGGACTTGAAGGCTCCGGACGAAATTGAAGAGCAACTCAATCCCGGGCAGATTGGCAGTCTATTTCATTTGACCCTGGAAAATCTCTTTGAGCCGTTGGAAGGCAGCGACCTGCTCCCTGAGCATTGGAATGCTTTATCCGAGCAAATCCCACAGGCATGGGATAAAGCCTGCGAGCATACCGATTTCAAACGTTATTCCTTCGATCATGGCGTGAATGTTTTGGTCAAACGCATGGGACTACAATTCCTTCAAGAGTATTTCCGCAGCGAAATCAAGCGTAGTCAGCATGAGCGTATTCGTCTCCTTGGTCAGGAACTAAAGTTTAAAGCTACCTTGAAAGTGGACAACCTTACCATAGTTTGGAAGGGTCGCTTGGATCGCTTGGAAACCAATGCCGGAAAAGCCCGAATTGTAGATTTCAAATCAGGAAATATGACGCGGAATTCCAAAGAATTGGATCTCGAATCGTTGGAAACCTCCTTGGACGGGGAGCATGACAAGGCCTTTCAATTGTTATGTTACGCCTGGCTAGCCCATGCCAACCCCCAGCCACTGCGTCGTAACAAAGAAATGCTGCAAGATCCTATTCCACTTCCCCTTGAGCTGGGGATTGTGCCTTTGCAGCAGGCCTCGGGAGGCACTCGCTTGCTAAAGGTAGGGAACCAAAAAGAAATGGATCTCCACATGATTAAAGGTTTCGAGAATTTACTGCGAGGTATTATTCGGCAAATCTTGGATCCGCAGCAGCCCATCCTTCAAACAGAGGACGAGTCGCGATGCAAATTCTGCGATTTCAATCGTATTTGTCGAAGGTCTTCGGACGATTAGCCGACTGATGCCAAATTGTCTTATCTTCGTTCGTTTACCTAATCGTTGACCTATGGCCCCATTACCCCCCTTTAACCTAAGCGCTTGGCTGGCACAAAACCGTCACTTGCTCAAACCCCCGGTAGCTAACAAAAACCTAACGCCCCATAGCGATGATTATATCGTTATGGTGGTTGCAGGGCCCAACGCCCGCAAGGATTACCATTACAACGAGACCGAGGAAATTTTCTACCAACTGGAAGGTCATATCACCGTAAAAACCCAGCAAGATGGGCGTTGTGTCGAATACGCTTTGGGACCAGGAGATATGTTCATTTGTCCAGCCCGAACCCCCCACTCCCCTGTTCGGCAGGAAGGCTCCATTGGCCTTGTCATCGAGCGTATTCGAGCAGGTCGTGGTTTCAAAGATGGATTGCTTTGGTTCTGCGAACAATGCAATAACCCACTTCACGAAACACATTTTGAATTACTCGATATTGAGAAGGATTTCATTCCGCACTTCAAGGCTTTTTACA
>Ga0194121_10011041_pt1 | contig 10830 bp, 12 predicted proteins | sample TA2MahCa50mmetaG_FD_148609 | JGI IMG/M metagenome (GOLD analysis project Ga0194121, IMG submission 148609) | Freshwater microbial communities from Lake Tanganyika, Tanzania - TA2015020 Mahale Deep Cast 50m | ecosystem: Environmental > Aquatic > Freshwater > Lake | place: Tanzania: Lake...
TGGCCTTTTGCCACGGCCAATTGTTGCGGGTGGCCTTTTGCCACGGCCAATTGTTGCGGGTGGCAGCTTGCCACGGCCAATTGTTGCGGGTGCAGGGTAGAGGTATCTGATTTCGCTCGCCGGAAGGTGCAAATGCGCGAATTGTGCGGCGATGTCCATAACCGCAGCCGCTACCGGCGCAACTAGCAACGCTGGCCGTGCAGGATCTCCACGGCACGATCTCCATACCCACTTCCCCCGGGCAGGGCACGCGGGGACAACGCCCGAACGTTCGCTCCCACTTCGCGGCGAACACAAGAGCATGACCGCGGTTCGCTCCCACTTCCCGGCGAACACAAGAGCATGACCGCTGTTCGCTCCCACTTCCCGGCGAACGCGCCTGAAAAGGTGTGGTTATGCGGGCAAGAGCAGGGCTGTTCGCTCCCACTTCGCGGCGAACCGGGGATGGTTGGCGAACCGGGAGATGGAAGGGTAGGATATGGCGCGAGAAATCCATGCAGACGTGGCGGTGATCGGTGGTGGAACCGGGGGGTGCGCCGCCGCGTGGGCCGCGCTTCGCCAGGGGCGGCGGGTCGTCATGAGCGAGGAGTTCGAGTGGATCGGCGGCCAGCTCACCTCGCAGGCCGTGCCGCCTGACGAGCATCCCTGGATCGAGCAGCACGGCTGCACCCGCTCCTACCGCCGACTGCGGGACGGCATTCGCGCGCATTACCGCCGCTACTATCCCCTGACCCGCAAAGCGCTTGACCGGCAGTGGCTCAACCCGGGCAACGGCTGCGTGTCCGCCATCTGCCACGAGCCGCGGGTGAGCCTCGCGGTGCTGCAGGGATTCCTCACGCCGTACGAAGCCGCCGGGCGTCTCACCATCTTGCCCGGCCACGTCCCCGTGAAAGCCGACACCGACGGGGATCGCGTCACCTCGATCACCGTCCGCCAGGGCGCCGAGGACGTCGTCATCACCGCGCCCTACTTCGTTGACGCCACCGAGAACGGAGACCTGCTCCCCCTGGCCCGGGTGGAGCACGTGACCGGCGCGGAGTCCTCAGACGAGACCGGCGAGCCGCACGCCCCCGAAAGCGCGCAGCCGGCCAACATGCAGGCCATCTCCTGGTGCTTCGTCATCTCCCACGATCCCGACCGCGACAACACCATCGACAGGCCCGCGAACTACGCATACTGGCGTGACTTCAGGCCCGATATCAAGCCCGACTGGGGCAGCCGCCTGCTCTCATGGTCGGCCACTCATCCCCATACCCTCGACCCGGTGATTCGCACCTTCGACCCGGTGGATCCCGAGCCGGAGCGCGGGCCCATGGACCTCTGGACCTTCCGCCGCATCGCCGACCGCACCAACTTCACCGAGGGTTTCTACGACAGCGACATCGTGCTGGTCAACTGGCCCCAGATCGATTACCTGGGCGGCAACGTCATCGACGACGACGTCGCGCGCCACCGTGAAGGCGCCCGCGAGCTGAGCCGCAGCATGCTGTACTGGATGCAGACCGAAGCCCCGCGCCGCGACGGCGGGATTGGCTGGAAGGGCCTCCGCTTGCGGCCCGACGTGACCGGCACCGCGGACGGGCTCGCCATGGCCCCGTACATCCGCGAGTCGCGGCGCATCCGCGGCGAGTTCACCGTGCTCGAGCAGCACGTGTCCACCGCGGCGCGCGAGGCTGCTGAAGCGGAGCGCTTTCCCGACTCGGTCGGCATCGGCGCCTATCGCATCGACCTGCACCCCTCGACGGGCGGCGACAACTACATCGACGTGAGCGCCCTCCCCTTCCAGATTCCAATGGGCGCCCTCATTCCGCGGCGGGTCGAGAACCTGCTGGCCGGCGGCAAGAACCTGTCCGTCACCCACATCACCAACGGATGCTACCGCCTGCACCCGGTGGAGTGGAACGTCGGCGAGGCGGCCGGGCTCCTCGCGTCGTATTGCCTGGATCGTGGGGTGTCGCCGCGGGCCGCGCGCGCCTCCCACCTGGAGGATTTTCAGCGACTGCTGCGCGCCGAGGGCGTCGAGCTCGAGTGGCCGCGCACCACGCCGCTGTAGCTTGATTTCGGCGGTAATGAGGACGGCCGAGACGGAGCCCATGAGCGCAATCCCGGATCGGGCAGAAGATGATCTACCCAGAACAGGCTGTAGGAGGAAGCATGCCAAAGGCTAGCTGGAACGGCGCCATCATCGCCGAGAGCAAGAATACCGTCGTGGTCGAGGGAAATCATTATTTTCCGCCGCAGGACATCCACCGCGAGTATTTCACGGAAAGCGGCACGCACACGCGCTGCCCATGGAAGGGCGAGGCCAGCTACTACCACGTGGAAGTCAACGGCCAGCGCAACGCCGACTCCGCGTGGTATTATCCGTCCACCAGCGACGCCGCGAAAAATATTGAAGGATACGTCGCGTTCTGGCGCGGCGTAGAGGTTTCCTAAAAGGTTGCCATGCGCGTCCCAGGCTGGGTCGTCGGATTCTACCTGGTGCTGCTGCTGGCCGGCTGCTCGGGCGGCGGCGCCAACCTTGCGCTGGTATTGTTCGCCGAGCCGCAGGAATTCGCGGTGGGCGACACCCCGCGCATGCTGGCCCGCGGCGACTACAACGGCGACAGCCTGGACGACGTCGCATCGGCCAACAGCGGAGACAACACCGTCACCGTCCTCATCAACACCACCCGCCGGGTGGCCTCCACTCCGGCTCCCAGCGGCACCGCAACCGCGCTGGCCTCACCCTCCACAACGCCGCGCGGCACGCCGACGCCCACGCCCAGCGTGGCACTGGTCACCTTCAGCACGTTCACCTTTGACACCGGCACCGGCCCCCGCTCCATCGACGCCACGGACGGCGACGGCGACAGTCTCGTCGACATCGTGACCGGAAATTCCGACGGCACCGTCTCCGTGCTCATCAACACGACCACGAGCGGCACCTCGCAGCCGACGTTTACCTCATCGTTTGATTTCAGCGCGGCGAATGCCAGCGAAGTGTGCTTCATCACCACCGGCGACGGCCTTCCCGATATCGTGAGCGCCAACGCCGTCGACAACACCATTTCGGTGCTGGTGAACATCACCTCCTCGGTCGGTGTCCCGAATTTCTCCGGTCCATTTACTTTCAACACCGGCACGGCACCGTTCCAGCCGCTGATTGTCGACCTCAACGGCGACACGGATCCGGATATCGCCAACTTAGACAGCGGGGGCAATCTCAACGTGCTGCTGAGCAGCGGCCTCACCGCCGCCAACACCCCCAATTTTCAGAACGTGCGCAGCTATTCGCTGGGCGCCACTGCGTCGTCCATGGTGGCGCGCGACATGGACGACGACGGAGCGCCCGACGTGGTGGCCGCCACCACCGACGGCAACGCGACCATCCTGCGCAACACGACGCCGGCGGTGGTGGCCACCCCGACGCCCGCCTCCACGCCGCGCTCGTCGTCAAGCGGGACCAGCACCGCCCCCCAGCTGAGCTTCGCGGAAGCCGCGCAATTTGATCTGCAGGCCACGCCATCGTGGATCGCTGCGTCGGATTTCGCGCAGAGCGACAGCGTGGATCTCATCACGGCGGATGCAACCGACAACAATGTCTCTACCCTGGTCAACCGCAGCACGCGCGGCAATTACGCCTTCCGCGACGGAGGCCGCTTCGAGGCCGGCACCACGCCGGTCTTCGTCATGCTGATGGACGTGGACGGCGATGGCCAGGAGGATGCCGTGGTGGTCAACCGCGACGTGGATCAAGTGAGCGTGCTGATAAACAAGACGACCACGACATCAACTTCAAATTCACTGTTCTGAGGAGCCCGATGACCGAGGAGATCTTCCGAGAAGACTGCTACGCGCGCTCGTGCGCCGCCCGCGTCATCGCGGTCGATGCCGACGGAATCCGCCTGGATCGCACGGTGTTCTATCCCACCGGCGGCGGCCAACCCGGCGATGTCGGCGTGCTGCGCCACGCCGACGGGCGCACCGTGCGCATCTCCAACACGCGCAAGGGCGACGGAGAGATCATTCACGTGCCGGAGCCCGACCAGCCAACGCTTTCGGAGGGCGAGGAAGTTACCGCGGAAATCGACTGGGAACGCCGCTACCGCCTCATGCGCATGCACACGTGCCTGCACGTGCTCTGCGCCATCGTGCCGGGTGCCGTCACCGGCGGGCAGGTGGGCGACGGGAAGGGCCGCCTCGATTTCGACTGCCCGGAAACCCTGGATGCCCAGCAAATCACCGCCTCGCTGCAGCGCCTCGTGGGTGAGAATCACCCGGCCCACATCCGTTGGATTACTGACGAGGAAATGGAAGCACGCCCCGATCTCGTGCGCACCATGTCGGTCAAGCCGCCCAGCGGCGCGGGCCGCGTCCGCTTGCTCGACATCGAGGGCATTGATCTACAGCCGTGCGGCGGCACGCACCTGCGCGCCACCGGAGAGATCGGCGCGGTCGAGGTCAAGAAAATCGAGAAAAAGGGCGCCCGCAACCGTCGCGTCGTGGTGGGTTTCGTCGAATGAGCGCGCACAACGAAAATATCGTCGAGCAGTTCACCGCGCAGGTCGAGCGCTTCGTGGCCTCGCCGCATGTCAACGCGGCCGAGCCGGTCACGCGCTTCCTGGCCGCGGTATCACCCCGCGCCACCGACCACGCGCTCGACGTGGCCTGCGGCCCCGGACTGCTGGTGCGCGCCGTGGCGCCAAGCGTCGCCGATATCGTGGGGGTGGACGTCACGCCGGCCATGTTGGAAAAGGCCGCCGCCCTCGCCAGTGAGGCGGGGCTCAGCAACGCGCGTTTCCGGCAGGGAGACGCGCTGCACCTTCCGTTTGAGAGCGGCGCCTTTGATCTCGTGCTCACCCGGCTCGCCCTGCACCACATGCCCGACCCCGGCGCCGTCATCGGAGAAATCGCCCGCGTCATGAAACCGGGCGGCCGCCTGGGAATTTTCGACATCGCGTCTTCCGAAATTACCGACGAAGAAATCTACCACAATCGGGTGGAGCGATTGCGGGATCCCACCCATACCCGCGCGCTGCCGCTTTCCGAGATGTGTTCCCTCACCGGCCGCGCGGGGTTGCACGTGACCCGCGTGGAAACGGTCGACTTCGACATGGACGCCGAGGAGTGGATTGCGCGCGCCGAGCAATCTCCCGAGGACGCCGAAGAGGCGCGCCGCTTGCTGCGGGAAGCGGTCGGCACTCGGAAATTCGGCGCGCGTAAGGTGTGGCCGGTGGACGGTCGGCTCTTTTTTCTGACCCGCTGGGGGATCGTCGTCGCCGAAAAGGATGGCTGAGACACTCGCGCTCCTCACCGCGTTGTGCTATGCGCTTGCCGCCGTGCTCCAGCATCGCGAGGCCGTCGGCGAGCGTGGCCTGCTTGCGCTGCTTAAAAAGCCGTGGTGGCACGTGGGCCTGGCCATCAACGCGCTGGGGTCCGGATTCCAGGCCATCGCGCTGCACATCGGGGAATTGTCCGCGGTGCAGCCTTTGCTGGTCACCGCCATCGTTTTCAGCCTGTTGACCAACGCGCTGATGCGCCGGGAATGGCCGGGCGCCGCTGAGTGGCTGGGCGTGGCCGCGGTCAGCCTTGGACTCACGGTCTTCCTGAGCGCCACCCGGCCCACGCCGGGCACCCACGTGCCGACCGCGGCGGAATGGGCCACGGCCATCTCAGCCACCTGCGCCTCCGCGGCCGGCTGCGTCCTGCTTGCGCGCCTTCGCTGGCCGGCCTCGTTCCTGGGGGCCGCCGCGGGGATACTGTTCGGCCTGTCCGCCGCGCTCATCAAGGCCACCGCGGATCTCGTGGCGGTGCAGGGCGCCGCCGCCTTGCTCTCCTGGATCCCGGTCGCGATGGCCGCCATCACGCTTGCCGCATTTTACATGTTGCAGCGCGCATTTCAGGGAGGAGACCTGGTCTCGTCCTGGCCCACGCTCAACGCGCTGGATCCTTTCTGCGCAACCCTGCTCGGGATGTACCTGTATGGCGAGCGCCTGCAGGGCGGTCCGCAAACCGTGGCGCTGGCGCTCGCCGCGGTGGCGGTGACGATCTGGGGGCTGATCCGGCTGGCCGGGTCGCCGCTGGTGGAACCGAAGGAAGTGCTTTAGGGGCTGTATACTCGGGCCTTGCAAAATATTTTCCGTCAAATGTCAGAGGCGGTTTTCCCCCACGAAACGGGACCTGTACCCATCAGGAAGGGCAATCCGCGGCGCTTCGGGAATTCTCCACGCATGCCAGCCTACCCGTGCGCGCAATGCGGCCACAACGTCGACCTGCGCAAGCCGACGTGCGAAAAGTGCAACACCCGGACGCCGTTCGCGTGCATCAAGTGCAACGAGAAGATCGGCATCTTCGACGTCTACCAGGCGGACAAGCAGAGCTACCAGAAAGGGCTCTACTGCAAAAAGTGCGGCCAGGGCGACGAGCGGCTGCACTGCTACCGCTGCGGCGAGGAAGTGGTTCGTCGCGAGGCCGTGTACCGCACCACCGTAAAGCAGGAGCGCCTGGTGTACCACCCCAAATGCCTGGCGAAGTTCAACCGTCGAGTGGTGCTCGCCAAACTGGCCGGATTCGCCATGTTCGTCGGGCTGGGGGCAGCAGGCTACTTCATGCTCGCCGGAAGCTCGCCCGTGCACGGGGCGTGCGGCGCCTTTGCGGGAAGCGCGATCGGCCTCTACGCTGGCCGCATGCTCAATCCGAGCAAGTAGTCCCAGACACGCCGGGGTCATTTTCCTCGCATGAACTCGCCGAAGCCGGCGTCCTCGAGCAAGGCCTCCGAATCCTTGTCCGGCAGGCTGCTGCGCCACGATCCGTAGATTGGATTGGGCAGCACGAAGAAATCCGTCCCCCAGTGGCCCGAGTACGCCGAAACGGCTTCGCTGCGGGCCTCCAGCATCGGCGGTCCCTTGGCCGTATCCTTTGGGATGAAAATGGGAAAGTCGTTGAGATCGTCGCCGAACCAGCCGATCACGTGGTATTGCAGTTGGGTGATCAGTCGGCGCCGCTCTTTCTTGCTCTGGTTGGCAAGCAACGCGCGCCCCACGGGGCCGTCCTGGGCCAGGCCGAGCTCGCCGAGCAGCTTGAGGGCGGCCGCCTTTTCCTCTTCCTTGCCCAGATGGAGCAGCACGCGATTTGCGAGGTCGGCTTCCCCCACGCCGATGCCCTTGAGAATGCGGAGAACCGCGTCAAACTGCCCCTCCTGGGTGTCGCGATTGGAGATGTAGATGACGGTGACGCCAAGGGCCTCCGCGGTGCGGATGAAATCCACCGCCCCGGGAATTGCGCGATGCGCGCGCGGCTCGCTGCCCTGAAAGCGCACGAACGCGCGCCAGATCGAATCGTCAAACCCCTTGCCCGCCTTGACGAGGTACGCTTCAAACGGTGAATTGTCGAGCACCGTCTCGTCAAGATCCATCACCACCGCAACCGGGCGCAGATCCTCGCGATACTTCGTGCCGATGCGCGTGAAAACCCGGCTCACCAGCTGGCCTTTTTCGTTGCGGCCGTAATTGGACAGCCGCACGCGCTCGGCGACCGCGCGGGTGGCCGTGTTGTACACCAGCTTGCAAAGCGCGCGCGCCTCGGCGGACTTCTGCAGCCAGAGCAGCGCAAGCGGGCCTTGATCCTCCGCGACCGCGCCCGGGGCGCAGAGCAGAATGGCCGCCACGATCAGGCCGGCGACTCGAGGGATACGCATTGGGACAGAGCCTCCTCCGGAAGTGGCCGAGGAGTTCCGCCCGCTCCGGGAACAGTCCTGCCGCCAGCGAATACAGGAGGGCGCGCTCCCCCGCTCGAACCCTGGTCAACCCATGAGCAAGCCCACCGTCCGCCAGCGTGTTCGCGCCACCGTCGTGGTGCCGGTGCGCAACGGCGCGGCCAGCCTGAATCGGTGCCTGCAAGCGCTGGGCGACGTGCCCGAAGTGGTCGTCGTCGACGACGCGTCCCACGACGGCTCCGCGGAAATAGCCGCCCGCCACGGAGCCCGCGTGCAGCGGCTGGAGCGCTGGCGTGCGCGCGATAGAACGCCTCCACCGAGACGGGCGGCGGCTGCGACGGTCGGGCCGTCGGCGCGGGCGTCCGGGACGGGGCGCCAATCCGTGCCGTGAAAGCGGTGGCCGCGCCGCCGTGGGAGCGGACGTCCTTGAGCGCCAGACGTTCATCGTCACGCTCCACCAGCAGGCGGGATACCCCGCGCACCAGCACCATGCGCAGCGCCTGCACGTCGACAAGGGCCACCAGCACCATGCGCAGCGCCTGCACGTCGACAAGGGCAAACGGCGGCGGGCCGGCGAGCATCTCAAGGGCCGTGGCCAGGGGAAGGACGATGCGGCCGTCAATGGCGTGATCGCGCAGGTACGGGTGGCTCTCCAAGGACACCAGCCACTCCCGGCCGAGGCGGCCGTCCGGCCGGGGCGTCACACCGCCGATTCGGCGCGCAGGCGCAGGATGATCCCCTGAAGGTCTCCCAGGGTTTTCATGCGCTCGATGTCGGTCTGCTCGATGGTGATGCCTTCGGTCTCTTCCAGGGTGAGGAGCAGCTCGGCCAGGGTCACCGAGTCCAGGCCCAGCTCGCGGATGCTGCGGTCAGCCGTGAGCGGGCCGACGTCCACGGTGGTAACCTGCGCGAGGGCGGCGCGCATGCGGTCGACAAATTCGGGATCCATGGGAGCCCTGGTTCCCAGGTGGCCGGGGAATCTCCTACCGGCCGGCCACGATCCAGTACCGCTCGCGCGCCAGCGGCATGACGGGGACGTCGACGATGCGGGCGACGGGCACGACGGGGGGCTCAAGGTCTGGGCCGAGGATGCAGCCCGGCTCGATCTCGGACAACCCGGTCGGTGGCGAGGCCAGCGCGGCGCGCAGCGCTGCGACGCTTGCGGCCACGCCGGCCGCGTCCCCCGCCACGAAGGACGCCCGGTACGCGCTCGGCGCGCGCAGGGAAAGGGTGTAGGCGGCGCCCGCCAGGTCCACCGGGAGCCGCTCGATAAACGTCCCCAGGTAGGCGTCGAGCAGCCCGGGCGACGGCGCGGACAGGTAGAACCGGTGCGGGCCCGGAACCTCCTGCGCGGGCAACCCGGGCGCACGCTCCAGAACCGCCACGCAGTTCACCCCCCCGAAGCCGAAGGCGTCCACCACCGCGCAGCGCGCGTCCCAGGGGGTTGCCTGGAGGGGGATCTCGAAGCGCCCGGCGACCTCCTCCAGGCGCGGGTGCCAGCGCTCGAAGCCGGCCTGGGGCGGCACCATCCCATGATGGAGCGCGAGCGACGCGCGCACCAGGCCGGCCACGCCGGCCGCGGTCAGGGTGTGCCCGAAGTTGGCTTTCACCGATCCGAGCCGCGGGCGGGCGCCGTTGAGCACCGAGGCCAGCGCGCGCAGCTCGACCAGATCTCCCACCGCGGTGGCGGTGGCGTGGCACTCCACGTAGCCCACGGTGGACGGGTCTGTGCCGCCGTCCGCGAAGGCGTCGCGCAGGGCGTCCTCCTGGCCGCGCTGCTGCGGGGTCATGGGGCTGTCGGAGGGACCGTCCCCGCGCCAGCCCACCCCGCGCAGCACCGAGTAGACGCGGTCGCCGTCGCGCACCGCGTCCTCCAGCCGCTTGAGGACCACCACGGCGGCCCCCTCGCCGAGCAGAAAGCCGTCCGCGGCCGCGTCAAAGGGACGGCACTCCTCGCGGGCAAGGGCGCCGGTCCGCGCGAAGGCAATCGCGTTGTCCGGCAGCAGGTTCAGGTAAGCCCCGCCGGCCAGGGCGATCGCCCCGCTTCCCGCGGGCAGGCCGCGCAGGTAGGCCGCCGCCTGCGCCACCGCGGCCAGCGAGGAAGCACAGGCGGCATCCAGCGAGACGGCGGGCCCGCGCAGGTTGAACCGCTGCGCGACTTCAGTGGCGCACATGCTGAGCAGGCTGCCGGACAGCGTGAAGGTGCGCGACGGGGCGACGCGGCCCGCGGCAAAGGGGACCATCTCGCCGAACTCGCCACGGGTCATCTGGTAGGCCCGCGCGCGGGTCACCATGATGCGCGAGTACTCGGACACGCTCACCCCGAAAAACACCCCGCTGCGCTCGGCGGCGAACGCGCGACGCTCCAGGCCGGCGTCGGCCAGCGCCTCGCGGGACACTTCCAGCAGCAGGCGCTGCTGCGGGTCCATGCACTCGGCGCGGCGGGGCGGAATTCCGAACCACGCCCCGGCGAACCGGTCCACGTCGTCGAGCCACGCGCCACGGCGGCTGCAGGTGGTGTCGCCGCTCCCGCGGCCCTCGGCGTAGAAGAGATCGTGGCTCCAGCGGTCGCCGAAGGGGCGGAAGCTGACCTTGCGGTCGAGCATGTTGCGCCACAGCGCGTGCGGATCATCCGCATCCGGGAAGCGGCAGGCCATGCCGATGAGGGCTATCGAACGGTCGGACATGGCCACAACGGTTCAAGACGCCGAGAACCTCCCCTTCAGCCGCTGGGCGATTCTGGCGCCGCTGGCGGTGTTGCTGGCGTTCCTCTGGCTCACCCTGATGGCGTTCCCGCACGACGACGACGTGTGGTTCGCGTGGGAGCTGCGCACCCGCGGCCTCCTGGGAATGCTCGAGGCATTCTACCGCGAGCTGGCCGGACGGTTCTTCGCCAACACGGTCATCGTGCTCCCCAACATGATCGCCGACACGCTCGGCCTTCCGCTGCTGAGCGTGTACCGCGCGACCTGCGCGCTGATGCTGCTGGCCACCGTGGCCACGGCGTACTGGGCCGTCGGCCGCCTGCTCGAAACGCCGCCCCCGACGCGCGCTTTTCTCGCGGGGATGTTGTCGTGCGCGCTCATTGCCGGCGCGCCGGCGCCCAACGACCTGTACTTCTGGGTGTCCCAGAT
>Ga0194121_10011043_pt1 | contig 10827 bp, 20 predicted proteins | sample TA2MahCa50mmetaG_FD_148609 | JGI IMG/M metagenome (GOLD analysis project Ga0194121, IMG submission 148609) | Freshwater microbial communities from Lake Tanganyika, Tanzania - TA2015020 Mahale Deep Cast 50m | ecosystem: Environmental > Aquatic > Freshwater > Lake | place: Tanzania: Lake...
CCGGCGATCCAGGCATCCACGATGCGCTCCTCAACCAGCTGCAGGTTGCGCTGCACCCCCACGATGTTGGAACGCCCGAGGAGCCAGCGGGGCGGCAGCCCGGCGCAGAGGGTGGGGGCGCTCCAGTAGGTGGCCTCCAGCCGCAGGGGCCGGTGGCCCATCCAGCGGGCCACCTGGTGCACGCGGCGCTCCAGCTGCAGGAAGGTGGCATCACCGATCAGCTGCCATTCCCCCTGCTGCCGCTCCATGCGCAGGCCGAACAGCTTCAGGGCGCGGTTGCTGTGGCGGCTCACCGTGGCCTGGCTGATGCCCAGCACGCGGCTGGCCTCATCGCCGGATCCGAGCCATTGCAGCCCGTCCAATCCCTCCAGCACCTCCTGGCTGATCACCGTGCCCCGAAGCTGCGCTCAGATGGAGAGCATCTGGAAGCCGAGGGCGATCAGCACCGCCCCCCCGACAATCTCCAGGCGGCTGCCGAAGGCCGCGGGCATGCGTTTGGCCAGGCCCAGGCCCAGGTAGGTGGAGGCGAAGGCCGCCAAGGCGATGGCGATCGTGTAGTTGGCGATCGGTTTGCCCGCCAGCCCCAGGGTGATGCCAACCCCCAGGGAGTCGATGCTGGTGACGGTGGACACCAGCAGGATCTTCAGGAAGCTGTGGGTGCGCGGGTCCTCCGCTTCGGTGGTGTCGTCGGGGTTGTGGTGGTAGGCCTCCCAGCACATGTGCCCCCCCACCGCCACCAGCAGCACGAAGGCCACCCAGTGGTCGTAGCTGGTGATCAGATCCTTGGCGATGCTGCCCAGCAGGAAGCCCAGGGCGGTGGCGGCCCCTTCGGCGAAGGCGGAGCTGAAGGCAAAGGAGAAGGCCCGCTGCGCCGAAAAACGGCGGAACCCCATGGCGAAGGCCGCCGAGAAGGAATCAACACTGAGAACAACCGCAAACAACAGGATTTCCCAGGTCATCGCTGCGTTCGCTGCCCGACTCAGCGTAGAGGCCGGTCGCCTCAGGCCCCCCGTGCCAACAGGGCCCGCTGGGAGGGGATGCGTAGCTGCCGGGCCAGCCCCAGCCGCTCCAGCAGGCAGATGAACCGGTAGGTGGGATCGGGCAGCACCACCACACGGCCCCGGCGCAGGGTGAGCCCCTGGCGGGCCGAGCCCTGGAAGGCATGGTGCAGGTTGTGCCAGCCCTCGCCGAGGGTGAGCAACGCCACCCAGGGGTTGTTGCGGCTGGCGTCACCGGTGGCGAAGGGTTGGCTGCCCGCCAGGTGGGCCACCGAATTGACGCTGGCCACGGCGTGGAACAGCACCGTGGTGCTGAGGCAGAAGGCCCCCAGCCACTCCAGGCCCCCCAGCTGCCATGACAGCCAGGCCAGGGCCAAGGGCGGCAGCACGTGCAGCCGGTCGATCAGCCGCAGCACCGGATCGGCTTCGATGGCGGCCGGCAGGGTTTCCGGGTGGAAGGCGGGGCCCAGCAACCAGCCCAGCTGGGCATACCAGAACCCCCGCCAGCTGCTGGGGCTGAGCAGGGGACTGTGGGGGTCGTGGCCCGTGTCCACATGGCGGTGGTGCTGCATGTGGTGGGCGGCCCACCAGCTCGGGCCCATCTGGCCGGCGGAGGCCGCCACCAGGGAGCCGATCCACCACACCGGCCGCGGCGCCTGGTAGCTGCGGTGGGCGATCAGGCGGTGGTAGATGGCCGTGGTGGCCAGCATCCGCAGCAGGTAGAGCGCCACGGCCCAGAGCAGGGCTGCCGCCCCCAGCCCCGTGGCCAGCACAAGGCCACAGCCCAGGTGGCACAGCAGGATCAGCACTGGCCCGAGGCCGTGCAGGGCTTTTCGGAGGGTCAGAACGGCACCGGAATTGCGCACCCTAACCGCGTGCGCTCAGCAGTCATGCGGCGAGGAGCAGCAGCGCTAGGAGCGCCACGGCGGCCGGTTCGGCCGAGTCCACAGGTGATCCCCCAGGCGCTGCACTCTCCCAGATCGTCCGCCTAGGGTCGCCGCGCCGCCCGACCTCGGCCGATGTCCATCGCCAGCTCGGGAATCCTGCAGGTGGTGTGGTTCAAGCGCGACCTGCGGGTGGTGGACCATGCCCCCCTGCTGGAGGCCGCCCAACGGGGCCCGGTGTTGCCGTTGTATGTGGTGGAGCCGGAGCTGTGGCAGCAGCCGGATGCCTCGGCGCGGCAGTGGGCCTTCGCCCGGGAGGGGCTGGAGGAGTTGCGCCTCGCCCTGGCGGCCCTGGGCCAACCCCTGGTGGTGCGCTGCGGTGCGGTGCCCCAGGTGTTGGAGCAGGCGCGGCGGCGCCTGGGGATGGTGGCCCTGTGGAGCCATGAGGAAACGGGCAACGGCTGGACCTACGCCCGCGACCGGCAGGTGGCCGCTTGGTGCCGCCGGCACGGCATTCCCTGGTGTGAGGTGCCGCAGTTTGGGGTGGTGCGGCCCCTGCCCAGCCGCCGCGGCTGGGCCCAGCGCTGGGAGGGGCGCATGGCGGAGCCGCTGCAGTTGCCGCCGGCGTCGCTGCCACCCCTGGAGGGGGTGGAACCCGGGGCGTTGCCCACGGCGGAGCAACTGGGGTTGGCGCCGGATGATCCGCCGCAGCGGCAGCGGGGTGGCCGCAGCCAGGGCACGGCCCTGCTGGCCAGCTTCCTGGCCCAGCGCAGCCGCCGCTACCACGCGGAGCTGTCGAGTCCGCTCACGGCGGCCCAGAGCTGCTCGCGCCTGTCGGCCCACCTGAGCTGGGGCACGGTGTCGTTGCGGGAGGTGGTGCAGGCCTGCCGCGTCCGGCGCCAGGAGTTGGCGGGGCAGCCGGCTCAGGGCCGCTGGCCCCTGGCGTTGCAGCGCTTTGAGGAGCGGCTGCATTGGCATTGCCATTTCATCCAGAAGCTCGAGGACCAGCCGGATCTGGAGCAGCGGGAGCTGCATCCGCTCACCGCTGGGCTGCGGCAGGGCAATGGGGAGCGGCTGGCGGCCTGGGCGCAGGGGCGCACGGGCCTGCCGTTTGTGGATGCCTGCATGCGCTCCCTGCGGGCCACCGGTTGGCTCAACTTCCGGATGCGGGCGATGTTGATGTCGGTGGCGAGCTACCAGCTGTGGCTGCCCTGGCGCGACAGCGGCCTGGAGCTGGCCCGGTTGTTCATCGATTACGAGCCCGGCATCCACTGGAGCCAGTGCCAGATGCAATCGGGCACCACCGGCATCAACACCATTCGCATCTACAACCCGCTCAAGCAGGGGCTCGACCACGACCCCCAGGGCCGCTTCATCCGCCGCTGGCTGCCGGAGCTGGCGGTGGTGCCGGCGGTGTACCTGCACCAGCCGTGGACCATGCCCCTGGAGCTGCAGCGGCGCCTCGGCTGCGAGCTGGGGCGCGACTACCCCCTGCCGATCGTGAATTGGGCTGAGGCGGCGGCCCTGGCGCGCGATCGCCTCTGGGGGCTGCGGCGGCAGCAGGGCTTCGCGGCGGCGGCCGATGCCATCCAGCACCGCCACGGTTCCCGCCGTTCGGGCCTGGCCCGCAGCGGCGGCCGCCGGCGCACGGGGAGGGCCGCGGCCCGGGCGGCGGCGGAGGCCTCCGGGCAGCTGAGCCTCGACCTCGGTGGCTAACGCCCCGGGCGGGTGAGGATGGCTCCCTGCTTAGGAGTGCATGGCCCGTTTCCTTTTGGCGCTCCAGTCCACCCGGCCCCTGGCTGCCGCCCAATTGCTGGAGGCGCTGACGCCGCTGCTTCAGGCCATCGGGGCTGAGGTGGACCACCGCACGCCGGCGCACCTCAGTGCCCTGGTGAAGGCGGGGCAGGATCCCCAGCGCATGCAGCTGTTCGCCGATGTGCAGGCCACGGCGGCGGGCCCGGTGCTGGAGCTCACGCTGCTCAGCCGTGAGGCGATGGGCAAGGGGGCGCCGGAAACCCGGGCCGTGTTTGAGCAGATGCTGCTGCAGTCGGAGCGGTTGCCGGGCTTTGCGGTGTGCTTCCGCTCCGACCGCGATGGTTCACGCTCGCGCTGAGCCGCCAGCGTCCAGGTCCAGCTCCACCTTCACCACATCCACCGGGCCACGGCCCTCGCGGTTGAGCTCGCGGGCGGCGCGGATGGCGGCCTCGTGGGCGTGGAACAGGTGGGCCTCCCGCCAGTTGTTCACCTCCGCCAGGCCCTGGCCGTCGGAGGCCACCGCCAGGAAGGTGCCGCGCTCCAGCAGCCGGATGGCATAGCGCTCCGGCTGGGTGCAGTCGTCCGGATGGGCCGGATCCAGGTGGGGCGCCCAGAAATGGAGCATGACTCCTGGTTACACGGTCTGGAGCCAGTCCGCCAGCAGCGCCTGGCGCCGTGATGTGGGAATCAAGGCACTGTGGAACGCCGCCAGGGTGCAATGGGGGTGGCTCTCGGCCGCAAGCTCCAGGGCTTCATGGCGGTTGCCGGCCACCACCTCATCGATGCCGGCCTGGCTGCCGCCGTTGGGCAGGGGGCAGGAGAAGAACACTTCGTAGCGATGTTGCAGCATGAGTCTCGTGCGAGACCCTATTGCTAGCCACGCTGGGCTGTCCTGGCTCAGAGGCTGCGCAACACCTGCAGATCCTCCTGGTCCAGCGGTGTGGGGATGCCGTGCTGCAGCAGGTCGGCGAAGCCGCCGTCCTGGCTGAGCACGGTGAGCAGATACAGCCGCTGCGGGCCCGGGTTCTCCAGGTCGTGGAGGGCTTCCTCGGGCACCAGCACAAAGTCGCCGCCGCGGGCGGTGATGGAGCGATCCCCCACGTGGAAGATCACCGTGCCCCGCAGCACGAAGAACAGCTCTGCCGCATGGTGGTGGGCATGGGGCGGCACGCGATCGCAGGGGTCGTGCACCTCCAGAAACATGGTGCAGGCCCCCTGGTCGGGGTTGCTCAGCAGGGCCAGGCGGCAATGGTCCGCCTGGCCGAGGCGATAGCCCTGCAACTGCTCGGGGTGGAGGATCCGCGGCAGCACCGGTGGGCTCTGGGCTCAGGAGCCCAGTTTGTTGGTCTTGATGTAGTTCTGCAGGCGCTGCAGCTCGGCGGGCGGAATCAGGGAGGGACAACGGTTGGCGTTGTCCTCCGCCAGGTCGAGGGCGGTGCCGTTAAACACCTGGTCGTTGCTCAGGGGCTGGTTGTTGTTCACCCCTTGAATCATCGAGCCGTTTTCCTTGATCACGATGGCGGCGATGGTGCTCACGGCCGACTGATAGGCCGTGGGGTAGGCCACGTTCTGCTTCAGCAGGGTGCACATGTTGATCGACACCACGTCGATGTAGCTCTGCAGGGTGGCCTGGCTGATGGGGGTGGGGGCCGCCGCTGGGGCTGGAGCTGTTGTGGTGGTGCCCTGGGCGAGGGCGGCCTGGCCGGTGGAGAGCACCAGGCCCAGGGAAAGGGAGGCGAGGCTGGCGGCGCGCTTGAACATTGAGGGGATGGATCCATCGATGGCCGCAGTTTGCCAGTGCTGGCCTTAGAAGGCCTGGGTGTCGTAGATGTTCATCGTGGCGTAGCCCAGGGAGGCGGCCACGGGGTTAGGGCCCGCCGGCAGCGCCTGCACGGCAAACATGTAGGTGTCAGCCCAGCGCGGATTGTTCTGGGGCACCAGGCTCAGGGTGATGGTCTGCCCCGGCTGCGGCGGCTCCAGGAAGGTCACCGTCATGGTGCGGGAGGCGTTGTCGAACACCGCCTGCACGGGGAAGGTCTTGCCAGCCCGCCGCGGTGTGCCCACGAAGGCGGTGGTCTGGTTGGGGAAGAACTGGAAGTTGCGGTCGGTGCCGCGGGTCTGTTGGATCACCATCCCCCCGAGGCCGGCGCCGGCGTTCGCCGGCAACGTGACCGTGAAGTAGTACTGACTGGCCAACATGACGTACCAGTAGTAGTTGGTGAACCTCACCGAACTGGGCGGGTTGGTGAACCAGGTTTGTTGTTGGCTCTGGGCCGGCTGGGGTTGCGCCACGGCGGGGGCCATCAGGCCGGCCGGCGGCAGGGCCAGCGGCAACAGGGCCGCGGCGGCCCCCAGGGCGGCGAGACGGCGGAGCGGGTCACGCATGGCTGAGCTGGAGCCTGGTGCCCTCAAGCTAAGGACGCAACCCCGGAATGACCGTGGTGATCATGTCGTTCCAATCGGTGCAGGCCAACAGCTGCTCCACGGAGGCGTAGGGCTGGTCATCGCCGATGCCGAAGCGCCGTTGCCAGTCTTGAGGGCTTAGGCGGTTGCGCCATTGCTCCAGATCCTGGGCACGCCAGGAGCGCAGGCTGTCGGCATCGAGTTCGGCAAAGAACCGCCAACCCAGCAGCACTTCACCGGAGGCCTCCGCGGTGGGGTCGCAGAGGGCGGCGATGTCGGCGGCGCACTGGCGGGTGGCTTCGCCGAGGGGGGCTTCCTCGGGCACGGGCTGGTGGGGGGATGGGCTGCCGCCACAGCCTGCCGCTGGTGGGCGGTTCGGGCATCCGGCAACGGCGGGTCATCGACCCTGCTTAATGTTTGTTCACATTGCGTTGTGGCCATGCCTGACCTGTCCCTGGCGCGTCAGTTCGAGCACGAGACCCAGGCCCGGGCCATCGATGCCTGCACCGATCTGGAGGAGCTGCGGGCCCTGGCGAAATCCTTGCTCAAGGCTTGGCACATGCAGGCGGAGATGACCCAGCACTACGGCGCCCAGGCCCTCGGGGTGGCTCCGCGTCCCTGAGCACCTGCCAAGCGGGCGTGCCCTGGCCATGCTGGGGCTGTTGCACCGCTCGCCCATGCGTCAGCTTGCGATCGCCGTGGCCGCTGTGCTGGGGGCCGCCTCCCCCGCCGCTGCCGACCTGGCCAGCTGCCAGGTGTTGCAGAACGCCTACGGCGCCATGGTGGACCAGCAGGCCTCCGACACCTACTTCGCCCACATCAGCCGGATGCAGCGGCAATGCCCGCTGCCGGCCGATGGGGCCAGCTACGGGGCCTGGATCAGCTACGACACCTGCAAGAAGCAGCCCCAGAACATGAACGCGGCCAATGCCGCCTCCCAGCAGGTGGCCAACCGCTACAACCAGCGGCTGAATGCCTTAGCGGCTGAGCTGCGCCAGAACAATTGCCCCTAGGGCCAGCGGTGATGCGGGTTCTGGCTGGGCTGGTGTTGCTGCTGCTGGCGGTCTGCCCCATGCGGGCCCAGGTGGTGTACGGCGATTGCCAGCCGGTGGCCGGTGGCGGCGTCACCTGTGACGCCATCGACCTGGGCGACACCACGCTCAACAGCGATGCGGCCCGCGGCGGCCTGCCGGAGCAATCCAATTCCAGCTGGGCCGAGTTCGACCCCTACGACGGCTTCAGCGACAAGCTCGGCAACAACTAAGCCGCCGCCTCCTGCCGCGGCAGCCATTGCGGGCAGCGGCTCAGCAGGTGCTCCCCCTGGGGGATGTGGGCCCGGTGCAGCTGGCACACCAGCAGGGTGCGGCAATGGGCGTCGGTTTCGTAGCCGAAGCCCTGACAGGTGAGGCACACCCGGCCGCTGCGGCTGCGGCGCAGCGCCGTATCGGGGAGCTCCCCCCAGGCTTCGTGGTCCACGGTGCACCCTCATTTCAGTACGCCTGTACTAGACGGGTTGGGGGTTGGCGTCAAGTCGGTGGCCGCTCGGGTGAGCTGTGGCTACGACGGGAATGCCCCCGCCTGGATCGCCATGGACTCCGTTGCGCTCACTGAACTGGCGATTCTTGTGGCGTTTGCCTGCTTCGGCCTGCGGGAGCTGGTGAAGGAGGTGCGCACCGCCCAGCACCGCCGCCCTTTGTAAGCCTGGTGGCCTGGGCAACAAACCAGTGGTGATAGCTTCCGCCGCATCACGTGGCTCTGTTTCAGTGCGCCGCTTCCATCGTTCTTCCCTGGCCCTGTTGGGGCTCTCCGCCCTGGTGGGGCTGCCCCCGGTGGCCCGGGCCCAGCAGCCGCCCACGGCCCCGGCCACGGATCAGCAGCTGTTTCTTTACCAAGGCATGGGGGCCAACGTGGTGTGCAACCTGGTGACCCAGGGGGTGCCCTTCACCAAGGCCTACCCCGCCGCCATCGCCATGGTGGGTGGGGCCATCGCGTTTGCCCACGGCTCGGAGATCCTGCAGGGGGGCAAGCCCACCAAGCTCGATCCGCAGCAGCTGCAGAACGGCGCCGCCATCGGCATCGCCGGGGCCGTGCTCAACAGCTGCGCCAAGGATTTCAAGGGCGCCGACAAAGTCGAGATCGACAAGCTCGCCGAACAGCTCAAGAAGCTCTCCCAGGCCGGCGGCAACAAGTAAGGGGGAGGGCCGCGGTGTGAGGAGTGCGGCCCTGTGCAGCGTCACGAGAACCAACCAGGCGGTGAGGACCAGCCCTGGCGGTGGACGCGCACCGCTCGGTCATGGCCCAGGCGACCTGGGGGCGTCAAGCCCGCGCCGTGGCTAAGGCTGGAGCAGCCCCATGCCGCGCCCGCCATGGCCCGTTTTGACTCCCCGCATTTCCTGTTGGAGCAGCTGGAGGATGGCTGGATGCTCGAAGCCACCCACGTCACCAAGGACGCCGACGGCGACTGGATGCTCGACCACGATGAGCTCGTGGAGCTGCGGGCCCTGCTGCAGCAGGCCCTGGGCTGAGCGCACTCAGGGCACGGGCACCGTCACCCGTTGGGCGGCGGTGCGGTCGGTGGGACGCTGGGGCCCCATGGGCAGCAGCCGCAGCTGGCCGCCGCTGGCGGCGAGGGCCTGGCGCAGGTTGAGGCTCTTGATCTGGGGATCGCCGTAGGTGCGCCAGCTGAAGCGCAGGTTCTTGAGGTCGGCCACGGTGGTCCAGGTGGTGTAGTCCGCGTCGGCTTCGGAGGTGCCCTGGGGCGGTTGGGTCACGCCGTAGGGGATGTCGAAGTTGTTGAGGATGTGGAAGAGGTTGAAGCCGGCCTGGTCGGCGTTGGCGGGCTGGGCCGCCCCCTGGGTGAAATACACCATGCGCACAAAGCGCGAGGGGGGTGTGAAATCTCCTGGCAGGCCAGCGCCGCCGGCCCCCATGCCGAAGGGCTTGAGGGTGAGTTGGCCCGCCCCGGGGGCGCCGATGGTTTTGGGGGCCGGGTAGGCCCGCATCAGCGTCACGTAGTTGTTGAGGTTGGTGAGGTGCCAATCAAAGGTGGGTGCGTTGGTGAGCACCCGCGTGGGGTTGTCGTGCACCACCAGGCGGCCGCCCCGGGGTTCGATCACGATGCTGCGGCCGGAGGCGTCCTGCACCTTGATGTGCAGATCGGGAACGATGCCGATCAGGTCGATCACCTGGGGGGTGAGGTCGATGGAACCGATCTGGGCCTTCACCTCCTCGGTGGTGGCGAAGTTGGCCAGGATCCAGGCGCTGATCTGCGCGGGGGCCAGGATGCGCCCGGAGCGGGCCTTGGCGGCGGGGGTGTACTGGGCGTAGCCGGGGAAATAGAAGAGCCCCACGTTGAGGCCCTTTTCATTGAGGCCGTCCAGCAGCATGTCGCTGTGGGTGGCAGCAGTGGCTCCCACAAAGCCGTAACGGCTGCGGTAGCGCAGCGGGGCGCCGCTGGTGCTGGTGCCGCTGAAGCGGCTGCCGGCGGGCCAGATGGCGATCTGGGAATCCAGCGGTTGGCCGAATTCCAGGGTGCGGCCCACCACCACGGAGCCATCGGCGGCGGTGAGCGCTCCACCGGTGCAGGCCTCGGCGCGCTGGGGGATGGCGCTGATGCCCAGTAGGGCCAGGCTGAGGCCGGCGGAGAGACTGGTGACGCGACGGCGCAGCATCGGGCGTGGAGGTGTTGTTGTCGTTGTAGGCGCGCCGGCCTGTGGCGTCAGCGACCAGCCATGGCCATGCTGCGGGTAGCGAGGCTGAACCCATGCGCCGTTGGTTGTTTGCCGCAGCGTTGCTGTGCACAGAGTCGGCGTTCGCCGTGGATTACCGCCGCTGCCTGGAGCTCGACCAAGCGGAATCCCAGGCGATGGCCGCCCTTACGCGCGATCTTGACCGCCTGGCGGCCAGTCGCGAAGCGGAGCGGGAGGTGCAGAAGTGTGGGGCCAAACCCACCGCCACCGCCTCCACCACCGCCCAGGTGGAGGGTTGGTACCAGTGCATCTACGGCACCTTCCCCTACGCCAATGCCGCCGAGCGGCAGCGCTACGAGGAGCCGATCCGCACCGCCTCCGATCGGCGGATTCAGGCGATCTATGCCCAGCAGCTCAAGTTGGGCTGCCCTTGACGGCAGTTGCGGCTGTTTAGCCTGGATAGATCCCCCAGATCTGACCAGACACATCGGCACAGGTGGCCATGCTCAGTCGGTTGTTGGCGCCATCGTTCACGATGTCAAGGCAACGCTTGGGCCCGGTGAACATCGTGCGCAGGCGATAGAAGTTGCCGTCTTGTTCAAGACTCCACAGCTGGCCTGAAACGTTTTCACAGCGGGCCATGGTGAGCTTGTTGTTCTCCCCATCGTTCACGATGTCGAGGCATTGACGGTCGCCGGTGAACAGGGTTCGCAGGCGGTAATGCGCGCCGTCTTGCTGGATGCTCCATGCCTGACCTGAGTACCGACCGCAGTCGGCCATGGTCAGTTGGTTGCTACGGCCGTCGTTCACGATGTCGAGGCACTTGCGGATCCCCGTGAAGGGGGTTTGCAGCCTGACGGTCTCGCCCGGGGCGGTCGTGGGTTGCGCCATAGCACTGGCGGTGGAGAGCAGTCCCGCCGCGATCAGGGTCGTCAGGGCAGAGGTCGTGACGCTGTTGCGAGGGCCGGAAGTCGGGTTCATGGGTGGGGAGGGTACAAACGCAGACCGCTTCCCCACAGGCTGGCCCCAATCAGGCCTCAGCGCACCCGCTTCACGGCGAGACCCGCTTCGGTGGCGGTGACGGCCGCCAGGGCCAGC
>Ga0194121_10011048_pt1 | contig 10826 bp, 9 predicted proteins | sample TA2MahCa50mmetaG_FD_148609 | JGI IMG/M metagenome (GOLD analysis project Ga0194121, IMG submission 148609) | Freshwater microbial communities from Lake Tanganyika, Tanzania - TA2015020 Mahale Deep Cast 50m | ecosystem: Environmental > Aquatic > Freshwater > Lake | place: Tanzania: Lake...
GGTCGAGGCTTTCGGCGACCAGCCCCTGGCCGGCGAAGGCGGCATCGCCGTGCATCAGGATCGCCATGACCTGGCTGCGCTCGCTGTCGCCGCGCTGGTCCTGCTTGGCGCGCGCCTTGCCCAGCACCACGGGATTGACCGCTTCGAGATGCGAGGGGTTGGGCGACAGCGAGACGTGGATGGCGGTGCCGTCGAACTCGCGGTCGGCCGAGGCGCCGAGATGGTACTTGACGTCGCCCGAGCCGCGCATTTCCTCGGGCTGCGAGGAGCGGCCCTGGAACTCCGAGAACAGCGCGGTGTAGCTCTTGTTCAGGACGTGGACCAGGGTGTTGAGGCGGCCGCGATGGGGCATGCCGATCACGACGTCGCGGATGCCGAGCTGGCCGCCGCGCTTCAGGATCTGCTCGAGCGCCGGGATCAGCGATTCGCCGCCGTCGAGGCCGAAGCGTTTGGTGCCGACGAACTTCACGCCGAGATAGCGTTCCAGCCCCTCGGCTTCGACGACGCGCTGCAGGATGGTGCGGCGGCCTTCGACGGTGAACTCGGTATGATTCTCGATGTGCTCGATACGCTCCTGGATCCACGCCTTCTGGTCGGGATCGGAGATGTGCATGTACTCGACGCCGATCTTGCCGCAGTAGGTCTTGCGCAAGCGGTCCCAGATCTGGCGCAGCGTGGCCGCCTCGCCGAGGCCGAGCGAGCCGAAGATCAGGATCGGGCGGTCCCAATCGGCCTCGCCGAAGCCGTAGGTCGCGGGATCGAGCTCGCGGTGCAGCTCGCGCTTCACCAGGCCCAGCGGATCGAGGTCGGCCTCGAGATGGCCTCGGATGCGATAGGAGCGGATCAGCAGGAAGGCGCGCGAGGTGTCGTGCGCGGCGGCGCGGATCTCGGCCTCGGCCATGCCAGCGACCGGTGCTGCGGCCGCCTTGCCGTTGGCCTTGACGTTGCGGTTGGCGGGCGACGGCAGGGTCTCGGGATCGACGGCGCCGACCACGCGCGCGCCGTTGGGCGCCCACGAGGCGCCGCGCAGCTCGGCCAGCACCTCGCCCTTGTGCTCGGCCAGAGCGGAAAAGAAGGTGCGCCACTCGGGATCGACGGCATTGGGATCGCCGAGGAAGCGGGCGTGCAGCTCCTCGATGAAAGGCGCATTGGCGCCGAACAGGAACGATGTCTGCTCTGCTCGCATGGACGATTTCTCCTTGTCCTCCTCTCCCCGGCTCGGGGGAGAGAGGAATGTGAGAACGCGGTCTATCCCTTCATCGCCTTCAGCATCTCCTCGCCGAGCGCCGCGGGAGAGTCGGCGACATGGACGCCGGCCGAGCGCAAGGCGTGGACCTTGAATTCGGCGGTGTCCTGGCCGCCCGAGATCACGGCGCCGGCATGGCCCATGCGGCGGCCCGGCGGTGCGGTGCGGCCGGCGATGAATCCGACGACCGGCTTCTTCGTCTTGCTGGCCTTGATGAACTCCGCCCCCTTGACCTCGGCGTCGCCGCCGATCTCGCCGATCATGACGATGCCCTGGGTCTCGGGGTCGGCGATCAGCATCTCCAGGCATTCGACGAAGTTGGTGCCGTTCACCGGATCGCCGCCGATGCCGATGCAGGTCGTCTGGCCGAGCCCGACCGCCGTGGTCTGCGCCACCGCCTCGTAGGTGAGCGTGCCCGAGCGCGAGATGATGCCGATCTTGCCGCGCTTGTGGATGTGGCCCGGCATGATGCCGATCTTGCACTCCTCGGGCGTGATGACGCCCGGGCAATTGGGCCCGATCAGCCGCGACTTGGAGCCGGCGAGCACGCGCTTGACCCGTACCATGTCGAGCACCGGGATACCCTCGGTGATGCAGACGATCAGCGGCAGCTCGGCGTCGATCGCTTCCAGGATCGAATCGGCGGCGTGGGGTGCGGGCACGTAGATCACGCTCGCCGTGGCGCCGGTCTTGGCGACGGCCTCGGCCACGGTGTCGAACACCGGCAGGTCGAGATGGCTGCTGCCGCCTTTGCCCGGCGTGACGCCGCCCACCATCTTGGTGCCGTAGGCGATCGCCTGCTCGGAATGGAAGGTGCCCTGGCTGCCGGTGAAGCCCTGGCAGATGACCTTGGTGTTCTTGTCGACCAGGACGGCCATCAGCCCGCCTCCTTCACCGCGGTGACGATCTTGTGCGCGGCGTCGGCCAAATTCTCGGCCGAGGTGATTTTCAGCCCCGACTGTTTCAGGATCTTCTTGCCGAGCTCGACGTTGGTGCCTTCCAGCCGCACCACCAGCGGCACGTGCAGGTTGACCTCGCGGGCCGCCGCCACGACGCCCTCGGCGATCACGTCGCAGCGCATGATGCCGCCGAAGATGTTGACCAGGATGCCTTCGACGTTGGCATCCTTGAGGATGATCTTGAACGCCGCGGTCACGCGCTCCTTGGTGGCGCCGCCGCCGACGTCGAGGAAGTTGGCGGGTTCGGCGCCATAGAGCTTGATGATGTCCATGGTGGCCATGGCGAGCCCCGCGCCGTTCACCATGCAGCCGATCTGGCCGTCGAGCTTGACGTAGTTCAGCGCGTACTTGGCGGCCTCGGTCTCGGCGGGATCCTCCTCGTCGACATCGCGCAGATCCTCGAACTCCTTGTGGCGGAACAGGCCGTTGTCGTCGAAGTTCATCTTGGCGTCGAGCGCCACGACCTCGCCCGCCGCCGTGACCACCAGGGGATTGATCTCGATCAGCGAGCAGTCGAGCTCGGTGAAGGCCTTGTAGAGGCCGCCGACCAGCTTGACGAACTCGCCGACCTGCTTGCCGCTCAGGCCCAGCGCAAAGGCGAGCTTGCGGCCTTCGTAGGCCTGGAAGCCGGCCGCCGGATCGATCGCCTGCTCGACGATCTTCTCGGGGTGCTCCTTGGCCACCGTTTCGATATCCATGCCGCCTTCGGTCGACGCGATGACGGCGATACGGCCGACCTTGCGGTCGACCAGCATCGAAAGATAAAGCTCGCGTTTGATGTCGCAGCCGGCCTCGATGTAGAGGCGCTTGACCGTCTTGCCGGCCGGACCGGTCTGCTTGGTGACGAGGTCGTGGCCGAGCATGGCGGCGGCGTGCTGGCCGACCTCCTCGACCGACTTGGCCAGCCGCACCCCGCCTTTGCCGTCGGGATCGTCCTTGAAGCGGCCCTTGCCGCGGCCACCGGCATGGATCTGGGATTTGACGACGCTCACCGTGCCGCCGAGCTTGCGCGCCACGTCCATCGCTTCGTCCTTGGTATAGGCGACGCCGCCCTTGAGCAGCGGAACGGCGAACTTGGCCAGCAAAGCCTTGGCCTGATACTCGTGGATGTTCATGAAATCCTGGGGTTCGGCCGTTAGTTTTTAAATGCAACTGACAGGGATCAGCGGCACTCTATGAGTGCCGCCTGCCCTTGGCAACGCGGGACTGACGAGATTCCCGGCGGTTCGACCAAAGTCGCAAGAAGCCTGCCGATCAGGCCCGGCCGACGATCTTGTTGGTGGCCTCGATCAGCGACTTCACGGCGGCGACCGACTTGTCGAACATCGCCTTTTCGTCGGCGCTGAACTCGACCTCGACGATGCGCTCCACGCCGCCTTTGCCGATCACCACCGGCACGCCGATATAGAGACCCTTGATGCCGTACTCGCCGTTCAGCATAGCGGCGCAGGGCAGCAGGCGCTTCTTGTCCTTGAGGTAGGACTCGGCCATGGCGATGGCGGAAGCGGCCGGCGCATAGAACGCCGAGCCGGTCTTGAGCAGGGCCACGATCTCGGCACCGCCGTCGCGGGTGCGCTGCACGATCTTGTCCAGCCGCTCCTTGGTCGTCCAACCCATGTCGACCAGGTCGTGCAGCGAGATGCCGCCGACCGTCGAGTAGCGCAGCAGCGGCACCATGGTGTCGCCGTGGCCGCCCAGCACGAAGGCAGTGACGTCCTCGACCGAGACGTTGAATTCCTCGGCGAGGAACAGACGGAAGCGGGCGCTGTCGAGCACGCCCGCCATGCCGACGACGCGGTTGGGCGGGAAGCCGGTGACCTCCTGCATCAGGCCGACCATGGCGTCGAGCGGGTTGGTGATGACGATGACGAAGGCATCGGGAGCGTGCCGCTTGATGCCCTTGCCGACCACGTCGATGACCTTGGCGTTGATGCCGACCAGGTCGTCGCGGCTCATGCCGGGCTTGCGCGGCACGCCGGCGGTCACGATCACCACGTCGGCGCCTTCGATGTCCTTGTAGTCGGAGGTGCCACGGTAGCCGGCATCGAAGCCTTCGACCGGGCTCAATTGGGCAATGTCGAGCGCCTTGCCCTTGGCGATGCCCTCGGCGTCGGGAATATCGAACAGGACGATGTCGCCCAGTTCCTTCTGGCCGGCAAGCAGCGCCAGCGTGCCGCCAATCTGTCCGGCGCCGATCAGCGCGATCTTCTTGCGAGCCATGCCGAGAACCCCCGTTTGCGTGAAAGCGGCGCGTGGTAGCGCGATTCGCGGGGAGCGGCAAGCCGGAGCGAAATCCGATGGCATTCGCGCGCTCAAGAGATGCGCGTTGCATCGGCCATGGCTCGCCTAGCTGGTTCCAGCCGGGCGGGGTGTGCTTCGGGTGGTCCGTCTACCGGATGGGATCGAGATCGAAGGAAAGACGACCGATATCACGGGCTGAATGGACGATGTGTAGAATGATGGTCTCGCCACTCAAAACCCGGAAATAGATATTGTATCGCCCATAAACTGCAAGGCGCAGTCCCGGCCGGATCGAATCGCGCGGCACGCCGGCGTGGCCGGTCTCAGCAATGCGCAGAAGGTGATCGATAAGTTCTGACGTGAACCGTCGCGCCTCGTCGACGCTGTCGGCTGCGATGAAATCGAAGATGTCGTCGAGATCAGCGTATGCCTGATCGGTGACGATCAGCTCTTTCGGCTCAATCGTGCTTCTCCCCTGGCAGTGATATCGGCCTTCATCACCTCAGGGTCGGGCGAGCGGCGATACTCGCCGCGCCGATAGGCGGCGTCCGCGGCATCGATCTTTACCCGAAGGGCAGCGAGATCGGCCTCGTACTCCTCGACCATGCGCACACCGGCTCGCACGACGGCGTCGGCCGACGGGAAATTTCCCTTGGCAACCTGCCGGGCAATGATGGCATCCGCCTCGTCACCGGGGACGTAGCTCTTGCTCATAAGTCCATTCTAATCCGTTTCCCAGCCGCCTCAAACGGACAGCAGCGACCGCGCGGTACAGGAATCAGCGCCCGAGCGGCGGCGGGGGACGGCCGCCGCCCGGGCCGCCGCGCGTGTGGGGGCCGCCTTGCTTGACGAAGCTAGCGTCGGCGGTGCCCACGAAGCAGCGCGGCACGTAGGGAAATTTCGCGGTCACGACGTAGTAATAGGTGCCCTTGGGGAACTCGGCGGTGACGCCGTCGCGGCCGTTGCATTCGTCGAGCTCGCCCAGGCCGCGCACATATTCGTAGTCGAGCGTGTAGGTGCCGTCGGGCCGCCCGCCCGGGCCGCCGGCATCGCGCGCCGCCTTCAGGCGCCAGCTCGAGCGCAACGTCTCGTCGAAATAGATCGGAAAGCCGTCGGCCGCCCAGCCGATCATCAGAGGCTTGCCGCGGCCGCCCAGCTTGTCGAGCAGGCCGGTCGGCACGCCGTGATAGTGATACGAGCCGTCGGGCTGAACGTGGGCGTTGTTCTGGTCGATGCCGAGCGGCCGGCTGCCCGACAAGGCTTCGATCATCCAGCCCGAGCGGCGATCGTCGTTCCAGTACTCGGCGGTGTTGGGATCGAACACGACGCCGTTCAGCGCCACGCCGAACAGATGGTTCGGCCGGTAGTAAGCGACGCGGCCGGCCTTCGCGGGCTTGAGCGGCATGCGGAAGTAATAGCGCTGCGCCGCGATCGAGTTGGGATTGAAGCGGTTGGGGAAGTGGCCGGTGGCATGGTTGGGCAGGCCGTCGGCGCGCACGAAGCGCAGGCCCTGGCTCTCGTCGATCTCCATCTGCTGCGCCGCCGCCGCGCGCGGCACGAGATCGAGCCACCACGATTGCTGCCGTTCGGCCTGCTTGGCCGAGCCGGTGCCGTGATCGCCATGCGCCCAGGCGCTGCCCGCGACAAGCAGCGCGAGCGCACTCGTCCAGAGGTGCTTCATCGTCCGTTCAACCGCCTCGTCTGCCATACGCACGAGGCGCGTGCGTCATCCCCTCAGACGGGATGCTTGCGGAAATGGGCCAACATCAAGGCAGTGGCCGTGTCGGCCGCCTGGTCCATGACGAAGTGGCCGACGCCCGGCAGGACTTCCATGGCGAAGGTGGCGCCGACGAATTCGCGCGTGCCGTGCGCGGCGTCGGGCCCGACCGTGGCGTCGACATCGCCCCAGATGTAGAGCGTCGGCACCGTGATCGAGCCGATGTCGGCGGCCAGCCCGACATTGGCGCGATACCAGGCGAGAGCGGCTTCGAGGGCGGCCGGGTTGCCGAGCACCGAGAGATGCTGATCCATGGCCTCGGCCGGCACGCCCTGTCCGAACATGCCGTCGCGCAGGCGGCGGGCGTTGTCGGCCAGCAGCATCTTGCCGGTCTCGGCATCGAGGAAGGCGCGGTGATGACGCGAGCGATGTTTCTGGTCGCCGTCCTCCTTCAAGAGCGCGCGACGGAAAGACTTGGGATGCGGCCGCGACAGCACGGTGAGCGAGGCGAGGCGATCGGGATGCTTGCCCGCGACTCCCCAGGCGACCTGGCCGCCCCAGTCGTGGCCGACCAGATGGAAGCGCTTGCCGTCATGGCCGGCAGCCCCTGCGATCTCGATCGCATCGGCCACCAGCTTGTCGAAGGCATAGTTGGCGAGCGTCGCCGGATCGGGCCGCGCACCCGGCGAGTAGCCGCGCTGATCCGGGGCGACGGCGCGGTAGCCGGCGGCGGCCAGCGCCGGCAAAGCCGCCCGCCAACTGTGGCGCGATTCGGGAAAGCCGTGCAGCAGCAGCACGAGCGGCCCCTCGGCCGGGCCCGCGACATCGACGGTGAAGGCGAGGCCCGACCGGGTTGTCAGGCTCGTGCTGTCCGCCATGCGGCGATCAGGTCACGCCGTTGGCCTTGAACCAGGCGATCGCCCGCTTCCAGCCGTCCTCGGCCGCTTCCTTGCGGTAGCTCGGGCGGTAGTCGGCGTTGAAGGCGTGCGGCATGTCGGGATAGGTGAAGATCTCCGACTTCTTGGCCGCAGCACTGCCGTCCTTCAGCGCGGCGCGCATCCTGTCGACGGTGTCGTTCGGAATGCCGGTGTCGGCGCCGCCATAGAGGCCGAGCACCGGCGCCTTGAGATCCTTGGCGAGCTCGACCGGATGCTTGGGAGTCATCGCCGTGGCATCGCCGACGACGCGGCTGTACCAGGCCACACCCGCCTTCAGGCCGGCGTTGTGGGCGGCATAGAGCCAGGTGATGCGACCGCCCCAGCAGAAGCCGGTGACGCCGAGCTTGGCGGTGTCGGCCTTGCCCTCGCCCTTGGCAAAGGCGACACAGGCGTCGAGATCGCCCATGACCTGCGCGTCGGGCACCTTGGAGACCAGCTCGGCGATCAGCTTGGGAATCTCGGTGTAGCCCTTGGGATCGCCCTGGCGGAAGTAGAGCTCGGGGGCGATGGCGTAGTAGCCGGCCTTGGCGAAGCGGCGGCACATGTCGGCGATGTGGGCGTGCACACCGAAAATCTCCTGCACCACCAGGATGGTGCCGAAGCCGGTGCCGCTCGCCGGCATGGCGCGATAGGCCGCCATCTCCTTGCCGTCGCCGGTCTTGATCTTGACCTCGCCCGCCACCAGCCCGTCGGCCGGGGTGACGATCATGGTCTGCGCCTGCACCGGCTGGACCGCCAGGGCGAAGCTGCCGCCCAGCACCGTGCCGGTTGCGAGCATCGCGTTGCGCCGCGACAGGCCGCGGTCGTCGAGTGAAATCATGCGATCGCCGTCCATGGTCTTGCCTCCCTGGCATTGAAACCCGCGGGAGCCTAGGCCGGCCGCCGTCCCGGCGGCAATCACAATCAGGCGATATGCTCCAGGCCGAGGTACTCCGGGCTCTGCATCTCCATCAGGCGCGACACCGTGCGCTCGAATTCGAAGGCGCCGTCGCCCTGCACATAGAGGCCGCTCGGCGCCACGGCGGCCGAACAGATGAACTTCACCTTCTTCTCGTAGAAGGTGTCGATCATGGTGACGAACCGCACCGCCTTGTCCTGGCTGTCGGGGCCCATCCTGGGAATGTCGACCACGATCACGGTGTGGAAGTTGTCGGCGATGCACAGGAAGTCGGCGGCGCCCATCGGCTTGGCGCACCAATCGAGGAAGTGCGCCATGGCGACGCCGGGCGCGGCGCGCGGGACCTCGACGTCGCGGCCCTGGGTGCGCAGCACGCGCGGCTCGCCGTCCAGACCGCCGCTCATGGCGCGGAACGCCTCGTCGAGCTTGGCGTTGGCCCAGGCGCCGAGCGGCGTCAGGTAGACGTCGAAGTTGCGCAGCCGATCCATGCGGTAGTCGTGGCCGCCACCCAGCTCCATGATCTCCAGGCGCTCCTTCAGGAGGTCGATGAAGGGGATGAAGCGCTCGCGCTGCAGGCCGTCCTTGTAGAGATCGTCGGGCTTGCGGTTGGAGGTGGCGATCACCGTGATGCCCTCGTCAAACAGGGTCTCGAACAGGCGCGCCAGGATCATGGCGTCCGCGATGTTGGTGACCTGGAATTCGTCGAAGCACAGCAGGCGGGCGCCGGCGGCGATCTCGCGGGCGATCGGCACGATGGTGTCGGCCTCGGGCGGCGCGCCCTTGGCCGCCAGCTCCTCGCGGCGGCGGTGCAGGCGCTCCTGCACCTCGAGCATGAATTCGTGGAAGTGCACGCGCCGCTTCTTGGCGACCGGCGCATCGCCGAAGAAGAGATCCATCAGCATCGACTTGCCGCGGCCGACCGGGCCCCAGATGTAGAGTCCGTGCGGGCCGGACGGCGGCTTGGGCGCGTGGCCGAGCCCCAGCCGCGCCAGCAGGCCGCGCTTGGGCGCCGGTTGCCGGGCCGCCTGGGCGAGTTGATCGTAGATCGCCTGCAGGCGCTGCACGACACGCTCCTGCACTGGATCGGCGTGGACCTCGCCGGCGGCGCGGCGGGCGGCGAGGTTGGCGGCGGGGCCCTTGGCGATGCCGGTCGACGGGCCGGCGGTCGCGGGAAGATGCGATTCCATTTGCCGCCGCATACCTAGCTTACGTGAGCGCGGCTGCCTATAAGGTCCGGCGATGAAGCTCGCGTTTCTCGGCACGTCGGAATTCGCCGTGCCGGCGCTCGCGGCGCTGGTCGAGGCGGGCCACGACGTGGTCGCGGTCTACACCCGCGCGCCCAAGCCAGCCGGCCGCGGCCAGCAGGAAAGGCTGACGCCGGTGCACGCGCTGGCGCGGTCGCTCGGTCTCGAGGTGCGCACGCCCAAGAGCCTGCGCAGCGCCGAGGAAGCAGCGGCGTTCGGCGCGCTCGATCTCGACGCCGCCGTGGTCGTCTCCTACGGCCACATCCTGCCCAAGGCGTTTCTCGACGCGCCGGTGCTGGGCTGCCTCAACATCCACGGCTCGCTGCTGCCGCGCTGGCGCGGCGCCGCGCCGATCCATCGCGCCATCCTGGCGGGCGACGCCGAGACCGGCGTCACCATCATGCGCATGGACGAAGGGCTCGACACCGGGCCGATGCTGCTCGCCGAACGCACAGCGATCTCGGCGGCCGACACCGCGCAGGACGTGCACGACCGCCTGGCCGCGCTGGGCGCCCGGCTGATCGTGTCGACGCTCGATGCCCTGGTCGGACGGACCATCGAAGCGGTGGCCCAGCCCGACGACGGCGTCACCTACGCCCACAAGCTCGGCAAGGAGGAAGGCGCGCTCGACTGGCGGCGGCCGGCCGCCGAACTGGAGCGCAAGGTGCGGGCCTTCCATCCCTGGCCCGGCACCTGGTTCGACGCCGCCGGCGAGCGCATCAAGGTGCTGGGCGCGTCGCTGGCGCTCGCCGCCGGCGCGCCGGGCACGGTGAGCATCGGCCGCGACGGCTTTCCGGTCGTGGCCTGCGGCGTGGGCGGCCTGAAACTGCTGCGGCTGCAGCGCGCCGGCAAGGCGGCGCAGCCGGCCGACGCTTTTTTGCGCGGCTTCTCGTTGACGCCGGGGACGGTGCTGGCGCCACCCGCTGTCGTGCGGCTCGGCGGCTGACGCCGTGCCGCGCTACAAGCTCACCTTGGAGTACGACGGCGCACCGTTCGTCGGCTGGCAGCGGCAGGACAACGGCCCGTCGATCCAGGCGGCGATCGAGGATGCGGCGCTGGCCTTCAGCGGCGAGCGCACGGCCGTGATGGGCGCAGGCCGCACCGACGCGGGCGTGCATGCGCGCGGCCAAGTCGCTCATCTCGACCTCGCGACCGAACGGCCGGCCGACACGGTGCAGGCCGCCATCAACTTCCATTTGAAGCCCAATCCGATCGTGATCACCTCGGCCGAGCGCGTCGCCGACGACTTCCACGCCCGCTTCTCGGCGACGCTGCGGCGCTATCGCTACCTGATCCTGAACCGCCGCGCACCGCCGGCGCTCGACCGCGGCCGGGTCTGGCACGTGCCGGTGCCGCTCGACGATCACGTCATGCGCGACGCGGCGTCCTTGCTGATCGGCCAGCACGATTTCAACAGCTTCCGTTCGGCCGCCTGCCAGGCGGCCTCGTCGGCCAAGACGCTCGACCGGCTCGAGGTCGCGCGCTCCGGCGACTTGATAGAGGTCGATGTCGCGGCGCGGTCGTTCCTGCACAACCAGGTGCGCATCCTGGTCGGCACGCTGCAGCTCGTCGGCCGCGGCCAG
>Ga0194121_10011049_pt1 | contig 10826 bp, 14 predicted proteins | sample TA2MahCa50mmetaG_FD_148609 | JGI IMG/M metagenome (GOLD analysis project Ga0194121, IMG submission 148609) | Freshwater microbial communities from Lake Tanganyika, Tanzania - TA2015020 Mahale Deep Cast 50m | ecosystem: Environmental > Aquatic > Freshwater > Lake | place: Tanzania: Lake...
TTTACAAGACTATTTGAGAGATAATAAAACAATTGATATGCAGGAATATAATACGATATGTAAAAAAGTTTTTACCCTAAATGATTATCGATATGCAAATAAAAAAAAACTAAATGAATTATGCGAATCAAAATTTAAGGAACAAAAAGGATTTGAAGTTCAAAATTTATAATATCGCGTACCATGTTTTCGAATGAATATTTTGGTTTCCAATTTAATATCTTTAACGTTTCTGTATTATCTCCAATTAAATTTTTATCATTTGTCCGATATAATGTATGATCACTTTCTAATATTAACATATTATTAAAGTATAATTTATCATTGAGCCAGTTAATATCATTCATTCCTAAATATTCGCAACATAGATCAATATAGTTTTTTAATGTATGTTCTTCATTTGAACTTAAAATATAATTAATCGGCTTATCATTATTTATCATCAACCACATTGCTTCAACATAATCTCTACTATCACCCCAATCTCTTTGCGAAAATATATTCCCGACTTTTAAACTGGAAAATTCGATTTTATTATCAATACAATATTTAATATGAGTTAATCCCTTTGCTATTTTTTTAGTCGCAAATAGTTCATTTCTATTACTACTTTCATGATTGAATAAAACGACATGAATAGCATAAATGTTATAATTATTTCGATAATAATTGATAAGATGACGATTTGTTAATTTTGTTATTCCATAAATCCCGGAAGGATTACATTTGCTAGTTAAATTTACTATTTTTTGTTCATTATTATCAAATTCGAGACATGATCCTGATGATAAATATTTGCATTTCTTTTTATATTTTATTATGCAATCGAGCAAATATAATGTTGACATTGTATTTACCTCAAACATTTTAATATTACTTTCATTGTATTGTGGTTGCGATGATGCAAAATTAAAAATTAGATCAGGTAAATATTTTTGAAAAGTTTTTTCAATTAAATCGCGATTCGTTAAATCAAATTTAAGAAGATGAATTTTATCAATTATATCACTTATATTTTGTAATTTATTATCATCACGATAACAACCGTAAATATCAAAACCACTTTTGTGTAATAATAATTGAGCCAAATTGATTCCATCTTGACCGGTTATACCAATAATAAAAATTTTTAACATTAAAAGTATATAAGATATCAAGAATATAAAATTTGCATTATAACCCATGTATAAAAAAGTTTTTGTATGGCACCATTTAGGTTTGGGGGATATTATAATGATGAATGGGGGGATTAGATATTTGAGGACAAAATATGATTATGTTTTAGTTGTTTGTTTAGATAAATTTGTACATAATTTTGAAAATATATATCGAGATGATAATAATATAAAACCGTATATCATCAATGAAGATCTCAATCCACAAAAAAAGAAGAATGAATTTATCAGTATTATTCATCAAATGGAAAAGGATAAATATGAAATATTATTGGGTGGAAGATACAAACATCGAAAAGAAAAAGGATGGTCATTTATTTATGATTATCCATTAAGTATGTATGATGATATGAATATTCCTAATAATGTATTTTATGATTATTTTAAGATACATATTCCTCAAGAAAGTGAGGATTTATATAATGCAATTTTAATAATTACGAATAATTATATTTTTGTACATCAGAGTGCTGGGAGAGGTGGAGATAATTCGAAATATAATTTTATTGAAAAATACAATATAGATATCAATGAAACATTAGTGATTGATCCCGATAATAATTTATATGAAAAAGGGGATAAATTTTATGAACTATGTGACAAATTTATCAAATTACCCTTAAATTATTATTATCACATAATGAAAAATAGTAATAAATTATATTTGATTGATAGTTGTTATCATGCAATGGCGATGCATATTGATAATCCAAATATTGAGAAATATTATTTTTTGCGATCTGATCAAAATTATCCGTATAAATGTAAAGATTCGATTATTTGCATAAAAAAATAGATCACATAGAGTATAATTAATAATTTATGACAACTGCTGTATTAATTTTTCACCAAGGATACACTGATATAATTAATAGTTTAGGATTAATTTCATATTATGCTCAACGATATAATACTCTTAATGTTTTGATGCGTAATGAGGCGAAAAATATGTTGGATTTTTTTATAAAAGATAAATCAAATGTTATTGTGACATATATTGAACATGATGATTTTGAAATATATCGTGAAAAATATCAATTACAAAATGTATATTTATCGTCAGATGATAAATTATTAATAGGATATCATGATCATCTGAGAAAAGATAAATATGTGAATAAATTTCATTTAATGATGAAGAGTGATAAACATCATAATTTTGTGAGGGGATTTTATAAAGCGTATGATATTGGTTATCAAAATAGATTTGATGGTTTTGTTTTTGAGAGGGATTATAATAGAGAGAATGAGATGTATAATCAAATTATCGGATTGAATACCGAATATGTATTAGTTCATGATACTGAAGATTTGCCAATTGAACTGAATAATACAATATTAAAAATAAATCTTAATAAAATATCAGATACTTTTTTTGATATGATTAAAGTAATAGAGAATGCTAGAGAGATACATGTGATTGATTCTGTATGGGGTGTATTTATTTATCTATTAGATGTGAAATATAGGTTATGTCAAAATATCAAAGTGTATGTTTATTTGAAACGGAAACATAAGTATATGTTTGATAATCCATTATTACCAAATTGGATTTTAAAATGAAATTATATAATAATATATACTTACCAATGGTTTTAACATTTCTAACATTTGGTGGTCCATCGCGGAATTATTTAGATGCCGTAAATAGAATATGCAACCAAGCAAAAAGTTTCGGCATGTTTGACAACATTTATGGAATGACTGATGCAGATTTAAAAAATGATTATGAATTTTGGGACAAACATGGAAAATTTATCGAACAAAATTCGAAAGGATACGGTTATTGGATTTGGAAATCTTATCTCATTTTAAAAACGTTAAAATATTTGAATGAAGGTGATATATTATTATATTTGGATAGTGGATGTGAACTTAATGTTAAATTAAAGTCAAAATTGGAATTATTGATCGAAAAAACAAAAGAGAAACGAATATTAGGATCTAGTGTATCATCCAATGATGTTAAATATACCAAAAAAGATTTACTAGAATATTTTAAATTAGAAAACATGCGAGATATGTTATTAAAATCTCATATGCAAGCAGGATGTTTATTGATTATGAAATGTGATATGATAATGAAATTTATAGGGGAATGGTATGAATTATGTCAAAACTATCACTTTATAGATGATTCACCAAGTATTTCGCTAAATGATCCCAAATTTATCGAACATAGACATGATCAATCTGTGTTTAATTTATTAGTTAAAAAATATGATTTGACAAATTATGATATTCCATTAAAAAATAGTGTTATTGTGTGTAATCGAAACAGATCCGGAAAATCGTTATTAAAATGATTATTTTGTTCCATAATATTATATATTTATATGAAACTCGTGTTTTTGACATATGGCGGTCTAAGTAATAAATGGCATAATGCTGTAACTAGATTATGTAATCAAGTAAAAAGTTTTGATATGTTTGATAATATTTATGGAATGACCGATATAGATTTAAAAAATGATGACGAATTTTGGAATAAACACGGTAAGTTTATCGAACAAAATTTGAGAGGCAATGGTTATTGGATTTGGAAATCTTATCTCGTTCTTAAAACATTAAAATGTTTGGCTGAAGGTGATATATTATTATATCTCGACGCTGGATTTGAGTTAAATATAAAACGTAAAAATGAATTGATTAATTTGATTAATAATATGGAAAAAAAAGAATTCATGGGATCAACAGCTGGATCGAATGATATTCAATATACCAAAATGGATTTGATAAAATATTTAGATATGAATGAAAATAAAGAACTTCTAGCAAAAGAGCATATTCCTGCGGGATGTTTATTATTAAAGAAATGTGATATGATAATGAAATTAATAGAAGAGTGGTATGAAATATGTCAAAATTATCATTTTATAGATGATTCACCAAGTATTTTACCTAATGATATCACATTCATAGAACATAAACATGATCAATCTGTGTTTAATTTATTGGTCAAAAAATATAATATGATAAATCATGATCTTTCAATTGAAAAACGTAATGTTATATGGGGTGCTCATAATAAATCTGGAAAATCGCTAGTAAAATGATCAAATTATAATTGATCCAGAAAATTGGATATCACAATCGTTCAAATTTTTCATCCATCGTTTTGGGAAGATTATTATTTTTTGAGGATGATCATTAAGATATCCTCCCCACCATGAAAAACTACTATTGGAACATATACCACCGTATTCGCAAGAAATCATCATTTGTAAAGTTTCTAATTCATCTTTATCATAAAATATGATATTTTTATGATTGATGTTTAATATTCGTGTTGCAAGAGGGATATCATCCGAAATGATATAAATAGTATCAATTGAAATATTTTTTTCATCAAATAATTGTAGCGCTTTATTATAATAATCATTATCGAGCAATCCGACATCAAATTTCGATGATTTGTAATCTGTCAATCTCACATGAATAAAAATCGAATTACTAAGTGTATATTTCGGTTTTTCAATATTAATAATATTAAAAAAGTGTTCTTTAATAGATTTTACATATAATTCATTTTGAAAGAATCCTTCATAACATGTGTTGTCATCGAATAATGGAAGTTCTCGAAATGAAAAATATTTTTTTTTAATTTTATCATAATGTATTTTTGGTATTATTTCACTTTTTTGTATTTGTTTGAAAATTGTGTTATTGTAATCTTTATCACTATGGGGATTATGTTTATTAATTTTATGTGATGTCGAAATAATAAATTTTTTATCATTTTTATTTGCGACATTAAAAATAGCCACTAATTGGAATAATCTATTTCCCAAACCTCCCACTAAATATGGAAAAATATAATTGTTCTTTGATTTGATACTTTGAATAGTCTGAATTGATAGCTCATATGATTGTAAAATGGTATCGATATTATCATTTGTAATTATGAGATGTTCTCCTATAAAATTTAATTCTCTTTTGAGAGGTTCGGATGTTATTAAAATTATAGCATAGCATAAACATTTTTCAAATAGGTGATGACTAATATTACCAGTATCAAAATATTTGATAAATATATCATTAATATCATTATGACTGTAACTATCGTGATATTTTGTACTGTTGATTACTATTTGGTATTTCATAGTATTATAATTCATTTATTAGAAAAATATTTATTGTAAATATGAATAAAGTTATAATAGGGATAATTGGTATATTTATCCCATATTGTGTTAATCGGATATAGTATTAATAAAGGTTTTTTGCGTAGTATTGATGCAACTAATGAAAAATTAGAAAAAATTTGCGACATAATAATGACATTCGAATTGATCAGATATATTAGATCAAAATAAGTTTTTTCTATTTCATTCGTACTATTGGCTTTTATTATTTTACCACCTTTATTTTTAATATATTCCCCATATTCTTTTTGTGCAATAGGATCATCGGATGCTATGTAAAAAGTATTAATTCCTCTTGATAAAAATTCATCAATACAATATTGAGTTTTATGATTCAATTCACTTAAATCATCATCGTACAAAACGTACCTATCTTTTATTTTTTTTTTTAGTATTTTATCTGTTCTTCTGATATGAACTCCAACATAAGGATCGTTGATATTGGTAATTAGTTTTGGTTTAAATTCTGAAATTACTGTATCATATTTTGTAATAAATGATTCGATTGGTATGTTTCTACAAAATTTTTTATAGAAAGTATGTATGCTAAATACACCTCCCAAATATCTGGTAAATCTTTCACCATCGTAATTTTGAAATTCTTCGATAGAATCAACAAAAATTACATCATTTGGGATATCAATATATTTTTTTAAATTTTGCAATTCATAATCATGTTCTCGGAATTTAGGATCAATTCTTTTGAGTTCATATTTTTCCCATATGAGTACTAATTTTTTATCTTTTATTCTGGCCAGTGTTAACATTAAAAACATATCCGCCAATCTATCACAAATACCAGATAAAGTTGATTTTTCCCAAATTAGATACATATTTTTGTATATTATAACATATAAATAACATTTTATATCATCAAATTAAATTCATCAAAAGCAATATTGAGTTCATCACATGTCATTTGAAATATATATTCGCACATTTTTAATTTTGTTTTATTTTTTGTTTGCAATATCATTTCATGTATATGCGCAAAATTGTCATACATATAATTTATTAATTCTGTAAATATTTCTGGTTTTCCAATAATAATATTATCACAACCGCTCATCGATTTTGAAAATTCGGGAATATATAATAATTGTCTATTAGTCATATCACTTATTAATTTTGTAAAATGAAACAATACATTTTTACAACCCAAAATAAATGAACTTTAATTTATAAAAAAATCTCTTCAATAAAAAATTGAAATATGTAATATATTGGATATGCCAATATATTCTGATATATATCCTTCACGTATCTGCCAACATGTCCATCGATATCACTCGTGACTTTATTGGGCTTGGCGTTGGAAACAATGCGGTGATGTTCGTGCACCTTGATGATCTTGCAACAATGAAGGATCAAATGCGTCAAGAAATGCGTGACAATGCTCAATATGATATGGAAGGATTTATGATTATCCCTCCTACGCGCAAGGTCATGTGCCGTTGTGTATGTGACTTTTGTGATAAGAAGTACACTGACGAAAATCCAATTTTTTTGCATTTCGTATCAGATCGCGACAGAGATCATCACATTGGATGGTATTCATGCAAGGATTGCGAAAATCATCTCAATGCTTCACGTGCAATGGATACCAAGCTCCGTCAAATCTTCGACTTTGCGAAGGTTTTTGGTGTTGCAACAGATGTGAAGTTCTTTCGACAGCGGATTAATGGCATTCAGGATGCTACGATCAACGGGTCAATCCTAATTGGTGGTCAGCATGTACTACTGGAATTCAATGATGCTCTTAGAAATGAGAAGTCATATCGATATGCACGCATCAGTAACATTCTACATTCGACGTTTGGCGAGAACATTCCTGCAATTCGAAATGAGTTCATCGAGAAGTTTCTCGAAGAGTGCGCACCTCTCGTCGCAGAGGATGTTAAGTTCTACATCGCGCAACTTCGTGATGAGTACAAGATGGCGTGCGTTGGAACGCCAGTCCTCGAGTAAACGGGCATAGTTTTTTTATTCGATATTGTAATAAACAAAATTTTATATTTATGATTTGGTATAATCTTTAACATTTTCGCTATCTCGAAACACAATATTTTTTATTAATCATAATTATCGCAATTATTTTCCACTACATTATGATTTGGCAATATACGTGTTGCCGGTATGCATTTATTTCTTTTATTTTCGCAATATTTACAACGTCTGCAATTCTTGCATTCATTATCATTATATACAGGACAACCCAAAGAATTTCTTACACAACCTAATGCATCAACATTATTGGAAGCAAAATGTTCTGGAGATGAAAATAGTATTACAAGTACTATTACTCCTAATAAAAGTAATTTCATTATTAGCTATTATATGATATATTATGAGAAATTTATGAAATTATAAAGTTGAAAAAATTATTACCTAAATGTATCAAAATAAATGATTAATGTTGATGGTTGATCGTTTAGAACAACTATATTCGAGCGTTCTAACCGATACGATTGATGCGAAAAATAAATTATATTTTCACTATCGAGATTTTTCCGCTAAACTTAGTCCGTTCGGTTTGTTAGTATGTCAATATTTCTTGTCTCATTGTGGTAGAGAAGGCAATATCATAGAAGCTAAAAAAATATATGACGTTGATTACAACGACTGCACACACCGACAATCCTTATCGGTTTGATTGCGGTGATTCTTGCAATTGTGTTTTGGGCAATTATCTGTAAGATGAATCGTAAGAAAATTAAGCAACCAACGGTAGTGAAGACTAATTTTGATGATGTCCATGAGGAGAAAATGATTCAATTCACCGTTTAGAAAAAAATTATTTATTATCGCGTAATTTTATCAAATCATACATAAAATTTATCATATAAACGAGTCGATATTATTATTTTATTTATATGAATTCTGTCATTACCATTACGTTGGGTGATGTTGCGGAAAATCATGCCGGTATGGAAAAAATAGGGCATATGGTCGATGTTGGCAATGGTTTTAATTTAGATGATCTACGAGACATTAAAAAGAGAATGAAAAAAATAGGTGCCAATAGCATCATTCGTACAATTAAAAACTTAGATAAGACTCAAGAGAATGCATATGTATTGATAATAAAGGATGGAGTAAATAAAATTTTAGAACAATATGGAGAATACACGAAAGATGATATGCTCGAAGAACAACTTAAAATAGATTTTGATAAAAAAGCAATTATGAGAGGAAAATTGGTAAATAAACATGCGAGATATAATGTATGTTATTCTGCGAGATCGAGAAAACCGGATTATGAAAATGGAAAAGGTAGAATAGTTGGTTATGCTAAAGTTCCAATTATGAGAGCGTTATGGAAAGGAATTGAAGAGATATTTGGTGAGAAAGCATCAAATCTCAAAGGAGAATGTAATTATTATTATGATATTAGTAAAACAGGAATTGGATATCATGGTGATTCCGAAAGACGAAAAGTTATTGGAATTAGATTGGGCATCAACATGCCTTTATATTATCGTTGGTATAAAAATAATGAAATAAAAAGTAAGAGATTAAAATTAGATCTTGATGGAGGCGATATATATGTTATGTCGGAAAAAGCTGTCGGCACCGATTGGAAAAAATCAAGTATATATACATTGCGTCATGCGACAGGATGTAATAAGTATACAAAATAAATTATAATTTATGTGATATTTTTTGAAATCATCCAAGAATAAAACAATATTATCATTAATCATTTTTGGATTCATAAATACTATGATTAGATATTAGATCAAAAAAATTGAAAGTAGAAACTGATTGGAGGTTTCATTTTTTTTTGTCATATATTAGGGTGTGGCAAGCGAATATGTCGCATCCTTCTGTGCATGATCGCTTCGTTGCGATGTGCGCGGATCACTTCGAGTTCACTTGTGCTCCGGTATTTCCCACTCCTCGCATCTTTCCTTGCTCTGTTGCAGTTTCTCGTGAAGAGAAACTGCAAAATGAGCAGGAATGGCAAATGTGGAATGCTCGTCGTGCGGACCAATGCCGCGAGTTCATTGTTATGTTTGAACTTCTGTATTTGCAGAAGTTCGAACAGTACATTGAGTCGTTGCATGACGTGTCCGAGATGAACGTATGTAACGATCGTCTCTACATTGCGTTCATGCGATGGATCAAGGACACGGCGTCTGGTACGGAGTAAGTCTCCCGCTCAAGTTTGTTTATAAAATACGTAGATGGGAACTAACCATAGTTAGTTTATTCAATTAAATAATTGTCTTCATTACGAAATATTAGAATGCAAAGTGATAGATAAAAATGTACTAAAGGCGGTTAATAAATATAATAGTATTGTGTAAAATAAAAATGCACTTATCCTGCGAAACTTTTATGTATTGTATTACCGATAATTTATCATTTTAATTTGCCGGTAATTCCGTTTCTTTTAGCGAACTCTAATAATTTAATTATGGCTTTTGCCGAACCGATAATTTTATATGTTATATATTTAGCGGTTGTTTTACCTATTGTTTCTAAAATAAAAACGGAATCTTTTTTTCCTAGATCTTCTTTGTAAACTAGATTTCTATCTTTTGATCCAAATTTAAAACTATTACTAATTTTCGGCAAAGTAAATTGTATGATCATAGTTTTAATATCAGCATCATAATGTACCCATTTATCTCCTTTTTTAATCCAAATCATATTATCATTACCCAACATAGTAGTATTATTTGGCACCATTGATGCGGATAAATTTGGCGAAGGTCTATCTCCCCTTTTATTTAATTCCGATTTTGTTATTTTAAGTTGGCTCATAATTTTATTAATTCTAGAAGCATTCTTTGGATGTTTATTTAATGGTGATTGTAACATCCATTTATTTTCATTATAACATCGAACAAAATCAAAATCTTGATGAAGATACTCTTTAATTTTTCCATGATCAATATTTTTATCATAAATATACTTGTGACTTAATTTATAACCAGTGATATTTTTTACATAATTCCAACAATCTGTATGAATGAATATACCTTTCGTTGCTATTGGTGAAGTAAAAGTATCATGACCAAGTGGAATTGTTGTTAAATCAAAAATATTATATCGAAAAGTTACATTACAACTAATTTCTCGTAGATTATGATATACATTTCCATCTGTCGTCATAATTGTACAGTAATTCATCCATTCTGTCATTTTTAGTATTTGTTTATAAAGTTCATCATCGCATGATTCTTTTAATATTGAATGTGTAGTATTACCACACAACACGCACATTATGTCCCAACACCCCATATATATTATGTATTTATTATTTTGATGATTTTAAGTAATGCTCCAAGGTATATTATAGTGGATTAATTTATATAATGAATAATCCGCGAATATTACGTGGTATTTTTTCTTATTCTATCGCATCATATAGAATAACATATTCTCATCGTCCTTTCATTATTGGGGGAATGCAATATGATTGTGTGACATTATCAAGTGGATATTTAATAGTGCTCATCAATGTTAATATAGTGCATAAGATAGACAGTACCCTTGG
>Ga0194121_10011053_pt1 | contig 10824 bp, 9 predicted proteins | sample TA2MahCa50mmetaG_FD_148609 | JGI IMG/M metagenome (GOLD analysis project Ga0194121, IMG submission 148609) | Freshwater microbial communities from Lake Tanganyika, Tanzania - TA2015020 Mahale Deep Cast 50m | ecosystem: Environmental > Aquatic > Freshwater > Lake | place: Tanzania: Lake...
TCATTCCTGCGGCGGGTTCGTCCAGCGCCAGTAGCCGTGGCTCGGTTGCGAGGGCGCGGGCGATCTCCAGTCGCCGCTGATCACCATAGGACAGTTGACCGGCCACATCGTTGGCACGCGACTCGATACCCACATAGCGCAGTAGGTCGTTGGCACGAGCCTCAATCTGAGCTTCCTCCGCCCGCGTGGCGCGAGTACGGAAGATGGCACCGAATACCTGTGCATGTGTGCGGACGTGACGGCCCACCATGACGTTCTCCAGTGCGGTCATGTTGGCGAACAGCCGGATGTTCTGGAACGTGCGGGCAATGCCTTGGCGTGTGACTTCATGCGGTGCCTGCGTATCAAGCTTCACTCCGCCGAAGCGAAACTCGCCTTCGTCGGCGCGATACATGCCCGTCAGGCAATTGAAGAACGTGGTCTTGCCCGCGCCGTTCGGACCGATCAAACCATAAATCTCGCCCTGACCGATCGTCAGCGACACGCCGGCGAGGGCCTTGACGCCGCCGAATCGCTTGGAAACGTGCGTGGCCGCCAGCAATACATCCTTCATCTCTCGGCGTTCCTCAGTTCGCGCCGCCGAGCGGACGAGGGCCACAACCCCGCAGGCCGGAAGCGCATCATGAGCACTAGCGCCAAGCCAAACAACAGCATGCGAATCACTTCGGGCTCGATCACCACGCGATCGAAAATCGATTTCTGCAAGGGCTCGACCGTATAGCGCAGAATCTCCGGTACAAACGACAATAGGACCGCCCCCGCGATCACGCCAAAGATGTTGCCCATGCCCCCAAGCACCACCATGGCCAACACCATGATGGACTCCACCAGGACGAAACTCTCCGGACTGATGAAGCCCTGAATCGCGGAGAAGATGCCCCCCGCAATGCCGCCGAACGAAGCGCCCATGGCGAACGCGAGCAACTTGATGTGTGTCGTGTTGATTCCCACCGCCTTGGCCGCCAGTTCATCCTCCCGGATCGCCTGCCAAGCGCGGCCGATGCGTGAATCCTGCAGGCGCAGATTGACCACGATTACCACCACCAGCACTAGCAACAACAGGTAGTAGTACTTCATCGGCCCGCTCACGGCGAATCCGAACCAGGTGTCAGTCGTCCGGAAATCCACGCCGCCCACCTGCACAGGGTCGATGCGAGCAATCCCGCGCGGGCCGTTGGTGAGATTGAAGGGCTGCGACAGATTATTCATGAAGATGCGGATGATCTCGCCAAAGCCCAGGGTGACGATGGCGAGGTAATCACCCCGCAGCTTCAACGTAGGCGCGCCGAGGAGGACACCAAACACACACGCGATCAATGCGCCAATGGGCAATATCACCCAGAACGGGAGGGACAGTCCGAAGTGGGGCGAAGCCAACAGCGCATAGGTATAGGCGCCGACGGCATAGAAGGCGATGTAGCCCAGATCCAGCAAGCCGGCGAAGCCCACGACGATGTTCAAGCCAAGTGCGAGCAGGGCAAACAGGATGGCAAGATTGGTGATGCGCACCCAGGCGGTTCCCACTTGTGTGAGCACAAAGGGGAGCGCCAGCAGCGCTATGACGATGAAGGCCATGCCCAGCTTGGCCCAGATGGACTTCGCTGCGGGGTCGCTCGGGCTGATCACGCTGTCCTCACGCTCGATCCGCCACGCGCTCGCCCAGCAAACCCGAGGGGCGGAATACCAGCACGAGGATCAGCACCACAAAGGCAAACACATCCTGGTAGTTGCTGCCGAAAAGGATGAGATGACCATCCGTGGCGCAGCGCTCGCTGAACCAACCAGATACCAGTGGCCAGCGGCATAGATCGGTTAGATCGCCGATGTAGCCCGCACCAAGCGCTTCAACCAGTCCCAGCAACAATCCGCCCACCATAGCGCCGGCCAGATTGCCGATTCCTCCGAGAACCGCGGCGGAGAACGCCTTGAGCCCCAGCACTGCGCCCATGGTGTAATGGGCAATGCCGTAGTAGCTGCCGAACATGACACCGGCAATGGCACCCAAGGCCGCGCCAACGAGAAAGGTGGAGGCAATGACGCGGTCCACCGAGACCCCCATCAACGCCGCCACCGGCGCGTTTTCAGCTGTGGCCCGCATGGCGATGCCCAGCTTCGTGCGGTAGACCAAATAGGTCAGCCCTGCCATCAACGCCAGTGAGATCAGAATGATGCCGATCTGCACCGCCGTGATGGTGGCGCCCGCGACTTCAAAAGTGATCAAAGGGATGATCTGCGGAAACGCCAGATTGTTGCGACTCCAGACCAGCATGGCGATATGCTGCAGGATGATGGACATGCCAATGGCGGTGATCAACGGCGCCAGCCGGGGCGCCCTGCGTAGCGGCCGGTAAGCCACCCGCTCAAGCATGTATCCGGTTGCCATGCATACTGGAATTGCAGCCAGCGTCCCTACCAGTACGATCAGCAAGGGGGACAGCGGCACCTGCGCACCGACCAAGGTGGTGATGACGGTGAAAGCCACCATGGCACCCAGCATCACCACCTCGCCGTGGGCAAAGTTGATGAGTTGGATGATGCCGTACACCATGGTGTAACCCAGCGCCACGATAGCGTAGACACTGCCAAGCGTCAGTCCATTGATGACCTGCTGCAGGAATATGTCCATGTCGAAGTGGCGCGCTCGCTCAAAAAAAACGGCAGCGCAGGGCTGCCGTTTTCTTCAAGCCGGGTATGAACCGTTGCTCGCTATTGCTTTGCGGGCTCCGTGGCCGGCGCAGCTTCCGCAGCAGGCGGCGTCTCCGCAGGGGTGACCGCGGGCGCCGCAGCGGCGCCTCCGGCGGCGGCCACATACTCTTCCATGGTCATGCTCTTGCCACTCTTGATGATGGCCAGGGGCTCGATCACGCCCGCCTTCATCGTGAAGATGGTCATCTCGGCGTCTTTGCGATCACCCTTGTCATCAAACTCGATCTGACCGCTGGCGCCCTTAAAGCTGATCTTCTGCAGCTCCGGCAGGTACTTGACCGGGTCTGTGGAATCGGCCTTCTTCATCGCTTCGATCAGCAGGTTGGTGGCGTCGTAAGTGAAGGGCGCATAAAGGATGGGATCGGCGCTGAACTTGGCTTTGTAACCATCCAGGAAAGACTGGCTGGCGGCCTTGACCGGAATACCGGCTTGTGAACAGATCAGGCCTTCGGACGCGTCGCCGGCGAGCTCTTTCATTTTGTCGGTGCAGGCGCCGTCGCCGTAGGCGAATACCGCTCTCAGGCCCAATTCGCGCGCTTGCTTGAGCAGCGGACCGCCGGTTGCATCCATGCCACCATAAAACACGGCATCGGGCTTCCTGCCCTTGAGTTTGGTAAGGATTGCTTTCCAATCCGTGGTCTTGTCCGTACCTTTCTCACGGGGAAGCACCTTGACACCTGCGGCCTTCAAGGTTTTCTCCACTTCGTTTGCCAGCCCTTCGCCATAGGCTGTGGCATCGTCCAGCACCGCCACGGTCTTGGGCTTGTGCTGACTCATGAGGTAGTTTGCGACTGCAGGCCCCTGCTGGTCATCGCGCCCGACCACACGGAAGATGTTCTTGAATCCCTGCTCTGTCAGCGCGGGGTTGGTGGCCGATGCAGTGATCATCGGAATACCCGCCTGGTTGTAGAGCGACGACGCCGGGATGGTGACGCCGGAATTCAGGTGGCCCACGATGCCTGCCACTTTGGCATCCACCAGCTTCTGCGCGACGGTAGTGCCGACCTTGGGATCGGCCTGATCATCCTCACCCATCATTTCGAACTTGATCTTCTGCCCGCCAATGGTGACGCCTGCCGCGTTGGCCTCTTCGATAGCCAGTGCGGTGCCGTTCTCGTTGTCCTTGCCCAGGTGGGCGATGGCCCCGGTCAATGGCGCGACGTGTCCGATCTTGACTATCGTCTCTTGGGGTGCAGGAGGGGGCGCCTCTTCCTTCTTTCCGCAAGCCGTCAATGCCGCAGTCACTGCGGCGATGAGTGCAGTTTGGGCAAAACCATAGCGGGGGCGGCGGGGAATCATGAGGCTCCTCTAGTGTGATTGGGGTTACCGGAAGTCGCGCGGATTATTCTCCGCTGTCATAGGGATGTCAAACGGTCAATGGAAACAAACCGTCTTGATTCATCTAGTTGGTCGCACGACTTCATGGGCGAAAAAAAACCGGTCGATAGACGACCGGTTTTTGCGGATTGGGTCTGACGCTACTTGATCGACATCACCCAGGCCACCAACTTGCCCGCCTCGGCTTCACTGATGGCGTTGGGTGGCATGGGAATGCTGCCCCACGCACCGGAGCCACCCTTGATCACTTTAGTGGTCAGTTTCTTGGTGGCTTCCTTGTCGGTTGCGTACTTGGCAGCCACGTCCTTGAATGAAGGGCCCACCAACTTCTTGTCTTTGGCATGGCAGGCCACGCAGTTCTTGGCCTTGGCCAACGCCTCATCGGCTTGCGCCCCGCCAGCGAGGATCAACCCCGACGCCACGGCAGCCGCCAAAAATACTTTCTTCATTGAAATGCCCTCTCTGTGCAGTTAAGAAACACACCCCGATTCTAAAGCCATTGCGCCAGCGTTGGAACCCGGTGATTGTGCACAGTTTCGCCACGGAACCGCGTTGCCGAAAATTTCACGACAATCCACAACGAAAGCACATATGAAAATCGGGCGCCCGCAAGCGCCCGATTGACCGCGAAGTTGTCGCTTATCGCTTAGAACACGTGCTTGACGCCAAGGTACACGCCCTTGCGGGTTATGCCAGCAGTGGTACTGAGCGGGTTGGCGCCGCCTGCGTGCAGATACTTGGCGTTGTCGTCGTTGTTCATCATAGAGCCGATGACCATCAACTGGCTTTGCTTGGACAGATTGTGGAAGTAACCCAAGCCGAACATCGTTGCGCCAGTCGCGTCGGCAGTGCAGCCACCCCCCACCTTATCACAGGTTGCGTCGTCAGCAATTCCCACCGAAGCGCCAAGGTAACCCGAAGCCGTTGCAAGCTTGCCTGCGAACCACATGGCATCACGCTGGTACTCAGTGTATTTGCCGGAAGTAGTCTGATTATTGTTCTTGTAGGAGAGCCGCTCCGCGCGCGCGACAAGGCTGAGGTCGCCAAACGTCAAGCCAACGCCCACTTGCATACCTGTGTCCTGTGAGCCTTGACCCGGAGTAGCCGTCCCGCCAAGCTTGTTGAGGCCGTACATATCGGTGTGGCGCTCCACCGCGGCGTTTATGAAGAAGGTCCCGCCGTCGGGCTTATACTGGACACCCATCGAAGTAACCTGTTGGCTATCGCCGCCTTTGGAGGTCTTGAAGGAGCTGGTCGTAAGGGCGATACCAAAACTCAAACCGCTCATGTTCGGGCTGGCGTACCAGATGGTGTCATCGGTTCTGCGATAGAAACCCACGCAACCACCGGCGCCAGCGCTAGTAGCCGCACAGCCACTCTGTCCCACGTCGAATACGGTGCTGGCCCCCGGTGTGCCCAGTATTTGGAGGTTACCGCCCATGCCGGCTGAGCCGTCGAGGGGATCAGACTCGTACATGTACTGCTCATAGATGTTTTCGTTCGTACCCCAGTACAGGCCGCCCGCGTTACCCTTGATCCCCAAGTAGCTATCACGATTGCCCAAGCTGCTGCTGGTGCCGTTGAGGCCAAGAGCGGTCTGGATGTTCAGGACCACGCTGGTGCCATTGCCAATATCATCCACAGAGGAGATATTCATGAGGGAATAGTTGGACGCCAGCGTCGTCTGGCTGTAGCCATTGTCCGAGCCAGGGCTGTTGCTGACCATATCGAGGGACAGGCCCATATTGACGGCGCCACCGATCGTGACATCAGCGAAGGTGGCCGGAGCGGCGAAAACGCCGGCGACGGCCAATGCTACGAGACTCTTCTTCATACCATCTCCTTGTAGTGATTGAGTTTGGTGGCATGGGGTACGCCCCACGGCCAGCCAGTACCAGTGTTGTCTTAAAATACCCCCCCCCTTCCAAGAGAGAGCGACCCCGATTGTGCCAAGGTGAATTCTCTTGCTGCAAGCGGCCAGAACAGGGCAAAGGTACATTTGTTGTATCAGCGCAACAACGCGGGGCTGTGGGCGCCTCAGCCGAATAGACGCGCCAGCTCCTCGCCTGGATCGGGCGCTCGCATAAAGGACTCGCCCACAAGGAATGCGTTTACGTCGCGGGCGCGCATGCGCGCCACATCATCAGAAGAGGAGATACCGGATTCGGTAACCACGATCCGGTCAGCCGGGATGAGTTCGAGCAGGTCAAGCGTAGCCTCCAAGCGGGTCTCGAAGGTTCGCAGGTTCCGGTTGTTGATACCGACCAACGGTGTGCGTAGCGCCAGGGCGGCTTCTAGCTCAGCGGCGTCGTGGACTTCCACCAACACCGCCATGCCGTGGTCCTGCGCAATGGCTTCGAACTCCCGCATCCGGACCAGATCAAGCGCCGCCGCGATCAGTAGCACGCAATCCGCGCCCATGGCGCGGGCTTCGTGGATCTGGTATGCATCCACCATGAAATCCTTGCGCAAGGCCGGCAAGGCGCAGGCCGCCCGCGCTGCTGCTAGGTAGGCGGGATCGCCCTGAAAATAAGGTCCGTCCGTCAGCACGGACAAGCAGGCAGCGCCGTGGCGTTCGTAGCTCACCGCGATCTCGGCGGGCCGGAAATCGGCCCGAAGGAGGCCCTTGCTCGGGCTTGCCTTCTTGATTTCGGCTATGACAGCTGCCCGGCCGGCCGCGATCTTCGCCCGCAACGCGCCCGCAAAGTCCCGCGGCGGGGCCTGCGTCGCAATGCGCGTCCGCAGGACTTCCATCGGTGCCGTGGCCTGAGCGGCGCGCACTTCCTCGCGCTTCGTGGCGAGAATGCGATCAAGAATATCGCTCAACTTAGTTCTCCGGCCGGAATTGCGCGGTGAAACTTACCAATTCGTCGAGTTTGCGTTGGGCGGCCCCGGATGCAATCGTCTCCCTCGCCCGTTGCACGCCGTGCGACAGCGACTCGGCACGGCCGGCGACATAGATGGCAGCCCCGGCGTTGAGGCAGACGATATCGCGCGCCGGCGAGGGCTTGTCGGCCATGACCCCCAACAACATGGTTCTGGCGGCCTCCTTGCCATCCACACGGATCGCCGACAAGGGCGCCTGCTCGAATCCCAGATCCTCCGGCCGCAGCGTGTACTCCGTCACCTCGCCATGGCGCAACTCCGCCACATGGGTCGCGCCGCCCAGTGTGATCTCATCCAGACCGTCTTCGCCGTGCACTACCATGACGTGGCGCGAGCCCAGCGTCTGTAGGACCCGCGCGAGCTTGCCGGGCAATTCCTTGAGAAACACGCCGACTACCTGGTTGGGCGCCTGTGCCGGATTGGTGAGCGGTCCCAACAGATTGAACAGGGTGCGCACGCCCAATTCGCGGCGCACCGGCGCAGCGTACTTCATGGCACTGTGATGGCTAGGAGCAAACATGAACCCCACCCCCACCTCGTCAACACTGCGCGCTACCTGCAGGGGGTTGAGAGCGATGTAGACACCTAGCGCCTCCAGGATGTCGGCGCTGCCACAGGTACTTGAGACCGAGCGATTGCCATGCTTTGCTACCCGGCAACCCGCCGCCGCCACCACCAGGGCGCTGGCGGTTGAGATATTGAAGGTATGGGAGGCGTCGCCACCCGTTCCACAGGTGTCCACCAAATGGGACTTGTCGGCCACTTCAACACGGGCGGCCAGCCCGCGCATCACTTCTGCCGCAGCGGCCAGCTCGATGACGGTCTCGCCTTTGCAGCGCAGCGCGGTGATCAGGCCCGCGATCTGCACCGGCGTAATCTCACCCGTCATGATCTGCTCCATGACGGCCCGCATGTCCTCTCGCGACAAATCGCGTTTCTCGATCAATGCGTTCAATGCAAACTGCGGGGTCGGCGCGGCCACGGGTGCAACTCTCGGTAGGGGGTGAGCAGGAGTATAGAGGCCCTACTCCAGGAAATTGGCCAGAAGTTTGTGGCCATGCTGGGTGAGGATGGATTCGGGGTGGAACTGCACACCCTCCAGGGGCAGGGTGCGATGGCGCACCCCCATGATCTCGCCGTCGGCGGTCCAGGCTGTGATTTCAAGCGACTCGGGCAGGCTTTCGCGCTCGATCACCAGCGAGTGATAGCGGGTGGCATCAAAATGCTGCGGCAGACCGCGAAACAGGCCTTTGTCAGAATGCTGGATGGGGGAGACCTTGCCGTGCATGAGTTGCCTGGCATGCACGATTCGCCCGCCCAACGCCTGCCCGATACTCTGGTGGCCCAGGCACACCCCCAGAATGGGGATCTGCCCGGCAAAGCGCTGGATCAGCGGTACCGAGATGCCGGCCTCGTTGGGGGTACAGGGTCCGGGAGAAATCACGATGCGGTCAGGCTTGAGGGCTGCCACCTGATCAAGTGTGATCGCATCGTTGCGTTGCACCTCCACCACCTGCCCCAGTTCTCCAAGGTACTGCACCAGGTTGTAGGTGAAGGAGTCGTAGTTGTCGATCATCAGTAGCATAAAGCGTCTATCCTATTGTTTCTTCTACAATACTTTACTGGGCTTTGCTTTTGATACCCCCAGAAGTACCCCCAATTTGATTTGGTGCCCTTGCGCTGAGAACGTGCGAATTCAGAAGCCGCCATTTTCCCCCATTACGCAGTGCGATGAAACCCTGATTTACGGTTGCTCGCATTCGCCTGGGATCGACTGTCGTAACTCGCGAAAAAATCGACGCCACCCCGCTGGACAGGATGACGCCTGCCACAACTTGCAAAAAAATCGGGGCAATGCCGCCTGAGCGACGCGATGACCTCTGACCGCTCCGTCACGGCGCTTGCAACAACCCCGCAAGCCCCGCGCCGTCGCTACCGCGTTGCGTACTCCGCCGCCGCCGTCGCGCGATAAAGCCGCGCCACGGCTCAGTGCCTCCGGTCACCGCCTGACCTCCTGCCCCGCCGCCGCTGCACCACTGCGCCGGCCAGCAAATGGCTGCTCGCCGCCTTGCGGCTTGCCGGCGGCTACCTTGTCGGGCGCTCCACCACGCCAGAGGCTGCACCACTGGCTTTACCGCTCCTGCTATCGCCGTCCCGCCAGCGCCGACTTTTGCGCCGTACCGGGCCTCGGCGCGTACTGCCCGCCGCCTGCGCCGTCAGCTTTGCTCATGGCTCCGTCGGCTACCTCAACCCCGGTTTGCTCGCTGCGCTCGGCTCCACAAAGGCCGCTCCGGGGTAAATGCTCCGCTGCGCTGTGCACTCAACATAACAGCCTCTTATGCAAAGTCGGCCCAGTCGCTGCGCAGGCTTCGCTTGGTGGCCCGGCCGCTGCGCGCCCTGCGGGTTCGCATAAGCGCAGTTATGTCTTGCGCCCCTGCGCAGCCAACAGCGTCATTTGGCGCTTCGCGTGGGTTCAGTCAGCGCTGCGCGAAAGGTGGCCTACACCCAATGGTAGGGCTGCGCTTGGGCGCCTGCTGGCGCGCGCTATGGCCGGCGCTGCCGGCAGTCAGTTGGTGGGGGTGCCGTCCCGCCAGCGTCGACTTTTTGATTTCAGCCGATGCCAAATTCCCGTGCGGCGACCCCGAAGCGCATCATCATTCCGGCAAGCGAAGCCTGGACATACGCATCGTGCTTGTCCTGCAAACGCTCGAAGGTGCGCCAGTGCATCCCCTTCGGTTTGCCGCCGTCGGCGTTGAGAATGCCGGGCTCCCAGCCCAGTCGTTGCCGAATCCTATCGGCCCTTCGTGTCAGGCGATCATCCTGCCGCTCCCGCTGGCTGTCATAGACCAGCCGATGGCAATGGCGGCAGGCGAAGATGGTGCCTCCATAAAGCACCGCCAGCCTCGCGCTCGGGCCGCCGCTACAAGTGGCGTGGGAGCGGACGACATGACCACATCACCTATCCACGTCGACTGGGAAACTTGCGATAGTTCGAACGGCATCGGGTCATCGGGCCGAAGTCCCAGTGGGGTGGCATTCACCAGCAAGTTATGGCGAACTGGATCTGACATGCCAGCGCTGACCGCCAACCCGGGATAGTGCGTGGTCAGTCTGCGTTGCAAGCGCATGGCAAGATCACCGTTGGAATCCGTAAGAGTGAGGCCGCCTACACCCTCCGCCGCCAACGCCGCCGCGATCGCGCTGCCTACGCCCCCACACCCCATCACCAAGGCACTGGCGCCCCGCAACGGCGCGCCTTTGCGTCGCAGGCCGCGCACGAAACCCTCGCCGTCGAACAAGTCGCCCACGAGCGCGCCGTCGTCGCGCCGGCGGATGGCGTTGCAGGCGCCGGCGATTTCGACGGCGGTGGAACACATATTTAGCAGAGGCAGGACGCTCATTTTGTGCGGCATGGTGATGAGGGCGCCGCGCAGGTTGGTGAGCTTGAATAGTCCCGGCAGCACCGCTTCTAAATCATCTGAGGTCACGCCCATGGGCACCACTGCGGCGTCGATGCCCGCACTGGCGAAGTAGGGGTTGTAGATGAGCGGCGACTTGAAGATGTGGGTCGGGTAACCCACATGCGCGATCAGACTGGTGCTGCCGCGAATTAGCGTCATGACCTGGTCAGTGAGCAGGCCGTGACGCTGAAGTCAGGCAGCGGAGCGCTGCGTCGCGGGTGCGCGCCACAGCGCGAGCAGTTTGGCTTGTTTTTGTTTCGCGGCTTGCAGATGGCGTGCCTTCACATGACCGAAGCCACGAATGTCTTCCGGAATCGCCGCCAGCTGCACTGCCGTGGCGTGATTGTCCGGGGTCAATCCGGTGATCAATTCATCGATCATTGCCTCGTAGTCCTTGATGAGTTGACGCTCGGTTTGGCGCTCTTCGGTATAG
>Ga0194121_10011054_pt1 | contig 10823 bp, 7 predicted proteins | sample TA2MahCa50mmetaG_FD_148609 | JGI IMG/M metagenome (GOLD analysis project Ga0194121, IMG submission 148609) | Freshwater microbial communities from Lake Tanganyika, Tanzania - TA2015020 Mahale Deep Cast 50m | ecosystem: Environmental > Aquatic > Freshwater > Lake | place: Tanzania: Lake...
GACTTGGCCATTGCCTCCTTTGAAAGTAAGGTTCAAGGCATCTTGGGCAGGATTTGGATAAACGGTGAGCTTAACCTCTGCCGAAGAAATGGCGACATTGGAAGAGCCTGTACGCGGTGCAAGTCCGCCCCCGTTAGTGCTACGAAGTGAAGAGGCCACCAAAGTATCACAACGATTAAAGGTGCAATTGCTGGTTGAGTCCGTCACGGTAAGACACACCACGAAAGAACCCGCTGAAGCATAGGTATGGCGTACGACAGAGCCGGTGCCGGTTGTTCCATCCCCGAAAGTCCAAGCATAGGTCCTACGGTTGGATACGGGGCGTGCCACGAATACGTAACCCAGTGGTACTGAATCAGGAACAACCATGTAAGTAGAAGCACAAGGTGCTGGAGGAGGAACCGGGGAAGGATTGGTAATGACGCGGGGTCGGCGATGACCAGGCACTGAAATCCGCATCCAGGCCGTATCCGTGCAGGATTGCGAAGCAGAACTGCCAACCCTTGAAACAGCAAGAACAACAACGTATTGTCCAGCAGCAGCATAGGTATGCGATGGATTTCGACCAACTGTCGTTGAACCATCACCAAAATTCCAAGAATAGGTCGCAGTGGTGTCCTGAAGCACGGAGCGGAACCCAACGGTAAGAGTTGTATCGGTGCGAGCTCCGAAACGCGGATTGCAAGGAATGCTCCAAGGATTGCCAACCGGTGGACGCGGTGGAACCGGAACAGAAACTACCCTGGATTCAGTATCCGAACAAGATGTGGAGGCTGTGGCTCCAATGCGGCGAACGATGAGGCGCACCGTGTACATCCCACCACCCGCATAATAATGCGTGGGGGACATGGCTGTGGAAGTGTTACCATCCCCAAAGGACCAAGAATATCCCAAAGCCGTATCCATCACTATCGGCATGTAGCGAACCCCTAGACCGGTATCGGGCCTAAATCCAAAATCCGCATTACAACCAATCGTTGGAGGAGGCGGTGGATTAGGTATCCGAATACGGCAGGCTACGGTAAAATTCCTCACATGCGCCCCGCTCCCGCTGTAGACCACAGAATCGTAATACATATTCCCGGCACAATCCACCACACGAATTCTGACAATCCCACTCGCCCTTCCGATAAGCCGGACGCTATACATCCCGTTATTACCGCTCACGGCGAAAGCCATTATGGGAGGCATTCCCATGCTATCCAAAAGCATAATCTGAGCGCCTAAGACCCCAACATTGGCGGTATCGGAGATTCTACCCGAAATTAGTAGATTAGAGCGTGACGAAGGGGACATTTGGGCCTGAGCAAAACCCACCAAAAGAAGTCCGAAAAAGGCTAAAACTTTGAATTTCATAATTTTTGGTTAATTTTGGTTATTGGATGCTAAATTAAACTCCGAGTTTAACGGTTAGGTCCCAAAAAATAAATTTTAATCTATTCCAAGCCAAATTTTAATCTAGGATTCATGCTTTTGCTATTTTGAAGCCCTTGAAAAAACGATGGGCCAAGCAAAAATACCTAAGGTGAGTACAGAGAAACCCAGATCACCCCAATGGGCGGCCGAAGGATGAGTCAACCAAGCCCCCATCCAAGGTACTTGAGCCAAAAGCGGGGATGCCAGGTCACTCAGACATAATTTGAGCCCTAACAGGCCTATCACTGAATAGGCTGAGTGCTCCAAGCGAGGGTATTTCTGCATAAGCCCTACAAAATACTGGGCGACAAACCGCATGGCGAGAATCCCAATAAACACCCCCGCATACAGGAGTATGAGAGCGGCCTTTTGCTGTTCGGCACTAGCCCTAGGTCCAGGATCCGCATAGGCAACCGCCACCAATACATTGTCCACCGAGAAAGCCAAATCCATAAGCTCGATACTGATCACAGTCCACCAAAATCCCTTCATCGCTAAAATTCCAGTCTTCATGGGAGGTGGTGCAGAAAGATCATGGTTTTCCACTATGCTCTCCGTTCTTCTAGCCGAGGTTTTGGCAAAGTGTTGGTAAGCCAGGTAAAGGAGATATGCCCCACCAATCGGTTTGATCCACCAAATGTGCAACATCCAACCAGCCAACAGCAAACACAAGCCCCGAAAAACATAGGCTCCGATCAATCCGTATTTTAACGCTTTTCCTCGCTGTTCGGGTGGCAAACGCATGACCATGCTGGCCAATACCGCTGCATTATCCACCGAAACCAAGGTTTCCAAAAGCACCAGATTGCCGACAATCAGTGCAGCCTTGGGTAGAGGAATTCCCCAAAATTCTATCATCAAAGAGTCAATTATTTAAAATAGTCCTTTTTCAAAATCAATGGCGAAGCAGTTGCATCGTCATCATACCCTTCGATCCTTCCAGCATCATGGTGTAAACCCCTTGAGGCCAAAGACTCGAGTTCACGATGCTGGTGAAACCTTCGGAAATATTCCAACGCTCACGATGCATAATCTGGCCCAAACTATTCAAAATAGTTATGTAGCGTGGGTCGGATGCAGTACAAATCCAACGAATATGTAATTGGTTTCCAAAAGGATTATTCGCTTGCAAACAGTTGGGCATGTTGGATGATTCTGGAATTCCTGTAACAAAGAACATAAACGGCGGACTTGACACGGAACTGCATGAATCCGTGCTGTAAATCACAGTGTAGGATCCACTTACAATGGGACGAATTGCCCGTCCTGTATCTGAAGGGAGTAGATTCCCGTTATGGAACCATGCGTAACGATTACCCTGATAATATGACCATAACGAATCACTACTATACTGCCTTATTTCCGAAGGAGGTTGGGCCACAACCCGCAGATTAAAGGAATCCCTCAAGAGACATCCCCCATCATTCACCGTGTATTGAATACGATGAATACCGGGGCCGGCTTGAGCAGGATTGAAGATACCAAAACTAACCCCCGGTCCAATGTACTGACCACCACCTGGAATTGCATTATTCAAAATCCAATTGGGATCTCCCGTACAAAAAGGCGTTGGAATCGAAAAGCTGACGGTTCCTGGTTGAGTTACCACGAGGTTACGCCATAGGGTATCCCTGCAACCTAAGCTATCCCCATAGGTGTAACCAATCCTATGCGTTCCTGCTCCTATCACTCTCAGATTAAGGATGGAACCCGTCACCCCGTTACCCACATATTGCCCCCCACTGGGCAATCCACCAATCAGAGTTAGACTGTCCTGGCTGAGACAAACCGGAAGGGGCTGTGGAAAGGAAATAACGGGAAGCGCCCTTACCCGCACAGCCACAGAGTCCAAACCCGTACAACCCCGAGCATCCGTAAAGGAGTAACGAAGAACATGCAAGCCAATTCCAGCACTTTGTGCATTGAATAAATTCCCCTGAACCCCTGGGCCCGAGAATTGACCTCCCGCGGGGTTAGCTACCAAAAGAATGGAAGGCTGGTTACGACATAGTTCCGCGGGAGCTGTGAGGCTTACCACCGGTGTTGGCCATACCCTAAGCCAAGCTGTGTCCCTACTCAAACAACCCTGCAAAGTGTACTCAATGGGATGACGCCCTACCCCTGCCAACGATGGATTGAACCAACCATTGCTATCCACTCCCAATCCAGAATATTGACCTCCCCTCGGATATCCCCCGGAAAGCAACTGGGGCCTAGACTCCAAACATCGGTCATTTAGGGTATCAAAAACGGCCACTTGGTTGGGTAGCACCCGAACCGCACCTGCGCGGGTCAAGGTGTCGGAACCAGCTGAATTGGACACGATCAGTGTAACCGAATAGACACCAGCACTATCGTAACGAACAGGCAACGGAATCTGGTTGGTATCCAGGGAAGGCACCCCTCCTGGGAATGACCAGCGCCAACGATTTGGACGAAACAGGCTGGTATCCGAGAATTGAAGACTTCCTCCGGGGCAGACTGTATCACCGCTATTGATGAAACCGGCAGCTGGAACAACATCCGGCGGGGTGCATACCGGAGAACTTAATAAACTATTTCGCCTTGGCGAATTTTGCAAGACCGTCCACATCCTTGCTACTTGGTTAGTCGTAAACAAATTCATGCATGCATCGTTGGTATAATCCATATAATTCTGGACCATATCCAATCCTCCACATGAAGCGTGCGTCAAAGGGCAACCGTAATTGGCTGCATCCGATGGCGGAGTATCGGCGCAATAATCCGTCGCCGAACAGTTGAACCCATCACCCCATATATGCTTGAGCCCCAACGCATGTCCTACCTCATGGGTAGCGGTTCGGCCCAAGTTATACGGGCCTGAAAATGGATTATGGGGAGGCCTACCCACACTTGAATACAACAGGACAATGCCGTCGGTATTGGCATTGGTCCCCCCACTCAATCCTGGTAAACCACTACCGGTTGGAAACTGGGCATAACCCAGAATACTTCCGCTGAGATTGGCAATCCAAATGTTATAGTATAAGTTTGGATTCCAGCGGGTAGCTGGTTTAACAGTCGAATTGAAGGTATTGGTGGTCCATGTGGCCTGCTGTTGGAAACGATGGCGAATAATTCCTGTGGTGTTTTGCCCCAAAGTATCCCTGCGGGCCAGACAAAATTCGATGTTAGGGTAACCTGCCACGCCGACAAATCCCGCAGGGGTATTCACCGTATCGGCATTGAGGCGACGAAAATCTTCGTTCAAGACCTGGATTTGGGAAATAACTTGCTGATCCGAAATGTTCCAAACATCCGTTTCGTTTTGGTAAATAATATGAACGACAACAGGTATGGTATAAATAATTTCAGGAGATTCCAATGCACGACCTTGTGAAAAGCCGCCTTGTCTGCGGGCCTTGGTTTCTGCTTGCTTGGTTGCCATCCATTCTTCAAATGCCTCATCGGTTTCCGGCCATTCTCCCCTACTTCGCATAGCATTCATCATATCAACCGTGGCACAGCGAACAAACCCTTCGGGGGATGTTGCTCGTTGCTTGGCAGATTGAAGCCCTTGACTCCAAGCAGGTTGCAACCATCCCAAAATCATAACCAAGACACAAAGGCCCAACAAACACGAAGAATAAAACCATCGACCGTTAGACATATTTTTAATTGAGGGGGTAAAATAGGTTTCAATTCCCTAAAATTGCATAAATCCCCAATAAAAACATACCATGGTCATCGTAGGGAATTCAATTCCGCAGGCAGCGACTTGGCTCCAAAACGGATTTCCCGTCGCAATCCCGACCGAGACCGTTTACGGCCTGGCAGCAAATGCTTGCGATCCCGATGCCTTACTCAAGGTTTTTGCAGCCAAGAAAAGGCCACTGTTTGATCCCCTGATCGTGCATTTGCCTTCGCTGAATGCCATTGTCCCCTACACCCAAGAAATCCCTCCCTTCGCCTACGCTTTGTGGGAACGTTACAGCCCTGGACCGCTTACCTTGGTCTTACGTAAATCAAAGTTGCTGCCGGATCTGTTGAGTTCCGGATTGCCCACCGCAGGTTTTCGCATTCCGGCCCATCCCATAGCCTTGGATCTTCTGAACGCCATTGATTTCCCTTTGGCGGCCCCTTCCGCTAATTTGTTTGGGAGAGTAAGCCCGACAACCGCCTCCCATGTTGTGGATCAGCTTGGTGATACGATTCCCTATATTTTGGACGGAGGTCCCTGCCTGATCGGGCTAGAATCCACAATCATCGACCTAAGCGGCCCTTACCCTGTCTTGTTAAGAGAAGGAGGAATTCCATCGCATCAAATTGAGGATGATCTTAAAATCAGTTTACAACGACCTCAACATACATTTCGGCTCCCTGAAGGGTTCGCTCCTTCTCCTGGAACTTTGGAAAGCCACTATGCCCCCATAGTGCCTATGGAGTGTTACCATAACAACGAGGAGTTGAGCACCGCCATTCGCCGGATTTTATTAAAAAAGGAAATTGGATGGCCAAATCCTGAAGTCGAAATCTCTGAAAGAACACCTTCCTTGGGTATGCTGAGGTTTCAATCGGATATTCCCAAAACCTTTAGACAACTTTGGGAAGATTCCGCAAGGGGCGCATCCCTTAATGTGGAAATTCTTAGCCAGAGCGGAGACTTGAAAGAGGCTGCTCGCAATTTTTTCGCAGCCTTGCGGAAACTTGAGCGCGACAACACATATATTCTTGCCGAAAAGGCTCCTGATCATGGCCTTGGATTGGCCATTAACGATAGGCTACAACGGGGCTCGAAGTAGGTAAACAGTTCCTTAAGCCTCCTTGATCAACTCAAGCTAGACAGGAAGCTTTAACCCGACTACTCGTGAGGTTCTTTGGTGTATTTGGTCAGGACGAAAACAAAGCCGCCCAAAACCAAAACAGTGAACAAAATCCAACCAGTCATAGGTACAATTTAAGGGGATGAAAAAATTAAATGAATAATTTAATGCGAAGTTCGCTCACAACACCTTTATTTCATTGGCATTGAAGTAGAAAAACGCAAGGTTTTTTGTGCAAGTCTGGAACTTTGTTTGCATCGGCCATCACTTTCCATTCCTGCACCGAACGGGTCTTGATCCATTCCTCGGGGCCACCATTCAACCTGCAAGCAATGCACAACTGCGTTGCGGGGTTGAGCACCTTGATTAAGGCCTTCAAGAGAGCTTGATTGCGATATGGGGTTTCGATCCAGATTTGCGTTTGGTGCGTTCGACGAGACTGAGCCTCCAGCTCACGGATTTTGATTTCCAATGCAGGGTTTTTGACAGGTAGATAACCGTGGAACTCCATATGCTGACCATTGAGACCACTACTCATCCAGGCCAGCATGATGCTAGAAGGCCCGCTGTATGGCACCACTTTCCACCCCCGACGATGCACTTCTCGGACCAGACCCGAACCGGGATCAGCCAGGGCTGGGCATCCCGCATCAGACATAAGACCGAGATCTTGTCCCTGTTCCATCAACTCCAGTAAATTTCGCAGATCAGCTTTGCTGCTGTGCTCATTCAGAAGGAACATTTGGTATTGATTCAAATCCACGGTTGGCAGTATTCGCCGAATCATCCTTCTGGCTTCACGCTCAGATTCCACTACCAAATGGCTGAGTTGCAACAACCTCCCTTTCATGGCCTCGCTGACATGGTCACCGCCATATTCGGCATCCAACAAGGTGGGCAATAAAACCAATTCAGGAACAGGCATTTTCAGCTGAGAGAATCATCAATGACTTCTTGGTTGAAAAGCAATCACGACACGGATTTGCGCCCCTTTCGAAAGCGATGCAATTGCCCACGAACTAACCGCGTTAGTTCCTTTAGAGAATAGCCGAAGAGTACCGCAGTACCAAAGCTAAAGGAAGAATAAACAACAGCTACCAAGGCCATTTGATTATCCATCAATTTTACATGCGTCACAAAAATGGCCAGAGAAACATTTTGCAATCCAACCTCCACAGGGATGGTAATTCTCGCACGTGGACCAAGCCTGAACAGAAAGGCGAGGAGGAGTCCAAACAACATACCTCCACCGTTAAGCAACAAAGTAGGTGGCAACAAATCGCCCACAAATTCCAAAACCTGGTCCGTCCCGGAATGTTCGGCACTCGCAACACCGACAAAGGCCACCAACAGCATGACGGGCATCAGATAACGAAGAGGCTTGTCCGCCAAATCCGCGAAGACAGGATATCGGTTTCTGAACCACAACCCTACCCCAGCTGGCAATAAAGTCAACAAAGCAATGTCCTTCACAGTATGCCAGAACGGCAAAGAAATCGCGGCATGTTGCCCCATAAAATAACCTAGAGACCAATCGACGAGCCAAGGGATGGTCACCACACAAAATAAGCTGTTGAACGTGGTCAGAGTCATGGACAAAGCCACATTCGCTCTTAACAAATGGCTAATTAACCCTGCAGACGCCCCACCAGGACAGGACGCAATTACCATCAAACCCACCGCATACTCCGGCGACATTTTGAAAACCTTGGCCAGAACCCAAGCCAAAATCGGAAGAACGATCATCTGAGCGGCTAACCCTACGATGATGGCTTTGGGAAATCGAATTACATTGCGAAAGTGCTTCCAACTCAACGACAAACCCATTCCCCACATGATCAGCACCAAGGTGGCCGGCAGAAAATAGGTTGAAAAAAAATTAGTGTTCATGAATTTGAACGAAATTGATTCCAAAACGCATTTCTTGATTTCTTGGGCGGCATAGAATAGAACCCCTTATGAGGTAAGCTTCAGCGCAAAATCATTAAAGCCCTCTTCGAAGCGTATTTCCAAGCGACCAACCTGCATCATTTCCAACATAGCCAAGAAGGTAAAGATGGCATGCATTTTGTCGGTAAAATCTTTGAACAAATCCAGAAATGAAGTGAATTCCTTGTGGCTGAGACGATTAGCCAAATAGTTTCTTTGCGCGGCAATGGAGTACGGATATTGGGTCACTTTGTGGATCACCTTGACCCTGGCGGTGCCGCGTGCCACTGCTTGATGAAAATACTTAAGGAGACGGTAAAGATCCACATGCAGTAAATCCTGCTCAATGCCTAATCCGGCTTCCACTTGTTGGAGTTCTTCCGCTTTATTCCCCCGAGTCACCAACGATTGTCGATAATCTTCCATTTGCTTGAGTTCCTCAGTAACGGCCTTGTATCGCTTATACTCAAGGAGCCTTGCCGCCAGATCGGCTCTGGGATCGATTTCCTCTCCAGCTTCGTCCAACTCAGGTCTGGGCAACAACATCCTCGCTTTGATCCGAATGAGGGTAGCCGCCACCAAAATAAACTCTGCTGCTAATTCAATGTTAAGCTCAGCCATTTCCTGCATGTATTGCAAAAAATCTGTAGTGATCTTCCCTATGGGAATATCTTGAATATCCAGTTCATCTCTTTCGATAAAAAATAGCAACAAATCGAAGGGACCTTCGAAACGCTGCAACTTAATTTGATAGGTCTCCTGCATGATATGATTCCTAAAGATAAGACAGACCTTAGGCCGAAGGGCCGGCCGTAGCCACGACCAACCTGTCCGGTTGTAGGTATTGCGCAGCGAGTTCCATAAGGTCTGCGGGAGAGGTCTCGTCCAAGGTTCTAAGGTATTCTCTTAAATAATCCTCCCCAAGGCCAAAGGACTCGAGATCCCAATACCGGTCCATCAGGGCGAAGGAGCCGTCTAATCCCGCCATGAGTTGACCACGCAAATATGAACGTACTCTACCCCATTCAGCGTTACTCAACAATTCTCGGCCAAGGCGATCCATTTCGAAACGAATTTGTTCCAAAGCCAATGTTTCTGAACCTGCCAAAAGCTCCGATTGTACCGTCATCAAGGAATGGTTTCGGTAAGACCTAAGGCGAGCCCCTACCCCGTAAGTAAGCCCGAGTTCTTCCCGCAAATTCTGCATAAGCCTGGAACCAAAGTAACCCCCAAGCACGGTGACCAGAATTTTGAGACGATGGTAGACCGGATTGGTCTTGGGCGGCCAAACCAAAGCTGCCCGTAAGGAAACCTGCAGGGCATCCGCTTTGGGAACAAATACCACAGCAGGTGCAGGAACTGGAAATTCCAAAGAACTTAGAGGGTGTTTTCTGCTTGATTCCGAAACCGTGGTAGTGAACGTGCGGTGTAGATCCTTTAACAAGCCAGGAATTACGGAGGCCGAATTTGGTCCGCAAACCGAAAGCGATATTTCCCTGGAGGACAAAAGCTGATGATGAGCGTCCATAAGGTGCTCCCTTGTAATGGCTTCATAATCCGCCGGGGTAGATAACCTCGCCTCGGGATGATCAACAGGGTAAACTAGTTGGCGCAATTGCCGACCCGCCAAAAAACTCAGTTTCCGAGATTCGATATGCCAATGTTGGATTTTGGATTGAATAATGGAATTCAGTTCCTCTTGTTGAAAGGCAGGCTCCGTAATGGCCTCCAAAAACAACGGCCATACATAAGGTAGAAAGCGATCCAGCACCATCAACGTGGCGGTGGTCTGCTCTGCTTCTGTGGAGAAACGAATTTGTCCGCCCCAATGATCCACAGCTTTCGTCCATTCCGAGGCCGATCGTTGAACTGTTCCCTCGCTAAGCATTCGGGCCATGATTCGTGTAGACAAAAAGTTTCGCTCAAGCCAAAATCCATGATTCCATTGAAAATCAATACGAAACAAAGGCTCATTACCCTGATTTAAGAAAACAATTTTGGGCTGGCTGATATTACTCAAGGCCGAATCCCCCTTGGAAGACTGGAGCTTGGACCCAGGGGAGGTCCATCGCTGAGGCCAATCCCAGGTCAAAGGAGCATTTTCCTCGGTAATGGGTCGCTTACTGCGATTAAGAACGGATTCAGGCATCTCCTTCATGTTCGCTAGGGGTGTAGCGGAGTATAGCCGCCTTTTCAGGCTTCAGCAATTGGGCAGCCATGGACTTGACATGCTCAGCCGTGACCTGTCGATAGCATTCAATTTCACGGTCCAGGTCCTCTGCTTGGCTGAGATATTCAAAGTAGCAGAGATTCATGGCGACGTTCAAACCGTTGGTTCTTCCCATCACCAAGGAAGCCTCTATTTGGTTGAGACTTTTGGTTAACTCGTCATGGCTTGGACCTTGATTAGCCATTTGATACAACTGTTCCCAAACTGCATTTTCGGCATCATCGACCGAAACACCCTGGGCACAATGACCACTGACCACCAAAAGTCCCGGATCCATGTCACCGGTTACATACGCATTGAGATCCGAAAATATGGGTTTGTCCATGACCAGCCCACGAAATAGCCTGGAGGACTGCCCTCGCGATAAAACATCCGTAATTAAGTCACTAGCATGATAATCGATAGAGGCCCTACCCGGCATAGGAAATGCCATATACAGGGCGGATGCCGGATAAGCTCCAAAC
>Ga0194121_10011056_pt1 | contig 10822 bp, 13 predicted proteins | sample TA2MahCa50mmetaG_FD_148609 | JGI IMG/M metagenome (GOLD analysis project Ga0194121, IMG submission 148609) | Freshwater microbial communities from Lake Tanganyika, Tanzania - TA2015020 Mahale Deep Cast 50m | ecosystem: Environmental > Aquatic > Freshwater > Lake | place: Tanzania: Lake...
GGACCTCGGGGCGCCTCCGGCGCGGCCGGGGCGCCGGAGGGCAGGTCGTCGAGTCGGGGTGGTCGGTTGCGGCGCGGACGCCGGCTCACGAGGTCAGGCCCCCGGGGTGCCGAGGGCCCGCGAGCGGTCGGCAGCCGCCTGGACCGCGGACAGCAGCGCTGCCCGCACCCCGTGCTGCTCCAGCACCGCCAGGCCCGCGGCGGTGGTGCCCCCCGGCGAGGTGACCGCGGCCCGCAGGAGTCCGGGGTGCTCGTCCCCCTCGGCGAGCAGCCGGGCCGACCCGAGCAGCGTCTGGGTGACCAGCGCACGCGAGGTGTCCCAGGTGAGGCCGGCGAGCACGCCGGCTTCGATCATCGCCTCCGCCACCAGGAACACGTAGGCGGGACCCGAGCCCGAGAGGCCCGTGACGGCGTCGAGGTGCTTCTCCGGCACCCTGACGACGATCCCGACCGCGCCGAGCACGCGCTCGGCGAGCTCCAGGTGGGCGTCGGTCGCCTCGGCGCCGCCCGCGATCGCCGCCGCCCCGGCACGGACCAGTGCCGGGGTGTTGGGCATCGCCCGCACAACCGGGCGTCCGGGGGCCGCCGCCTCGAGCGTGGCCAGGGTGACCCCGGCCGCGATGGACAGGATCATCACGTGGTCGGCGAGGGCCGGGCCGGCGGCCTCTAGGGCGCCGGCGACGTCGTCGGGCTTGACCGCGACGACCACGACGTCGGCGTCGGGCACGGCCCAGGCCGGGCTCGGCACCACCCGCACGCCGGAGAACGCGGTCTCGAGGTCACGACGGCGGTCGGGATCGACCTCGGCGACCGAGACGGCGTCGGCCTCCCAACCGGCGTCGAGCAGGCCGGCGATGAGCGCCTCGCCCATCCGGCCGCCACCGAGGAGCGCGAGACGGGTCACGCCCGAATCGTATCGGCGTGAATACGACCGCACCGGGAGCATTCGCCCGCGGTCGCGACCGGATCGGTGGCGCCCCCGATCCCACCCGGCGGGCACGGACGCGGACGGGCCCGAGGAACTCCGACCGGCTGCGCACTTCCCCGAACGCAGACGGCCTCGGCACCTCGGGCCCTCGTCCTCGCCGGCACTCGTTTCCGCGGTCGAGCGAGCCGGACTGGTTGCGCACTCTGTCACAGTCTGCTGTGGATCACAAGCACTTTCTCATGGTCGACGGAACGCCATGCGGACCAACGGCGGGAACCACCGCTCCGTGGTCTCGTAGAGCACCCCGATGATCCGGTCGAGCTCCGCCTCGTCGAGGTGCTCGAGCGCGACCCGCCCGGAGAGGTACAGGTCGCCGTCGGGACCGATGGAGAAGCGGGCGCCGTAGATCTGGTGGTTGCAGCCCAGGAGGAAGCGGTAGCACTCGAGCCGGGTCTCGGGCGGCGGCTCGGGCAGGAAGTACACCTCGTAGTGCAGGCTGCGCTGGTGCAGGTCGAAGTAGATCGTGGCGGCGTCGCGCCCGTCGCACCCGAAGCGCACGTACCACCGCGGGATCGTCGGGTCGTGCTCCACGTGCTGGACCCACGGCTCCGCCGCGACGGGTCCCTCCAGATGACGGGCGAGCAGCCCGCCGGCCTCGGCGTGCCGGGCGGCGAGGTCGTCGGTCACGCGCTCAGCTGCACCGCACGAGCTCGCGGGCGGGGACGTCGGCGTAGAGCCGGCGGAGCCGGGCCGCGGCGATGCTCCAGGTGAAGCGCTGGGCCGCGACCGACGCACCCGCCCGCAACGAGCCGGCGTGGGCGGAGTCGTCGAGCACCTTGCGGACGTAGGCCGCGAAGGCGATGGGGTCGCGGTCGTCGACGATGTAGCCGCTGGCCCCGTGCTCGACCACCGAGCGCAGGCCCCCGACCGCGGTGGCGACCACGGGCACCCCGCAAGCCGCGGCCTCGAGCGCGACGAGGCCGAACGACTCGGTGCGCGACGGCACCAGGACGACGTCGGCGGCCCGGTAGTAGGCGGCGAGGGCGTCGTGGGCCCGGGGCGGCTCGAACCGCACCCGGTCGCCCAGGCCCAGCTCGGCGACCAGCGCGTGCAGTCGGGCCAGCTCGGCCTCCCCCTCGGCGCCGCTCGGACCGCCCACGATCACGAGGTGGGCCCGCGGGTGACCGAGCGCGGCGAGCGTGCGGATGGCCAGGTCGAAGCCCTTGAGCGGCTGGATCCGTCCGACGACGAGCAGCACGGGGTCGTCGCCCACCTTCCAGTGCCGCCGGACCCGCGTGCCCCGCCCGGGGGTGAAGACGGCGTGGTCGACGCCGGGTGGGATGACCTCGATGCGCTCGGCCACCGCGTCGTGGACGTCGACGAGGAGCGTCCGCTCCTCCTCGGTGGACACCACGAGCCCGTCGGCGCAGCTCACGATCGCCGTCTCGATGTCGACCCGGTCGGCGGGATCGTCGTGGATGCCGACGCCCTCCTTGGCCCGGGCCAGCGTGTGGAAGGTCGTGACCATCGGGATGCCCAGACGGTGCTTCAGGGTGTGGGCCACGGCCCCGGAGACGTAGTAGTTGGCGTGGAGCACGTCGGCGGCGCCCGGACCGCCGATCCAGCGGGCCGCGGCATCGACGAGCTCGTCGTGGTGCACGAGCAGCTCGGCCTTCGCCACGGGGCGGGGCGGACCGGCCTGCAGGTTGACCACCCGGACCCCCGGCTCCAGGCGGATGACGGGCGCCACCCCCGGCCGATCGGCCCGGGTGAGCAGATCGCACTCGACGCCGGCGCGCGCGAGGGCCGCCGCGAGCGAACGCACGTAGACGTTCATGCCGCCACCGTCGCCGAGCCCGGGCTGGGCGAGCGGCGACGTGTGCAGCGAGAGCATGGCGACCCGTCGGGGGGACATAGGCCCGAGAATCCTACCGACCCGGGGTCTCCGTCCCGGCCGCCGGGCTCGACGGGGGCGCCGGATCCCCGTCGGAGCCGTCGGGGCCGTCGCCCGCCGGCGGGGGGCGGCGCAAGGACTGGTACACCCCGATGAGCGCCGTCTTGGCCTGGTCGTCGAGATCGGTCGCTCTGGAGATCGCCGCCACGACGTCGGGGACGGCTCCGGCGTCACGGGCGTCGAGGATGCCCGCTCGCTCGTAGAGGGTCTCGGCCGAGATCGCCAGACCGCGGGCGATCTGCTGGAGGATCTCGGCGCTGGGCTTGCGCAGGCCGCGCTCGATCTGGCTCAGGTACGGGTTGGAGATCCCGGTGCGGCTCGACAGACCGCGCAGCGACAGGCGGGCGCCCTCCCGCTGATTGCGGATGAACTCGCCGAGGTCGCGTAGCCGCTGCTCCACACCGTCGGCCATCGGGACCGCCCGTCAGGCGTTGACCCGACGGCGGGCCAGCTCGGCCTCGATGCCGTCGATCACCCCGTGGAGCGCCCGACGCCGCTGCGAGACCTCACGCTCGAGCTCCCCGAGCTCGGTGAGGGTGGCCTCCAGCTGCTCGTTGGTCAGGGTGGGCAGGTTGGCCAGCGTGTCGTCGACGATCAGCGGCTCGCGCCCGCGGGTCCACTGGATCGACGGCGCCGGCGCCAGATGGTGGCTGAGGCGGCTCGCGGCGGGATCGGGTCGGGGTCCCGGGTCGGCGAGGATCCTGGGCAACGCCGCGATCAGGTCGGCCACGCTGCCGCCCGTCGCCCGGCGCTCCCGCTCCGCGTTGAGGATCTCGATGCGGGCCTGCGCGAGACGCCGGACGTAGGAGACCTCGGTCTCGAGCTCCATGCACTCCTCGTGCATCGCCTGCACGTCGTCGTCGGGGAGCGAGTCCAGGCCGTCGAGGTACTCGGGCCCCAGGACGATGTCGATCCGGCGACGCTGCTGGGTCACGGGGCGAGGCTATCAGCGGCCGTCCGGCGGCCCGACGACGCAGGCAGCCCCGGGATCGCCGGTCCCGCCGGTGCAGCCACCACTCACCGGAGGCAGCACTGCGAGCTCGTCGTCGTCGCGGAGCGGGGTCGCCTCCCCGGCCTCGGGTTCGTCGCCGTTGACCCACACGCGCGCGGTCTCGAGGACGGCGCCGAAGTCGGGGCCGTAGCGGTCGCACAGGACGGCGAGCGCGGCGCCGACGGTGTCGGCGTCGACGGCGTCGGTCGCCGTGCCCGCGGCCTCGCGGGCCGACGCGAACAGCCGGACGCGGACGGCGCTCAGGCCGAGGCCCCGTCGTCGGCGGCCGCCTCGAGCTCGGCCAGATCCGCCTCGAGCTCCGCCAGCTCGGCCTCGAGCCGGGTGAGCGCCTCGGTGGAGGGAGCCACGGCGGGCTCGACCTCGACCTCCCCCTCGACGACCTCGAGATCCGCGAGGTCGGCGGCGGCTGCGCCGGAGTCGGGTGACGGGTGCTCGGTGTCCATGGCGCCAATGTAGGCGGGGTGGACCCGAGCCTCTCGGGCGCGTGGTCCCGCTCAGCCCGAGAGCCGGAACTGCAGCACCTCGATCTCGTCGTGCACGAGCGCCGTGACCCGCTCGAGCCGGGCGACGGGATCGTCGAGGTCGAGCAGCGCCTGCGCGTCGAGCGGTCCGAGCGGGGCGAGGATCGCCGCCTCGTAGGAGCAGCGCACCACGTCGTCGACCGCGAGGAGCTCGCCGGTGGGCGCGGGCAGACCGAGCTCGGCACGGAGCGCGTGCACGCGCACGAGCGCGCGGCGGGCGTCGTCGATGGCGCTCGCGGCCTCGACCATGGCGACCGGGTCGGGCCGCGTCGACACCCGCGCCCGCGGGTACGGATCGTCGGCCAGCCACTCGTCGACCTGCACGCGCTGCGTGCCCACGGTGACGAGCGCCCAGCGGCCGTCGGGCATCTCGCTCGCCTGCACGATCTGCGCCATCGTGCCGACCGCGAAGCGCGCATCGCCGCCCCCCACCTCGCTCCCGCGCTCGATCAGCACCACTCCGAAGCGAGCGTCGCCGGCCAGGCAGTCGGTCACCAGCGCCCGGTACCGCGGCTCGAACACGTGCAACGGCAGCACCGCGTGGGGGAAGAGCACGTTGCCCAAGGGGAACATCGGGGTCACGACGGCGTCGAGCGGTTCGGTCATCGCGTCGGGGCTCCCGTCTCGTCGTCGCCGCGTCAGTTCAGCCGGGCCCGGAGCCGGGCCAGCAGGTCCTCGGCCTGGCGCCGCTCGGCGACCGGCAGGTCGGGGATCTCCAGTCGCATCCGGATCGCGCCGATGGCCCGCATCGGCGACCGGGTCAGGAAGGTGCCGACCAGGTTCGCCAGCATCCGCGAGAGCACGGCCCGGGTGCCCACCGGGTCGAGGTAGTGCTCGGCGAAGGGCGCACCCGGGTGCGAGCGCTCGAACAACCGCTGCGCGCCGGTGGTGTCGAGGACCTCACCGGCGTGGAACGGGTCGACGAAGCCGTCGTCGCTCCCCACCAGGAAGTGGCCCGGCATCCCCACGCCGACGAGCCCGATGCCGCGGCGGCGCCCCACCTCGATCATGAGGACGCTGAGCGTGATCGGGATGCCCAGGCGGCGGCGCAGCACCTCGTCGAGGTACGAGTTGCGGGGGTCGCCGTAGTCGACGACGTTGCCGGTGAAGCCGCGGTCGACGAACATCTCGTGGGCCAGCGAGGCCGCATCGGTGGCGGCGAGGTCATGGGCCAACGCGTCGAGCACTCGCAGCTGGGCGTCGACGTCGACGGGGTGGTCGAGCGCGGCGATCCACAGCGCCGCCTCGTCGAGCGGGATCGCCGACTCGGAGCCCTGCACCAGGGTCGCGAACCGATCGAGCGCTTCCACACGCGGACCGTACTCGCTCCCCGGCCCCACGGATCCACGACCGACCTGCTCGTAGACTCGGCCCATGGCCGCGACTGCCCAACCGAGCGCCGACCGGTCGGCGCTGCGCGACGCCGTGAGCCTGCGCCTCCAGGGCGCGGGGCAGCGCCGCACTCCCACGCGTGACGCCATCGTCGACGTGCTGGCCGGCGCCGGCCGGCCCGTCACCATCCCCGAGATCCTCGACGCCGACGACTCGTTGGCCCAGAGCTCGGTGTACCGCAACCTGGTCATGCTGGAGCAGGCCGGGGTCGTGCACCGCATCGTGACCAACGCCGAGTTCGCCCGCTTCGAGCTGGCCGAGGATCTCACCGGCGACCATCACCACCACCTGATCTGCGTGCAGTGCGGGGCGGTGGAGGACGCGCCGGCATCCGCCCTCATCGAGCGCGCGGTGCACCAGGCGATCGACGAGGTGGAGCGGGCGACCGGCTTCCGCACGACCACCCACCGGATCGACCTCGTCGGCCTCTGCGTCGACTGCGCCGCCTGACGCGGCCGCGCGGCCTGACCGTCAGCGGCTGCTCGACGCCCCGGCGCCGGGGATCGGGAGGGTCTCGCCCGCCGCCAGGGCCTTGAAGATCGTCTCCAGATCGTCGGATCCGACCTCGCCCGACGTGCGCCCGACGACCTTGCCCTCGGCGTCGACGAACACCATGAACGGGTAGCCGGTGAGGCCGTAGGCGTTGGCCGCGGTGCCCGAGGCAGTGTCGACCAGCACGGGGAACGGCCAGTCCTCACGGGCGAGCCACTCGCTCGGCGGGTAGTTGGGGTTCTGGTTCGACGTGCCCGTTGCGACCCCGTAGACGTCGACGCCCTCGATCTGGCCGTTGTCGGCGAGCGCCACGAGCTGAGGCACCTCGGCCTGGCAGTGCGGGCACCAGTGGGCGAGGAAGACCACGGCGTACGGCGAGCCGGTCGCGCCGCCGATCTGGATGCTGTCGCCGTCGAAGTCGACCGAGCCGATCACCGGCGCCGTCATGCCCACGGCCGGGTCCCGGTTGGCGCCCGTGAAGTCGGGCAGCGTGTCGCCGTCGACGCTCACCTCGGCCGACACCTCGATCGCGTCCGTCGACCCGCCCCCGCCCGACGACGAGTCGTCGCCGCCGGTGGCCGCGAACACGACCGCGACCGCGCCGACGAGCACGATCACGCCGATGACCACCGGGAACAGCCACTTGTTGCCGCCGCGTGTGACCGCGGGGCCCGGCTTCCGCTTCTGCGCCTTCTGCGCACTCACGTCGTTGCCTCCAGCGCCGGGCCCGTGCCCGGCTCGTCGTCCGCACCCACCTGGTGGGCGGGTCCGATCACATCACTCCTGGTCGGACCCCCGCCCGCGTCGTCACGGGTCACAGGGTCCTCACGATCCCCAGCGTGCGGGGGGCCTCCATCACTCCTGGTCGGACCCCCGACCGCGTCGTCACGGGTCACAGGTTCTCACGATCCCCAGCGTGCGGGGGGCCTCCATGGTTCCCGGTCGGACGCCCATTCGCGTCGTCGGGGCTCAGGGAATCCTCAGGGTCGTCGCCGGCGTCGGCCTCGGCCGCGTCGACCCGACGGTCCCAGACCGCCTCCGTCACGAGCAGCGTGGCGATGAGCACGAACCCGCTGAGCGACATGTAGGCGAGGGTCACGAACCCGAGCTCGGTGAACCACGGGACCGCGCACGGCGCCGTCACAGCACAGGAGCTGCTCTCCGAGAACACGCCCTGCTCCATCAGGAAGTGGTAGGCCGCCAGCGGGATCCCGACCGCCACGAACGGCAGCGCGTACCACCGGGCCCGGCGGTCCTTGAGCAGCGCGCCCACCAGCAGGATCGCCGCGAGCGGGTACATGCAGATCCGCTGGAACCAGCACAGCCGGCAGGGGACGTAGGGCGCGATCTCCGAGAAGTAGAGGCTGCCCGCGGTCGCGACCGCGGCGACCAGCCATGCGAGCCACTTGGCCTGCGGCCCCACGGCGTCGACGACGTGGCCGGCGAGGCGGCGACCCGCTCGCGACACCGCGGCGCCCAGGGCGAGCAGCAGCGCGAGCACCACCGCCGCGTTGGCGAGCAGCGTCAGGATCGTGAAGAAGGTCTGCTCGGTCTGGTACGGCTCCATCAGGAGATCTCCAGGTCACCGGTGAGCTCGACCCGGTCGACGGGACCGGTGCGCACGGTGGCCTGGACCTTCCAGGTCCCCGCGAGCGGGATGTCGAGCCCCGGGGACAGGTAATGCCCCGGGCCGAGCTGGCGGAGGGGGACGACCAGGGGCGCGATGCCGCGATCGGGACGGGCCAGCGTCACCTCGACCGCGTCGACCGCGCGCAGCGTGCCCTGCGGCGAGTAGGTGTTGACGTGGAGGTCGTTGACCCCGGCCGCGCCCGGGGTCGCCCACACGTCGAGCGTGACGGTCGGGCTCTCGATCGTCACCGCCGCGGCGCCGTCGCGACTCGACGTCGCGTCGGCCGGCGGTGCCGCGTTGACCAGGAGCGCGGTGACGAGCAGCACGACGGCACCGAGCGCGATCTCGACCACCACCGACCGGCGCAGCCGCCGCAGCTCGCGGGATCGCTCGGCGGACTCGGCCGGGGGGTCGGCGGCCGAGGTGGGGTCGAGGTCGACGGCCGCGCCCGACACGACGCGGACCGCCGGCATCGCGGGCTCCGCCGCCACAGCGGGCTCCGCGGGCGGCGCCGGGAACAGCCTCCCGGTGATCTCCCGGCTGAACGACGCCACCACCAGCATCAGCGCGAACACCACGAGCTTCACCACGAGGATGCGGCCGTACTCGTCGTCGCGGAGCGCGTCGAGTCCGCCCACCATCCGCCAGGTCTGGAACCCGCCCGTCACGATCAGCACCACCACGCACCAGAGGGCAACGCGGGAGAAGCGGCGGCTCGCGGCGCGGAGGACCTCGAGGTCGTCGCCGGGGAGCACGGCGGCGGCGAGCACGACGAGGCCGCCGAGCCACACCGCCATGGCGGCGACGTGCAACCCGTCGGCGAGCAGCGCGAGGACGCGGTGGTCCCCGGTGGAGGCGTGCCCCGCCAACCCGGGGGTGCTCACCAGCGCGATGCCCGTCACGGCGGCCACCGGCAGCCACCACCGGGGCAGGGGGTGCGTGGCCGCCGGGCGCCGGCGGAAGAGCACCCGCACCACGCCGAAGGCGACGAGCAGCACGGCGAGGCGCAGCAGCCACACGTGACCGAAGCGGGTGTCGAGGGTGTCGCGGAGCCCGTCGAGGTCGAGGGCGTCGGCGAGGTCGCCCCCACGGGAGTACGCGCCGAAGAGGAACGGGCCGAGGGTCGTGGCGACGGCGAGCGTCACCCATCCGGCGGTGACGACCCTGCGGGTCGCCCGGGCGTCGCGTGCGGACGGCCAGATCAGGCTGCCGAACACGACGCCGCCGACGAGCAGCGCCATCGCCGCGAAGACGACCCACCGCACGGCCGCCCAGCCGATCGAGACCGCCCGGGCAGCCTCCTGCCCGGCGAGGATGCCGGCGGCCAGCGCCTCGACGTCGGTCGCCGACGCGCTCGCGTCCCCCACCTGGAAGGTCCAGGTGCCCTGGATCGGATGGCTGTCCTCGGACACCGCGCGCCAGGTGACGATGTACGAGCCGTCGGCGAGGTCGCCGTCGATCGGCAGCACCAACCGCTCGGGGGCGGGCTGCCGCAGGCGCCCGACGTCCACCCGGTCGCCCTGGCCGTCGTAGACGAACACGCCACCGAGGGAGACGTCGACGCCCTCGGTGAACAGGATCCTCACCTCGTCGGGTGAGCGGTCGAGCACCTGTGCGGGTCCGGGCTCGACCGAGACGACCGAGGCGTGGGCCCCGGCCACGCCGGCCAGGGGACCCACCAGGAGGACGACGAGCAGCGCCGACGCCAACAGGCCGGCACCGAGCGCGCCCGCGCGGCGAGGCCGGGGCGCGGGCTCGGGACGAGGAGGACGCAGGGAGGCCGACGGGCTCGCCGGGGGCATGGGGGCGGCTCCGGGGTTGCGGGACCCGCCCAGTATCGTCGCTCGACGGTGCGTGCTCCCGGTCGGCCCCGCCTCCGACGACTCGTCGTCGCCGCCGCGTCGGGCGCCGCCGCGATCGTCGCCACCGCGGCACCGGCGGCGGCCCACACCGTCGGGGGGGTCGACGCCACCAACTACGCCACCACCATCCGTTCGGTGTCGCCGGCCGACCCCGACGTGACGGTTCGGGTGGCCGACAACGGCGACCGCCTCGAGCTCACCAACACGGGGCGCGCCGACGTGGTCGTCGTCGGCTACGACGACGAGGCCTACCTGCGGGTGGGGCCCCGCGGCGTGTTCGAGAACGTGCGCTCGCCCGCGGTCTTCCTCAACCGGGTCCGGCGGGACCCGGAGCCACCGCCTCCGTCGGCCGACCCCGAGGCGCCACCTCGGTGGCGGAAGGTGAGCGACGGGCAGACGGCGCGCTGGCACGACCACCGGGCGCACTGGATGGGCGCCCAGGACCCGCCCATCGTGGCGCGTCGGCCCGGCGAGGAGCACCTCGTACAGCGGTTCCGGATCGACGTCCGGGCCGACGGTGGGACGATCCGGGTGCGGGGCGACGTGCGCTGGGTCCCCGGGCCGTCGCCCTGGCCCTGGATCGCCGGGGGCGCCGCGTTGGCGATCGCGACCGTGGTCGGGGCCCGCACCCGCAGGGCGCCGGCGGTGCTGGGCACGGTGCTGGTCGTGGCGCTCGTGGCGGCGACGGTGCACGCCGTGGGCGCCTGGACCTACGCGACCGCGGCGATCGGGAAGCGGGCCGGCGACGCCGTGCCGACGATCGGGGCCATCGCGCTCGGCGTGGTGGCGCTCGTGCAGCTCGCCCGGCGGGGGCTGCGGACGGCGGCCCCCCTGCTCGTGTTCGCCGGGCTCTTCGTCGCGATCGCGATCGGCCTGGCCGACATGTCGGCGCTCTCGAAGTCGCAGCTCCCCACCGATCTCTCGCCCGCCCTCGACCGGCTCACCGTCGCGCTGGCGCTCGGCGGTGGGTTCGGGGTCGCGGGAGGCGCGGCGCTGCACGTCGCCGACCGCGGATCACACGCGCGCCCCGGC
>Ga0194121_10011059_pt1 | contig 10821 bp, 9 predicted proteins | sample TA2MahCa50mmetaG_FD_148609 | JGI IMG/M metagenome (GOLD analysis project Ga0194121, IMG submission 148609) | Freshwater microbial communities from Lake Tanganyika, Tanzania - TA2015020 Mahale Deep Cast 50m | ecosystem: Environmental > Aquatic > Freshwater > Lake | place: Tanzania: Lake...
TGAAGAGACGCGTAAACGCCTGCATATGCGCTTCAAGCCGCGTGAGTTCCTCAGTAATATCGGCACGTTCAGCAAAGAGAATGGCTTCCTGGGCCACCCGCGTGGGATCGAGCTCAAACTGCGCAAACAGGTCTTTCACACGCTGTTCTAAACGCTGGCGATACTCGACGACCACCTGGGGCACGCGTTGACGAATCTGCGCGATGTGACCCGCCATCACCTGCAAGCGTTGCTGGAAATCCCGACGGAGCGCCTCGCCTTCTTGCTGGCGCATTTGCTTCAGAGCTTGGAGAGCGGTATCGAGCCCCTGGGCAATGTACTCCCAATCTGCGTCCACATCTGGAGAGGGCTCTTCGACTTTGAACACATCGCGCAGGTTGGCGATCATCGGCAGGTCAATCGTGCCGGGCAACTGGAGGGAGGTCTGTAAGCGCTGGAGCGCGTCGTAGTACTGCTGCGCCAGGGCATGGTCGAGGGCCAGGGCCCGCCGCGTCTCCAGGCTCTCTTGCTGGCTCAAGGTGATGTCGACGTGTCCCCGTGTCACATACGCGCCTACGCGTTGTTTCATGCGGGCTTCAAGCGGCGCATACAGGCGCGGCGAGCGGATGGCGACATCCAGATAGCGATGATTCACCGAGCGTGCCTCAATCGTCAGGGCCAGATGGGCCTGCCGGATTTCGCTGCGGCCGTAGCCCGTCATGCTTTGCATACCATGTGTTCCTCGTCAGAAAAGCGCCTGGGTGCCTCCACGTGGGTCAGCGCCCAGAGCGATAGGCCGTCAGGGCAGGCAGCAGCCGCGCGGCAACATCAATCGCCGCTTGACTCAGCGCCTGCACTTCACCCTGTTCGCGCTCGGTAAACGGCACCACCGCATCGACCTGGGCCTGAGCAATCTGACCACTGCCGTCCGTTGCCAACGCTTTCACATCGACAATGGCCTGCATGGCTCCCCCTGGAGCCCGTGCAGCTTCATACGGCGCCAGCTGCACCTGGGCCCAGCCCACCAGCACAATCTTCACTTCCAGTTGTTTGCTCACGGCCAGGGCTGAGGTTTCCTGGCCATCCCACAACCGTCCAGGATCGAGCGCCAGAACGCGTACACCCTGCGCCTGGAGTTCTCGCCGTAGCACTTCGGCCACGATCCCTCGACTGGCCGCAAAGGTTTGTGAGGTCTGCCCTGGATACCGTTCCGCCATAAAGATAGCTAAGCGCCGAGCATCCTGGCGCCGGGTAATCCCCAGGGAATCGACCACACGGCTGACGTCCTGCACCAGGATTTCGGCCTCGATGCCGACGCGGTAGACTTTTTGCGGTGGATCGGGATATTCCCACAATACACGATAGCTCACGATGTATTGCAGAGGCTTGGTATAGAGACGTGTCCGCAGCGATTGCAAGCTGCGGGTCAGAGCCCTTGGCTCTGTCATATCACCCACAGCATCTTCCAGCGCCTCCCGAAAGGCGTTCTGCAAAGCACGCTCGCGGGCTGCCGCATAATCATATTGTACCAGTGCGCTAACCCCTTCGGCGATGTACTGTCCGGTCGGCGCGGCACTGACCGCACCAGCGTGAGACAGGAGCCGTACACACATGAGGGCCAGCACCCACCACCACTGTCGCATAGGTTCTTTTCTCCAGGACAATGTGCGCGGGTGGCGGTCGTAAGTTACATCACAATGACCACCCGGCACTGGCGCAACAAACGCCGAGTCGCCGGATAGTCACGCAACCGTGCGGCTTCAGCCTGCCCAAGGACCAGATCAACGCGCGTCGTTCCGGCCACGCGCAGCGCCCGTACTACTAAAGGATTCGTCCCAAGGCGCACCTGGTTGGCAGGCTGATCAAAGGTGTGTGCATAGGTGACATACCCCTGCTGGGCAGCGGCTTCACCATCGACCTGGTCTGGCGCATAGAGCACCTGATTCCGCTCATCGACTAGCCTGGGGAAGAGCGCTGGCTGAATCGCCAGGCCCCGTGCGTCGATCACAATGCCCGTATGTACCGCTTCGGTCTTGGGGTCGCCCTCAGACGGCGTACCTGCAGGGGGCGGGAGCAACAACGCGGTGAGACGTCCAGCAAAGGGCAATTGCACCGCAGTGTCAACCACCCCACCTGGCAAGTAACGTGTCTCGACTGCTGTGGCTTGCGTCAATAACGCTTCCACCTCATGCCGCTGCGCTTCGTTCGGGAAGAGCGTCTGGCCAAGTGTTTGCGTGGCGTCCTGGCGCACCTGCGCTAGCACGGTACGCAAGCGCTGCCGTGCAGCCTCCGTGGCGGCTTGATGGGTCGCAACACTGGCCCCGCGCCGTGTCGCACCAGTGGCACTCCCCCGGCTCAGGACAGACCCTCCTGTCCAGTTGACTTCACCGGGTGGTAAGGTTTCGGTGACCCGTCCGTCTGATACAAAGAACTGCGCTGTTGCTGTGCTGGCATAGAGCACGAAGACGCACAGACCGAGGTTTCTCCATTGCCGCCAGCTCTGCCGCCACGCGGTGTCCCTCATGAAGCGACTTTCTCCAGTTGACACGCCTGGTAGAGCCGTGTGACTTCAAGAGATTCCAGCATCCGTGAAGCCCCAGGCGGTAATCCCGCCAGGCCCAGCGGTCCCATGGCGACGCGCTGGAGCCGTTTCACGCTATGCCCACCACAGCGTTGTAACATGCGGTGAATCTGTCGAGGACGCCCTTCACGCAGGGTCATACGGAGCCAGCAGCTTTTGTCAGCCCGTCTGGTGATCTGTACTTGCGCTGGTAAGGTCCGCCCATCGTCGAGCACGACCCCACTCTGCAACCGCGCGAGATTGTCATCGGCGATAATACCGTCAATATGCACGAGATAGGTCCGGGGAATACCAAAGCGTGGGTGGAGCAACCGATGTGCCAGTCGTCCGTCGTTGGTCAGTAACAACACACCTTCCGAATTCATATCCAGACGCCCCACGGGAAACAGGCGGACGGGCTGGCGTTTGAGCAACGCGAAGACCGTAGAGCGACGTTGATCGTCCTGACATGTCGTGATATAGCCACGTGGCTTATGCAGCAACACATAGCGCAGCGGGGCATGCACCCGGAGGGGTTTGTTATCCACCACAATGACATCACTGGCAGGGTCGACCGTGGTGCCCAGGGTCGTGATCTTTTTGCCGTTCACCATGACCCGCCCCTGCACGATTAACGCTTCCGCCTTACGCCGAGAGGTCACCCCGGCCTGAGCAATCACTTTATGGAGTCGTACTTCCTGGGCCGAGGTTGTAGGAGTTTGCACAGCTTAAGAATCCTTCATTTCCAAGATATGAGCCATCTTTGTGGCGCACATTGTAGAGACGATCTCCAGCACCGTCAACGTGAATTTCCCACCCCTCTTGGTGGTAATAGCGCCTTACCGAACCCGTAAGCCAAGATCGCGCAATTGCTCAGGTTCCACCTGACCAGGAGAGCCCATAAACAGATCCTGCGCGCGCTGGGTTTTGGGAAAAGCGATGACATCACGCAGGCTGTCTCCACCAGCCAGCATCAAGCACAGCCGGTCAAATCCAAAGGCAAAGCCGCCGTGCGGTGGCGCCCCCGTGTCGAGCGCCTCTAGCATAAAACCAAAGCGTTCACGCGCCTGCTCAGCGCTATAGCCGAGAACTTCCAGAATTTTGAGCTGCACGTCAGCCCGGTGGTTGCGCAGGCTGCCAGAGCCGAGCTCGACGCCGTTCATGACCAGGTCATAGTGCGTAGCCCGCACCCGCTGTGGATCGGTTTCCAACAGTGCCAGATCGTCTTCCAGTGGTGCCACAAATGGCATGTGCATGTACGTTAACTGGCCATTGTCCGTTGCCTCAAAGAGTGGGAAATCGACCACGAACAGGGGGGCCCAGGGCCGCTCCTCGCGACGGCCCAGGCGTTCACCGAGTTGCACGCGCAGGCGCCCCAGAATGTCACTGGCCAGAGCCGGGCGGTCGGCAATAAACAGTAAGAGATGCCCAGGCTGCAACCCGGCGCGTGCGGCAATCTGCTGCTGCTCAGCGTCGCTAAGATACCGGGCAATCGGCGACTGCCAGGTACCATCTGGCGTGACCCGCACCCAGGCCATGCCCTTGGCGCCCCACTGCCGACTTTGTTCCACCAGGCGATCCAGCTCACTGCGAGACACCGCCTCAGCCTTGGGGATAGGCAACGCCCGCACCACGCCTCCAGCCGCAATCGCCTGCGTGAACACCTGCAGACTGCTCTGCGCCAGCAGGTCCGTCAGCTCCACCAGTTCCAGCGTGATACGCGTATCCGGCTTGTCCGAGCCGTAGCGTGCCATCATCTCGGCATAGGATGCGCGCGGAAAGGGGCGTGCCAGCTCAATGCCCCGCACCTCGCGGAAGGCCCGTACGGTCAGCTCCTCCAGGACCTGTAATACCTGCTCCACTCCGACAAACGACATCTCCAGGTCGATCTGGGTAAATTCGAGCTGGCGGTCGGCGCGTTGATCTTCATCACGGAAGCAGCGGGCAATCTGAAAATAGCCATCAAAACCCGCCACCATGAGCAATTGCTTCATGATCTGTGGCGATTGCGGCAGCGCGTAGAAGCTCCCGTGATACATGCGGCTCGGCACCAGGAAATCGCGGGCTCCCTCTGGCGTGGCGCGTCCGAGCATGGGCGTTTCGATTTCATACAGCCCAAGCTCCGTGCAAGCCGCGCGGACCGATTGCAGCAGACGATGGCGCATTTCCAGCCGCTGCTGCATGATCGGGCGGCGCAGGTCGTGGACCCGATGGCGCAGCCGCAGCGCTTCATCCACCTGCGCGTCATCTTCGAGCGGAAACGGTGGCGTGATGGCCGTGTTTAAGATGCGCAGCTCAGTCACCACCAGCTCGACTTCGCCGGTGGGCAGCTTGGGATTGATGGCGTCAGCGCTGCGTGGCTCAAGGCGACCGCGTACGGCAATCACGTACTCTGCCCGCAGTTCGCCAGCCTTCTCGTGCGCTTCTGGCGCCGTATCCGGCTTAAACACCACCTGTGCCAGCCCCGTGCGATCGCGCAGATCCACAAAGACAACCCCCCCGTGGTCTCGCCGCCGGTGCACCCAGCCGCAGAGCACGGCCTCTTGCCCTACATGAGATGCACGCAGAGTGCCGCAATAATGGGTACGACGCAAACTGCCAAGCGGGTCGAGTTGCTTCACTGCTTCCTCCATTCACTGGCATGGCGCATAGATCCATGCACATCAACATTACCTGGGTCACTTGCCGAAGCAGGACATGCTTCTAGGCGGCAGCAGACATGACCGGCTCGCGCCAGGCACTCGCGCCGTGAGCGGACGTCACAGGGACGAAGAGGCTCCCAGGTAGGATCGTGTAGGGCATAAGGGGCAGCAAAGCATACTCATTCCAGCGGGGAGACGTCAAGGCGGCTCTTGGGGGAGGTGGAAGGTGCGGGGCTGAGCTGAGCGAAGAGGGGGCTCTCCCTATGAGCGCTCTCCTGCCCCAGTATCCAGAGCCTGCCCTCGCAGCAGAAATATACGAGAAAGGTTAGTCCTGCGCTGGAACGGGTTGAGGTCCTTACCGTGAAGCCTATTCCCTCATATCGCCAAGTACACAACTTCTTGATAAAAAGCGAGTTGGAGCTTAACTTAATGCCATTCGGGGCAGATGTATTTTTTCTGCTGGAAATACGCTCGTCGACTCGCCTGCGTCATAGCATTACCCTTTTTCCACTTTGCCAAGTTACAATGAAGACACACAGCCCCCTTCCCAACACGAGACGTGCTATGGATGATTTACAACACAAACGACGCTTGATCGAGCAAGGCCAACTCCGCACATGGACACGGCGCGGCCGTGGCGCCTGGACGGTCGGGCATGTCCCTTTCCACCGCCCGTTGTTGCAGGCCCTGCACCGTATTCCCTGGCTGCGGACGCGTGGGGAGGCCAACGCGCGGAACGCCGTGGTGCGCACCCTCCGGTTTACCTTCGAGGAACTCCCCCCGGCGTTTTGTGGCTTTACCATCCTCCATCTCTCTGATATTCACGCCGATGGGTTGAGCGGCTTGACTGAAAGTCTGAGTGGACGCCTGCAGGAGCTGCAGGTCGATCTCTGCGTCCTCACCGGGGACTATCGTTATAAAATCTCCGGCCCCTGCGACGCCGTCTATCCCAACATGGAAAAAATCCTCACGGCGATCAACGCACGGTATGGTATTGTCGGGGTGTTAGGCAACCATGACGCCGCCGAGAAGGTGCCGGTGCTCGAACAACTGGGCGTGACCATGCTGGTGAATCAATCCCTGCCAGTGCAGCACGGTGCGGATACTATCTGGCTGGTCGGCCTGGATGACCCGCATTATTACGGCTGTGATGATCTCCCCGGCGCTTTGCAGGCCGTGCCTGACGCGACGTTTAAGGTCTTGCTCGTGCATACCCCGGAGCTGGTCGCCGAGGCCGAAGCACAGGGGGTGGATCTCTATCTCTGTGGCCATACCCACGGCGGCCAGATCTGTATGCCGTGGTGGGGGCCGGTGTTTTCCGGAGCCCGTTGCTCCAGGGACTATATCCGTGGCGCCTGGAGCCATCGGCGCATGCAGGGCTATACCAGCGCGGGTGTCGGGGTCTCTGTCGTGCCGATGCGCTTCTTCTGCCCCCCGGAAATCGTGGTGATCGAGTTGTGTTGTGCGCGCCCGCATGATCATCCCCTGACATTGGGTCCCACGGCGTGAGTGCGCCGATGTCCCCGACGTTATCTCCCCTCACCTCTCTGGCGCACATCCAGGAACGCATTGTGACTTGTACCCAGTGCCCTCGTCTGGCGACATACGTGCGGGACGTAGCAGTGCAGAAAGTGCGGCGCTTCCGCGACGAGACCTACTGGGGCCGTCCTGTCCCGAGTTTTGGCGATGCGCAGGCCCGTCTGCTCATTCTCGGACTGGCCCCGGCCGCGCACGGCGGGAACCGCACGGGCCGTGCGTTTACCGGCGACCGCAGTGGGGAGTGGCTGTATGCGGCGTTGCACGCACATGGTTTTGCCAGTCAGCCTACGGCCACGCATCGTCACGATGGTCTCATGCTACAAGACTGCTATATTGCCCAGGTGCTGCACTGTGCGCCTCCCGCCAATAAGCCAGAGCGCGCCGAAGTGCAGAACTGTCAGGCGTATCTTCTGGCCGAGCTCCAGCTCTTGACACAGGTACAGATCATTGTACCACTCGGTCATATTGCTTTTGACGCCTATCTCCGCGCCTGCCAACAGCTTGCGATACCTCTGCCCGAGCCGCGTCCGCACTTTGGGCATGGGGCCCTCTGTCGCCTGCCCAATGGCCAGACCCTCTTGCCGTCATATCACCCGAGCCAGCAGAATACCTCGACAGGGCGTCTGACGCGTGCCATGCTGGACACGATTTTTGCCACGGCCCGCAGCCTGCTGGTCTGACGTCACGCTGAGATGTAGGGCCTAGCGGTACGTAAAGACTTGCGCTACGATGTGGCGGGGTCGCAGGGTGCTTTTGGGCGCGCATTCAAGTCTCCGTGTTTGTTTTCCCAGGACATTCCCAGTCCCCTCTCCCTCGGGGAGAGGGCTAGGGTGAGGGCGGACGCGTTTCTGGTAAGACCGTAACGCCCCTCATCCCAGCCTCTCTCTCGGGGAAAGGGAGAAGGATGACGTGGTGCTTAGACGTTTTCACGCACGATGTTCGTTTCGCTGTCTCACGCTTCGCCATGCCTCCCTACGCAAGCGGCCAAGTCTTTTCCTCACACTGGTAATGCTCGGGCTGCTCCTTTTAGGCCACGGCTGCAGCGGAAGCGAGAATTCCACTGCACCAACTCCGGCTGCCACCACACCGCCCGTGGCAGCAGCAACGGTGCTCAGCCTGCGTCCGGTCGCCACGGGTCTGACCAATCCCGTGCATGTCACGCACGCTGGGGACGAGCGCCTGTTTCTCGTTGAACAGCCAGGCCGTATTCGTATTGTCCAGCAGGGGCAATTGCTGAGCACCCCGTTTCTGGATATCACGCCGCTGGTGCGCTCAGGAGGCGAACAGGGTCTTCTCAGTGTCGCCTTTCATCCATCGTATAACCTCCCAGGGGTCCCAGGCGCTGGCCTGTTCTGGGTCAATTACACGGATACGCGTGGTGATACGGTGATTGCGCGCTATCGCGTCTCCCGTAACCATCCTCAGCAGGCCGATCCTGGCAGCGCGCTCATCCTGCTGGTCATCACCCAGCCGTTTAGCAATCACAACGGTGGTCTCAACGTCTTCGGCCCCCCAGAAGGGCCGGACGGCCAGCGCTACCTCTATATTGGCATGGGCGATGGCGGCAGCGGTGGCGACCCGCAGAACAATGGCCAGCGCGAGGAGACCCTGCTGGGCAAAATGCTGCGCCTGGCTCCGAGCCTGGAACCCTCGCCTACAGAGCCGTTCTATACCCTACCGCCAGATAATCCCCGTGCCAGTGCTGGCCTCCTGCTGGGCACCATCTGGGCCAAAGGCCTGCGCAATCCCTGGCGCTTTACCTTCGACGCCGCCAACGGCGATCTGTACATCGCGGACGTTGGGCAACACCGCTGGGAAGAGGTGCACTACACGCCCGCCGGTGCGCCTGGGGGGCTGAACTATGGCTGGCGCCTGCTGGAAGGGCTTGCGTGCTTTAATCCGGCGAACAACTGTGAGGTCCCGGGGCTGGAACGTCCGGTGACCGTGTACGCCAATGAGAACGGGCGTTGTGCCATTATTGGTGGGCACGTCTACCGTGGCACGCTCCTCCCGGCGTTGACCGGCACGTATTTCTATGGCGATCTGTGCAGCGGCGAAATTTTTGGGCTGGCGCAGGTGACGCCAGGTGTCTGGCGCAGCACGCTCCTCCTCAGTAGCGGCCGCGCTCTTCTGACATTTGGTGAGGATCTCCAGCACGAACTCTACCTGGGCAGTGGTGACGGCACGGTCTATCGGTTGGTGGGGAGCCCCTGAGCAAACCACGGCTGCTCCGCAATGTTGGCCCGAGAGCGTGTGATACATTGCGGGCGGCTGTTGTTATTGATGACCACGTCTCAAGTCATCATCCCGTGTGTCAGCCAAGCGCATGTCCCGGGCTAAGCGGTCGCGGATTTCGCGGCGCATGAGAATGGAGATATAGGCGGTGACCGTGGCGCCCTGGAACATGGTCCCGACTTCGGTGGCTATCTGACGGATGCTCTCCTCAGAGACTTGCCCATGAAGCTCCGACTAGATCTGAGTGATCAGCGCATCGTGTGGTCTAGGGGGCGCCGCCTCCAGAGCGGTGGGATGCGAGAAACGCGGTGTGGTATCCATCTCGCAATCTCCTCGTGATCAGGATGACAGAAAGGAAGCTGGGGAAGTGTTCACCGGCCGTGCCGTACCCGGCGGTTCGGGGCTGTCCGGTGGACGCGCAGCGCGTGCCATGGTCCGGGTGAAGAGGAGGGTATAGCCCTCCGCTACCAGAGCGAGGGCAATCCGGGTGCCCAGCAACGCAGGAATCCCCCAGGTACTCCATACGGCCCCAGCGAGCACTGGCCCGGCGATGGAGCCGGCGTCATCGCCCGCGCTCATCAGCCCAAGGCGCTGGGCACGCCTGGTCGGATCAGTCACCGACGCTTCGGCCATGAGCAGGGCCCAGGCCGGACGAAAGGCCGCGGTGCCCATTTTGTTCAGCGCCTTGGCACAGGCAAATCCTGCGAAGGTGGGGACTAGCAGGTAGAGCACCGAGGAGAGCACATTCGCCAGACTCCGGATCAACAGCACCAGCTCGCGGTGGGCGTGATCGCAGAGCCAGCCGAATATCGGGGTGGCTACCAGCATGACGACCGTCGAGACCAGATACAGGATGCCAGCCTGGGCCTCGTTCAACCCGGCGTACTCGACTAGTAACACGGGCATGAGCCCGTGGAGCATATGCGCTGTGCCGCTGATCAGGGCTCCCAGGTCGACGAAGGGCAGCAAGGCCGTCAAGGGCTGCGTGCCGGTGCTGGTGTCGCCGGGCGCCTGGGGCCGTGCAGGACGCGGCGCTGTCTCGTCAGGCTGCGACGTGCGGGAGAAAGACAGGACCACCACCGGCAGCACGGACAGCGCCGCAGCCAGGGCAAACACGCAGCGAAAATTCGCCGCGGTGGCGGTGAGCAGCACCCCGGCCAGGGCTCTGCCCAGCGGTCCCGCCGTGCCGTCGGCGGTCTGATACCAGGCGAACGTTGACGCCAGGCGCTTTTTGCCCCCGCGCGCGGCAATCAGCGCGTGCATGGCCGGGTCCCGGACAGCCTTGGCCACGCCGCGCGCGGCTTGCAGCCCAAACAGGTGCCAGGGTGTTCCGGCCGCGGCCAGCAGGAAGCTCAGCAGGCTCCGGAACACGGTGGCGGCCGAAGCGCCACGCCGGTAGCCCAGCCAGTCGGCCACCCGGCCAGTAAACGGCTTTAACGCCAGCGAGACGCTCAGGTGCAGGGACAGGAGGATGCCGACCTCGGCGACACTGAGCCCGAGGTGCCTGGCGTAGAGCGGCAGGGCAAAGGCCATCACCCCGGAGCTCAAGTGCGACAGGAAGCCCTCGCTGAGAATGCCCACCAGGGCCAGGGGAGGCCGCCCCGGCTCTGGGGGCTGGTCGGCGGTTACGGCCGTAGGCGTCATGACTTACCTCCTCGGCAGGGTGCGCAGCACCCGCTCGATCTGGGCCATGCCACGCTGCGTGGCGCCGTGATCCCGGGGGTTATAGACGCTGTAGTGCAGCAGGGTCTCGCGCCGGTCGTGGTGGCGGTCGTGGCGCAGACTGGCCTCGACCATGGCCGGCAGGGTGCGCATGTCCTGGCACACGTCGCCGCACTGCCAGAGGTACGTGGCCGACGTGAAGTC
>Ga0194121_10011061_pt1 | contig 10820 bp, 11 predicted proteins | sample TA2MahCa50mmetaG_FD_148609 | JGI IMG/M metagenome (GOLD analysis project Ga0194121, IMG submission 148609) | Freshwater microbial communities from Lake Tanganyika, Tanzania - TA2015020 Mahale Deep Cast 50m | ecosystem: Environmental > Aquatic > Freshwater > Lake | place: Tanzania: Lake...
GGCCACATACCGCGTTGTGCCAGGGCAATGGCACGCAGTAAATGATCTTCAACGGTAAATGGCACGTAGCGTTTGCTAAAACGTTGGAGGTAGCGCGCGCTCTGGTCGGGGCGTTCCTCGAGGAGCGCGGCAATGCTGGCCAGCAGTAAAAGATCAGCCTCGGTTGGATACGCCTGCAACGCCGGTAGCACCGCCGCCAGCGGCGCGGGAGCATGGCTGCCAATGTGCGCTGTGAGCTTCGCTTTCCAAGCGGCGAGTTCATCTGGAGCGGTTGTGGGAGTATCTGAAGTCATGGTGGTCAGCAGTCGTAAAGTCGGCGGGACTTCGCCCGTTTGGTCCATGGCGCACAGTGAAAATTGTTATGAGCATAAAACATTCCGCGAGGTCTTGCCATCCTTCTGGTGTGGCAATCCTCTCTGGCGCGCAGTGCGGAGAGACAACCCATGTCTGAGGCATACGTACAATACCAACGCCTGGTGGCCCGTGTCGAGGCTTTGGGGCAGGCTATTCTCCAACAATACCCTGCCCAGGTGACCTGTCATGCAGGGTGTGATGGCTGTTGTTATCAGCAATTTACCGTGTTTCCAGTGGAGGCACAGCATCTTGCTCAGGCGGTCGCGGCGCTGTCGCCTACGGAGCGTGAAGCCCTCCGTGCGCATGTGCAGCAGGACAACCCCTGGCAGGTGCTCGACACCCCGGCACCTTGCGTGCTCCTGGATGCTGGCCGCTGTCGGCTGTATAGCCATCGTCCGCTCATTTGCCGTATACACGGCTTGCCCATTGCCAGCAGTATGATTGAGCGCACTGATGGCGGGCAGCGCGACTGTTGTCCGCTCAATTTCCGTGACATGTCCCTGCAAGACATTGCGTCGCAGGCTGTTTATAATCTTGATGTGGTGAATCAGACGCTGGCGGCAATTAACCATCTTTTTGTGCAAGAGTCTGCTGAGTCGGAGCTACGCTTGAGTATGCGTCAGGCTATACTGCAAGCGTTGATAACCCTGACGTCGACGACTGAAGAGTCCGTATAATATTATGGTAGAAATCGTTATTACCCTGCTGATCGTGGCCTTGCTGGCAGGCCTTGTGCTCTGGGCCGGCGGTGGCAAAACGCTGCATGCCTCGCATGGCTCTGGTATCATCGAAGCCATTCCTGGAGCCCTCGAAGCTTCGCCACCGCCACCGGACGAACTGCTGGTGTTGTCATATAGTCTGGGCTATGGTCTGGACGAAGCTCAGCAGACGCGCGTGCGTCCGGCGGCAGTCTATGACCGGCTCGATGCCGTGATAGAAAGCATTGCGGCGAGCGGTGCGGAGATCGCGCTCCTCCAGGAGGTTGATTTTGCCAGTCGTCGTACGCACGCTGTCGATCAACTCCAGTATATTGCGGCAGCCCTGGGATGGGGTTTTGTGGCGCGCGTGATCACCTGGGAATGTCGGTATCTCCCGCTTCCCTTCTGGCTCCCCTGGCAACACGCCGGACGTGTACGGGCTGGCCAGGGGGTGATCAGTCGCTATCCTCTCGTGCAAAACACGCGTCAGCGGCTGTCCCAGCCCGCTGCACAGCCGCTGGTCGCTCCGCTGTTCGCCCCATATAACACGGTGCAAATGGTGGAGGTACAATGTGGTAGCAGGACAGCACGCCTGCTCAACGTGGATCTCGAAGCCCATGAGCCGGCGACTCGGCAGCGCCAGGCCCAGGAGCTCGTTGCTTTTGTACGCCAGGTCGCGACGCCGAATTGTGTGCTTATGGGCGCGTTACACGGCGCCGACCAGGCACTCGAGAGTCTGATCACGGGCTTGCGTGATCGTCTCCGTCGTGTGGTGGAGACCGAGTCGCCATCCCACGAGCTGTTGCCACCTGTGCGTTTGCAGCATGCCCTCGTTGGTCCTGGCTTACAGACGGTAGAGGTCCAGAGGCTTGCCCCCGAGGGTACGTCAGTCTCAGGAGACCGTCCCCTGCTTGTGCGGGTACGCTGGGCCTTACCTCTCACTTCTCAGCATCGGAGTACGAATCATGAGCACGCCTGATGTCGTGGTGAATGTTTTACAGCACCTGGTGGCACTCCCAGATATTTGCCTGGTGCTCGGCCCAGGAGAGGCGGTGTGCGAAACTTTCGTTGATCCTGCCACCATGGACTTTCGTGTGGAGGGTGAGTTCGTGACCATGGAAAATGGTCCCTGGCATATTCATCTCAATGCCACCAAAATCCACCAGATTGCTTTTGTGGTCACCCCGGATACGGTGCATGGCAATGGCAACCAGATGAGCTACAGTGTCCGTTTTCTCGACGCGCAGGGGAACGCTTTATTACGGGCGTTTTTCCTGGCCATGTACGATGCACACGGACAGGTGGCAACGACACGGGTGCAGCAGTACGATGCGCTGCGTACTCGCGGCGGTGACAATGCCGTCGTCTAGGGTAGCACTATGGCAGAGACTTCCCGTTGGCACTTTGGGCCATTTTGTCTTGGCTTGCGAGACGAGCGGCTCTGGCGTGAGACCGAAACCCTACGGCTGACTGCCAAAGCCTTCGCTGTCCTACGTCATCTCGTCAGGCATGCCGGGCGTTTGGTCCCCAAAGAAGAACTCTTTGAGGCTGTCTGGGGCACGCCCCATGTCAGTGATGCATCCTTGGCGGTGTGTATCCGCGAGCTGCGTCAGTCCCTGGGTGATGTCGCCCAGGCAGCCCAGTATATTGAAACAGTGCGCGGACGTGGGCATCGGTTCATTGCCCCAGTCACGATAGCGCCTCTGGCCTCTCTACCATTAGAAACACCGCCGCCGGCGTTGGTGGTGCACGCCTCGACGCTCCTGGTGGAACGGGAGACAGAGCTGGCCTACCTCCAGCAAGCATGGGCACAGGCATTGCAAGGCCGGCGGCAAGTCGTGCTGGTTACCGGGGAGGCAGGGATTGGCAAGACGGCGCTAGTCGATGCCTGGGTGGCACAGGTGAGGGCCACGGAGTCCGTATGGATTAGACGTGGGCAATGTATTGAGCACCACGGAGCCGGTGAAGCCTATCTGCCCCTCCTGGAAGTCCTGGGGCGGCTCGGGAGAGGCCCGCAGCGCGAACGCCTCGTCGCTGTGTTGCATCAGCAAGCCCCAAGCTGGCTGGTGCATTTACCAGCGCTGGTGCCGCCCGCGACCAGCGAGGCTATACAGCGCCAGGCAAGTGGGGTCACGCAAGAGCGCATGCTGCGCGAGTTAGCCGAAGCCGTGGAAGTGCTGGCGGCCGAGCAACCGCTTTTGCTGGTGCTGGAAGATCTGCATTGGAGTGATGGGGCTACGCTCGACTGGCTCGCCTATGTCGCACGGCGACGGGACCGTGCCCAACTGCTGGTGCTGGGGACCTATCGGCCCACAGATGCACTGGTACGCGCCCATCCAGTGCATCTGGTGACGCAGGAGTTGAAACGGCAAGGGCACGGGAGCGAACTTGCCTTAGGGTATGTATCGACCGCCGGGATAGCTAGCTATCTCGCCCAACGCTTTGAGACGCAAAGGCTCCCAGACGGTCTGGCGCAGGTCTTGCACCAGCGCACCTACGGGAACCCTTTATTTCTGGTGGCCATGGTCGATGACTTGATCCGGCAAGGTGTCTTGCAGGAGCACACGACGGGCTGGACTCTGACAGGAGAGATGGGCGCCCTGGCCAGGGAGCTTCCGACAAGTCTCCGGCAGCTCATTGAGCGCCAGGTAGAGGAGTTGCCGCTCGAAGATCAAGGGCTGCTGGAAGTCGCGAGTGTGGCGGGAGTGGAATGTACCGCTGTGGCTATGGCGGCAGGCGTAGGCAGGCGGTCGAGGACGTCGAAGTGCGCTGTGCTGCGCTGGCCCGGCGCGGACAATTCTTGCAGGCACGTGGTCTCGCCGACTGGCCCGATGGGACGGTGACGGCCCAGTATGGGTTTCGGCATGCGCTCTATCAAGAGGTCTTATACGATCGGGTACCCGTGAGCCGCCGCGTGCAGTGGCATCAGGAGCGGCTGTGCCCGAGGTGGAGCAGACCTACAGTCGTGCCCGGGCCTTGTGTACCCAGGTCGGGTCGATGCCGCAGCTCGTGCCCATGTTGCGAGGCTTGTGGCGTTTTTACTTGAACCGTGGGGCGCTCGCCACCGCCCGGGAACTTGGCGAGCAACTCTTTGAGCTGGCCCAGCACGCCGCGGAACCCACCCATCTCCTGGAAGCGCACGACGCTCTGGGGACGACCTTACACTATCTGGGGGAGTTTCCCGCGGCCTGGAGGCATCTCGAACAGGGTATTGCTCACATCGACCCAGGGCTTCAGCAGGCCTAGGTGCTCCGTGATAGTGTCGCCCCAGGGGTGTCGTGCCTGGCCAAGGCGGCTCTGACGTTGTGGCACCTCGGTTTTCCGGTCCAGGCCCTGCAGCGCGGGGAAGAGGCTTTGGCCCTGGCGCAGACACTGCCGCATTACCATAGTCTGGCCTATGCGCAGCGTGATGTCGCACTGCTACATTATCGCTGCCGTGACGCGCCAGCCGTGCAGGCCCAGGCTGAGGCCCTGTTAGCGCTGGCCACCGCCGAGGGCCTGACCCCTTTTGTGCGCTATGGGCACCTCCTGCGTGGCTGGGCTCTGGCTGTACAAGGGCACAGCCAGGTTGATCTGCCAGCCCTGCACCAGAGTGTTGCCGCTATTGTGGCTTCGGGGCAGACACTCGTCCGAGGGCGGTATTTGCTCCTGCTGGCGGAGATCCTGGGACACGTCGGGCAGACTGCTGCGGGACTCGACCTCCTTACCGAAGCCCTAGCGGTGATTGAAGATATTGGCAAGGGCAATCTCCGGGCGGAAGCGTATCGTCTCCAGGGCGAGTTCTTGCTACGCCAGCCCCACCCGGATGTCGAGCGCGCCGAAGGCTGTTTGCAGCAAGCCCTCTCTATCGCCCGCCACCAGCAGGCCAGGTCCCTGGAGCTACGGGCGGCCCTGAGCCTGAGTCAACTCTGGTACCAACGGCAGCAATACGCCGCCGCCCGGCAGTTGCTCGCGGAAGTGCATGGCTGGTTTACCGAGGGCTTTGATATGCATGACTTACAAGCCGCCGCTGCCCTGCTGCACAGGCTCGCGGCGCACTGAAGGGTCTCCTCTTTGATAATGGATATTCCATGTCCCATAATGTCCTATTATGATACCTCGAATAGAGCCTATAGACTGCCAGAAGAAGCGCTTGCCCGCAAGGAGTGCAGCCACGTGCAATGCCTCTCGTGTCCTTATATGCCTGGGTATGCTCCTGGGCATATACGCTTGGTGCTCTACTCTGTTCCTTTCCACGGGGATCGCTGTGGCTGCCCCTCCTGCGCTCATTGCAGGAGGGGAACGGCTCTTCCTCACCCAGACATTTAACGGGAACGGACGCACCTGCGCCACGTGCCATCGCCCGGAACGCCATTTCACCATTGATCCCGAGTTCATCAGGGGGCTGCCACCCGAGGATCCGTTGTTTGTCGCCGAACGGGTGCCAGCTTTACGCGAGTTGGAGCGCGCCATATTCCTCAGACGTGCCTTGATTCTGGTCAACCCCGATAGTTTTAACAGACCACCAGTGTTTCGGGCTCCCCCAGCCCTGACCAATCTGTGTTTGACCTCGCCATATGGTTTGAAAGGTGCTGTGGAAACGCTGCAAGCATTCACCCGGAACGCCGTCGTCCAGCATTTTCCCAAAACGCTTAAGCGCCAACCTGGTGTAGATTTCCGTGAGCCTACGCCACACGAACTGGATGCCCTGGCGGCGTTCATGGAGTCACTCATGTTACCGCCAGATAACAATTTTGCCCTCGAGCGCCTGTTGCGTACCGCAGCACAGCAGCGGGGGCGGGAGTTATTCTTTGGTACCGCTGCTAAGTGTGCCCAGTGCCATGGCGGCCAGCAGGCGCTGAGCGATGCGAGTGCGCTGTTGTCTGGTGGTGGTGGCAATCGCGCCTTTGATACCGTGGTAACGAAGCAACAGCCCGATCCCATCCTGCAGCAGAGGGAACGAGAGCGCCGGTTCAGTACGCCTCAGCTCTTCGGTGTGCGACACACGGCACCGTTCTTTCATGACAATTCCGCGCTGACCCTCAAAGACGCTGTCACGTTCTATAACAGTCAGGAATTCAATACTTCCCCGGCAGCGCAGGAGGTCGGCACTATTGCCCTGAGCAGCAATCAGATTGATGACCTGGTGGCGTTCATGGAAGCACTGTCGTGCCCACCGCGTGGTGATGTGAACCAGAATGGGGCAGCCACGGCAGAGGATGCGCGCCTGGTCTTCCGACATTTTCTCGGATTGCTCACGCCGCCCCTGGACGCCTGTGGCCAGGGACAAGGGGATGTGGCGCTACCCCTGGGGGCGCTGACACCCCGCGATGCGTTGTGTATTTTTCAACAATTCATGGGGCTGGGCACGTGTCTGGTCGATGTGGAACCGGCCCAGGTCCTGGGAGACCCAGCACGTTATACGGTCGAGGCTGGCACATCGGTGACTTTACGGGTACGGGTAAAAAACGCCGACCCGACTGGTTTGCCTGGAGTCACCGTGGCATTCGATCTGGGTGGCGCTACTCTTGGTACGAGAAGGACTGATACAGCAGGGCTGGCTACGTTGGTTTTCACACCGCCAACTCCGGGGATCTTCCTGATTACCGCACCGGTGGAATCGCTGAGTGCAGTGCTGGCCGTGACGGCGCAGCCGAAGTCGGGTACGAACCAGGTCGTTGCCCCGCAGCCCTGTAACTGCCAAGTCCAGCCTGGGGAGCAATCAGATGTCGGGGTCATGGTCACCGACCGTACCGAACGACCGCTGGCCAATGAACCAGTAGTCTATCGCCTTGCTGGTACGATCATTGCCCAGGGTACCACCAATGCCCAGGAGACGCAGCGTGGGACGGACCCGCTACGCGCTGATACGGATGATGACAGATTTAGTGATGCCGATGAGGTACGTATTGGGTCCGACCCGCTTGACCGCAACAGTCTGCCAATCCATACTGCCCTGACGAGCATCAGCATTTTTCATGCTACGACCCCAGTGGATCCGACATCGGGGATGGCCACAGCAGTTGCCAATCCTGTGGCTATCTTTAATGCAACAGCTCCAGGCGCCGTGACGGGGCATGCAGAGGCACCTCCGGTCAGTGTCGAGAACGTGTCACCGCCGTAAATGGGGTAGGAGATTGGAATGCCGCGCACTGACATGGGCAAGGCTGACACCATGCACATCTTGATAAATGAGGCCGATTGATGGCCGATCATGACCAGCGCTTTAAAGTCTTACTCCAGGAGTTTTTTGCAGAGTTTTTTCAGCTCTTTTTTCTCGACTGGGCGGGTCGCTTTGACTTCACGCAGGTGCTCTGGCTCGACAAAGAAGTCTTCCCGGATCCGCCCCAGGGCCTCCGCCGTGCTCTCGATTTGGTGGCCCGCCTGCCGGTACGGCAAGTCATTACCATGCCGGGGGCTGAGCCGGCCGAGAGTTGGATTACCCTGGTGCACGTTGAAATTGAGGCCGCTGACACCGTCGTACCCTTGCGGCGGCGTCTTTTCGAGTACTACGAATGGTTACGCCATCAGCATCGCCTGCCGGTGTTGCCCATCGGCGTGTATTTGCGGGTGGGCCTGGAGGGACTGGGCTGGGATCATTATGAAGAACGTTTCTGGGAGCATCGGCTTGTACGCTTTGACTACCCCTATGTGGGACTCCCCGGGCTGGATGCCATGCGGTATTTGCACGGCGCCAACTGGCTTGGGGTAGCGCTGGCTGCCCTGATGCGTGCCTCGCCTACGCAACGCGCTGCCCTGGGAGCAGCAGCCTGGCGCCGGTTGCTGCAGTGCCCGGAAAACGAGTATCGTCGGTATTTGTTATGTGAGTGCGTGGATGCGTATCTGCCGGTGGACGATGTGCAGCGGCAGGAGTTTGAAACCTTGGTCCTCCGGGACCCTGATCCGGGAGTACAACAGATGGCGACCACATTACTGGAACGCATGCGGCAAGAGGGGCGCCAAGAGGGACAGCAAGAGGGACGCCAAGAGGGTACGCTTTTAGGCCAGCGGGAATTTGTGGTGATGTTACTCACTGAGCGCTTTGGACCGCTCAGCCCAGCGGTGCAGGCCCAGATCCAGACACTCTCTGCCGAACGCCTGGCAGCGCTGGGACGGGCTTTACTCACGGCGACGTCCTTGCAGGAGCTGGGCCTGGAGGCCTAAGACACGGACCATAATCCACCAGGAAGCGTGGAGAGGTGCAGTCGATCTTGTCATCATAGGAGGGGACCATGCGTACGGCCCAGACAGTCTGGCGAGGGTGGTTCCACACCCTCGCCCTCTGGGAGCGGGTTGGGGTGAGGGTGAGCTCCACGCCACACCATGGCCCCTCGACACGTCAGGGCATGATGCCCCAGCGGGGATCTCTCAGAGGGCTACACCTCAGACAGCTCAGGGCTGCCTTGGGACTGCTCGTGCTCTTGAGCACATCCGTGTTTGCAGCCCAGAGTTTTGAGAGCGGCTCCACTGGCGTCGATGGTTCCCTGGATTTTTCGAGTACTCCGGCGGGGACGACCATTGTTTTCGACCCCACCACCCTGACCCCGCCGCGTGATACGGATCGTGATAATGTCTACCACTTTACGACGATCACGATTCCAAAAGATGTCACGGTGCGCCTGGGAGCAGATAAGCTCGGGATTAAGCCTGTGGTGTGGCTGGCGTCTGGGGCCGTGCAGATTCTGGGGACTATAGACCTCAGTGGTAAGCCAGGTCATAACGCCTTGGACCTGGCGACCCCGTCTATTGCAGGTGTTGGAGGCTATGGGGGTGGCATTGGTGCGCAGAATAACGCGCCAGCACGAGCTGGCGATGGCCCTGGCGGGGAAAGGTGACTGCTGGTGGTGGAGGTGGTGCTGGCCATGCAGAGGTGGGAGGTGATGGAGCAACTGGGACACAAAGCGGGGGCGCTGTTTACGGGAGCTCGCTCTTATTGCCCTTGATCAGTGGTTCTGGGGGAGCAGGGGTAATAATACCCCTGGTAATGGGGGTGGGGCTGGTGGAGGGGCCATACTGATTGGTAGCTCTGTCTCGATCAGCATTCCCGGCGCCATTCTTGCTGACGGACCCTGGAGGGCGAGGAGGCACTCTGGGCCGCCCAGCTCGTGCACCAACATATGGCCAGGCAGCATTCTTAACCAGGATCAGTAAAGCGACCGTGTACACGGTCGCTTTACCCTGCCGTCTGCAGCATCTCGCGCACCATGTCGTGTAGTGTCCCGGGCAGGCGCGCTCCCATTTGCCGGACCACATCGGCGGCGGCCCGGGCGCCGAGCTGTGCTGCGTCTGCGGGCGAGGCCTGGACGGAGAGGCCGTACAGGACACCAGCGGCATACATATCTCCAGCACCGGTCAGATCCATTGGCTGCACAGGAAACGCTGGGACGTACGAGGTGGTGCCGTTATAGTGGATGTACGAGCCATTCTCGCTACACGTGACGCAGGCATTCTGGCAATCGTGCAGGATGGCTTCCAGGGAAGCCTGGGGATCACGGTGGCCGGTATAGGCTGCAGCTTCGAGTTCGTTGGCAAACACCAGATCGGCGTACTGCGTCACCACACGGCGCAAATGCTCCCCAAAATTGGTCACGAGAAAGCCGTCAGAGAACGAATAGGCAATGCGTGTGCCATGCTTGCGCGCCAGGTCCAGGGCGTGGAAGCTGGCGGCCCGTGTGGACTCCCCTGCCAGTAAATAGCCTTCCAGATAGATCCAGTGGGACTGCGCAATAACCTCTTCCTCGATACTGTCGGGGGTCAACTGGGTCGAGGCACCGAGATACGTTTTCATGGTGCGCTCGCCGTCTGGCGTCACCAGGACCAGACACAGGCCCGTTTGTGCCTGGGGCTTGAGCGTTCCGGTGAGATGAATGCCTAACCTGGCAAAATCTGCAGCATAGTGCTGCCCCAGATCGTCAGCCGCCAGCGAGCACGTATAGGCTACCGTCCCGCCCATTTGCGCCATGCCGACGATGGTATTCGCCGCAGAGCCACCGGCATGCATCTCGTGCTCGCGGTTGCCCAGATAGGCGAGAATACGGGCTTGCTCCGCCTGCTCGGCCAGTTCCATAAAGCCTTTGCTGAGACGCAGGTCCTCGAGTTCACTCTCCGTAATTTTGACCTGTTTGTCGACAATGCCGTTGCCGATGCCGTACACCATGTAACGCCGTGTCGCACTTGCCATGCTGTCTTTCTCTCTCTGGAGCAACTGTACGGACCCGCACCACGATGATGCAGGACGCTTGTGCGGCAGCGCGACGAGTGTCACGCTGCCTCCACGCCGCCTATTTGAAAGCGGGCATGACCTCTGCAACGAGCAGCTTCAAGCTCCGGTGCACCGCTGCCGGAGGCAACAAGCCGCCAGGATTGAGCTCGGCCGTAAAGCCGGTCAGCCCCAGCATGTCCTTGAATTGGGTCAAGCGGTCAATCACCCGCTCCGGGCTCCCGACGATCACTTTGGTATCAAGAATTTCTTCATAGGTGAGCTTCTCCAGCCGCGCGATGCGTTGCTGGCGCCGCTCCCAGTATGCCGTGCCTGTCTGCAAGGTCGACGAGCTCGAATGATTCTTGGAACGTCTCTTCCGGGGTGCCTCCTGGACGGCGGGTGAAGTCGAGCAATATGCCAAAATCCATACACGACCTCCTTGCAGGGACGGAGTACCATACTAGAACGCTGACCAATTCGGTAATACCTCAGGAGGCAAGTTGACGCTCCTCTGCATAACGTGCAGCCACCTGCAAGTTGCTGACCGCCGCATGACGGCGGCCGTCAAACTGGTTCTTGCGCAGCCC
>Ga0194121_10011064_pt1 | contig 10817 bp, 9 predicted proteins | sample TA2MahCa50mmetaG_FD_148609 | JGI IMG/M metagenome (GOLD analysis project Ga0194121, IMG submission 148609) | Freshwater microbial communities from Lake Tanganyika, Tanzania - TA2015020 Mahale Deep Cast 50m | ecosystem: Environmental > Aquatic > Freshwater > Lake | place: Tanzania: Lake...
CAATGCCGAGGATTTCCCGGCCTTCATCGTCAACCGCATCCTGCTGCCGATGATCAACGAGGCGGTTTACGCGCTCTACGAAGGCGTCGGCAACGTCGAGGCGATCGACACCGGCATGAAGCTCGGCGCCAACCATCCGATGGGCCCGCTCGAGCTCGCCGACTTCATCGGTCTCGACACCTGCCTGTCGGTGATGCAGGTGCTGCATGAGGGTCTCGCCGATTCCAAGTACCGGCCGTGCCCGCTGCTGGTGAAGTATGTCGAGGCCGGCTGGATCGGCCGCAAGGTCAAGCGCGGCTTCTACGACTACTCGGGTGAGCGCCCGGTCCCGACGCGCTGATTCGGCATTTGACGTTGCTCGCGCCGGCCGACTGACGTTACGGTCGGCCATGATCGCCATCCCGCGCATCATCGCGCGCATTCCGATCCTGCGGGGCGTCTTTCGCATAGCACTCGAGAGCTACGCCCGCCTCTTCCGGGGCCGTTTCCTGGTCGAACGACGCATGGGTCTGCGCCTGCTGCTCGATCCGGAGAATGTCATCGATCGCAGCATCCTGCTCGCCGGTACGTGGGAGAAGGATGTCGTCGACACTCTGTTCGGGCTGGTCGAAGAGCAGCAGCGGCGCGACAAGCGGCCGGCGGTGTTCCTCGATGTCGGCGCCCACTGGGGCCTCTATGCGCTGATGGCCCGCCAGAGCGGCCTGTTCGAGCGCATCGTGGCCTTCGAGCCCGACCCGACCAACTATGCGCAGCTTCAGGCCAACCTCTTCTTGAATGGCGCGGAGAACGACATCGAGGCGCTGCCGCTCGCCGCCAGCGACCGCGAACGCACCTTCGGCCTCTACGTCCGCACCCGCCGCAACCGCGGCGGCACTCGCCTGGTCGAGGCGGCGGAGCCGGGGCAGGTCACTTGCCGTGCGGTACGTCTCGATCGCCAGCTCGACCTCAAAGACAAGCTGCTGGTCGTCAAGATGGACGTCGAGAGCCACGAGATCGAGGCGATCGACGGCATGCTCGGCCTGCTGGCGAACAATCGCTGTGTCCTGCAGCTCGAGATCTGGGACGCGCCGGACATGGAGGAGGGCCAGCGTCGCCTGCGCCATTTCGAGGCGCTGTTGGCGCGCTACGACGTGAAGCTGGTGCACGCCATCGTCGCCGACCATTTCTTCGTCTCCCGGCAGCCTTGATCGCCGTTTGTGGTATTGTCGGTCGTCAGCCCGCGCGACTCGTATTGATCAAGGAGTGGATGCGATGTTCAAGATCATTGGTCTTCCGGCCGCCCTCGCGGTACTCGCCGGCCTGATCACCGCGGCCCTGCCGTTGAGCTCGGCCGAGGCCCAATGGGTGTTCCTCGCCCGCAAAGCCATGGGCCGCATCGAGCACATGCGACAGGGTGGGCAGGGCAACCAACCGGCTTACGACTTCGCCACCGTCATCCTGGAGGCGCCGGCCGACCGCGTGTTCGCCACCGCGCTCGACCTCGCGCGCAAGAACCGCCAGGTCATGGTGACCATGCAGGATCCCGGTCAACGTCGGCTGCAGATCGCCGAAGGCGATCGCACCGCGACGCTCAATGTCGTGCCGTTCAGCGATGACGTCTCGCAGCTCCTGGTCGCCGGCCACGCCGGTCCGGGCGAGGGTCCGACCTCGTCGCTGATCGTCCAAGCCGTGCTGCGCGTCTGCAAGGAGATGAACAAGCACTGCCAGGTCGGCAACTGACCGGCTGACCGACCCGCCTGGCTGCGCGATGCGCATCGCCGTTCTGCATTTCGCGCACGAGACGGTGACGTTCCTCCAGAACGACACGACGCTCGACGATTTCCGCTATGACGGCTCGCCGGCGAGCGGCGAAACACTGCTTGCCCATGACCCCAAGTCGTACATGGGCGGCTTCGTCAAGGTGGCGCGCGAATTCGAGGGCGTCGAGCTGGTCGGCATCGAATCGCCGCTGTGGCCCAAGACCGGCACCGGCTCGGGCTGGGTGACGCGCGAGGCCTACGAGGCCTTCGCCGGCCGGATGGTCGACGGGATCAGGGCGTCGGGGCCGTTCGATGGCGTCTATCTCAGCCTGCACGGTGCCATGGCCGTGCGCGGTGTGGCGCGGCCTGAAGCCGAGCTGGCGCGCCGCGTTCGCGAGGTCGTGGGCGGGCGAGCCTTCATGGTCGGCACCTTCGACCCGCACGGCAACGAGGACGAGGAGTTCCTGCGCCACGCCGACATGGCGTTCACGGTGAAGTATTTCCCGCACTATGACGCCCGACTGCAGGGCGAGCGGGCGGCGCGCATGCTGGTCCGCGCCATCCGCGGCGACTACAAGCCGGCGACCGTCACCCGGCGCGTGCCCATCATTTCGGCCACGGTCCTGCAATGGACCGGGGCCTCGCCCTGGATGGATCTGGTGCAACGGGCGCTCACCTGGGAGGCGCGCGAGCCCGACCTTTACGTGAACTTCTTCTTCGGCTTTCCGTTCGCCGATGTGCCCGACCTCGGCATGACCTTCCAGGTCATGACCAACGGCGATGCGACGCTGGCTCGCCGCGTCGCTGAGGACATGGCGTCGGCCGCGTGGCGCCAGCGCCAGGCTCTGTTGGGGTCGACCAGCGTCCTGCTCATTCCCGAGGGAGTGACGAGGGCCAAGAAGGCTGTCGCCGATGGCGCGACGCCGGTGGTGCTGGCCGACCATAGCGATCGTTCAGGATCGGCGACGTGGTTGCTGCGGGAGGTCGTCGAGCAGGATCTGTCGGAGGTGCTGATCGCCACTCTGGCCGACGTCCGCGCGGTCGATGCGCTGAAGGCCGCTGGCGCCAAGGCAGGCGATCCCTTCGACATGGAGGTAGGTGGCTTGGTCGACGAATCGGCCGGCGCGCCGTTGCGCATCCGTGGCGTCGTGCGCGCGGCTGGCGAGAGCCGCGGCCAGTTCTGGGCGGTCATCGAGTTCGGCTGCGGCAACGTGTTGGTGCTGAGCCGCTATCTGGTGCAGATCACGGAACCCGAGCAGTTGGCGGGCCTCGGCATCGACGCCGCACGCTTCAAGGTGATCGCCTTGAAGTCGCGGGTGCATTTCAGACGCGGCTTCGACGACAGCGGCTTCGCCAAGACCATCCTGCTGGTCGAGCCCGTGCAACCGTTCCTCGGCACGGTGCGGCTGGACGCTCTGCCCTATCGCAACGTCGACCTGAAACAGTTCTATCCCTACGGCGAACCCCGGTTTCCCTGACTTGGGTTCCCGCCCGGCCTTTGCCGCCAGGTGCGTCGAAAAGCCCAAGCCGCCACGAACGATGACCTCGCTGTCGACGAGATCGTGCGGTTGATCGGCGGCGTTCGCGATGGGCCGGCGAGTGGATTCGATGGAGGCAGTCCTGATCGCGGCCGTTTCTCGACGACCGTAGGTGCTTGCTCAGGTGCTTTCGGGTCGGCGCCAAGGCAATCCCCATGCCCGAGCGCGCGCCGGCGATGACGACCAACGGCCCGCTCACATTGCCGCCTTGATGAGCGCGATGGCTTCTGGCGCATCCCAGTCGGCATCGCCTTCGAGGCGGCCGACCTCGCGGCCGCCACGATCGACCAGGATCGAGGTCGGCAGCAGCGAGACGTCCAGCACCGACATCGCCTTGCGGCCCTTGTCGAAGTAGATGCCGAGATGGTCGAGCTTGCGCTCCCTGTAGAAGGGCGCGACCTTGGCCTTGGACGGCCCGTCGAGCGAGATCGGCAGCACCAGGAACTGGTCCTTGGGCAGCGCCGCCTGCAGGCGGTCGAGGCTCGGCATCTCCTTGACGCAGGGCGCACACCAGGTCGCCCAAAGATTGATCAGCCGAACCTTGCCGGTGAGGTCCGCCAGATGCATCGGCTTGTCGTCGGCGTCGAGGAACTCCAGGTCGGGCATCGGTTTGCGCGGCGCGGCGAGCTTGAACCGCGCCATGGCGCCCTTGGCCAAGCCCGAGGAAATCTCGGCTCGCGCCGTTACTGCGCTCATGATGGCGGCCGCTGCGCCGGCCACAATCGACCTTCGGCCGGGGAGGAAATCTCGAACGGGATATGCCATAAGCCGCGTTCCTACAGGATCACTGGCTCATATTCATGGCACGGAAGAACACGACTGCGCGAGCGCGTAAGACGCCGATGGGCGGGCGCGGCTCCAACACGATCTGGGGCGGCCGCTACAAGCTCGGCCCGGCCGAGATCATGGAGAGGATCAACGCCTCCATCGGTTTCGATCGGCGGCTCTATGCGCAGGACATCGCAGGCTCGCTCGCCCACTGCGACATGCTGGTCGCCCAGGGCATCCTGTCGACCAAGGACGGTCGCGCCATCAAGCGCGGGTTGGCCAAGGTGCGCGAGGAGATCGAAGCCGGCCGCTTCAAGTTCTCGACTAAGCTCGAGGACATCCATCTCAACGTCGAGAGCCGGCTGACCGAACTGATCGGCGCGGCCGGCGGCCGGCTGCACACCGCACGCTCGCGCAACGACCAGGTGGCGCTCGATGTGCGGCTGTGGGTGCGCGACACGATCGACCGCCTGGAACCGATGCTTGCCGACCTGCAGGCCGCGCTGATCGATCGCGCCGAAGAGCACGCGGCGACCATCATGCCGGGCTTCACTCATCTGCAGACCGCGCAGCCGATAACCTTCGGCCATCATCTGCTGGCCTATGTCGAAATGTTCGGCCGCGACCGAGGCCGACTCGCCGACTGCCGCGCACGGCTGAACGAATCGCCACTGGGCGCGGCGGCACTCGCCGGCTCGCCGCATCCCATCGATCCGCGCAAGACCGCCAGGGCGCTCGGCTTTGCCCGGCCGATGGCCAACTCGCTCGATGCCGTGTCCGACCGCGACTATGTCGTGGAATTCATCGCTGCCGCCTCGCTCACCGCCGTTCACCTGTCGCGGCTGTCGGAGGAAATCGTGATTTGGTGCTCCGCACCGTTCCGTTTCATTGCGCTGTCGGACGCCTTCACGACCGGCAGCTCGATCATGCCGCAGAAGCGCAACCCCGACGCTGCCGAGCTTGCGCGTGGCAAGGTCGGCCGCATCGTCGGCGCCTTCGTGGCGCTGTGCACCATGCTGAAGGGCCTGCCGCTGACCTACGGCAAGGACATGCAGGAAGACAAAGAGCCCCTGTTCGACGCTGCCGATTCGCTGGAGCTCGGCGTCGCCGCCATGGCCGGCATGGTGCGCGATCTTGAGGCCAACGCCGAGCGCATGCGCGCCGTGGCCGCCGCCGACTATTCGGTGGCGACCGACCTTGCCGACTGGCTGGTCCGCAAGGTCGGGCTGCCGTTCCGCGAAGCCCATCATGTCACCGGCCGGCTGGTCGGTCTGGCGGCCGACAAGGGCGTCGATCTCGACAAGCTCTCGCTCGCCGAGATGCGCGCGGTCGAGCCCAGGATCGATCGCAGCGTCTACCGCGTTCTGACTGTCGAAGCGTCGGTCAATGCGCGCCGGAGCTTGGGCGGCACCGCGCCTGCCAATGTCGCGCGCGCTGTCCAGGAGGCCCGCCGCCGTTACCTGGGGCGCAGCCGATGAGCTTCTTTGCCTACAAGAGCGGCGAGATGCACGCCGAGGGCGTGCCCCTCTCGACCATCGCGGCCCAGGTCGGGACGCCTTTCTACTGCTACTCCGCCGGCGCCTTGCGCGCCGCTTGGCGCGAATTCGCCGACGGCATCAAGGGCATGAATGCCGAGATCTGCTACGCCATGAAGGCCAACAGCAGCCTTGCCGTGATCCGCCTGTTCGGCGCGTTGGGCGCAGGGGCCGACATCGTCTCTCTGGGCGAGATGCGCCGCGCCCTTGCCGCCGGCATCCCGACGCATCGCATCGTCTATTCGGGGGTCGGCAAGAAGGCGTCCGAGCTGATGGCCGCGCTCGAGGCAGGCATCGGCCAGATCAATGTCGAGAGCTCGGCCGAGCTCGAGACCTTGAACGCGGTGGCAGGCCAGCTCGGCATCAAGGCCATCATCACAATCCGCGTCAATCCCGATGTCGATGCCAAGACGCATGCCAAGATCACGACCGGGCGCAAGGAGAACAAGTTCGGCATCGACATCGATCTCGCCCGCGACGCCTTTGCACTGGCCGGTCGACTGCCCAATCTCGAGGTTGCGGGTGTTGCCATGCATATCGGCTCGCAACTCACCTCCCTCGACCCCTACCGCAACGCCATCGCGCGCGTCCGCGAGTTGATCGCCCAGTTGCGTGCCGACGGCCACCGCATCGACCGCTTCGACATCGGCGGTGGGCTGGGGATCGTTTATGCCGAGGAGAAGCCGCCCTCGGTCGCCGACTTCCTGGCGATGGTCGGGCGCGAGACCGCCGGCCTGGGCTGCACCCTGACCTTCGAGCCCGGTCGCCGGCTGGTCGGCGAGGCGGGTGTGCTGGTGAGCGAGGTGATCCTGGTGAAGCCCGGTGCGGCCAAGACTTTCGTGATCGTCGATGCCGCCATGAACGACCTTATACGACCCACTCTTTACGAGGCATGGCACGACATTCTGCCGGCCCGCCAACGCCCCGGTGCCGCCACGATCCGTTGCGACATTGTCGGGCCGATCTGTGAATCCGGAGATTTCTTGGCACAGGACCGTGATTTGGCCCCGCTGGCTGCTGGCGACCTGATCGTGATACGCTCGGCGGGTGCCTACGGGGCGGTCATGGCGTCGACCTACAACAGCCGCCCGCTGGCACCGGAGGTCATGGTCGATGGCACGCGATTTGCGGTCACCCGGCCAAGGCCGACGATCGACGAGATGCTCTCCGGCGAGCGGTTCCCGTCTTGGTTGGAGTCCGTAAAGACCTAGCGAAAGGATGGCGATGAACGCCAGCCAGACCACCACCCTTCAAGCCCCCGGCCTCAGCCGTAAGCTCGGTTTGGCATGGGCCGCCTTGGCTTGGGAGAGCCTGTGGCCGCGGATGGTGCCGGTGCTGTCGTTCGTGGCGCTGTTCATCGCCGCTGCCCACCTCGACCTGTTTACCGGTCTCGATCCTTGGGTCCATACCGAGTTGCTGGCGGCACTGGCCTTGGCGTTGCTCGCGATGCTGTGGTGGCGCCTGCGCGATTTCGCCTGGCCTACCCAGGAGGCCGCCGTCCGCCGGCTCGAGCGCGACAGTGGCGTCCCGCACCGGCCATTGGTTGCAGTGCAGGACCGACTGGCGGCCGGCGAGGCCGACCCCATGGCACAGGCCCTGTGGGAAACTCACCGCCGCCGCGAGGCGGCCCGCCTGGCCGGCCTCGGCAACAAGCCGGCGCATCCCGGCTTGGCCGTGCTCGACACCTGGGCGCTGCGGTTCCTGCCGATCCTGGCTCTGATCGTGGCGCTGGCGATGGCGGGCGGCTGGCGCAGCGATCGCATGACCGCCGCCTTCAAGCCGGCCTTCCCGCCGCCGCCGCCGGTGGTCGCCAATCTTTGGATCGCGCCGCCGGCCTATACCGGCAAGCCGCCGATCTATCTCGACATGGCCGATCGCGACAAGCTTCTGCGTGTGCCGGTCGGCAGCAAGCTCGCGGGGTTCGTCGACGACGTGCGCGGCCGCGCGGCGCCGACGCTTTCGATCGACGGCAGCACCAGCGAGTTCGCGACCGTCGGCAAAGGCAAGTACCAGATCGAGCAGGTCATCACCGAAGGCAAGCAGATCGCGCTCAAGGCGCGCGGCGACGAGCAGGCACGCTGGAAGCTGCACGTCATTCCCGACTTGCCGCCGACCATCGAGTTCGCCCGTTCGATCGGCGTCGACAAATGGTCGACCAAGATCGAGTACGTCGCCGGCGACGATTTCGGCGTCACCGGAGTCCAGCTGCAGATCCGCCTGCACGGCAGCGTGCTGGGCGACGATATGCTGAGCGCCGACGAGGAGCCCGAGGTCATCTGCATCGACCTGCCGGTCGCCGGCAACGCCAAGAAGGTGTCCGACGTCTTCGTGCGCGACCTGACCAGCCATACCTGGGCCGGCCTCAAGGTCACGGTGATGCTGTTCGCGACCGATGCGCTTGGCCAGAAGGGGCGGAGTGCCGTCGAGACTTTCCTGCTGCCCGAGCGCGTGTTCAACGACCCGACGGCGCGCGCCCTGATCGTGTTGCGCAAGGCGCTGACGCGCGATCCCAAGGGTTATCGCCTCGACGTCGCTGACGGCATGCGCCTGATCCAGGTCAAGCCGGAGAGCTACCGCCACGATCCGGTGGTGCAACTGGGCCTGCGGCTAGGCGCGGCGCGCCTCGCTCAAGACGGCGGCAAGACCAACATCGTCGAGACCCAGAAACTTCTCTGGGATCTCGCCATGCGCCTGGAAAGCGGCGCCACGTCCGACGCCGAGCGCGCCGTCGAGCAGGCGCGCCAGGAACTGCGCGACGCCATGCAGCGCCAGGCCGGCGACGAGGAGATCGAGCGCCTGATCCAGCAGCTCTACAACGCCATGGCGCGCTGGCAGAAGGAACTGGCCGAGCGCATGCAGGATCCCGAGGAACGCCGCCGCATGATGGAGCAGGCGGAGAAGATGGATCCCAACAACACCATCACCGGCGACGACCTGCAGCGCATGCTCGACAAGATCCGCGAGATGGCCAAGAACGGTCAGCGCGAGGAGGCCAAGCGCCTGCTGGAAGAGCTGCGCAAGATGATGGAGAACGCCACGCCGATGATGGCGCAGCCCGGTCAGCAGCGTCAGCAAGGGCAGCAGCGCGGCCAGCAGCAGGGCCAGGGCAACCAGATGGGCCGCGAGATGATGAACCAGCTCGACCGCCTGTCGCGTCGCCAGAATCAGCTTCTGGGCGAGTCGGAGCGTGAAGGTCGCCAGCAGCAGGGCCGCCAGGGCCAACAGGGACAACGCGGCCAGCAGGGTCAGCAAGGACAGCGTGGCCAGCAGCCGGGTGACGGCCAGCCGGGCGGTCAGTGGGGCGATCAGCAGCGCGGCCAGCAGGAAGGCCTGCGTCGTCAGCTCGGCGACTTCATGAACCGCCTCGACGAGAACGGCATGGGCATGCCCGAGTCGCTGGGCCGCGCCGAGCGCTCGATGCGCGAGGCCGAAGATGCGCTACGCCGCGGCGATCCCCGCGAGGCCTCGCGGGCGCAGCGCCGAGCGCTCGACAATCTGCAGCAGGGCATGACCGACATGGCCGAGCAGATGCGCAATCGCGGGCCAGGCAACAGCCAGGACATCGCCGAGATCGAGGAGCGCGACCGGCGCAGCGAGGATCGCGATCCGCTCGGCCGGGCCGACGGCAATTACGGCGACGCCGTCGACACCGGCGTCGACAAGGTGCCGCTCGAGCTCGAGCGCCAGCGCAGCCGCGAGATCCTCGACGAGCTGCGCCGCCGCGCCGGCGAGCAGCGGCCGAAGGACGAGCTCGACTACATCGACCGTCTGCTCAGGACGTACTGATCGCCGCGCGGTCCTCCGGGTCCACTCACGTTCCTACGGAAGGCCGGCCTGCAGACCGCCCAGCTCCTGCGGATGAGCCGAGGCAACTTTGTTGATGCCGAAGCAAAAGCCGCCGATGGCCGCGAGTTCGCGCTGAACGCGCAGTTGCGAGACGATCTGTGGGCAACGTGCACTATCCGCACGAGCGCATCGAGCGAGCGAGGCCGCTGGGTATCGCGGCGTCGCGGTGGCCCCGTCTATTCGGCCGCCTTCTCGACCACTCCGATGTATGGCAGTCCGCGGAAGCGGTGCGCCCAATCCAGGCCGTAGCCGACCAGGAATTCGTCGCCGCACTGGAAGCCGACAAAATCCGCCTCGATCGTCGTCTTTCGCTTGTCCGGCTTGTCGAGCAGCGTGCAGATCGAGACGTGGCGCGCGCCGCGCTCGAGCAGGAGGTTGCGCGCGAACGACAGTGTCAGGCCCGATTCCAGGATGTCGTCGACCAGCAGGACTTCGCGCTTGCGGACGTCGTCGACGATGTCGCGCACGACACACACGCGGCCGCTGCTCTCGGTGCCGCTGCCGTAGCTCGACAGTGTGAGGAAATCCATCGACCAGTCGGCGCCGGCACGGCTCAGCGCCCGGATCAGGTCGGCGGCGAACACGAAGCTGCCTTTCAGGACCGAGACGACCAGCGTGTCGGCCGGCAGCTTGCCGGCGAGATCACCCGCCATGACATCGACGCGGGCGGCGATCTCGGCGGCGGAGAAACGGACAGTGACGGTGGGTCGGCCGGGCATGGTGCACTACTCTTCTTTGAATCATTGTCTCAGAAAGCCACGGGCCGCGTCGAGCTTGACGATGCCGCGCCAGTCGCTGGGCAGGCGGTCGGCGATCTCCTCGCGCCAGGCATAGGCGCCGGCGCCCAGGCCGACGACCACCACCATCGCGGCCGCCAGCCAACGGCCCCAACGCTGCCGCGCCGGCGGCGAGCCGAACTCGCTCAGGTCGCTCCGGTAAGGCGATGGTGGCGGCAGGACGAAGTCTGTCGCTGGCCGCCGCGGCGACGATGGCGCGAGGTCGATCGACCGTTCACGCCAGCGATGGCTGCAGCGCACGCACTGCACGGTGCGGCCGGTCGGGCCGATGGCGGCCGGATCGACGGTGTACCGTGCTCCGCAGTTGGCGCAGGTGACGTGCATGGTGGTCGGCAGTCCTTCGTGCCGGGCGCTTGATTGTGAACATTCGGCCGGAAACGCCAGCCGTTCAACAGCAGTTCCACGGGGCCGGGTCAGCCCCGGCGATTTCAGCGGGCGGACCGGGCTGTCGACCAACAAAAGTGGGCTTACAACAAGCCTGGGCTTTGCTACCGCTTCGTCATGCTCGGCCTGTGGCTGCGTTCGCTTCTTTTCAATGTCGGCTGGTATGTCGGAACGGCGATCATCGCGATCGCGGGCCTGCCGATCCTGCTA
>Ga0194121_10011072_pt1 | contig 10812 bp, 7 predicted proteins | sample TA2MahCa50mmetaG_FD_148609 | JGI IMG/M metagenome (GOLD analysis project Ga0194121, IMG submission 148609) | Freshwater microbial communities from Lake Tanganyika, Tanzania - TA2015020 Mahale Deep Cast 50m | ecosystem: Environmental > Aquatic > Freshwater > Lake | place: Tanzania: Lake...
CTTTTGTCCGTGGCCTGCGTTGGCTCGGTCCTTACAGCCCGCGTTGGGGATGCTCGGACCTCGCCGCCTTGGCCACAGCCAAAATCCCTCGCCGCAGGACCCCGCGCAATTTTCGGACACGCTCTGATTGTTCTGGCTATCGAAGCCGCGATCCGCTCCGACGGCTCCCACATGGACCTTCAGTTTCTCTTCTATGCGTTGGAGGCTGCGCGAGACTAACCGGGCGTCGTTCGGGGCCACGTCTTTGAAAAGCTCCCAATCGATAATCACGCCCTGGGAGCTTTCGCCCAGGAGCAGGGTGTTGCCAAACTCGACCTCCGCGCCCGCTTTGTGCCGCACGATCACTTGCACGTCCGGTTCATATAAACTCAGGATCTTCTCTTTGGAGGGCACCAGTTGACCGTGCAGAATGCGCTCCCGGGCTTGCTGGCGCGCCGCGGGCAATTGCGCGAGCACATTGTCCAAGCGGCGTAGAACGTAATCGGTTTCGCCGCGGGTCCACCCGGTCTGTTCCCATTGCTGGTCTAAAAGCCCTCGATAGCCCCTAGCGTGAGGAGCCACGCAGCCGACCAGCTTGTCCCCCCCCCCAGCCTGCCGACGCTTTATCTGGATTTGGTCCGAAAACTGCAATCGCCGGACAGCTCGATTGACGATATTGCGAAGACGGTCGCGCAGGACATCGGCATGACGGCGCAGATTCTGAAAATCGTCAACTCGGCTTTCTTTGGCCTGCCGCGTCCCACGACGAACATCGCCGAGGCCGTCAGCTTCATCGGCGTTGAGACCGTCAAACACCTGGTGCTGGCTGCGGGCATCTTCCGGCAATTCGAGGCGCGCAAGCTTGGCGGGCTGTCGCTGGAAACCCTCTGGCAGCACAGTTCACGCGCGGCCGGCGCAGCCAAGGCCATCGCCAAGAGCGAACGCGTGGGCCGCCAGGTCATGGAGGATGCCATGGTCGCAGGCCTCCTCCACGACGTGGGCAAACTCGTGCTGGCGAGCAATTATCCGGACCAATACGAAGAGGTCGGCCGGCAAGCGCAGGCCAAACGCGTCGAATGGCTCGTCGAGGAACGCGAAGCGTTTGGTTTCGACCATGCGGACGTCGGCGGCTATCTGCTCGGTCTTTGGGGCCTGCCGCCGCCGGTCGTCGAAGCGGTAGCCTTCCACCATTTCCCCACCAAGAGCGAACGCACTTCATTCACGGCCCTGACCGCAGTGCATGCCGCGAATGTTTTGGTCCAAACTCAGCGGCCTACTCGTGGCGGGATCGTGCCGCCTCAAATCGACCTTCTTTACCTGGCGAAGATCGGCCGGGCAGAAGCCGTGGCTCATTGGCACGACGAAATCGCCGAGGCGCCGGCGATTTGATCCCAAATCCCAACCATGCCGGAACAGTAGCGCTGTGGGGCAGGCTTTCCAGCCTGCCGGTTAGGGGGACTTTCCAGTCCCCAGCGGCACATCTCGCGAAACGGAGCTGGAAAGCTCCGTGAACCCGCAGGCTCGAAAGCCTGCGCTACTTGCCTCGAAAGCAGATGCACTGAGATGCGCGCTGGGCTGATCCAGAATTCTCCGTTGCCTCCTCGAAGAGTTTCCGCAACATTCACGCCCTATGTCGAGTGAGCGGAAGCAGTACCCGTTTCGGCTGATCGAGCCGAAGTGGCAGAAGATTTGGAGCGCACAGGAATCTTTTCGGGCCTGGAATCCCGGTGAATCCATCCCTGCGAGCCATCCCTTCGCTCAACGTCACCCGGTCCACCGCGCCGAAGCGCCGCCCAAGTTCTACATCCTTGACATGTTCCCGTATCCTTCCGGCGCCGGGCTGCACGTCGGGCATCCCGAAGGCTACACCGCGACGGACATTCTCGCGCGCTACAAACGCGCCCGCGGGTTCAACGTGCTCCATCCGATGGGCTGGGATGCCTTCGGTTTGCCGGCCGAGCAATACGCGGTCAAGACCGGACAACATCCGCGCCAGACCACGGAACAAAACATCGCCACATTCAAGCGCCAGATCCAATCGCTCGGCTTCAGCTACGATTGGAGCCGGGAAATCGACACCACCGACCCCCATTACTTCAAGTGGACACAATGGATTTTTCTGCAGCTCTACAATTCCTGGTTCAATCCGGCGACGAACAAGGCCGAGCCAATCGAGTCGCTGCCTTACCCTCCCGAACTCAAGAATGAAGAGGCCCGGCGCCCGTATCGCGACTCCAGGCGCCTGGCTTATGTCGCGGAAATGCCCGTGTGGTGGTGCGACGAACTCGGCACGGTGCTGGCGAATGAAGAAGTGATCGATGGCAAGAGTGAAGTGGGCGGATTTCCCGTCGTTCGGAAGCCCATGCGCCAATGGATGCTCCGCATCACAGCTTACGCCGAACGCTTGCTTCAAGATTTGGAAACGATCGACTGGAGCCATTCGCTGAAGGAAATGCAGCGGAATTGGATCGGGCGGTCGGAAGGAGCGGAGGTGAAGTTCTTAGTGATCAGTGATCAGTGTTCAGTAACCATTCATCAGTCATCAGTGAAGACAACTGATTTACTGAATACCGATTACTCGATCACTGTGTTTACCACTCGGCCAGACACGCTTTTCGGGGCCACCTACATGGTGCTGGCGCCGGAAAATAAATTGGTCGAGCAAATCACGCCAAGCGAATGGCCTGCGAACACCCCCGACGCGTGGAAGGGCCACGACCATTCCGCACTCCGCACTCCGCACTCCTCACTCGCAGCGTACCGCGCCTTTGCCGCCGCCAAAAGCGACCTGGAGCGCACGGATCTCGCGAAGCAAAAGACCGGCGTCTTCACGGGCGCGTACGCCATCAACCCGGTCAATGGCGCGCGCATCCCCATCTGGATCGCGGATTACGTCCTGATCAGCTATGGCACCGGCGCGATCATGGCCGTGCCGGGGCATGACGCACGCGACCTGGAGTTCGCGCAGAAATATAACCTGCCCATCGTGCAAGTCGTCCAGCCGCCGGAAGGCAAAGATTGGCGCGGCTACGTGGACGACGGAATCTCGGTGAACTCCGCGAACGCCGAGGTTTCGCTCAACGGCTTGCCCACGTTCGAGGCGAAACGAAGGATCACTTCCTGGCTGGAGTCCAAAGGCCTGGGAAAGAAAACGATCAACTACAAACTCCGCGACTGGCTCTTCAGCCGGCAACGATACTGGGGTGAGCCGTTCCCGATCGTTTGGAAGAAAGACTCCAACGGCCAGCCCTATCACGAAGCGTTGCCGGCAAGCGCCCTGCCGCTTTTGCCGCCGGAATTGACCGATTACCGTCCGACGAGCACCGGCGAACCGCCCCTCGCGCGGGCGAAAGGCTGGGTGAATCTGCCGGATGGCTCCGTCCGGGAAACCAACACCATGCCGCAATGGGCGGGGAGTTGCTGGTATTATTTGCGTTACCTCGACCCGCGCAACGAGCGGTCCTTTTGCGCCCGCGAGGCGGAGGCGTATTGGATGGGAGCTTTCGCAGGTTCCAAGTTTCAAGTTTCAAGTTCCAAGTCTGAAGGCTTGGCCGCCGCCAACTTGGAACTCGAAACCTCAAACTCGAAACTGAACAGATCCACGACCCCAGGAGTGGATTTGTATGTTGGCGGCGCGGAACACGCCGTCTTGCACCTGCTCTACGCGCGCTTCTGGCACAAGGTGCTCTATGACCTGGGCCACGTTTCAACGCCGGAGCCATTCTTCAAGCTCGTTAACCAGGGAATTATTCTTGGGGAGGACAGCCAGAAGATGTCGAAGGCGCGCGGCAACGTTGTCAACCCGGACGATATGGTCGCCGAATTCGGCGCGGACGCGTTTCGGCTCTACGAGATGTTCATGGGACCGCTGGAGGACGTGAAGCCGTGGAGCACCAAAGGGGTCGAAGGTGTCTATCGATTTCTGGGGCGCGTATGGCGGCTGTTCGTGGACGAGAAGAGCGAAGACGAGTTTGAGCAGGCTCTGACGGTCCGGTCCGAAGCGGGGGCCGAGTTGCTCGACCAGATTCACCTGAGTCAAGCGATCCAAGGTGTCGAGCCGACGCCAGCCCAGTTCAAAACGCTGCACGCGTGCATCAAGAAAGTCACCGAAGACCTGGACCGGATGCGATTCAACACGGCGATCTCTGCGCTCATGGTTTTCGTCAATGAGGCAACGGCCTGGGAGACGAAACCGGGCGAGGTGTTAGGGACTTTCCTGATCTTGCTCCAGCCATTCGCGCCGCACCTGGCGGAGGAACTCTGGGCGAAGCTCGCGACCCAACCGCCAATCGCCAATCGCCAATCGCATATCCCCCTGGCCTACCAACCCTGGCCGGAGTTCGATCCGGCCTGGCTGGTCGAAGACACCCTCGAGTTGCCCGTGCAAGTGAACGGCAAACTGCGGGGCCGCATTTTGGTTGCCGCCAGCGCTTCGACGCAGCAAATTGAGCAGGCCGCGCTGGCGAACGACAAAGTCAAGCCGCACCTCGAAGGCAAAGCGGTCAAGAAGATCATCATGGTGCCAAAGAAGCTGGTTAACATCGTGACTGAGTGAACTAAGCAACTTACCCGCTGTTCCATGGCGCGCCTGACGAAACAGGAACAAACCGTGTTGATCCTTGTGATGCTCTTGCTATTGACCGGCTGGGCCGTCAGAGCGTGCCGGACGTCTCACCCTCCCGCCCTGCCGACCACGCCCGCGCAGCCTTGAAGATCCCGAATTCATGCAAGCGATCAATTTCGACGAAATCCTGGAAACAATTCTGGCCAAAGATCCGCGTTACCGGCGCGAAGCGTATTTGTTCCTGCGCGAGGGGCTGGATTACGCGCAGAAGCAAATCTGCAAGGCCAACAAGAACGAAATCCGCCACATCACCGGCCAGGAACTGCTCGGCGGCCTGCGGGACTACGGGCTTTCCCAGTTCGGCCCGATGACCGCCACCGTCCTCAACGAATGGGGCATTCGTCGGTGCGAGGATTTTGGCGAGATCGTCTTCAACATGGTGGAGCACGGATTGCTCAGCAAAACCGAGAAGGACAGCCGCGAGGACTTCAAAGGAGGGTATGATTTTGACGACGCCTTCCGCAAACCGTTTCGACCGTCGGGCAAGCAGACTCCCGCCCGATCCCCGGAAACGAAATCTCCTTGAAGTGCTGACATGCGATGAACTTCCCCACTCCTTTCAGTAGTTGCGGCGTCGTGGTGGAACATCGCGTTCCCCCTCACCCCAGCCCTCTCCCTCAGGGAGAGGGGGACGTGCATCCTGCGCTTGAAGCAGCTTGCGCACGCGATTTTTTCAAGCGCAACCGCAGGTGCTCCCTCTCCCCAAGGGAGAGGGCTGGGGTGGGGGGGAACGCGGTTTCCAGGCACCCAGTGTGCCGGCCATTGGAATGAGCAAGAAATCTGCAATGATCGCCAAACAACTTCCTTCGGCCGCGGCTTCCACGGAAACGGACATCCCGGTGTTCCCGGCGAACACTCGCCTCGCGACGCTGGAGAACGGACTCACGCTCATCATCCGCGAGGACCACAGCGCGCCGGTGGTTTGCGCCCAGGCGTGGTGCAAATCCGGCAGCATTCACGAAGGCAAATGGCTCGGCGCCGGTCTCTCCCACATGCTCGAACACATGCTCTTCAAGGGCACGACGACGCGAGGCGCGGGACGGATCGACCAGGAAATCCAGGAGGCCGGCGGAAACATGAACGCCTACACGTCGTTCGACCGCACAGTCTATTACATCAACGTCCCGAACACCGGCACGAGCGTCGCGATCGATATCCTGTGCGACATCGTGCAGAACGCGACGCTCCCGGAAGACGAGCTGGTGAAGGAGAAACAAGTCATCCTCCGGGAGATGGACATGTATCAGGACGATCCGGGCCGCCGCGCCAGCCGCCGTTTGTTTGAGACCGCGTACACCCGAAGCCCCTATCGCTTTACCATCATCGGTTATCCGGACATCTTCAATCAAGTGCAGCGCGAGGACTTGGTCGCGTACTACCGCGAGAAATATATCCCGGGGAATGTTTTTCTGGTCGTGGTGGGAGACTTTTGCGCGGAGGATGTGGAAGGGCAAATTCGAAAGGCCTTCGCGGACGTCAAAGCCAAAGCCTTTCCGCTCGTCGTCATCCCGGACGAACCCAAGCAAGCGGGCGAGCGCGAAATCATCGAAGAAGCGCCCATCGAGCTCGGCCACTTTCACCTCGCCTGGCATATCCCGGAGCTTCGGCATCCGGATATTCCAGCGCTGGACGTTTTGGCAACCCTGCTTGGCAGCGGCCACAGCTCGCGGCTTTATCAGGCAGTCCGGGAACGGAAAGGCCTGGTCCATTCCGTCGATGCCTTTACGTACAATCCCGGCAGTCCCGGTCTGTTTGGCATGAGCGCCATGGTCGATGCGCCGCGCTTCCAGGAAGCGCGCGAGGCAATGCTCCACGAGTTGGAGCGAATGAAAGACGAACCGGTCTCTCCGGCCGAATTCTCCAAGGCCATCAAGCAGTTTACGTCCGCGACTCTCGCGACGCGCAAGACGATGGGCGGGCAAGCGCAGGATTTGGGCGCCAATTGGCTGGCGGCCACAGACCTGAATTTCTCCGAGCGCTACCTGGCATCGGTCAAACGCTTGTCTCCGGAAGATCTGCAACGCGTAGCGCGCGAGCACCTCACCGCGGACAATCGAACCACTTACGCTCTGCTTCCGTCAGGCACCGCGCCCAAAAAGATCCATGCGTCGGCTCAAGCCTCGGAGCATCCGATCCAAAGATTCGAGCTCGCAAACGGCTTGCGCCTGTTGATCAAGGAGGATCATCGCTTGCCTTTCGTCCAGTTTCGCGCCGTGTTCCTTGGCGGAGTGCTGATCGAAACACCTCGGAACAACGGGCTCTCGTTGCTCGTGGCCAAGATGCTTCTCAAGGGCACCGGCTCCCGAACCGCCGAACAGATCGTGACCGAAATGGAATCATTGGGCGGAAGCATCGACATTTACAGCGGGAACAACAGTCTTGGCGTCAACGCCGAAGTCTTAAGCGGCGATTTCGACGAGGGCCTCGATCTTCTGTCCGACGTGATCCGGCATCCGACCTTCCCCGAAGCTCAGTTGGAGCGTGAGCGCGAAGTCCAGCTCGCCACGATTCGCGCACAAAAGGATCACTTGCTCCAAAGCGCCAGCCGCATCATGCGGCGCGCCCTGTTCGGCGAGAGAGGTTATGGGCTTGACCTGGTCGGAACTGAGGAATCGGTTTCCGCGGTTCAGTCCTCGGATTTGAGCAGTCTCCACCAAAAGCTCGTCATCCCCAACAATTGCGTGCTCGCGATCTATGGCGACGTGGAAACGGAACGCGTCCGCGCGGCGGTGGAACAATGGCTTGGCTCCTGGCCAAAGGGTGTCCAGGTTCCCGCCCGATCAAGCGAATCGACTGCGCTCGCGGAAATTCGGCGCGCTTCCGAATCCCGCGAAAAAAAGCAAGCGGTCCTGGTCATTGGTTTTCCCGGGGTCGACCTGCACAACCCGGACCGATACGCGTTGGAATTGATTCAAGAAGCGCTGAGCGATTTGGGTTCCCGTTTGTTCGTGCGGATTCGGGACAACCTGGGCCTGGCCTATTACGTCGGGGCGCAGAACTTCCTCGGTTTGCAGCCGGGCTACTTCGCCTTTTACGCCGGCACCGCGCCGGAGAAAGCGGCCTTGGTTGAATCGGAACTTCTCCAGGAAGCCGAAACCCTGCGGCGCGACGGCCTCACCGAAGCCGAGTTGAAGCGAGCGAAGGCCAAGATTGTCGGCCACAAGAAAATCGCGCGCCAGGATTTGGGTGCGCTCGCCATGATGACGGCGCTGGATGAGCTGTATGGCCTGGGCTTCGCGAATTATGACAGCGAAGACCGGCATTACGAAGCCGTCACGCTGGAACAAATCTCGGCCGTCGCGCGAAAATACCTTAATCCCCAAGCCTGCGTCGTCGCCACGATCAAGAATGGGTAGCGTGGGACGGCTCGCCCGGCCGTCCTGCGATTCGCCGAGCACAAATATGGCGCGGGGAAACCGCAACCCAATGGACCTTAAAACGGCAGTTGATTAGCCACAGAGAGCACAAAGACCGCAGAGGAAACATGGACGATACGCGCCAATGACCCACAGGGTGAATCGGTCTTTCACTATAAAAGCCTGTCACTCTGTGTGTTCTTTGTGCTCTCTTTGCCTGAACTGCTTTTCCAGGATTCATACCTTTACACCGAACTTTCGGCCGAGGTCGTGCTCACGGCGCCGAATGGGACGGAGACGCGAAGGCTGCCGCTTTTCTGGGATGGCGGTTCCACATGGAAGTTTCGCTTCTCGCCCGATCGAATCGGCACGTGGGGCTGGATCGTCGCAAGCTGGGACAAAGGATTGAATGGACGGACTGGCGCCTTCCGCGCCGTAAACTCCAAACGCAAAGGAAGCCTCCGGCCAATGCCTGACCTCAGCCAGCCTTCGCGATTCCCAGGGGAGCGGGAACGTCTGCAACCTCGCCCTGTTGGAGGCGAATTGAAATCACGTTCGCGTCTTACTTTTACTGGCAGTTTTACTGGCGGTCCGGTGAAGCCTCATCTTCTTGACTTGAATGCTTTCGGTCTCTCCGCGTCGCGAGCAGAGGGAACTTTTCAGTCGGCGATGTAATCGAATTCACCATTTGCAGTCCATAGAAGCTTCGTCTATTGTCTGCTCGTGAGAACGATGCCAGTTCCCTTGGTGATTCCCGCGGATCTGCGTTCCCAAGTGGCCAAAATCGCCCGCAAAGCCAAGGCCAAACAGGCTGAGGTCTATCGGTTGGCCATCCGTTGCGGACTGCCTGAGGCGGAAAAGCGACTGGTCGCAGACTCCGGCCGCCTTTTCCCAAACATTGATGCGTTGCCACGGGAAGTTCTGGACCGCTGGTACCGGAGCAAGGAGTCGAAGGAGTGGGACGAACTCGAAGCGGTAGCGACGCGTGCCCAGTCTATTCCCAGATTTGAGGAGTGAAACCCTGGGACATTTACTCCTGGCAAGCGCCTGGCTGGCCAGAGCCTCACCCGGCGGTGATTATCTCCGAAGCGAGCCGCGTGGCGAACAAGCCGCAAGTAACCATTTTGCTCTGTTCTTCGCAGCAGGCCAGCCGTGCGGCCGGTCCTACGGAAGTTGTTACCTTTTTCGGAATTTGTTTCAGGAATGAGTAAGATGAAAACTAACGAACGAATCTGCTCCAAATGCGGGACGGCGCTGCGGCCCGATTCATTGGAGGGTCTCTGCCCGCAATGCCTGATGGATGGCAGCCTGGAAACCACGCTGGATATTCCTTCAGACTCCATTAAGACGGTGACAGGGGAAACTTCCGGCATTTCCACCCTCCACCCCAAACGAAACGCGCGTGCACTACTTTGGCGATTACGAGTTGCTGGGGGAACTGGCTCACGGCGGCATGGGAGTGGTCTATCGCGCGCCGCAGGTGAGCCTCAAAAGGGTGGTGGCGCTCAAGATGATCCTCACAGGAAAGTTCGCGAACGAGGCGGAGGTGCAACGATTTCGGGTGGAAGCCGAGGCTGCGGCCAATCTCCAGCATCCGAATATCGTGGCGATACACGAAATTGGCGAGCATGAGGGGCAGCAATATTTTTCGATGGATTACGTGCAAGGCCCCAACCTGGCCGCGGTGATTCAGGGCAAGCCTTTGGCGATTCGGCGGGCGGCGGAACTGGCCAAGGCCATGGCCGAAGCGATTCATTACGCGCATCAACGTGGAGTGTTGCATCGCGATTTGAAGCCGCAAAATGTTTTGGTGGATGAGAGGGACCAACCGCGTATCACGGACTTCGGCCTCGCCAAGCAAAAAGAAAATGAGAGCGGCCTCACGCAAACAGGCGCTGTGATGGGTACTCCGAGCTACATGCCGCCCGAGCAGGCGGTCGGCCGCCAGGACTTGATCGGTCCTCAGAGTGACATCTATTCATTGGGCGCGGTCCTTTATGAAATGCTGACGGGCCGTCCGCCATTTAAAGCGGAGAACTCCGTGGCGACACTACGGCAGGTGGTCGATGCGCCCCCCATGCGCTCGACTAAATTGAACGAAGAAGTGCCGTTGGATATCGAGACCATTTGCCTCAAGTGTCTCGAGAAGGAAGGCCCAGCCCGTTACGCGACCGCCCGCGCGCTGGCTGAGGACCTGGACCGTTTTCTGCGCCAGCAACCCATTCTGGCGCGCCCGATCATGTCGGCTGTGGTGTGTGGTTTCGGGGTCTGGCTCTTATTCATGACAATTGCGGCGGTTGTTTGGGAAGGAGATCTAAGCGGCAAAAGCTTGCCAATAATTATGGCTTTAATTTCAACCTGGGTTGGTGGCGCATATTTCTGGCAAGTCACACGAGAGCAGACGTCCCTTTCCTACGGACTTCGCCTCGAACACAACCAGAAAAAACCAGAATCGCCGCGCTGGCCGATGTCCACGCGCCTGGCCATCGTGCTGTTCCCGGGAATTATTGCGCTGATGCTGGTCGCGTATTTCGCGCAGCCTGCGGGTTTGAAGGAAACGCTGACGCAGTGGGCAGTCGGTTGGATTTACATCAGCGCGTTCGCATTTTCATTTAAGGCACGGACTAAGGAGCCTAGAAATCATAACATGAACACTTCAGTGAAGGTGTGGTTTCAAGGAATAATTCCATTCTCCGTGAAATTCATCTCGCTCCAAGGCCAGTTTTTTCATCGCCTCCGGTGAAACTTTCACGCCTTTGGGATATTTACCCCGATCAATTTCAGCCCGAATTTTGAGGCCTTCGGTAGTCGTCGTTTGCCCGATCAGGTTGACAATAATCTCATGACTGATCA
>Ga0194121_10011076_pt1 | contig 10811 bp, 8 predicted proteins | sample TA2MahCa50mmetaG_FD_148609 | JGI IMG/M metagenome (GOLD analysis project Ga0194121, IMG submission 148609) | Freshwater microbial communities from Lake Tanganyika, Tanzania - TA2015020 Mahale Deep Cast 50m | ecosystem: Environmental > Aquatic > Freshwater > Lake | place: Tanzania: Lake...
TGGTCACCGCATGCCCGCCTTTAATCACCACCGCTTGTGCACCGTGTGCCACCAGATACTCGGCAGCCGCACGCATGTCTTCCAGACTGGCCACTTTGTGGCCGACGAGCACTTCCGTTTCTGCGAGATTGGGGGTGACGACCGTCGCCAGCGGGATGATGTCCTGGCGCAGACTCTCTTCGGCTTCACGCTGCAACAGACGATCTCCACTGGTGGCGACCATGACAGGATCCACCACTAGGAGCGAGAGATTCACGGCGCGCACAGTCGCCGCGACCGCCCGAATAATCTCAGCGGAAAACAGCATGCCGGTTTTGGCGGCTCCGATCCCAATATCCGAGGCGACCGCCTGGATCTGAGCAGCCACGACCTCCGGATCAATGCCCTGGACAGCACTGACTCCGCACGTGTTCTGCGCTGTAATGGCCGTAATGGCGCTCATGCCATAGACGCCAAGGGCCGCAAAGGTTTTGAGATCCGCTTGAATCCCCGCCCCGCCGCCGGAATCAGAACCAGCTATTGTGAGGGCTTTCGCCAGCATCCTCTCCCCCTTCCGCCGTTTAACACGATGCGTCAGCCTGCAAATCGCTTATCGGCGCCAACGCCCGGAGCCGCTCGACTTTTTCGACGACAGCCTCGATCACCGTGTCAATCTCTTCTACCGTGGTATGGCGTCCCAGCCCAAAGCGAATGGAAGCACTGGCCAGCGTATCATCCACGCCCATAGCGCGCAGCACATAGGAGGGTTCGTGTGAGCCGGACGTACAGGCTGACCCTGCCGAGAGGGCCACGATGTCTTTGAGACTCATGAGCAGGGATTCCCCCTGGACATAGGCAAAACTCATGTTCAGGTTGCCAGGCAGGCGCTGTTCCGGATGGCCATTCAGATAAATATCGTGCAGGTGTTCCACTAAACCATGGTGGAGGCGTTGGCGCAGGGCGCACAGCCGTACACTTTCTTCTGGCCAGAGCTGCTGAGCCAGTTCACAGGCTTTCCCAAACCCCACAATGCCCGGCACATTGAGCGTGCCTGACCGGAAACCGCGCTCATGGCCACCGCCATCTATTAACGGCTGCAAACGAATACGTTTGGGGCGGGTTTTGCGAATATACAGGGCACCAACACCCTTGGGACCATACAATTTATGGCCTGAGAGCGACAGCATATCCACCTTGAGCGTATCGACATTGCAGACAATTTTGCCCGCGCCCTGCACCGCATCACTGTGGAACCAGACACCATGCTCGCGGGCAATGGCGCCGATCTCGGCCAGCGGCCCTATTGTGCCAACTTCGCTGTTCACATACATCACAGAGATAAGCACCGTATGTGGGGTAATGGCCTTTCGAATATCCTCTGGATCCACCAGCCCGGTACGGTCCACAGGCACGTACGTGACCTCAAAACCCTGTTTTTCCAGCGCGTGGCAGCTATCCAGGATCGCTTTGTGTTCGGTGGTCGTGGTGATCAGGTGGTTGCCCTTGCTCCGGGAAGCCCAGGCCACACCTTTTAAGGCCAGATTGTCGGATTCGGTGGCGCCGCTGGTAAAAATGATTTCTTCAGGCTGGGCGCCAATCAAGGCCGCAACCTGTGCACGAGCCAGGTGTACCGCTTCCTCGGCCTCCCAGCCATAGCGATGCGTGCGACTCGCCGCATTACCAAAGCGGTCGGTCAAATAGGGCATCATCGCGTCGAGAACCGCAGGGTCAATAGGTGTCGTCGCATGATGATCGAGATAAATGGGTCGGTTCATCCTGCGCCCCTTTCTGCGTCGTCAGGGAGCGATTGTGCCACGAGTTCGGCAATATCCTGCACGCGTACGCGTTCTTCCGCTCCCTTGGACTTGATACCGTCCTCAAACATCTGCATACAGAACGGACAGCCAGTCGCCACCACTGCCGCACCGGTGTCGAGCGCCTGCTCGGTGCGTATATGGTTCACGCGCCGCCCGATGTTCACTTCCATAAAAGCGTGCCCACCGCCTGCCCCGCAGCAGAGCCCCTGGCGCTGATTCCAACGCATTTCCTGTAATTCCACGCCTGGCAGCGCCTGCAGCGCCTGCCGTGGCTCGGCAAATACGTCATTGTGACGCCCCAGATAACAGGCATCATGATAGGTCACTTTCTCGCGCAAAGCCTGCGCTGGCGTAAGACGACCGTCCTGCAACAAGCGGGCAATGAGCTGGCTGTGATGCACCATCTCGAAATACCCCCCAAACTGCGGGTATTCGTTCTTTAACGTGTTAAAGCAGTGTGGGCAGTGCGTGATGATCTTTTTGACGCCATAGGTGTTGAGCGTCTCGATGTTTTGCTGAGCCAGCATCTGAAAGAGATATTCGTTGCCCAGACGCCGTGCCGGATCCCCTGTACAGGTTTCTTCATCACCGAGGATAGCAAAGCTCACGCCGGCCGTGCGCAAAATTTTCACGAGTGCCTGGGTCACCCGCATATTCCGGTCTACCAATGACCCCGTACACCCCACCCAGAACAGATACTCAGCCTCAGGATTGTCAGCGAGCAGCGGCACCTCTAAACCATCTGCCCAGCCCGTACGGGTCGCCTGCGTGCCGCGCCAGGGATGGCCGCGCTGCTCAATGCTCCGAAGCGCTGCTTCGGCGGTTTCTGGCATGCGGCCTTGCTCCAGTACCAGGTTGCGCCGCATATCGACAATGGCATCCACATGCTCGATGGCAACCGGGCAGTTCTCTTCGCAGGCCCGACAGGTGGTACAGGACCACAAGACCTCATCTGTGATCACGTCCCCGAGCATTGCCACCTCGCCGTAGGGCGCTTCAGCACCGGCCAGCACCCCTGCGGCAGTGGCATGCATATGACGCTGCAGATCCAGGATGACGAATTTCGGTGACAGTGGTTTGCCACTCAACCAGGCTGGACAGTTGTCCTGACAGCGCCCACAACGTGTACAGGCGTCTAGATCAAGGAGCTGCTTCCAGGTGAAATCTGCCAGCTTGGCAGCGCCAAAACGCACGCGTGCCATGGCTTCTTCGTCACCTTCAAGGGCTTTATCAAGGTCGACAATAGGGGCGAGCTCTCCCTTGGCGCGGGTCTTGTGCAACAAGATATTGAGCGGCGAAAAAATGATATGCCGGAGTTTTGAATACCCAATATACGTCAGGAAGCCAAAGGTAATGAGCATGTGCGCCCACCACCATAAGCGATGCCAGAGCAGGAATTGCGCCTCGCTCAGGGTCAGACGATCCAGGACCCAGGCAATAGCCGCCCCTACTGGCGACCAGATTGCCCATCCAGGGTGCTGATGCAGTTCTGTCGCCCCAATGCGCAGCCCTTCCACCAGGAACCCGCTCACCAGCACAGCCATAAACCACAGCAGGATAATCAGGTCTTCCCGGCGATTATCCAAGCCGGTCGGGCGAATGACATAGCGTCGATAGGTCAGGCCAGCCACACCAATCAAACACAACAGCCCAAACACATCGAGGGTGAGCGAAAACAGCAGGTAGAAGTTTCCATAGAGGAAATGTATCCCCAGGTCTTCATGCACCGCGACCATCAATGTGCCAATGAACAAGACCAGGAAGCCGCTATAGACCAGGAAATGCAAGAAACCTGGAAACTCTCGCAACGTTTTTTGCTGCCCCAGGCCCTGCACTAAGAGCACTTTGGTCCGCTGCCAGAGGTCCTGAAAGCGGTTCTCTGCCCGTCCCTGCCTCCACAGGCAGAAGTTCCTGTAGAGTCCCAGCCCCAGCAGTCCAAAGGACGCTGCCATGGCCAGGTAGACCAGCTCCCCCGCGACGATATTCCCGTAAATTTCCCTCGTCGGTTCCATAGCTCCTCAAGGCTCCCCTTCTTGCCCTCCCGCCCTCCGCCCGCGCCCAGGAACGAGGGCTCAGGGTACAAGAGGTGCACAAGACGAGGAGTACTAATGATTCGGCGCTTTGCCCTCGGCGATATTGGTCGGCAGGTCATCACCCAGCAGCAAATTGCGCGGATAGAGAAAATGGTCGCGCTTGTAAGCCGCCAGGGCGAAAATGCCCGTATCCATACGAATCGCGTCACACGGACACGCTTCGACGCACAAGCCACAGAACACACAGCGCAGCTCATCAATGGTAAAGGCGATCGGGAATTTTTCGACCGTCGGGTCTGGATGTTCTCCAGCCTGAATGTGAATGCATAACGCTGGACAAGACGTGGCACAGAGCATGCAGGAGGTGCACCGTGGCGAACCGTCTTCTTTCCGCATCAAACGATGCCGCCCACGGTAACGCTCCGAAACCTGTGTCGGTTGTTCTGGGTATTGCTGCGTCACGGTGTGCCGCTGCCCGAACAGGTTGGTCACGAAATGCCGGGTCGTCACGGCCATGCCCCGGAGAATCTCAGGCAGATAGATTTTTTGCCAAAATGTGAGGGCTTGCATATCTGCTCAGCTTTCGTGAGTAAACGACCATCCGAGATCGCCAATTTTGGCGTAACTGAGGCCAGCATATGCCGGCACAGCTTCGGCAATATCCTGCAAGACGTTCTCGGCGGCAGCATACGACCATGCCTGTCCGAGAGCCTGCGCCAGCCGGGTGTAAATCTGCCAGGCAGGCAACGCCTCACCACGTGGGGCAAAGGCCGCATTGATACGCTGCACGCGCCCCTGAAAGTTGGTAAAGGTGCCGTCCCGCTCGGCGTACGTCGCACTGGGGAAGACCACATGCGCGTGCTCACAGCCAGGCAACTGGTTCGACGCCTGGACAATCAAGCAGTCCAGTTGGGTTGCCCAGCGTGCCACTGTCTCCGCCCCAAAGGCTGCGACCAGATCCACCCCGATAGCATACAGCACTTTGACAGCCCCCTGGTCAATGGCCTGTGCCAGCCTCGTAAGCTGGTCGGCGGTTGCTGGGGCTGGCAACCCCATATCCTGGGCGCCGCGGGTGTTGGGATTTTTGTCAGCGCGAATCAAGAAGGTATCTTCATCACCTGGCATGCCAGGATACAGTACGACATGCGTCGTCTGGACGACTGCAGAAGCCAACCGGGCGAGCAAGTAACTGTCTTCATTCGTGCCTTGCGGTGCGACTACAATGCCTACGGCCTGTCCCCCGTGGCGTTGTACCGCCTCTACCATCTGCGCTATGGCTGTGGGCCACGTGGTCTGCTGCAGCGCGTCGCCTTGCCGGAGCTGCGGCTGCAAGAGCCGCTGCACGTTGATGGAGGTATAACCAAAGCGGCCAGCATCGCACATCCAGGTCACGTTGACCTCGTCATTCTGGCGTGGCTTGAGGCGATAGACGTGCCCGTCGTGGTGATGGATGTTGATGTTGCAGCCACGCGCACAGCCTGGACAGACAGAGCGGGTTTCGCGTAAGAACCAGACACGGATCTTGAAACGGAAATCTTGACTGGTGAGGGCGCCCACTGGACAGATGTCTACCGTATTGCCAGCATACGGGTTGTCCAACTGCTTGCCCGGAAATGTCGCAATCTGCGCCGAGTCACCACGTTGGAATAGCCCCAGTTCGTTGGTCTGGGTGACTTCCCGGCAAAAACGCACACAGCGCGTACAGAGGATGCAACGCTCTGAGTCAAACACCACGTCTGGGCCAAGGTGCACCACCTTGCGTCCATGCGTTTTTTCTTCCTGGAAGCGACTGTGGTACAGCCCATGCTGCATATAATAGTCTTGCAAGCCACACTCGCCAGCCTGGTCGCAGATAGGACAATCGAGAGGATGATTGATCAGCAAAAATTCGAGGACACCACGCCGCCCTTCCACCACTTTTGGCGAATTGGTGAAGACCACCATATTATCCGCCACCGGCGTATTACAGCTAATCTCGAGCTTTGGACGCCCTTCGAGTTCGACCAGGCACATACGACAATTGCCGGCAATGCTGAGCTTGGGATGGTAACAATAATGCGGGATCGTCATCCCCGCCTCATGCGCCGCCTGAATAATCGTGGCGTCGTCACGCGCGGTAATTTCCTTGCCATCGATCGTGAGCTTTTTTGCCATGCTGTCGTCCCTATCCGTCTACCCACCGCGCGCTATTTGGGGGCCGCACTCAGCGACGTCCATAACCCAATGGCTGCCAGATTCAGCAGCGAGATGGGAATGAGATATTTCCAGCACATGCTCATGAGCTGATCCACCCGCAGGCGTGGCAGCGTCCAGCGTATCCACATCATGACGAACACCAGGAACAACGTTTTCAGGAGAAACCAGAAGGGACCCGCGAGCACATCTGGCACAAAGGGGATGGGAATGAGCCCGGAGAACCCCCCGAGAAACAGTACGACCACCAGTGCACTGGCCACGAACATGTTGGCATACTCAGCCAGGAAGAAGAGCGAGAAGCGAAAACCGCTGTATTCCGTGTGATAACCTGAGACGAGTTCTGACTCCGCTTCGGCCAGGTCAAACGGCGTCCGGTTGGTCTCTGCCAGGGCGCCAATAAACAGCAGTACCGCGGCAAAGAAACTAAACGGGAAGCAGCGCCAGACAAACCAGTTCCAGACCCCGCCGGCCTGCGCTAGCGTAATATCTATGGTGCTCAGGGAACCCGCCATCACCACCCCAGCCAGGATGGAGAAGCCTACCGGGATTTCGTAGCTCACGAGCTGGGCCGCAGAACGCATCCCTCCCAACAAGGACCATTTATTGTTCGAGGCCCAACCTGCCATGATAATCCCGATGACCGTCAACGTGGAGAGCCCGTAAATATAGAGCACGCCGATGTTGAGGTCCGACACAATGAGCACTTCACTGAATGGCAGCACCACGAACGACATGAAGGTCACCCCGAAGATCAACATCGGGGCCAATTTGAAGAGGGGCTTATCAGCCATGGCTGGAATGATGTCTTCCTTGAGGAGCAATTTGATCCCATCCGCCAGCGATTGCGCCCAGCCGTGCCAGCCACCCACGCGCATAGGGCCAAGCCGATCCTGCATGTGCGCGGAGACCTTGCGTTCCAGCCAAATCAAAAACATCGCTAGCACGGAAATCACCCCGATCAACGCTCCGGCCACGTGCAGCAATGCAATGGTGTACCAGGGAATCCAGGGCCACGTTTTCAGAAATGGTAAGATATATTCAGCAATCGTTCGTAGCAACCAGGCTACCCATTCGACCACGCCTGCGTCCTCCCCCTCTCAGCTTGCCGTCCTTACTGCCAACGTGTTGGCTGCTTGAGCCAATCGAGATCCCGCTTACCCCAGGCGTAGACCAGGCCTACCAGCAAAATGGCCAGAAAGATCACCATTTCGAGGAGGACAAAGGGGCCAGCTCCCTTCAGGATAACCGCCCAGGGGAAAATAAATACCGTTTCAATGTCAAAAATGAGGAAGACCAAACCGATAATATAAAAGCGCGGATTAAAACGCACAAACCCGGTGCCGCTGGATTCTTCACCACATTCATAGGGGACGAGCTTTTCGGCATGCGGATCAGACGGGCGAATGAGGCTACTGATAAAGAGGTTCAACGCCACGAAGATGAGCCCGATCAGCAGGAACCAGAAGGCGTTGTAATACCCGTCAAACATGACAGCAACTCCTTATAAGAAGGTCGGTTGGAGACGGGCCCTAGTCTACCCGATGCGTTCTTCTACTGTCAACTGTTGGCGGGGATAGCGGCAGAGGACGACAATAACCGGACAAACCACGAGCCCTCGAGGACACTGTCGTCGGAGCAACAGCGCACAGAGGGCTCGTGTGGACCGCCAGACTTAGTGGAAGGACTGGCCGCAACCGCAAGTCGTTTTGGCATTCGGATTGGTAATCTTGAAGCCAGACTGCATCAGGCCGTCAATGTAATCCACCTCGGCTCCAGCGAGATACAGGGCGCTCTTCATGTCAATAAACACTTTCACGCCATTGCTGGTGAAGACCTTGTCATTCGGGCCTTCTTCTTCTTCCAACCCCATCTGGTACTGGAGCCCAGAACAACCACCCCCTACGACGCGCATACGCAGGGCATATTTGTCCTGCATATCCTCAGGCGTGAGCTCCCGAATCTTCGTTGCCGCCGCTTCCGTAATCGTAACCATCGTCTTTCCCCCTACCTCTTTAAGGATACAATCATGTATAGTTTTCGACAGAGACTCTCGCAACAGATTGCCACAAATATACGGGTAATGTACCATAGCCCCTGGGGAAATTCAAATAATGGGCGAGCGCGTGGCCACGGGGAGAGCGCATACGGCCGAGTAGAGAGAATTGCGTATTTTCTTGACATCTCTCTTTGATGTCCTATAATCGCACCCTATAGGGACTCGAAAACCCTTTATGTTATGGGGTTTTGCGGTTTTGCCAGGCGGGGAAATCTCTCTGGAGACGCAACAAATATCGACTCCTGCGAGCGACTTTCTTCATGGATGACTCCAGGCACAGCCGCAACAGATGTTCCCTTTGACAAACCATCATGATTCCCAATGCTCAAGGAGGTGTTGGCAGGCGAAAGCATACGGTGTGAGCACGTCAGGCAAGAGAGATCGTTCCAGAAAACCGTGCGAGGTTGATAGCACACGCAGACATATACCGTACCTTGTGAACACTCCGACAGCACGCAAACCGTTCGAGCACGAGCGCAGTGTTCCAGCTGGATACAAGCTCACAGAGGAGAGTAGAGTTTATGACCAGGCGTTTTGTCCACATGGCCCTGATGGGCATGCTGATGCTGGTGGCAGTCTCCAGCGCCATGGCGCAGCAGGTCCCCCAACCTGTCGTACGGATGGGGAACTGGCTTGAAGTCGGTAATGATCTATTCATGCATATTCTCGCTTCCGCGGACATTCGTTACCGGACGGTGCACAATTTTGACTTTGACAAGAATGTCCGGGATCGGACCACGGCTCGTGACCCTGACAGCACGGCCACGCAAGAAGGTGATTTCGAGGGTTCGTTTGCCGAACTGCGGCTTGGCGCGGAATTCCGTTACCAGAAAAGCCTGTATGCCCAGGTGTTATTCGAGCACCAGCAGATTTTTGATGGAAGCCTGATTGACGACCGCTCCAACACCAGCAATCCAGGAGGCACGGATGTGTTTGGACGTGGCGCGTCGACCGAAAATCCTGGTTTCCACATTGAGCGTTACTGGATTGACTATACGTTCCCTGGGACGCCGCTTCGGATGCGCGTAGGGGCAGACCTGTGGACGACAGACCAGGCGGGGCTGGTGGGCGATGACGACCCACGCTTTGCGATCTTCGCAAAGTTTGGCGATCTGGATCTGTCCGCCGCGGCAGTCATTCAGAACGAATCGCAGCGGATTGGCTTGCAAAATGACAACGATTTTATTTTCTACACCTTTGGTGCTGGCTACAATTTCAAGCCGCACCGAGTGCAGCTCGACATCACGTACTTTCGCGATCGCTTTAATGGCGCCGATACGGGTACGGTTGGCGCACGCTCCGGCCTGGGATTTACCGGGCAAAAGACGGACAGTGTGTTGATTATGCCCAGTTGGAGCGGCAGCTTTGGCCCCGTACGTGCCCTGGTCCAGGGGAATATCCTGGTAGGGACAGCGCGTGGCGGGACAGCTGGTCGGCCAGCAGGGGTCGTGAGCGGGCGTGACTATGACATCTTTGCCGGCGGTGTGGTGGCCTATGTTGACGCGGATTTTGGTATTGCGCGGCCATTTATTGGCCTGATCTATGGCTCTGGTGACGGCGACCCGACGGACGACAAATTGCATGGCTTTATGACCTTGCCACAGCGCGAAATTACGTTGATTACAGGGACACCGTTTTCTCGCCATCTGGAGACGAGTACGGCTTTCTCCTTGCGTGACTATGCGTGCCCTGCGCGCTTCCAGGGCGTGCGCGGTGCCGCCCCGGCGGGGAATCCGCTGGCTATTGGCTCCGCCGTGCTTGGCGGTACTGCTCCGGCAGGTGCCGAATGCGCCCACACCACGGGGAATCCGTTTAATGATCGTATCGGCAATACCTCGCACCTGGGCATTAACACCACGTACTCCAACCCCGGCACCTTGTTGATCCCGGTGGGCGTACGGGTCTTCCCAGTGAAAGGCCATGAGATTACCGGCTGGTTTGTGTATCGTGCGCTGGCCAAGAGCCAGCTGCTTGAGCGTGCCTTTGCCCCAGAACTCGCCGGACGGAGTATCAGCAAGTCGCAGTACTATGAACTGGGCGGCTTTTACCAGTGGACGTTGAATCCGCACTTTGATATCCGGCTCTCGGGTAATATCGCGATTCCAGGCGAAGGCTATAAAGACCTCGCCAGGTTAGCCAACTGTAATCCAGGCGGTGCCTTCCGGGCCTGTGAAGGCGATGACGTCGCGTTATCGGCTGAAGCACGCTTCCGGGCGCGCTTCTAGGTTCTGTATCGTAGTGACACAAGCCCCAGGAAGGGCAGACATGTCCGACCTTCCTGGGGGCGGAAAGGAGGCGCAGTCGGTTGACGTCAGTTCGACACAACATGGATGCCTTGCGAGCATATCCTCCATTACACACTGCTCAAGCATACTGAGAATCTCCTGTCCGACTTCCTTAGAGAAGGCACTGTCTCACATCGCAAGGTGGTTCTAGGCCCTGGACGTATGCCAAAACATCGAGGAGGATAGTCATGAGACGGTTTACAGTAATAGCCTTAGTGAGTGTGCTCCTGCTGGCCATCGCTTCCATTGTGACAGCCCAGCAGACCTCCCAGCCAGTCGTGCGTATGGGCAACTGGCTCGAAGTCGGCAACGATCTCTTCATGCATCTCATTGCCACGGCAGACGTGCGCTACAAGACCGTGCACAATATGGATTTTGAAAAGCGTGTCCGCGACCGCGTGTCCGGCCGTGACCCCGATAATACCGCATCGCAGGAGTCAGAGAT
>Ga0194121_10011082_pt1 | contig 10806 bp, 8 predicted proteins | sample TA2MahCa50mmetaG_FD_148609 | JGI IMG/M metagenome (GOLD analysis project Ga0194121, IMG submission 148609) | Freshwater microbial communities from Lake Tanganyika, Tanzania - TA2015020 Mahale Deep Cast 50m | ecosystem: Environmental > Aquatic > Freshwater > Lake | place: Tanzania: Lake...
CCCATGTCATGAGTGATGAGAAGGATGGCGGAGTTCAACTTGGTTCGAAGCCCACGCATAAGATCCAAGATCTCAGCTTGAATAGTGACATCCAATGCAGTTGTAGGTTCATCTGCAATAAGTAGGCCCGGATCGCAGGCAAGTGATTGAGCGATCATCGCTCTCTGACGTTGTCCACCCGAAAGTTGATGCGGATACTTATCGAAGGCGCGTTCGGGGTCAGGGATCTCAACCAGAGTGATCAACTGGATCGCCCGCTCCTTTGCAACCTTCGGCCCCATATCGAAGTGATTGCGAAGCGTCTCAACGATCTGGAATCCGATGGTGTAGACCGGGTTGAGGGCAGTCATCGGCTCTTGGAAGATATAAGCCACTTCTCTACCGCGGAATTTTCGAAGCGTGGTTGCCCGCGCCGCGATCATCTCTTCGCCCTTGACCATGACGCTACCGCTACGGCGAGCGTTGGTCGCCAAGAGATCCATCAGCCCCAGTGCTGTCGTCGATTTTCCTGAGCCAGATTCACCGACGATGGCAAGGACCTTGCCTGGGTGTAGGTCAAAATTCATATTGATCGCTGCTGGGTACCAAAGGCCATCAACCCAGAAGTCGACCGAGAAATCTCTTACCTTCAAAATGGGGTCACTCATGCTGCCACTTCCAATGAGGTTATCCTTGTGAAATGAGCGAAAGTCATCAGATCAGACCGAGAAGCAATCTCGTCTTCGCTTGCGCCAATTATCTCCTTCTTACTGGACTTGCAATCGCTGAAATTTACGAGGGAATAACTGCTAGTGCAGTCACAGTCTTCGCTTGGCTGGCCCTTCTTGGCTATTGCAATCATCTCGTTCTGGTCATGCCGAAGATCAAAACTACAGCTCAGGAGCTCACGATCATCAATCCATTTCGGACTCATCGGCTCAATTGGGGAGAGATTGACGAGATCGACGCGCGATACACGATGTATGTCCATGCTCTCGGTGAGCGAATCCATGCTTGGGCCGCCCCCGTTCCCGGGCGCTACCACTCGAGAAATGTCCTTCAAAATGACTTGCGAGGGAGCACTCTTCGAGGCGAAAGTTCCATCAAGGCTGGGGAGCTCCCCAATAGCCACTCGGGAGTCGCGCTGATCATCTGTCGACGCGAATGGGAAACTCATCGCAATACTGGGACTAGTGATCAACCCTCCACCAACCTCTGGCATTTCCGCGAAATTACTCTCACAGCAATTCTTGGGGTCATAACAGCACTCGCCACTTTTTTCTAACTCTCGAAGCGAAATCACTTGCTCTCACCGCGTGCCAGGCTCGCCTTATCTTTTCGCGACATACCTCTTCGTTGACGCGGATCGAATGCATCACGAAGGCCGTCTCCGATGAAGTTAACACAGAGCGCAACCGCGATGATGAAGATTCCGGGCCACCAGAAGAGCCATGGCCTGACCGTGAAAGCGTCTTGATAGCTACTAATCAAAAGCCCCAGTGAGACATCCGGTGGGACGACACCAAAGCCTAGGTAACTAAGTCCTGTCTCAAGCAAGATCGCGCCTGACATCAGAAGCGTTGCCGAGACGATGATGACGCCCACCGCATTAGGAAGAATATGTTTGAAGATAATCCGTCGGGTGCTCGCTCCCGCAACTCGTGCTGCATCGACGAATTCAAGTTCACGTAGCTTCAGGAACTCACCTCTCACCAGACGAGAAATTCCGGTCCAGGCAAATATGCCAAGGAAGAAGGCGAGGAAGACCGCACCCAAATTTCCAAAGTGGTAACCGATCACCGACCCCAGGACGATTGTCGGAACCGTGATGATGAAGTCAGTGAAGCGCATCAATATGGCATCGACCCAACCTCTAAAGAATCCAGCTATTGCGCCGATCACCGTTCCAAGGGCGGCACCGAGCGTTCCAATAATCACCATCACTAAGAGCGATCGCTGTGCTCCGCGCATCACCATTGCAAAGTAATCACGGCCGATATCGTCTTGACCAAAGGGATGTTCACCAATTTGCATCGGGGTACCGTCAATGAAGGAAGGGAGAACATCGAGACTTGGGCAACCCACGACCCCACCTTCACATTCAGCAATACGAAGATCTGAAATCTGCTCGTAGTCGTATTTCCACCAACCGGGATACTTCACCGGTCCTAGCGAGATTGATTGAGCGGAGAATACAAAGAAGACGATTCCTAGCAGAACAAAGAGTGAGGTCATCGCAGCCTTATGTTGGAAGAAGCGCTTCCTGACAATTTGGGATTGGCTTAGTCCTTCTGTCTCCTTCGAGAAGATATCTGACTGGGTATCTGCGCCAAAAGAAGATTGCTTTCTATCCTCGCTCATTACTTTCCACTCCCTACACGAACTCGGGGGTCAAGGGCGGAATAGAGAAGATCGGCAACAAGGTTTGCAACTAAAGCAAGGGTTGCCGTCACGAAGAAAATTCCCATCAAGAGGTTGAGGTCAAATGTGCCAATCGCTTGCCGGAAGAGAGTCCCCATGCCTCGCCATGCAAAAACGTTTTCGGTGATGAGGGCACCACCCACTACTGATGCGAAATCAACAACCAGGAGAGTGACGATTGGGATCATGGTATTTCGGAAGGCATGGCGCATGATCACAGTACGCTCATTGAGCCCTTTGGCACGCGCGGTGCGAATGTAATCTTGATTGAGCACATCGAGAAGTGTTCCTCTTGTGTAGCGAACATACCCAGCAAAACCTATAAGCGTAAGAGCGATGGTCGGCAAGAACATGTGAAGAAGTGTGTCTAATAACGCTACCCAGAAATCAGTGGTTTCAATGAGCGGGTTTCGCTCTCCGATTGTCGGCACTGGTCGGTACTGGACGTCACCACTTGATACATAGGGACCCCAGGTCTGCATCAACTTATCGACGATCATGATGATTCCGATAATGAAAGCCGTGATAGATGAGGTGCGATATACCGGGCCTCGATCTATACGAGCAAAGATCATTGTCGCAATCCCAGCGATCACCAAGGCGACGACTAAACCACCGAGAAGGACAGTTACCTGGCTCTCTCGTTTGAAGAGTGACTGCATCGGGAAGTATGTGATTGCTCCCGCAACTGCAACCGAAAGCGACGCGTAGAGCGAAGGCTTATGTCCAACACCCATGGAAATTTGAGTGACACCAAAGGCAATCAAGATCGCCATGACCGCGAAGAAGATGGGACCGATCCCTGGTTCAAGAATCCAGCCTCTGGCATCAATGATTGCCAGCAATAGCGCCGTGAATCCACCCGCCGAAAAGAACCCGATCCAAAAAGTCCTTCGACTTCGCCCGAGGATTGCGCCAAAAAAGAGCGCCACGAAGCCTGCGATACCGATGATCCAGCCGGTGGGGATATTTGGCTCGGAGAGGAAGTTATTGAACTGAATCGCCATAAACTCCTTGAGGAGCACTGCCACCCAGAAAATTGGCAGTGAGAACATCAAGAAAGCCACGAAAGTCATCGAGTAATCGAAACGACTGTACTGGCGAAGCGCCGTGACCACTCCGATTGTGATTCCTAGGAGAATGGCGATAATCGTTGCACCGAAAACGAGCCGAATCGTGACCGGAATGGCATCGATCAGAATCTCTCCCACTGGTTCACCAGTTCTCACCTTTCCAAAATCTGGTTGACCAATGAAGATTCCAAGAACGCCGCGGAGCCAGATGAAATACCGAAGTGGCGCAGGTACATCCAACCGCAGCTGCTCAATAGTTGCCTTTATCTGTGATTCAACTTCTGGGTCGCGACTAGTCTTGAATTCTGCTAGCGGATCACCAGAGAGAGCCTGCAAGTTATAGAGAAGGTAACTAGAACCAAAGAGGATGACGAGGAGCACGCCGATACGCCTCGCTATGAATCCGAACAAATCGAACCCCTTCAAACTAAAAAATATGATCCCAATTCAATGCGTAACCCTAGCGCAACACCATAAAAAAGAAGGGCCGGTCACGACTTCGCCGTGACCGGCCACCCCCATATCAAGGCTCTTTCAGCCTCGATCAGGTATTACTTGGTGAACTTCCACTCCCAGAAGTTCCAGGTGATCTGTGGGTAGAAGCCGAGACGGATACCGTCAAGGTCTTCATTCACACCTACCACGTTTGCGTGTCGCGCTACTGACAGACCGTAGGCATCGTCATGCATCTTCTTCTCGATTGCAGTGAGGTTCTTGATAACGAGAGAGTTTTCCTGTGGCTCTTCGACCAATGGATCGCAGAGCGGCTTAATCACAGAATCTCCGTTATAGCCAGTGAGGTTCTCCTCGTAGGTATAACCGTTGCAACCAATTGATTGTTGGATGGAGGTCTTTACCCAAGCAAACATCTGACCGTCGTAACTTGAAGAGACGATCGGCTCGGCGTTCCAGTTTGTATTTCCTGGAGCGATGAGATTGATACCGGCCTTGGCAAGAGCTGCCTTAGCAAGTGCAATCGTCGCGACACGGCGTGCATTTGTTGGAGTACCCCAGTTGAAGTTCACGTCAAAGCCCGCTGTTGTTGCGCTTGCCTTTGGATAGTGCTTCTGGACCAAAGCAAGTGCACGTGCAGTGCGCTGCGCTTGAGTTCCTTCGGTGTAGTAATCCGATCCATTGTTCGCAACAACACTCTTGTAGGCAGGCTGCTCTGGGAAATAGAAGATCGAATTCATAACCTTGGTGTTCGGGTTGATTGGCTGATAGATCTTCTCAACGATTTCATCGCGTGGCCACGCAAGGAGGAAGGCTCGACGAAGATCAAGCGCCTGTGCCTTCTCTGCTGCGGTTCCCTTATCGGCGAAGACACCCTTGTAGGTATCTTTCTCACCGAATGTGGTGTCGAATCGAAGGTCTACGTGCTCCCACGCATTGGCGTTTCCACCGATGGTGCGGATGCCAGGCATCGCACGAAGCTGGCTAGCAAGGTCTGCCGTCGCCTGACCCGAGTAAACATCGATCTCCTTATTCTTCAACGCTTGAAGCGCTGCAGTTGGGTTATCGATGGATCGGATGATGACGGTCTGGACGTTGCCAGTGAACTTTGGACCCGAGTTATAACGAGTGTTACGAACCAAGGTCACGCTGTTATTCTTGACGATCTTGCTGACGATGAAGCCACCGTTTGAGATATAGGCCAAGTTATTGGTCTTCTCATTGGTCTCTGCAATGTCGTAGCAAGTGTTCCAGCATGCTGCCAACTTCTTGAGATAGGCGGTGTTCTTGTTCTGGTAAGCAGTGAAGAACTTGGTCTTGGCGTTTCGATTTACTGATGCATTGGTGGTAACACCCTTCTTTCCATCAGTCATCAAAACCAAACCGTGGACTGCCGAAGGACCTGGAAGGTACAACTGATAGTCAGGGGTTGGTGAATCGAAGGTCAAAGTCAATGACATACGGTCGCCAGAAACAACTGGTTCCTTTGTCACCAACTTGCCATAAGTTCCGGTGTAGCAGGTTGACTCAAATGCGGTGTCACCGGACTTTGACGGATCGCCGATTCCGGCAGCCTTGGAGTATGTCGGTGAACAAATCACGTGCGACAAGAGCAAGTCAACCGCTGTGATTGGTGTGCCATCCGACCAAACACGGCCAGGCTTGACAGTCATCTTCACGGTGAGTGGCTTACGGCTAGTGATTGAGTAAGTTCCGAAATCTGTGTTTCGAACAATATCGGCCTCATCGTTGTAGTACCAGAAGCCCATGCCCATGAGGCTGTTAACGGTGCTATTGATAACAACGTTGGTGGTCTTCTTGGTGGTATTGAATGACCCGAAGAAGTTGTTCTCCTGGAGAACAATCGTGTCTCGGGTTGCTGCTTGAGCAGGTACCAGTGCACTTCCAATGAGTGCGGCGGCTGCTACCGTTCCAAGCAGTATGCGAGCAGTAGTCTTTTTGAACACCACTCCTCCTTCTTTGTTAGGGTAGAGGGATCGTGTATTCCGCATGAATAGTCGACTAACTCACGATGAAGCCACGATTCTGCGGAGAGTATTCTTGAATTCGGACATTCTGACAAGAGCAGAGCTCGGCGACCCCCTCTTTGACTAGATAACTTCCTCTTTATCTTTCGCTGCTTTTTCTGGGGTCTGCGCCTGAGCTTCGTCTTTGGCCCTCGAGATTCGCTCTTCAGTCAGACGAGCCTTAGCCCCCAGAAAAAGAATCAGTCCAGCAACTCCGGCCACAAGATATGGTGCTCGAAGCGCCCATTCGCGCTCGAGGAATAAGGAGGAGAGCTGGACTAAGCCACCAGCCAATGCCATACCAATCGGGATCGAGCCCCAAGCAAAGAGTCGGTAGACGCTATTTACCCTCCCTAAGAGTTCGCTGGGAATGATGCTCTGGCGAAGTGAAACGGTTATGACATTCCAGACGACGCTCACAAAAGAACTGACGGAGATGAAGAACCAGACTTGAAGCCAATGAAAAGAGAGTCCGATGCCTATTTCAAGAATTGGTAGTAAGAGAAGCACTACGGCAAGCGTTGCACCACTGCCAAACCGAGATGAAACCTTCGGTCCAAGTAATCCACCTAGGATTCCACCGATAGCCCCAGCGGTTCCGAGGAGTGCGAATAGGAAGACAGTGGTTTTTAAGACTTCTTGGGCAAAGAGGATGAAGAGTGCGCCTGATATTGAACTTAAGAGATTGAGCAATCCAAGAATGATTGCCATCGATCTCAATAAGTGATGGCTCCAAAGCCATTTCACCCCTTCGGCGATTTCTCCTCGAAACTGCGCGAAGGCCCCAATATCCGAATTCTTCGATTCCTTCTTGATCGCAACTGGCAGAGTGGTCTTGATTGAAACTATCAGGATCGCCGCAAAGATAAAAGTCATGCCATCAGCGAGGAATGGCAAATAGATTGCAACGCCAATCAGGAAAGAGCCAAGGGCTGGTCCGATCATCGAATTGGTTAAGAACTCGGCAGACCACATTCGTCCATTGGCCCGCTCGAGATTCTCTTTTCCGACAATACTTGGCATCAATGTTTGAGCTGCGTTATCCCGCAATACTTCGGCAGAGCCGAAGAGGAGTGCCGAGGAAAGAATGACCCAGTAGAGAGCCCACTGAGTCTCAAATGTGACTCCCGTCCGAAGTGAGTCAAGATCTGGAAAGTCCCACTGACCAAATATCAGTATTGAAGCAATGACGAAAGTCAGGAGTCCTCGAAAGAGGTCCATCGATACGATGATCTTCTTGCGATTGAGGCGATCTGTGATTACCCCAGCCGGTAATGTGAAGAGAAGCCATGGCAAACGTCCAATCATCGCTGCCACTGCGATCAAGATTGGTGATCGCAGTTGCTGACCACAGTCTCCAGTAATCCGCACCGAGTTTCCTTTTCTTCCCAGCTGCTGCTACCGCTTCTGCCATGAAATAAACCTAGCGAGGAGCTCTTTTTTAGCGAAATCCGCCCTGCCAATAAGATGTCGATATGGCTCATGATTCCTTTGGCTTTCATATCGAAGCGCGACTCGATGATGGCCAAACGAGTGCAAGTCGTTTAGGAAGAGCTGGGGTGATACGTACTCCACATGGCATCATCAAAACACCTGCCTTCATCCCCGTAGGAACTAAGGCGACAGTGAAATCGCTTCTTCCAGAGACCGTCGAAGAACTTGGCGCACAAGCAATCCTTGCCAACGCTTATCACCTCTATCTCCAACCAGGCCCAGAGATCATTGATCAGGCTGGCGGTCTATCTACCTTCATGAACTGGCGCGGCCCTACCTTCACCGATAGCGGTGGATTTCAAGTGCTCTCGCTTGGCGTCGGTTTCAAGAAGGTAATAGCAATGGATGCAGAGCACTGGCAAGCAGATGATGTCATCGCGGATAAGAAGGAACGACTTGCTCATGTCGATGATGATGGCGTTACCTTCAAATCACACCTTGATGGATCGATGCACCGTTTCACTCCCGAGATTTCGATGCAGGTTCAACATCAGATCGGAGCTGACATCACGTTTGCATTTGATGAGTGCACCACGCTTCACAACACGCGCCGATATCAAGAGAGAGCCTTGGAACGTACCCGACTCTGGGCGATTCGCTGCCTCGACGAACATCAGCGCTTGACTGTCGAACGTTCGGCTAGCCCCTATCAAGCGCTCTACGGCGTCATTCAAGGGGCCCAATATGAAGAGTTGCGACGAAAGGCTGCGAAGGATCTTGCTGAGATGAGCAGTTCTGGGATCTCATTCGATGGATTCGGGATTGGTGGCGCGCTTGATAAGACACGCCTCGCAACAATCTTGCGCTGGGTCAATGAAGAACTTCCTGAGGATAAACCTCGCCACCTCCTTGGTATTGGTGAACCAACAGATCTCTTTGCCGCGATTGAGGAGGGCGCCGATACTTTCGATTGTGTCGCACCTTCTCGCGAAGCTCGCACGAGCGCTGTCTATTCTCGAACCGGACGATTCAATGTCTCAAATGGCCCTTATCGAAAGGATTTCTCCCCAATTGATAAGGAATGCAGTTGTTACACCTGCAAGAACCATTCGCGTGCCTACCTCAATCACCTCTTCCGAGGAAAGGAGATGCTCGCCTCGACTTTAGCGACAATTCATAACGTCCATTTCATTGTCACGCTGGTCGAAGAGATAAGAAGATCAATAATCGATGGCACTTTCGATCAGCTCAAAGGAGAGTTCTTAGGAAACTACAAAGTCAGCGCCGCTAAGTAGCTCGGCGCAGCTACATTGATCGGTAGCTAGGCTCACGTTTCTTTACGAGAGCAATCAATCTATAAGTTATAGGAACAAAGAGGTATTCGACGGCACTCTTGTAGCAATAACCGACAATCAGATAGTTGAGGAACTCAGCGCCAGTGATGACGCCATAGAAGGCAATAGTGCAGAAGATGAGAGTGTCAGCGAACTGGCCGAGTGCGGTTGAACCCATCAAACGTAGCCATAGGTTCTTCTCTTGAGTTCGCCCTTTGATCTTGACAAGGACATATGAGTTGAGGAGTTGTCCTACGAGAAAAGCGATGACGCTGGCCAGGACTATTCTCGGCACGAACCCGAGAATTGATTCGAATGCTTCTTGGTTCTCCCAATCACTTGCCGGAGGTGCGAGTTGAACCAGATAGAAGGTAGTCGCAGCAAGAATCGACACCGCAAAGGCGGTGAGTATCACCCGGCGCGCTGCTTTGAATCCATAGACCTCGGAGAGAATGTCCCCGACAATATAGACCAAAGGAAAGAGAATCGCCCCACCATCGGTGATGATCGGGCCCAACTCAATCAACTTCACTGCCCCAATATTTGAAATGAGTAGGAGTGCGACAAATATCGCCGCAAAATAGGGATAGAGGCTTTTAGGTGCTTCTGCAAAACGGACCCCCTCGCTCACCGTCACCTCCTCAATCTCAGTTTTGCGATTATCTGGTAATTCACGAAGACCTCCAACGACTTTTACTCTAGATGCGGCGTCTTATCTCGTAAAGATTCAACACGCAGAATCCATGATGCTATGAATGCGGTGATTATCACGAAGCCAATGGTGATCGCCTGAAGGTCGGTTGCGAATGCAGTGCTTGCACCTAATCCTGCTATCACTATGGAGAATTCGCCTCGCGAGAGAAGTAGCGTCGCAGAGCGCGTGATCTTATGGGGTTCATTCACATCACGAACGCTCCACCAGGCGGTGATGAACTTGCTAGCTAGGCCAAGGGCAGCCAAGAGAAGCGCTGGGAGGATCACCGCGACTATATCTGCGGGATCCGTGGTCAAACCAAAGAATAGGAAGAAGATCGAAGCAAAGAGATCGCGAAGTGGTGCAAGTCTGACTCGAGCAACAATGGCGATATCACCTGTGAGCAGCAGTCCCACCAAGAAGGCGGCGACTGCACCAGAGAATCCCACGAGTGATGCAAGTCCCGATGCTAGAAGGGCTGCACCAAATACACCGAGAAGTAGAGTCGCTGTATCGCCAAAGAGCGCTGGAGTGAATGGAATGTGCCCACCGCGCGAACTGAAAATCAATGCAGCTCCAGTGATGATGAGCGCTGTTGAAACCGAAATCAAACCGGTAGCTAGCGCCACGCCTGAAGTTATTGCGCTTAGGATGGGCAGATACGGGGCGAGAAACAAGTCTTCCACGACGAGTACTGACACTGCGCGCTTCGTGCTCTCGAGCCGTTGCCATCTCGCCTCTTTGATGAACTGGGTTGCTATTCCCGACGAACTCACATAACTGATTCCACCGAGCAGGAGCGCACCGACAAAACCCCACCCGAGAATGAGAGCAACAACAATCCCTGGCAGAAAGTTGATGAGATCTATGAGCGCGAGGGATTTTCGCTCCTTCATTGTTCCGATCAGTTCTCCTGCAGTGTATTCAAGGCCAAGAAGGAGCAAGAGGAGAATGGCACCCCATTCGGCACCAAGATCCAAGAATGTGTCGCTTAAGTTAAGTGGAATCACGCCACCGTTTCCAAAGGCGAGACCAACCAAGAGGAAGAAGGGGACAGCTGAGAATCGAAGCTTGGTTGCAATGAATGAGATCGCTCCCAACAGGACAAGAACGCCACCAATTTCGACAAGTATCAGCGCGGTGTTAGAAGAGATTGCAGCGAGAGGATGTAGCGCCATAACTCCCCCTTTCACGCCAAACTAAATCTCAGCTTTTCAAATTTCTCAGTCGCTCCAACATTGGAGGGTGAGTGTAGTTGACAGCAACGTAAAGCGGATGAGGTGAGAGATTGGCGAGAGAATCGGTCGAGATCTTCTTCAAAGCAGAGGCAATCGCAACGCCGTCATAAGTCTCTCGAGCAAAATCATCAGCATCATATTCATTGCGTCTTG
>Ga0194121_10011083_pt1 | contig 10805 bp, 11 predicted proteins | sample TA2MahCa50mmetaG_FD_148609 | JGI IMG/M metagenome (GOLD analysis project Ga0194121, IMG submission 148609) | Freshwater microbial communities from Lake Tanganyika, Tanzania - TA2015020 Mahale Deep Cast 50m | ecosystem: Environmental > Aquatic > Freshwater > Lake | place: Tanzania: Lake...
CACGTTGACCATTAGTGTTTGCGTCACAAGCACGGGGAGTCCGAGGATCGTCGGACTGAGAGGGCGAACGCCATCGCCGACCCGCAGACCTGATCTGGGTAATGCCAGCGGAGGGAGCGACATGAAGGTGACGACTGGGTCGAACGACACGGCAATCGTGTTGCTGGGTGGCACGCGAAATGATCTGGCATCCGTCGGCCCGTTGCCCACGCCAACTTTGGTGGTTGCCGCCGATTCCGGGGCCCACCACGCCGAGTCGCTCGGGCTGCGCGTCGACGTGGTGATCGGTGACATGGATTCGATCGATCCGACGGCACTTGCCGCGATTCAGGCTCTCGGAGCGCAAGTGGTGAGTCATCCAAGTGACAAGAACGAAACCGATGCGGAACTCGCTCTCACATTCGCTGCGTCGCAGGGTGTGCGTCGCTTGATTGTGGTGGGCTCAGGTGGAGGACGTCTCGACCATCAACTGTCACTGTTTTCGCTGCTATTTCACCAATCGCTTACCGACATCCACGTTGAGGCGCGCATCGGAGGCTCCCGTGCGTTCCCAATTCGTGAGGGTGAATCTCGAACAATCGAATGCAGGGACGGCGACATCGTCGGGCTGCTCCCCTTCGGTGGCGATTCGCATGGCATCACTACCGAAGGGTTGCAGTGGCCTCTTCGTAACGAGTCGCTGTTCGTCACTGCGTCACGCGGCGTGAGCAATCGTGCAATGGGTTCGAATTTTCGGGTGGAAGTTCGCACGGGGCGACTGCTCGTCACGCTCGACCCATCCGATGACTCACACGTAAGGAGCACATAGTGAAGGGAGAGCACACAATGAAACGCCGAAATTCGAGAATTCTGGGGATGGTCATCGCGATGCTGCTGGCATCGTGCGGTGGCGCGAAAGAGCCAGCCACGCTCACGCTGCTCGCCCACGATTCGTTCACTCCGAGCGAAGGAATCTTCGATCAGTTCACCGCCGATACAGGAATCCGCGTGGAAGTGGTGCGTAGCGGTGACGCCGGAACTCTCGTCACCAAAGCAGTACTCGCAGCCGGCAACCCCGAGGCTGATGTGCTGTGGGGGGTTGATAACACGCTGCTGTCTCGTGCCCTTGACGCCGGTGTATTTACGCCGTACGTATCCGTGCATCGTGATGATCTCGACGCTGCGGCAGTTGCCCTTGCACCAAACGGTGAAGTGACGCCGGTCGACTCGGGCGATGTGTGCATCAACTACGACAAGGCTTGGTTCGCCGAGCGATCAATCACGCCACCGCTCACACTGCAGGCGCTGACCTCGGCAACCTACAAGAACTTGCTCGTGGTACCCAACCCGTTATCGTCGTCACCCGGGCTTGCGTTCTTGTTGGCCACGATTGCAGAGTCGGGCGACGGCTGGCAGCAATGGTGGCAGTCGATGCGCGACAACGGCGTGCTGGTGGTGGAATCCTGGAGCGACGCATACTACGGACACTTCACTGCCGCTTCTGACGGTGAACGACCACTCGTGGTGAGTTACGCAACCAGCCCACCAGCCGAGGTGATCTTTGCCGACCCCCGGCCTAGCCAAGCACCTACTGCGGTCGCGGCACTCACCTGCTTTCGACAATACGAATTTGCCGGAATCTTGCGCGGTACCAAGCACGAGAGCGAGGCGCGACTCTTGATCGACTTCCTCGTGTCAAAGGCGTTTCAAGAAGACCTACCGCTCACACAATTCGTCTGGCCGATCAACAAGACGGCTCGGGTGCCACAGGAGTTCACGGAGTTTGCCCTGCGACCTGACAATCCGCTCTTCATCCCACCGGCAACCATTGCCGCAAAACGAGTCGAGTGGCTTGATGCGTTCAGCAATGTGATGCTGCGATGAGTCGCACCGTTCGTGTGGCTGCGAGTGCAGCGACCATGTGGCTTGCGGTATTCGTGGTGGCTCCAGTGGTCGTGTTGTTGGCCCGCAACCTGAAGGCAAGCGACTTCTCACGAGTGCTGACGAACGATGTGACGTGGAAGGTCGTGTGGTTCTCGACTTGGCAGTCGATTCTCAGTACGGGTGCAACGTTCGTATTGGCAATGCCGATCACGTGGTTGATCGGCAGATACCACTTCCTCGGCCGACGCACCCTGCGAGCAGTTGCAACCATTGGCTTCTTGCTTCCGTCGGTGGTGGTGGCAGCAGCATTTCTGGCCGTACTGCCGAGATCGCTCCACTACTCGGTGTTCGCCGTGGTGCTCGCCCATGCGTACTTCAACTTGGCAGTGGTCGTGCGAGTGGTTGGTACGCGACTCGAATCTCTGGATTCTCGTCTCGATGAAGCGGCGTGGTCACTCGGCGCGTCACCCGCCCGCACCATTGCGACGATTACCTGGCCGCTCATTCGCGGGTCGATGGCCTCGGCAGCGGCGGTGACGTTTCTCTACTGCTTCACCTCGTACGCCGTAGTACGGGTGCTCGGTGGGCCGGGTCGCAACACCATCGAGAGTGACATCGCGCTACGGGCATTCGGCATCGGCGATGTGTCCGCTGCATCGGTACTCGCGTTGGTGCAGGCCGCTGTCATCGTGGGCGTCGTTGTGCTTCTACGGCGAGCCGCTGGGCGCGAGGCAACTTTGCTTCGTACAGCGGCGCAACTGGCGCCAATGCCCCCTCGCGTTCGTTGGGTTGCGCTACTGGTGAGCCTCATTACCACCACTTTCGTCGTCACCCCACTACTCGCGGTGTTCTGGCGGTCGATTCGCGTTGGTGACTCAGTCACACTCGAAGCATGGAGCACCGTCATTGATGAGTCGTTGCTGGGCTCAATCATGTCGTCGTTACGAACTGCTGTGGTCACCGCCCTGCTCGGTGTGGCGCTGGCAGGTGCTGCATCGCTGGCCATCGTGCGATCCGCAACGCTCGGTCGCACGCTCGACACATTCACCATGCTTCCGCTGGCGATTTCACCGGTAACGCTGGGGCTTGGTTTTGTAGTCACGTTCGATCAGTCGTGGTACGACTGGCGTGGCATGTGGTGGTTCGTCGCCACCGCGCACGCTGTAGTGGCGTTTCCGCTGATCGTGCGGGTGCTGGTGCCAGCGTGGCGCGCGATTCCCCCGCGACTGAGCGAGGCGGCAACGGTGCTTGGCGCCGGCGAAGTGCGACGCCTCATCGACATTGATCTGCGGCTGCTGCGCCGAGCATTTGTCGCCGGCTTGGGATTGGCGGTGGCGGTGTCGCTGGGTGAATTCGGGGCAGCGTCCCTCTTGTCGCGTAGGGGTGCCGAGACGATGCCCGTTGCCATTGCACGATTGTTGGAACGCACCGGTGACCTCGTTCGGGCCCAAGCATTCGTACTGTCGTCGCTGCTCATTGTGTCGTGTGCTGCAACCTTGTTCGTCGTAGAAATCTCTCTAGGAAGACAAGGTGATGTTGCACATCACTGACCTCGTCGTTGTTCGTGGTAGCACGCGCGTACTTGACGGTGTATCACTCACCGTCGCAGCAGGAGAGCGTGTGTCGTTGCACGGGCCAAGCGGCTGCGGCAAGAGCACGCTCTTGCACGCCATCGCTGGACTCACCGAAGTGGAACGCGGAGCCATCGTCGTGAACGGCCGTGACATTACCCACGAACCTGCGCACCTGCGCGGTATTGGTTTGGTGTTCCAGGATGATCGACTGTTCCCCCACTTCAATGTTGGTGACAATGTGTCGTACTCGTTGCGTGTTCGCGGAGTCGATAAGCAACAACGACATGCGGTGGCAGCGGCGTGGCTTGAGCGCGTCGGGCTCACAGGCTTCGCCCGACGCCAGGTTGACTCGCTGTCGGGTGGCGAGTCGAAACGTGTGGCCATGGCCCGGACACTGGCCGCCGAACCAAGCGTCGTATTGCTGGACGAGCCACTCTCCGGCCTCGACGATGCCCTGCACGCCACGCTGTTGGCCGATCTGCGGGAGCTCTTTGTTGCGATGGGCACCTCGGTGCTGCACGTCACCCATGACCGCGCCGAGGGGGCGCTGCTCTGTGATCGTGCGGTCGAGTTCACCAGACTTGTACAGCAATGACCAACGACTTCACGGTTCGACAAATCTCGCTTGATGAGACCAAGCCGGTGCGTCTCGACGTGCTGCGACGCGGCACGCCAGCGAGCGAAGCAAACTACGACGGTGACCACGACCCGCGCACGGTGCACATCGGTGCCGAGCGCAGCGGTCGTGTTGTCGCAACTTCGACATGGCTTGTGATGCCGTGGCAGAACGACATTGGCGCTACTGCCGTGCAATTGCGTGGAATGGCGGTGCTCGATGAAATGCAGAATTCAGGCGTAGGTCGAGCGCTCATCGATGCTGGCGTTGCACACGCACGCACGCTCGGGGCGCGATACGTGTGGGCCAAAGCTCGCGATTCGGCGATCTATTTCTATGAGCGATGCGGCTTTGCCGTGGTTGGCGAACAATTCATGGAGCCCGCATCGGGCATGCCACATCACGTCGTGGTGCGCGAACTTCGCCAGTAACTACTCGAAAGTCACCTTCGTGGTGTACAGGGCAGCAGTGCCGTCGGGCAAGGTTGCATCAAACTCGAGCGTCCACTCACCCGGCGCTGGCACCGAGACTTCGTAGTGGAAGTGGTTTGTTCCACTCTCTTCGAACCACAAAATGATCGTTGAGAGCGACCCATCCGGCGGAATGAGGTTTCCGGTTACCGACGCAATCTTTTCGAGCTTGCCACCCGGCGGCGCAAATTCCATATGAATGAGCACGGTGCCCACCCGAGCAGGATCAACGGTGACATCGGCAATCACATCTTCAGAAACGAGCGATGCATTGAACGCATCAGCGCCACCCTTGTCGTGGACACCGGCTTTGGGCCCCGACGCCTCGTCGCCACCGCATGCCACGAGGGACGCGGTAACGAGCGCGACACCGAGCACTCGGTGCAACATCTTTGCGGTGATCATCGCTTCATTCTCGCAGGAACAAGCTGCGACGGCACCCGAACGTGTAATTACGTTGCGCCAAGTGCACTAGTACGGGTCGGGGGCTGGGACACCATCAATTGATACGCGGTTGTACAACCACGCCAACCGCTCGTTTGGCGCACGACTTTGCACCACATCGGGAAGCGCCGTCATGCCCATCGGCTTGCGTGCGCGCCAGGCCATTACTTGGCGATCAAGGTCGTAGCGCACGAACAACGGGTTCCAGTCGCGCCACGTGAAGCCGAGATTCAAATCGGCATGATGCACTTCCGTTTCACACCAACGCATCAAGACGAGCGTGGGGATCGGCACACGTGATCCATCGGAGTGCGACTTGATGCCATGGCCTGCCCACGTGGTGGTGGTGGCGCTTGCCCACGCGGCCTCGAGTGCGTAGATGGTGACTCGAACGTCGGCCACAAGTTCCGCGGCCGCGCGATGTGCACCACTTGCGATTGCCGCATCACGCACCGGTTTGCCGCCGGGATACTGTTCCGATTCTTCGCCGCGGGTAGCAGCCGAAAACATCAAAACATGGCTCTCTGCGTTTCGTGCGAGATGCGAAAGAATGTGGCCTCGTGTCCATCCCGGCAACAGCGACGGTTCCCGACACTGCTCGTCGTTGAGGGTTTCCAGGCCCGCCAACAGCCGTTGATGTGATGCCGCACAGCCGGTGACTTGGGCATCAAGCGCCCGGGCAACGGCCTCGTCCACGAGTTCTAGAGATCTCCTGCACTGCGTTGCGGCACGACGACCACCGTACCGTCGGCTTCATGGATGACTCGCGCTGACACACCGTAGAACTCGGCGAGGGTCTCGCTACGTAACACACGTTGTGCCGCACCACGTGCCACGGCAACACCCTGATGCAAGAGCAACAGCCGATCGCTGTATAGCCCCGCCAGCGTCAGGTCATGCATGGCCGACACCACGATGAGGTCACGTTCGCGTCGCAAACGGTCTACGAGTTCAAGCGCATGCTGCTGATGGCCAAGGTCGAGGGCACTCGTCGGCTCGTCAAGCAACAACACCGGCGCCTCCTGCGCCAGTGCACGGGCGATTACCACGCGCTGACGCTCACCGCCCGACAACGTGCCGAGCATTCGGCGGGCATGGATACGAAGTGACAAGTTGTCGATCAGGTGCGCCACGACCTCGCGATCGTGTGCCGACTCGCGCCCGAACGTTGACACGTATGGGTTTCGACCGAGCAGAATGTAATCAGCGACCGACATATCGTCGGGCAACACCGGGTCTTGCGGGACGAATGCAACATGGCGGGCGGTATCACGCGCGGTGAGCGTCGACACTTCGCGACCCGCAATGTGCAAATTACCCGAATACGGTACGAGTCCGGCAATCGCACGCAACAACGACGACTTGCCGGCACCGTTCGGGCCGATGACACACAGCCACTCCCCAACCGCCACTTGTTCGTCAAGACCGACGACTACAGGGCAACCTGCGTATTCCACGCGCGTATTGCGCAACAGTAGGTTCGCCATCATCGTCGTGCCTCGCGGAGTCGCAAAATCAACAAAAAGAACGGCGCACCAAAAAAGGCCGTTACCACACCAATCGGTGTCTCAGAAGGCGCCGTGAGGATTCTCCCGGGAATATCTGCCGCGATCAAGAACGCTGCACCAAGAAACATGCTGAGCGGCACGACGAGACGGTACGACGCACCAAGCAACAATCGCACCGCATGCGGCACGATGATGCCGACAAAACCGATCAAGCCACTCACCGCGACTGCCGCAGACGTGCCGAGCGTTGCGGCGAGCACCACGACGATGCGAACTTGGTTCACGTTTACACCTAAGGCGCGGGCCTCGTCGTCGCCAACACGCAGCACGTCGATCAGTCGGCGATACATCAGCAACACCACCGTGCTCACCGCGATGTATGGCAACACGAGCCGCACGTCGGCCCACGATGCCGTGGTGAGACGTCCGAGAATCCACGAGTACACCTGCCGCACGACGTCGTTGTTGCGTTGCAGCACGAAGGTTTGCACCGCGGTTGCCAGCGACGTAACGGCAACGCCTGCCAGCACCAGTGTGGTTGCCGAGCGGGATCTCCCGAATGCAGTGCCAACGGTGTAGGTGAGGGCGACTGCGCACAATCCACCGATGAATGCAGCGAACGGAACGGGGTCAATGGGCCATGTTTCGGTGATCTCGCGATTCGTGACAAAGGCAATCGTCGCGCCGAGACCCGCGCCGGCAGCAACACCGAGCAGGTACGGATCGACGAGCGGGTTGCGAAACACGCCTTGATAGCTCGCCCCTGCCAACGACAACATCGCACCCACCAACGCCGCGAGCACCACACGAGGTGCACGAATTTGCCAGACGATATTCCACTGCGCCTCGGTGACGCCACTGTTGATGGAGATGAGCGGCAGACGATCCAGCAGCGCGAGCGGGACTCGCCACCACACGGGGCCGGCGGGCCCGACCGCCGTGGCGACCAACGCAGTGAAGACAACGATGACAGCACCGACGGTCCACCACGCTGTGCGCCGACCGGAGATGCCGGGTAGGTGCAACACCGTGGTGGACGTCATCGTGGCATGGTCTTACTGCTTTGCCAGAACGGATGTGACGGCTTCGGCAACCACGCGCACGAGCTCCACAAGACGCGGACCCCAGCGTGATGCGATGTCGTCATCGAGTTCGACCACGCTGCCTGTTTGCACGGCGGTGAGACCTGCCCAGCCGTCACGCGCAGCGACGGTTTCCAGCGACTGCGCACAGCACTTTGTGTCGGCGAGGAAAATGATGCTCGGGTCTTTCTCGACCAGCACTTCTGCCGAAAGTTGCGGATAGTCATTCCCCGCCTCCACGCCATCGGCAACGCTCGCCAAGCCAAGCGACGCCATCACCCCACCGATGAACGTGTTCGAGGTAACGGTGTACAGCGTCGGGTCGAGCTCGTAGAAGTACGTCAGCGGCGGATTGGTTTTCGTGACGCCAGCAACGATCTCGGCAATCTCTTCCTGCATCGCGCCAGTGAGCTGCACTGCTTCAGCAAGACGGCCAGTGAGCGCACCAAGTTGCTCAATTTGTTCGTACGCCCCCTCAAGATTTTCTACCGCGTACGCCGCAAAAACCGGAATCGACAACGCATTCAGTTGTTCAACCAAGTTGCCCGGGTCGTAACTGATGATCACGAGGTCGGGTTCCAGTGCCGAAATTGCCTCAACATTGGGTTGGTAGGCATCAACCTTGTCCAGTGACGCGGTCTCAGCCGGATAATTGGAGAAATTGTCGACCGCAATGACTTTGTCGCCAGCGCCGATGGCAAACAGCATCTCGGTGGCAGTCGCTGACATCGACACGATGCGCTGCGGCTCAGAGTCCAGGGTGAGGTCACCGACCGTCACCGGAAATGCCGAAGCCTCGGTGGTGGTTGTCGCCTCCACTGCGGTCGTTTCCGACGTGGCGTCTTCACCCGAGTCGTCACCACAGGCGACGAGGGTTGGTACCAATAGAAAAAGGCCGGCAAAGCCGACCAATCGAGAAAGTTTCATGATGTTCTCCTTGCTCTTCTCGCGAGAGCGGTTGATGGGGCATCTTCGTCAGGCGACCGGACTCGCGATGCCCGACTTGCGTCGAACTTCGCATCACCGTTGCGGGACAGTGCCGGAATCTCACCGGACTTCGCTCACGAACATGCACTGCAACTATTGCTGCAGCAGTACAGACAGTAGCAGGTGCGTCAGCCGGCGACGAGCACCGCAGTAAACCTCGTCAGCCGGAGACGAGCGAGGCAATGCGCGCGATGCCCTCGCGCAGGTCGTCGTCAGCGAGCGCGAACGAAAATCGCGCATACCGCGACGCGCCAAACGCCTCACCCGGCACGAACGCCACCTTGGCACGCTCCAGCACGAGATCTGCCAACTGCATAGAGGTAGTCGCGGTCGCCCCGCCAATGCTGCGGTTTAACAAACCGCTCACGTTCGGGAAACAATAGAAGGCACCTTGTGGCTTCATGCAGGTGATACCCGGGATTGCCGTCAGCAACCCATGCATCAGGTTGCCACGACGCTCGAACGCCGAGCGCATGCGCACGACATCATCCAATCCGCCGGTAAGCGCCGCGAGGGCGGCGTACTGCGCTACGTTCGATACGTTGCTCGTGGTGTGGCTCTGAAAGTTGATCGCTGCTTTCATCACGTCCGCCGGCCCGATCATCCAGCCAACGCGCCATCCGGTCATGGCATACGTCTTGGCTACACCATTGACGATGACGCAACGATCGGCAATCTCTGGCACGAGCATTGGCATCGAATGAAACTCGTGACCGCCATAGGTGAGGTGCTCGTATATCTCGTCGGTCACCACCCACACGTCGTTGGCTGCGGCCCACTTGCCGATAGCAATCGTCTCTTCGCGTGAATACACGGCACCGCTTGGGTTGTCGGGCGACACGAAGAGCAGCACCTTCGTGCGCGGTGTCTTGGCGCGCTCGAGCTGCGCGACCGTCACCTTGAACTCGGTTTCTTCGGTTGTGTCAATCACCTTCGGCACGCCCCCGGCAAGTGCAATTGCCTCGGGATACGTCGTCCAATACGGGGCCGGACAGATCACTTCGTCGCCGGGGTCGCACAACGCAGCGAATGCAACGAACACTGCGTACTTCCCGCCGACGGTGACCAACACCTGCGACGACTGACACTCAAAACCGCTATCGCGCTTGGTCTTTGTAACGATCGCATCGCGCAACGCAGGCAAACCGGCCGCCGGCGTGTAGCGATGCGCTTTCGGATCACGAGCGGCTTTGACAGCGGCTTCCACGATGTGTTCAGGGGTTGGGAAGTCGGGCTCACCTGCGCCGAAACCAATCACTTGTTCACCCTTGGCCTGCAATGCCTTCGCCTTGGCGTCCACGGCAAGCGTGGCCGATTCAGCGATTGCGGCGAGTCGAGCCGACACCCTTGATTTCTTGTTTGATGGTGTTGAACTCGACGACATCCCTGCCATGCTAAGACGGTGACGAACGCGCCCACTACCAACATCGCGATTCCCCGCGAGATGTTGCCGAGCGACGGACGCTTCGGATGCGGCCCCTCAAAGGTGCGCGATGCACAACTCGACGCGCTGGCAGCAGAAGGACGTCGCCTGATGGGCACGTCGCATCGTCAGGCCCCTGTGAAAAACCTCGTGGGCTCCGTGCGCGCCGGCCTGCGCGAGTTGTTCTCGCTGCCCGACGGGTGGGAAGTCGTGCTCGGCAACGGTGGTTCGACGGTGTTCTGGGATGTCGCCACGTTCGGGCTCATCGAGCGGCGCAGCGAACACCTGGTGTTTGGTGAGTTCTCGCAGAAGTTCGCCGACGCCGCAAAGGCCGCCCCACACCTCGGCGAACCAGTGGTGGTGGCAAGCGACCCCGGCACCCACCCTCAGCCGGTGATTGCGGATGTTGACACCTACTGCCTCACGCACAACGAAACATCAACCGGGGTTGCGATGCGACTTGCCCGGCCGAGCGGCTCTGGCAATGGGTTGGTGCTGGTCGATGCCACCTCTGCTGCAGGTGGCTTGGCGTGGTCGCCGACCGAGGTCGATGTCTATTACTTCGCACCACAGAAATCGTTCGCCAGCGATGGTGGGTTGTGGATTGCGTGCTGCTCGCCGCGCGCGCTGGCACGAATCGAGCAGATCGCGTCAACCAAGCGCTGGACCCCTGCGTCACTCGACCTGAAGATTGCGCTCGACAACTCGTGCGCCGACCAGACCTACAACACACCGGCAATCGCCACGATCTTCCTGCTCGACGAGCAGGTTCGCTGGATGCTCGACCAAGGCGGTCTGGCCTGGTGTGCGAAACGCACGGCAGAATCGTCACGCATCG
>Ga0194121_10011084_pt1 | contig 10805 bp, 13 predicted proteins | sample TA2MahCa50mmetaG_FD_148609 | JGI IMG/M metagenome (GOLD analysis project Ga0194121, IMG submission 148609) | Freshwater microbial communities from Lake Tanganyika, Tanzania - TA2015020 Mahale Deep Cast 50m | ecosystem: Environmental > Aquatic > Freshwater > Lake | place: Tanzania: Lake...
CTCCACGAACTTGCGTCACGCAATCAATCAGACAACTCTCCACCACGGCGACGCCAGCACCCGGTTCCAGCCATTCGAGCGTGCTCCCCGTGTGCGGCAACGTCGGCCCGTGCCGTCTTGCGGTGCTCGGCGCGGAACGTCCGGATTCGGACGCATCGGCGAGACGCGGACAGCTCCACGAATCCTCGAGTGGTTCAAGGACAGAGCGGACGCGGCAGGCGGTGGAAGCTATCAGACGATGATGAACGACGCGCTCCGGCAATTCATTGCCACGGAGCCATGGCGTTCTCTCAACGCTCGAAGTAGTCCTCGATCCAGATCTCGAGCGTTTGTCGGATCCAGGCGGGGTCTCCGATCTCGCGGCCGCGAAATTCGCGCTCATAGCGTTCACGAAGCGTCTCGGCGTCGAGCGCCAGTGTTCTGGCCAGCAGCTCGACGTCTCCCTGATCGACGGGACTGTTGCGTGTCAGCTTGGAAAGAATCAGGTCGTAAGGATCGAGCACCAAAAGGCGAAGGCGTCGAAACTTACCTGGATAGATTTCGACCAACCGCTCGAGATATCCGGCAGGCAGGCGTGCGACGCCCACACGCTGGAAATGGAGGGCGTGCTTGTCCTCAGCGCCGAGCCCTCGCCCGCAATCTCCTGGAGCCGCCGTGCGGCGGAATCGGGAACGGTTTCGATGCAATCGAGATCACCGGTAGACCGTGTAGACGAGAACACCGTCACGACAAACCCGCCAAGGCAATGAACGTCGACGCTCTCCGTCAGATGCTGATCGACGTCAGACAGGAAGTCCTCCCAATGCGCGGGAAGCTCACGCGGCGTATCGAAGGGCATCAACCGTCCAGTCGGTGAGAAGATTCCAATGACGTGCGTCTTCGGACCGATGTTCAACCAGGCGGCGTCGCAGAGAAGCCCCGACGCGTCGGCACAACGTATCTTCACGCGCGAGGCGGCTGCGGTCGAGCTGCGCTTCGAGCCGTCTCAGCACGTCAGCCTTTTCCGTTGCGTTGCTCCGCTCGCAGAGACGACGAGCCAACGCCACCACGAAACCAAGACGATTCTGCAGATCCCGAAGTTTCGCCTCTCGTACGAGCCAGTCGTCGTCGACGGGCGCGTAGCGAGCCACGAGCCAAGGGAGCGCTTCCACAACGCGCGGATCGAGATCGTCCTGCATGAGCGCGGCAAGAAGCACCTGAGCCGGGTTTTTCGGCTCCCATTGAGAGTCCGAACGCAGATACGCAAACCCGGGATAGCCAAGGGCCGCGAGGTCCCTCGCCAGGGCTTCGGATGGATTGGTCGCGTACGTCGGAACGCCTGTCGGCGCGACTGAAGCCGGCGACATGTTGTAGGCCTCGAAAACTCGCTTTGCGAGTCCACGCGTTACGCGCCGCCGACCGCTCTCCAACATCGATAGATGAGGCTGCGTGAGGCCAAGCCTGGCGGCAGCCTGCGCCTGGCTCCATCCGCGTGCGTGGCGTTCAGCCTTGAGCACTGCACCTGTCATCATGGCGTCGAGAATAACAAGAACCGTTATATCTCAATTGCTGCCGCTATTTGGACCCACATCCTCCCCCCTGACTCGCAGGGCCGGTGACGCAGCCGCCAGCTCGACGAACCGGCACAGCGCGTTGATCAGCCGCATCTGCTCCACCGTCCGCGCCCGCGACTCCAGCAGCCGGGGTGACGCCACCACGTAGGCCAGGCACTTCGCCCGCGAGACCGCCACGTTGAGCCGGTTGCGCGAGAACAGGAACTCCAGCGAGCGCGGGACGTCCTCCGCGCTCGACGTCGCCATCGAGTAGAAGACCACCGCCGCCTCGCGGCCCTGGAACTTGTCCACCGTGCCCGCCTGCACGCCCCGCAGGCCCGCCCGATCCAGCTCCGCTCGCAGCCGGCGCACCTGCGCGTTGTACGGCGCCACCACCATGAAGTCCGCGTCGCCCAGCGCCGCCGTGACGCCGTCGGCGTTCGTCCACGCCGCCCCTCGCATCGACGCGATCAGCGACGCCACCCGATCCGCCTCCTCCGACGATGCCACCTGACGGCCCACGTGCTCCACCGGCACCCAGCGCAGGCCCGTGCCGAACGCTGTCGCCTGGACCGCTACCGCGTCCGTCCACGAGAGGCGCCCGTCGTACACGATCTCCGAGACGAAGCGGCAGACGTCCGGATGCATGCGGCGCGTACGGTCCAGGAACACGCCGCGCTCCTTCGGGATCGTCGCGTCCGCGTCCAGCAGGTGCTCCAGCACCGACACGCCCGCGCCTTCCGGATGCGTGCCCTGCGAGACCTGCGCGAGCTGCAGCGGATCGCCCAGCAGGATCACGTTACGCGCGGAGCACCCCATCGCCAGCGCGTCCGCCAGCGAGACCTGCCCCGCCTCGTCGATCACCAGCGTGTCGAGCGTGCCGTCCATGTCCCCGTGCGCGAACAGCCACGCCGTCCCCGCCACCAGCGGCACGCGCGACGCCGCCACCTCCGCCACCTTGCCAACGTTCGTGAACGACGCGCCGTCGTACAACGTCTCGCGCTCGGACAAGGTCGCCTTCTTCACCCCGCGGAACGCGAACGCTTCCTCGGCCGCCGCCTCCTCCACCGCGTCGAGCAGGTTGTGGATCGCCTTGTGGCTCGTCGCCGCCACGCCCACCCGGCGGCCCTGGCGCATCAGCTCCACGATCAGCCTGGCACCCGTCCACGTCTTGCCCGTGCCCGGCGGGCCCTGCACGAACAGCGCGCCGCCGTCCAGCGACGCCGCCAGCGCGCGCAGCTCGCCGATGTCCGTCGCCTGCACCACCGCGCGCGGAGGACTCAGCCGCGGCGTCCCGCGCTCCACGATGTTCCGCAGCGCCGGATAGCCGCCGTCGTCCGCCAGCACGGACCCCGCGAACCGCTCCAATGCGCGCCGCTGCTCCGTCGTGCGATACGGGCCGCCCGGGATCAGCGCCGCGGGCGACGGCGTCTTCTCGCCGCGGCGCAGCACCAGCGTGCCCTTCGCCTCGTCGAGCGCCACGATGAGCCCCGCGTCCTTCTTGGTGGCCGGATCGGTCGGACGATCGCCTGCGCCCAGCTTGAACTCCTGCGGCGGGAAGCGGTACGTCTGCTCCCACGACCGCCCACTCCGCCGCGCCGAGCCCACCGGATCGAGCCGCGCGATCGACTCCGCGTCCTCCACCAGGTCGTCCAGCGTCATCTGCTCGCAGCGCTGGAAGAACCACCACCACACCGGCTTCGCCTCGCGGCGGTGATACTCGAGCAGCTCGCCCGCCATCCATCGCAGCGAGCCCGGCGTCGCGCCCGCCAGAAGCTGCGCGCGCAGCGGCGACTCCGGCTCGTCGCGCACCTCGACGTCCAGCAGCTTCAACGGCGCCACGTCCTCCGGCCGGTGCGCCACCAGCCAGTCGCGCAGCGCGCCGGTCGCGCGGCAGTCCTCTTCGTTGTACGCGGCGATCTTCGCCAGGCCGTCGCCGCCGCGCGCCATCCACTGCTCGTACGCCAGCACCGCCAGCGTGCCGCTCGTCACGCCGGCCGCGCGCTTGAACGCCGCCAGCGCCTCCGTCTCCTTCAGCGAGTAGCTCGGCACGCCCGCGCGCAGGCCCTGGCGCACGACCGTGTAGAGATCGACGAAGACCTTGCGGCGCAGCAGGTCGTCCACCGCGTCCTCGCGCGTGCCGTAGGCGCCCATGAGCTGCTTGATCGCGGTCGTCTCGTACGCGCCGTAGTGATAGACGTGCATGTCCGGGTGTCGCGCGAGGCGCTCGTGGATGAGGTCGATCACGCGCTCGAACGCTACTCGCTCCTCCTCGCGCGTGTGCGCCCAGATCGGCTGATAGCCTCCCGCGTCCAGGACGCCCCACAGGAAGTGCAGGCCGCGCGCGGGCTCCCAGAACGGATCGCCCTCGATGTCGAAGATGACGTCGCCCGCGGACGGCGCGGGCAGCAGCGCGAAGCCGCGATCCGGCGCGCCGTCGATCACGTGCCACTCGAGCTTGCCGGTCTTGCGCTTCAGGAGCTGGAGGTGCGCCTGGTCGCGCAGCTTGTCCAGCGGGTCGTCCGGCGCGCCGGCCGGGCGCCCGGCGAGCTGCGTGAGCGTCGTGACGCCCTTGTCCCGCAGGTCCTCCACGTGCGCGCGACGGATACCGGCGACCAGCGAGAGGTGATCCTCCGCGTCCCACCGCTCGTTGCACACGCCGCGGAAGTCGCAGAGCCCGCAGTGCTCGACGGGGTACGGCTCGGTCGTCGCGGCGCCGCCGATCGCCGCCTCGAAGCTCTGCCGCACGCGCCGGAAATACGCCGCGAAATCGTCGTGGCGCAGCGTGCGCCGCGCGCCGTCACCGAGCAGCACGTGCAGGCGCTCGGGCCGCGCGCCCTGCACCGCCGCGATGCCCTCGGCGTAGAAGCAGAGCTGCAGCAGGTACGTGGGCTTCTCGGCGCGCGCGAGCTTCGCGTCGACCGGCTCGTAGCTCCACGCGCCCAGCGCCGACGGTGTGTCGATCCGCTCGAGGAAGTCCGCGCGCCCGCGCCAGTCGCCGACCACGAACGTGGCCTGGTAGATGATCTCGGCGCCGGCGCGCATCGCGGCTTCGGTGAGGCGGGCGCCGGCGCCGAAGTCCCACTTGTCGGGTGTGGGGATGACGTCGCGCACGTCGCGACCGTCCGCGCGCAGCTTCGCCAGGTACGCACGCTCGTGCGCGTCGCCCTTGCCGCGGAGGAGCTCGCTGTACTCGGCGGCGACGTACGGGTGCTTGCGCGTCTCGCGCGCCACCTCGAGCTTGAGCGTGGTGAGGTGCGCGCACTCCACGTGGTCGTTGAGGTCGGTCGGGGTGAGAAAGAGCCGGCCGTCGATGACTCGCACCTATCGGGCTCCGTGCCGCCTCATCGCCGCATCTTACTCGGAGGCCTGTATCGTTCTTTGGACATTCCCGCTTCCCCGGCCGCTCGCTATCGTTAGCCCGTGCTGGAGCCAGTTGAATGGGACGAGACGAAAGCGCGCCACAATCTCCGAAAGCACGGTGTCTCGTTCGTCGAGGCTGCCACCGTGCTCCTCGACCGTCTCGCACTCCTGGTCCCCGATCTCAGACACTCGCACGACGAAGACCGCTGGCTCGTGATCGGCCACTCCGCCCATAATCGGCTGATCGTCGTCACTTATACTGAGCGGAGGAACGCTGTACGGATCATTGGCGCTCGCAAAGCTACCGCGAGAGAGCGGGCAACATATGAAGAAGGCTAAACGCGTTGTAGAGGGCTCCGAGGCAGATGACATGCGCGCCGAATACGACTTCAGCAATGGCAAGCGCGGCGCCGTCCTCAAGCACTTCCCGCCCGGCGCCATAGTCATCGCCCTGGACGACGATGTCCGCACCGTGTTCTCGACAGCCGAGATGGTCAACGAGGCGTTGCGCACGTGCACAGCTCCGAAGAGCCGGCCCAATGCGCGCGCCAAGCGAAAGCGAACCACTTCCGCGGGAGCTCGCGTCGACGTCGCGACGGGCAGACGGGGGTCACTTGCCGAGCGGTTCCCTACCGGAATAACGCTCGTTGCGCTCGAAACGGACGTCGAGGAGAAGTTTCGTACCGCGGTCTCGGCAAATAGGGCGCTCCGAGAGCTCATGAAGCGTAAGCGGGCTGCGCAACGATGAACGATTGGACCGCGCAGGCTTTGACGACCCGATGACCCGGCAAGTGATTGAAGTGCAGCCGCGCGGCGGTCATCGCCTCTTCATCAGGTTCGACGACCCCCGAGCTTCTGTATGAAAAGGTCTCCGGCCGCCCGCACTCAGTTTAGCGCTCGATGAAGAAGGCGCGGCAGCAGCGCGGCGATGAGTTAAGACCTGAGTACCGGCGTTCGGACCTCGGCGCGCTGGTCCGCGGAAAGTACGCGAAGCGCACGACGCGGACATCGACGGTACCGCGAGCCTCCGCCAGTAGACGCCGCGCCCCGATACGCGACGCCGAGCGATTCGTCGTGTGCGTCAAGAACAAGCGCTATGCCGCCTCTCTCGAGCTCGGCAAGGTGTATCGCACCCTTCGCGATCGTGATGCCCAACAGCAGCGAATGCGGCGCGTGGTGGACGAGTCGGGCAAGGACTATCTTTACCCGACCGACTGGTTCATCGACCTTCGGCTCCCTCCAGCGGCGAGGCAGGCACTCTCTTCAATCTCGGCATAGCCTGCTGTCCCGATGATCGCCGGCTCGCTCGCCCCGCGCACCAGCGTATCGATCTTTGGACATTCTCATGCCCGGCGACGCTCGTTATCGTCACCGAGTGTCGGCGCGTTTCGAATGGGACCCCAAGAAAGCACGCGGAAACGTACGCGTGCACCGCGTTTCGTTTCGTGAGGCGCAAACGGTCTTCGACGACCCGCTCGCGATCTCGGTTCCCGATCCCGATCACTCCGAAGGAGAGGAGCGTAACGTCCGGATAGGCCACTCGACACGCGGACGACTGCTCGTCATCACCTATACTGAACGTGGGCCGACCATACGAATCATCGGAGCGCGGAAGGCCACCCGCAAAGAGCAGAGAACGTATGAAGACGAATAAACGCGCAGCCCCTAAGCGCCACCCAGACGGCATGCGTGACGAGTACGACTTCTCGAATGGAGAGCGCGGCCGATACCTGAAGCGCTTCCCGCCGGGAGCGACCGTCATCGCGTTGGACGAAGACGTGAGGAAGCGGTTCCCGACAGCGGCACTTGTCAACGAGGCCTTACGATCGTGCCCGGCGCCGGAAAAGTCCGCCCGCGCGACCGCGAAGCGAGATGTTTCACGCGCTCACCTCGATTTCGAGACTGGTGCCCGAGGCTCGTTCCTCAAGCGCTTCCCGACCGGCATGACGCTCGTGCCGCTCGACAACGACGTTCAGGAGCGGTTCTGCACCGCCGCTGCCGCCAACAGGGCGCTGCGCGCCTTGATGAAGCCGGCGCGCCGGCGTCGGCCATCGCGGTGACCGCACCATCCTCCTGACCACGTAGAATCCCCGCCATGCCCCTCCAACCCATGGTCACCGCCGCCCGGCACATGGTCTCCGCCGGGCACTACCTCGCCGCCGAAGCCGGACACGCGATCCTCATGGCCGGCGGCAACGCCATCGACGCGGGTGTGGCGGCCGGCATCGCGCTCGGCGTGGTCCACGCCGACCAGGTGCAGTTCTCCGGCGTCGCGCCGATGGTGATCTACCTCGCCGAGCGCGATGAGGTCGTGACGATCGCCGGCCTCGGCGGCTGGCCCAAGGCCACGCAACCCGACGCCTTCAAAGACCACGGCATCCCGCTCGGCCTCAAGCGCACGGTCGTCCCGGCCGCGCCGGACGCCTGGATCCTCGCCCTCGAGCGCTACGGCACCATGCGCTTCGCCGACGTCGCGCACGCCGCCATCCGCTACGCGCGCGACGGCTTCACGATGCATCCGGTGATGGCGTTCTACATCGCGAAGAACGAAGCTACGTACAAGCGCTGGCCGTCGAACGCCGCGATCTTCCTGCCCAACGGGCGGCCACCGCGCGAAGGCGAGCTCTTCGTGCAGACCGACCTCGCGCGATGCCTGCAGTTCATGGTGGACGAGGAGCGCAAGCACAAGGACCGCGCGCAGGGCCTCCAGGCCGCGCGGGACGCCTTCTACAAGGGCGACATCGCGCACGAGATCGCCGCGTATCACCGTGACAACGACGGGTGGCTCACGCTCGAAGACCTGGCCGAGTTCCGGTCGACCATCGAGCCGCCGGTGCGGGCGACGTACCGCGACACCGAAGTGCTCACGTGCGGCCCGTGGTGTCAGGGCCCGATCCTCCTGCAGTTCCTGAAGACGCTGCAGGACGACGACCTGAAGGCGCTCGGCCACAACTCCCCCGCCTACGTGCACCTCGTGACCGAAGCGATGAAGCTCGGCTTCGCCGACCGTGAGCGGTACTACGGCGACCCGCGCTTCGTGGACGTGCCGATGGACACGCTGCTGTCGGACGACTACGCGCGCGCCCGCCGCAAGCTCATCCGCGACGACAAGGCGTGGCCCGAGATGCCGCCCGCGGGCGACGCGACGAAGTACACACACCCCGCGTACAGAGGCGAGACGTCCGCGCTCCCCGGCGACACCTCGTACGTCTGCGCCGTCGACGCGCACGGCAACGTGATGTCCGCCACGCCGAGCGACGTGTCGTGGGAGAGCCCGATCATCCCCGGCCTCGGCTTCGCGCCGTCCTCCCGCGGCTCGCAGGCGTTCGCGAATCCCGAGCACGCGTCCTCCGTGCAGCCCGGCAAGCGGCCGCGCCTCACGCCGAACCCGGCCCTCGCCCGCCGCGGCACGCAGTGGTTCATGCCGTTCGGCGCACCGGGCGGCGATCGCCAGCCGCAGGCGATGCTCCAGGTCTTCCTGAACCACGTCGTCTTCGGCATGAGCATCCAGGAGGCGATCGAAGCACCGCGCTTCATCACGCGCAGCTTCCCCGACAGCTTCGAGCCGCACCCGTATCTGCCGGGCCAGCTCGATGTCGAGCGCGGGGTCGGCGCCGCCACCGGCGACGCGCTGCGCGCGAAGGGCCACACGATCGAATGGCTGCCGGACCTGTCGATCGCGACAGCGGGCGTCTGCGCGATCGTGGCCGATCACGACGCCGGCATCCTCTACGGCGGCGCCGACCCGCGCCGCGCCGCCCGCGCGATGGGCTGGTAACGAATGCTCAGAGACGTGGTCGAGGTGCGGCCGCTCAGTGGCTATCGCGTGTTCCTCAAGTTTGAGGATGGCGTCCAGGGCGAGGTCGATCTCGAGGGACTCTTGCGGCCGTTCGATGGCGTATTCGAGCCGCTCCGCGATCCCGCATTCTTCCGCCGCGTGACGGTCGACAGCGGCCATACGATCGCCTGGCCCAACGGCGCCGACATCGCGCCCGAGACACTCTATGCCCTCGTCTCCGGCCGTCCGGTGTCCTTCCCCGGCTAATACGCCCGCCGAGATCCGGCGATGCACCCGCTCCGCGTCGCCCCCACGCGCGCCCACGCCGAAGAGTGGGCGCTCGTCCTCACCGCCGCCGCCATTCCGAACGCCGTCGAGCCTGACGACGACGGCTGGGCCGTGCTCGCCCCCGCCGACGACGTCCCACGCGCCCTCGCCATGCTCGCCGCGTACGACGACGAGCGCCGCGATGCGGTCGCGACACGCGCGGACGACAGGCCGTATCCCTGGATGTCGGGCGTCGCGCTCGGCCTGCTCCTCGTCTGGATCCACACGCTGACCGATACGCCAGCATGGCGCGAGCCCGGCGCCGCCATCGCCGGCCGAATCCTCGACGGCGAGTGGTGGCGGACGGTCACCGCGCTCACCCTGCACGCCGACGTCGTTCACGTCGTCGGGAACGCGTGCGCGCTCGCCGTGCTGGTGCCGCCGCTCGTGCAGCGCTTCGGCGCGGGCGCGGCGCTGATCGCTCTCGTCGCGAGCGGCGTGCTGGGTAACACGCTCGCCGCCCTCACCCACGATGCGCGCCACAGCAGCGTCGGCGCCTCCACCGCGGCGTTCGCGGCCGTCGGCATCCTCGTCGCCGACCGGCTCGTCACCCGCGAGCCCACGCGACGCAAGCGGTGGCTCGTGCCGATCGCCGGTGTGCTGCTGGTCGCCATGCTGGGGATGGGACCGCGCGCGGATCTCGCCGCGCACGCCTTTGGATTCGTCGCGGGTGGCGTGCTCGGCGCTCCGGCGGCCCTGCTGACGACGCGGCCATTTCCGCCAACCACCCAGTGGCTGCTCGGCGTGCTCGCCGCGCTCATCGTCGCGGCGAGTTGGCATCTCGCGCTCAAGGGCTAACGGCAGCCGACGGTCTCGAGCTCCTTCGCCTGCCGCACCACGCTGCCCGCGGTGATCGTGGCGGGATCGATCGGGCACCCCGCGGCGTGCAGCGCCTTCGCGGCCCATGTGTTCGAGTTGTCGAAGAGCCTGTAGCGCCCGGTCGCGCGATAGAAGCGCGCGTCGCCATAGCGCCCCGGCGCGACTACCACCGGACGGCCGTCGGCGCCGTACTCGTAATGCGCGTGGATGAAGCGCGTCAGCGCCTCGAAGCCCGCCGCCGACAGCGGCACGCGCACGACCGGCGCGCCCGCGAAGAACTCCGCCGGCGCCGGATCGAACGCCGCGACGTGCAGCACGCTGAATTCCGAGCTCACCGCCGCCCGCAGTCCCATCCCGACCGTCGCCTCGGGCGCGGGATAGTACGCGCCGTCACCCCAGCCGATCTCGACGAAGCGGCCGCGCGCCTCGGCGACCTCCGGCCACACGCGCGGCGAAACGTCCGCCCGCGCGACCGCAAGCCCGACGTGCCAGCCGTGACTGACCAGATAGACGACTTTCGTCTCGGGTGGCCCAGGCGCGGGCTGGGCCGAGGCGTGCGTCAGGCACGATGCGATCAGTAACCCGACGGCGAGAGCACGAACGCTCAGGAGCGCCGGCGCGGCAACCACTCGACCTCGACGACACCCGCGTGGGCAACATCCCGGAATTCGGGATCGCCGGTGATCACGGTCGCCGCATGATCTCTCGCCGTGACGACCGCGAACGCATCGGCATAGGAGATTCGAAAGCTGGCCTTGATGCGCGCGGCGGACAGCACGGTCGTTCGAGACACATCGACGAGCTCGATCGGCAGCTCGTCGACGGCCCCGAGTGTTCGGCCCGCCGCCACGAGCCCGCGTTCGCGCTCGGTGATGTACAGCACTTCGCCCAGGTTGATCAGCGAGAGATAGACCGGCTGGCGGCGCACGGCCGCGTCCTCCAAAACGTCACGCACGCGCATCATGCCCGCCTCGCCTTCGAGATAG
>Ga0194121_10011088_pt1 | contig 10803 bp, 9 predicted proteins | sample TA2MahCa50mmetaG_FD_148609 | JGI IMG/M metagenome (GOLD analysis project Ga0194121, IMG submission 148609) | Freshwater microbial communities from Lake Tanganyika, Tanzania - TA2015020 Mahale Deep Cast 50m | ecosystem: Environmental > Aquatic > Freshwater > Lake | place: Tanzania: Lake...
GAATCTCGCGTTCTGGTCCGAGAGCGAAGCCTGCTACGTTTGCTACGCACGCCAATTTCGCGATCGTGTTCGCTCCCTGGCCCGCGCCACCAGCGCGGACTTCGTCAACTGGTCGCCCTTCGCGTCCGTCGATTTCGGCGACGCGCCCGTCGAGCACCTCTACACAAATCAGATCCACCCCTACTTCCGTGCGCCGCACATCTACACCGGCATCGCCGCGCGCTTCATGCCGGGCCGTCAAGTGCTGACCGCCGAGGAAGCGAAGGAAACGGGCGTGCATCCCGACTACTTCAAAGACACCGCGGACAGCGTGCTACTCACCTCGCGCGGAGGCAACACGGTTTCACGCTACTTCCGCGACGCTTTTCTGCGGCCCGGCTACGGGCTCAACCACTGGGTGAGCCGCGACAACTACCCCGCCCTGAACATCGTCCCAACGGCCGAACACGAGATGAGCTTCTATGTGAACCGGCACTACGGCCAGCCTTCCTCGCACTTGCAGCGATTCGTACTGCGCACCGATGGCCTGGCCAGCCTGCATGCGGGTTGGCGCGGGGGCGAGATGGTTACGAAGCCCTTCGTAGTCAACGGCGAAAGCCTTCAGCTGAATTTCGCGACGTCGGCGGCGGGCGGAGTTCGCGTCGAGCTGCAAGATCCCGACGGCGCTCCCTTGCCGGGCTTCGCGCTCGGCGATTGCGTGGAGATGATCGGCGACCGTATCGATCGCGCCGTGCGTTGGAAATCGGGCGGCCCGATCCCCAAGGGGCCGGCGCGCATGATGATCGCGCTGCGGGACGCCGATGTCTACAGCTTCAAGTTCGCTTCGCGCTGAAGCACCGCGCCCACCGGCAGCATTTCGACGTGCGGCAACTTCAATAAACGCGCCAGCAGAGAGGTGAGGAACGCCGACGACATCGGCCCCCACCCTTCCTCGTCGAGTCCATGCGCGTTGAAGACGAACCATCCGCCTGCCGAGACCAGGAACTTGTCGATTTCGGCGGCTACGAATGCATCGCAGTTGCCCGGACCGAACGAAACACAGCCGGCTCGCCTCCTCCGTGGCAGCGGATTAACGACACCGCCGCGCGTGCGTATCCCGAGATATTTCGACAACGCGTACTCGTCGAGCTCCGCGTTCGATGCGTTGTAGGCGAAGCTGTAGATCGACTCGCTCGTTTTGAAGCCTTCAAGGTTTCGCTCGAAGTACGCCGTGCATTTATCGATCAGTTCCTTCGCTTGCGCGAGCGGAAGGTCGGTCAGGCGCGCGTGGTCGTAGGTGTGCGCCATCACCTCATGCCCGCGCCGTTTCAATTTGTTCCAGTCGTCGAAGCCGCCGAGCGGCACATTCGTGTTGGCGCCGCCGCTGGCCAGCCGGCCAATGTCGAACTGCGCCGTATGACCGATCGCGATGACGTTCAGACACGCGCGCAGGCCGAGGCTCTCATGAATCTCCGCGATTTTGTAGAACGACTTCTTGAAGCCGTCGTCGAAGCTCAGTGAGACGATGTGCGTCTTGGACGGCGGCGGAGCGGCTAGACTCAACGCGCTCTGCACGAACCGCCGCCGGATCATCGCATCTCCGCGAGCGCGCCCATTAATGCAACACCGGCATCAAGCACCGGCGCCGCCATCGGATGGCTGCCGAAGGCGCTCATCGGTCCCTGCCCAAAATGCAAACCGCTTCCGGTCAACACGCTAATGCGCATCGATCCCGCCGGCGGCGCGGGCGGCCGTTCGCCGTCATGTACGCCGATGTTCTCCGCAATCGGCTTGGCACTTTCGATCAGCGCCGCCGCCAGTTCGGCGACGGGTCCTTCCCCGCCTTCCCAAATCACAACGTTGCCGCTGTGGTGTAAGTAGCGGGCGCGGCCGTCTCCAAACGCGGCAAGCACGTCGAGGCCCTCATCCAGGCCGACTTCGAGGATCACACCCCGAACGTCCAGCGGGCCCGGGGTGTTGGCTGACGGTTTAGCCGCTTCGGCGTACCAGATATCGATCATTGCGGTATTCATACTAGCAAGAGCGCAAACAGCGCCGGAAGTTTTTCACCGGGCCGCATTAATTGACGCCCTCCAGCTCATTCATCAAATCCACGGCGGCGTTGAAAACGGGATGATCGTTGAACTCGTCTATCGGCCCATGGGCCCGATGCCCGCCGGCCCCTGTATATACCGAGATGCGAATCGTTCCATCTTCCGGCGCGGGAAGCCGGCCGCTGTGGGGTTCCGCGACAGTTTGCGCAATCGGATTGGCGCGCTCCAACGTCTCCGCGATGAAACGCGCGCGCCCGCCGGCAAATGCCGCAAGTACGTCAACTCCGACATCCAGGCCGACCTCCAGGATCACGCCGTACATTTCTGTCCGCTGTTGCGTTTCCGACGCAGGCTTGGCGGCCTCTTCGAACCAGTAATCGACGATTGGATTGTCTCCGCGCATCGATCTACCAGTTGAAACGAACGGCCAATTGAATGCGCCGGGGCGGACGAGCCGCCGTCGGTTCGAGGAAAAGCGGATCGGTCTGCGTCGTCGCGCCAGCCCCATCCCATCGCGTCGATTGCGAAATTGCGCTGTGCTGCGTGTGATTGAACGTGTTGTAGGTCTCGAACCGCAACTGCGCCGTCATCCGTTCGGTCCTCAGCCGGAAGTTGCGATAGAGCGAAATATCGTGGTTTAGGAATCCGGGGCCGCGAAACGTGTTATTGCCGAGGTTACCGAACTCGCCGCGCGCGGGCGCGCGGAAACGCGTGTCTGGCGGCGCCGTGGGATCGATCACAACAAGCCGCGCCGTCTGGCTGCCCGACCCGCTGATATCGGCGCCATTGATCAACGTGTAGCCCGGCGTGAACGGGGCGCCCGATTGGCCACGCGTGATGCCGGAAACCTGCCAACCTTTGACGAGAGCGTTCCGCTTGAACGGCATTGTCCAGTTGTAGTTGAGCGCGATCACCTGCGTGCGGTCGTAATTCAGCGGACCGTAGTGCCAGGCACGCGGCGAGAAGAACGGACTGACCGTGAAGCCATCGCTGGGCGATGTACCCAGCGCTTTCGAAAACGTGTAGCTCGCGCCCCAGTTGAAGTTGCGGCCGAAGCGTTGCGTGAATCGCATCTGCGCCGAGTTGTAGTTGGAGGTCGCCGCGAATTCGTAGAGCAGGATGTCGCCGCAGCCCTGAATCGGCCGCAGGAAATTCGCCGGCAGCGCGTTGTTCGGGCGGGCTGGATTGCGGTTCTGCGGATTTACTTCGAGGTGCGTCGCATACAGCGGAATCGGGTTGATGTTGCGCTGCCACAACTGATGACGGCTGAGCGATCCCACATACGACGCATCGAGCAGCGTACCCCGTCCAATCTGCTGTTGGAAGCCAAGCGAGAAGTTGTACGTTGTCGGCATCGGATTATCGCCGAATATTCCGCGCACGGTGGCCGACGGCGCCAACACGCCCGATCCTTGTGCTTGCTGCAGTCCGTTCAGCGTGCCGTAGTAGACGGCCGGTGAGAAGATCGACGGCGGATTCGGCAGCATGTTGTAAGCCATGTTGCCCTGGATGCGGTCAAAGAAGACACCGGCGCCGCCGCGGATCGCGGTGCGGCCCTTGCGGAACGGATCGTAGGAGAAGCCGAAACGCGGCGCCATCATTATGGCCGGGATGTCGTAAAGCCCATTCGGAATGCCGTTGCCCGCGCGCACCATGCCAATGGCCTGCGTGCCGACGCCCGGCGCATAAGTGCCGATGAAGCCCTCGGCAAACGTTCTGCCCGAGGCCGGATCGAGCGCTACGGTGCGGCCAGCCGCATCGAGCGCGGGCCGGAGCAACACGGGCGCCTTCGTCTCGTCGTAGGCCGATGGAAGAAAGGTGTGCAGTTGCAGGCCGCGATCGTAAGTCGGAGGATTTGCATAGAACCGCACGCCGAAATCGAGAAGCAGATTCGGCTTGGCGCGCCACGCGTCCTGCGCATAGAATTCGAAGTTGCGGAAGAAGTAATTGCCGCGCGGCCGCGCGTTGGCCTCGGTGTAGCTGTCGAAGGCGCCGATGAACGCGTTGGCGTATGCGAAGCCTGTGTCGTATTCGTTCAACGCATTGCTGTTGAAGCCGATCGATCCGCGCGTTGCGGCGTTGGCGCTTTGGTCCTTGCGCGTCTTTTCGTAATAGAAGCCGAACTTGAACTGATGCGTCTTCCAAATCTTGCTCAGGTTGTCGGTGATGGATATGATCAGATTCGCGTTGTCGTAGGGCGTTCCATCCGACATCGACGGATTCGCCCAATTCTGCACCTGACTGAAATTGATGTTCGGCAGGAAGTTGCCCGCGTTCAACCCCGGATTCCACTGCGGCAGATCGATGCCAAGCGCTTTCCGGTCGACCTTTTCCGGGTCACGCGGATAGTACCAGAGCCGATTCTGGCTGACGCCGCCGGACAGTTCGTTAAAGATCGTCGGCGACACCGTCCAGGTCGCACGCAAAGTCGCGCCGCGGCCGGGCTGGCGGAACACGACGGGTGTAAGCGGAAAGTTCACGGAACCGGTTACCCAACTGCCCCACGGGACTTCCTGTCGATCGGCCGTGTTGCTGACGCGTAGATTCGTCTGCAGTTTCGCGTGCGGCTGATAATCGACGCGCAAGATTTCGGTGCGCCGCGGATAGCTGCCACTTGCCGCCGAGATGAAGTTCCACTGATAGCGGCGGCTTGCGGCGGGGTCGACGTAGTTCGGCATCGGGAACAAGTTCAAGATGCGCTGGCCGAGCGGATCCATGCGCGAGGCTGGGACGATATTGCCTGGGAACTGCATCTTGGCGCCGTTGGCGGCGCGTTCGCTCAGCGGATCGCGCACGATGCGCAGGGCGCCGTTGGTGTTACGGGATTCCGAGAAGTCGCCCGCGCGTTCCAGTGCGGTCGGGACAGTGACGGTCCTCGTGCCGAACTCGACGAACTGACGCTGAAACTCTTGCGACCAGAAGAAGAACAGTTTCGATTTGTCGCGATTGAACTTGCCGGGAATGTAGATCGGCCCGCCAAGTGTGTAGCTGCCGATGTTGTAGCGATACGGCTGCCGCGCAACACCGCGTTGATTGTTCAGCCAGTTATTGGCGGCATATCGTTCATGCCGGTTGTACCAGCCGAACGAACCGTTCATTCGCTTGCCGCCGCCGCGCGTGACGATCGTAATGGCGCCGCCCGAATTGCGTCCATATTCAGCCGCGTAGTTCGATAGCAGCACTTTCACTTCGCCGACGGAATCGAGCGATGGCATCGAATGCGTTGAGCCGTTCGATCCCGTATCAAGCGTTGTAATGCCGTCAATCGCCACGTTCTTCGCATTGTCGCGGCCTCCAGCCAGGAACAGGCCATGCAACGACGTTTGGGATGGCGACTCGCGGCCTTCGCTCGTATCGACAACGCCGGGCATCAGCGCCAGCGCGTCGAACACGTCGCGGCCGCGCAGCGCCAAATTCTGAATGTCGTCCTGCGTCAAAGCGCTTGATTTTTCGCTCGACGCCAACTGCACCTGCGCGACATCGGCGATGACGGAAACCTGTTGCGAAACCTCGCCGACCTGTAGCCGGATGCGGCCCAGCGTGCGTTGATCACCCGAGTTCAGCGCGATGTCCGATTGCTCGTATTTCTTGAAACCGGTTTTTTCGACATGGATCGTGTAGCTGCCCGAGGTCAGGTCTGGAAACGCGAAGAAACCCGATTGGTTAGTGACCGTTTCGCGCTTGAAGCCGGTGCGCGCGGCGGACACCTGCACCGTCACGCCCGGCATTGCGGCATCGGTGGAATCGACCACCGTTCCCGACAGACCGGCGGAGATGTTTTGCGCGTAGGAAAGCGCGGCCGCCAGCAGACCCCAAACGAAGCGTTGCATGATCGGCAGGATAACAAAACGTCAAGCTACAATTTGGGACATGAGCGTGAAAACACTCGCCAGCGTCGAGAAGTATTTGCGAACGTCCTTCGACAATCCGGACAAGGAATACCGCGACGGAGATCTGGTGGATCGCGCTTTGCCGGACAACCTTCATTCAAAAATCCAGGTTTTCCTCTGTGTGTTCTTTTTCGCGCTCCGCAAAACCGCACGCTTATTTCCTCGCTCGGAGTTGCGCGTAAAATTAGGCGACGGCCTGTACTTGATCCCTGATGTCGCCGTGTTTCACGGCAATGAACCAGTCGAACTTGTGCCGTCACATCCCCCGCTCATCGCAATTGAGATTCTCTCGCCGGACGATTCGATGACCGCCGTGCGGGGAAAGCTGGAAGACTACCGAAATTGGGGTGTGCAGCATGTCTGGCTCATCGATCCACATTCGCAACGTCTTTATACCTTCGACCGCGGCCTGCGAGAAGTCGCCGAACTGACAATCCCGGAACTCTCCATCACCGTTCCGAACGCGGAGTTGTTCGAGTAGTTATCTGCCCTCGACAATCTCCAGCCCAAAAAGCTTTCCGGTGATTAACCCGCTCTTGGAGCGCCCGCCCTTCCACAAGTCCCACTTCGGATCCGCATAGCGCGCAAAGAACGCGTCGAGCTTTTCCTTCAGTTCCGCGCGGACGCCGGCATGCCGCGCATCGTCGATCCGATTCATCCGCTCGCCGGCATCGGTTTTCAGGTGATACAACTCATTCGGCGATTCATGAATGCGCTCGATGTACTTCCATTCCGGCGTTCGAACAGCGCGCACATTCTCGAACTCGAAGTACACCGCGTCATCCCAGTCGCGCATCGCCTCGCCCCGTAATGCGCCCGCAAAACTGCGTCCAGGTGACGCCGCGGGTTTCCGACCCAGTCCCATGTAGTCGAGCAACGACGGCAACACATCATAGGTGCTCACCATCTCCGCCGCCCGATGCCCCGCCGCCGTTTTTCCGCGATGCGACACGATGAGCGGTATCGACATTGTCCAATCGAATGCCGTCAATGGGCGGGTATGATCACCCATGCCCCAGAAGCCCGAGTGGCCGCCGGCCAATCCTTGATCGCCCAGATACACAACGACGGTGTTGTCCCGCACGCCCTCTTCTTCCAACGCCGCGAGTATGCGTCCGACGCCATCGTCGATTCCGCTGATCTCGGCGGCATACTTGCGCCGAACCGCCGGATCGCGCATCCAGGCAACATAGTTGTGATTCCACGGATGCGCCTCGTCGCGCGGCATCGACGGAAGTTCTTTATCCGCGTAGTACGCCGCGTGCCGGTTGCGAATCGGCTCCTTCATCGAATTGCCCAGCCCGTACGGCCCGTTGTACGCCAAGAACAGAAAAAACGGATTCGCCTTGTTTTCTTTGATGAACCGGACGCCGTGATCGGTCCACAAATCCGTCAGATACCGCGGTTCTTGGCGGATTTTTCCGGCTTCGATCACCGGCTGATCGTAGAAGCCAAGCGAGTTGCCGTGGGGCATCGTGATCCAGTGGTCGAAGTGATCCTGCGGCGTGAGATTCGCGCCGAGATGCCACTTGCCGCTCAGCGCCGTCCGGTAACCGTTCCGCTTCATGATCTTGGGCAGCGTTTCAAACTCGGCCAGCGTGTAGTAGGCACGCGGCCCGACCTGTGCGCCATTCGCGGCGAGATATCGATGCACGCCATGCTGCGACGGCATCAGGCCGGTCAATAAACTCGCGCGCGTCGGCGAGCAGACGGCGTTGTTCGAAAACGCGCGCATGAATGTCACGCCCTCGGCCGCCAGGCGGTCGAGCGCCGGAGTCCGCATGTCGCGATTGCCATACGGTCCGATCGACCAAGCGCCGTGATTGTCCGTCAATATGAGGACAAGATTGAGTTTGCGCGTTTGCGCGGCGGCGACGAGCGAGCCGCAGAAGGCGCGTCGGGTCAGCATGGAGTCCATTATCGACTACAATCAACCCATGAACCGCCGCCAGTTTCTCGCCTCCTCCTCGCTCGCCTTTCAAGCCGAAACCAAACCCAAACGCGTCGGACTAATCGGCACAGGCTGGTACGGCAAGTCCGATCTGCTGCGCCTCATCCAAGTCGCGCCGGTGGAAGTCGTCTCGCTCTGCGACGTCGACAAGAACATGCTGAGCGCCGCCGCCGACATCGTCTTGCAGCGGCAAGCCTCGCACAAACGCCCTCGCCTGTTCGCCGACTATCGCGAGATGCTACGCGAGAAGGATCTCGACATCTGCCTGATCGCCACGCCCGACCACTGGCATGCGCTCGCCGCCATCGAAGCCATCAAAGCCGGCTGCGATCTCTACTTGCAGAAGCCGATCTCGGTCGACATCGTGGAAGGCCAGGCCATCCTCGCCGCCGCGCGCAAATACAACCGCGTCGTGCAAGTCGGCACGCAGCGGCGCTCGACGCCGCATCTGATCGAGGCGAAAGAGAAGTTCCTCGACACCGGCGCGCTGGGCAAAATCGCCTACGTCGAAATCTACTGCTACTACCACATGCGCGCAAAGGACAACCCGCCCGACGGGACCGCACCCGCCCATCTCGACTACGAGATGTGGACCGGGCCCGCGCCGATGCGGCCGTACAATCCGCTCGTTCATCCACGCCGCTGGCGCGCGTTCATGGAGTACGGCAACGGCATCATGGGCGACATGTGTATCCACATGCTCGACACGGTTCGATGGATGATGGGCCTCGGGTGGCCGAAAACGATATCGTCGACCGGCGGCATCCTAATCGACAAAGCGAGCAAGGCGAACATAACCGACACGCAATCGGCGACGTTCGATTTCGGCGATGTCAAGGTCATCTGGACACACCGCAGTTGGGGCACGGCGCCCGATCCGAAGTATCCGTGGGGCGCGACTATTTACGGTGAGAAAGGCACACTGAAAGCCGGCGTAATGGGTTACGACTTCATCCCGGCGGGCAAGGGCGAGTCCATCCATAAGGACGTACAGTACGAGCTCGATCAATACCCCGAAGACAAGACTGAGGCCGAACTTGAAAAACACGTCGCGCCCGCGATTCGGGGGCATATGCGCGATCTGCTAGGGGCCATCGAGAAGCGGTCGAAACCAGTCGCCGACGTCGAGCAGGGCTTTATCTCATCTTCAAGCTGCATCCTTGCGAATATCTCGCAGCAACTCCGCGGACGCCCGCTTCGCTGGGATGCGGCGGCGGGAAGAGTCACCGGCGACAACGAGGCCAATAGGCTGCTCGCGCGCCCGTATCGCAAACCGTGGACACATCCCGATCCGAAGAACGTGTAGGGGTGCGATACACTAGTTGGTTCAATGGGCATTAGCCGGATCAGCCAGGCCTTGACGGCGCGCGAGATCCTTCAACTCGTCGAGAAGGATTTGCGGCGCGTCGAGGAGTGCATGCGCTTGGAGTCGATCGCTTCGGTCGACGCCATCACGGCGATCAACCGGCACATTCAAGATAGCGGCGGCAAACGCCTCCGGCCAACGCTGGTACTGCTTTCGACGCAACTGTTCGGCCCAATGAACGATCTCGCCATTTCAATGGCCGCCGTCGTCGAGATGATTCACACCGCCACGCTGGTGCATGACGACGTCATCGACGCCGCCGAAACCCGCCGCGGCAAGCCATCGACCAACGCGCTCTGGGGCAATCAGACTTCGGTCCTTGCCGGTGACTGGCTCTACATGCAGGCGTTCCAAGCGGCGGTCCGCGCGCGCAACTTCCGTGTTCTGGACCTGCTGATCGGCCTCACGCAACTCATGGTTGAAGGCGAGTTGATCCAGCTCGAACGCATCGGCAAAATCGAAATTACCGAGACCGATTACATGGAACTGATCGACCGCAAGACCGCGAGCCTGTTCAGCACCTGCGCGCGGCTCGGCGCCATGGCCGGCGGCGCGTCCGAGACCGACGAAGGCAAGCTCGGCGAGTTCGCATGGAACCTCGGTATCGCGTTTCAATTAGTCGACGACGTGCTCGATTTCACCTCGCGGGAGAAGATTCTCGGCAAGCCGGTGGGCAACGATCTGCGCGAAGGCAAAGTGACGCTGCCCATCCTTTACGCGCTGCAACAAGCGACTCCGCAAGAACGCGAAGCTGTTGCGACCGTGCTGCGCGAGCGCGAATATCGCACCGTGCCGTTCTCGCAAATCACGGCGATCCTCAAGAAGTATCACGGCATCGAACGCGCTATGGAACGCGCCGAGAGCTTTACCGAACGCGCGCGCGCGACGATTCAGGAGTTCCCCGAATCGGCTTATCAGCGCGCGATGTTGAGCGTGACCGATCTCGTCACCGCGCGGGATCACTAATGCTCTACGAGATCTCGCCGAAGGAAGTCGTCGCCAAGAAGGACGCCGGCGAAAAACTCTGCCTCATCGACGTACGCGAACAGTTCGAGTGGGACATCTGCCACATCGAAGGCGCGAACCTCGTGCCGATGAACACGGTGCCGCAAGCGCTCCAGCAACTGGAGGCGCAGGCGGATGAGACGACGCTTGTCGTCTATTGCCACCACGGCGTGCGCAGTTTGAATGTGGTGCACTGGCTGCGCGCGCAGGGCGTGGAGAACTGCGTCAGCATGTCTGGCGGGATTGACCGTTGGAGTGTTGAGGTCGATTTCAACGTGCCGCGATATTAGCCAGCCCGCTAGCGTTTGACTCGGATCTCCAACTCGGTATCGGTGGCTGTTACAACACTCTGGTGCACAACGCGATTTCCATCGATTACGAGCAAGAAATTCTCGCGAGCCTCTAAAGCGCCCACAGAAAATCGGCCCTTAGAGTCTACCTGAGGTTGTCCCCTACGGTGAGACAAAAGTTTAGAGACAGTTGGCGGCCCCTGCAAAAAAGCAGTGGACAGCTAGTTTTAGTTTTAGCAGAATCGCAGTAGTCGAAGAGACGGAAGCG
>Ga0194121_10011091_pt1 | contig 10802 bp, 10 predicted proteins | sample TA2MahCa50mmetaG_FD_148609 | JGI IMG/M metagenome (GOLD analysis project Ga0194121, IMG submission 148609) | Freshwater microbial communities from Lake Tanganyika, Tanzania - TA2015020 Mahale Deep Cast 50m | ecosystem: Environmental > Aquatic > Freshwater > Lake | place: Tanzania: Lake...
GTTTTATCCCTCCAGTATCCCTTGCTTTTTGGAGGTGGTTACTTGCGTTTTTAATTTTCCTTCCATTTGTTTTTCCATCAATTAGAAAAAATTTTAAAGATTTAATATCTGAGGCGCCAAAGCTTTTAATACTAGGTCTTACCGGATTTACTTTCTGTGGTGCATTTCCTTACATAAGTGGACTTACGACAACTGTAATTAATATGGGTATCATTTACTCGGCATCACCCATATTTATAATTCTAATTTCAGTAATATTTTATCACGAAAAGATTACTAAACTTCAATTGTTTGGAACTTTATGTTGCTTACTTGGAGTTCTTATAATTGTTTGTAATGGTCAATTTAAAAATTTAATTAATTTATCATTTACTAAGGGTGATTTGTGGATTTTAGGAGCAATGATAAGCTGGGCTGTATATTCTGTGTATTTAATGCATTGGAAAAGTAAGTTTGATTTATTTACTAAATTTACATTGATGGCCCTAGCAGGAACTATTTTTCTTGCCCCAATGTATTATATTGAGGAAAAATATTTTTATACAACCGAGTTTAATAAAGATTTCTATTTTTGGGTAATAGTTGCTGCTGTTTTTCCAGGAATTATTGCATTCCAAATGTATGCAAAGTTACAAAAATATCTAGGGGCTAGCCTCACTGGCCTTACAGTTTATATGATGCCAATTTATAGTGCACTTTATGGTTATTTTTTATTTAACGAAAAATTATATAATTTTCACTGGTTTGGTGGATTTTTTGTTTTTATAGGAATATTTTTAGCAAATAAAAATTTATTTAAGCTTCGATGACCCATTCAATCAAAACTGTAGGATTTATTGGCACTGGCCTAATGGGTCTGCCTATGGCTAAAAATATTTTAGCAAAAAAATTTAAATTAAACGTTTGGAATCGAACCTCCGAAAAAACTTTAGAATTAAAAAAAAAAGGAGCAAAAGTTTTTTCTGATATAAAAGATTTAGTTCAAAATTCTAAGGTTATAGTTTCAATGCTTGCAAATGATGATGTTTGTAAAGCAGTTCTTATTAAAAAGACTCAACCGTACTTAAAAAAAGGACAGATTGTAATTGATATGAGTTCAACAACTCAAACCACAGCTTTACAAATTGGTAGTGCTTTAAAAAAAAAGAAAGTATTTTTTTTAGACGCTCCTGTTTCTGGAGGCACTATAGGTGCTGAAAAAGGAACTTTAGCCATTATGGCGGGAGGAGATAAAAAAATATTTAATATCGTGATGCCATTATTTAAAAGTATGGGCACCGCGATTTATGTTGGAAAAACTGGATGCGGCCAAGTTGCAAAACTAGCAAATCAAACAATTGTTGGAATTAGTATCGGAGCTGTTTCAGAAGCATTAATTTTAGCAGAGGTAGCAGGAGCGGATCCAAAAGCTGTGAGAGAAATTATGTTACAAGGATTTGCAGACGGCCCAATTCTTAAAAATCATGGTTTAAGAATATTAACCAAAAACTTTAAACCAGGTGGAAAAGCATCAACGCAGCTTAAGGATATGAACAACATCATTAGTACTGCAAAAAAATATAAATTAAATTTACCAATTGCTAAAAAAGTCCAAGAACTTTATGCAAAGACTGTAAAATCTGGAAGAGCAAACCTGGATCACAGTGCGCTTTATTTGTATATTAAATCATTAATTTAATTAAAAAACATTATTAGACTCAGTGTAAAATATTTTCAACAATATAGTTTTTTTTTATATTTTTTAATTTTATATCCTTAATAGTGTAAAAAAATTTTTTTATTTTAATTTTATTAATTTTTTTAATTTTTTCAAAATCTTTTGGCAAAACAAAAAAATTGATATGTTTTTTATTTAATTTTTTTTTTATATCAGAATATTTACTGTTACGCTTAAAAATATAGCCAAGCTTTACATTTTTAAATTTATTTTTAATTTCAATTAAATTTTTTTCAATAAAGGAAATAAATAAAATGTTTTTATTGTATTTATTATAGACTTTTTCGAGTTTTCCTAAGTTAATTTGGTTTAATAAAGGTTTAATTTCCAATAAAATTTTAGTTTTAGGTTTTATAATTTTTAGAAGATCTTTGAGTTTAGTAATATTATATTTTTTTATATCCTGACTAGTTAAATCTTTGATTTTTTTTTTGTTAAATAATTTTTTTAAGTTAAAATCATGAAAACAAACCAAGATATTATTCTTTGAAAAATGAACATCTATTTCAATATTATAGTTTTTTTGTAAACATTTTTTAAAAGCGCTAATATGATTTTCTCTCAAGCCTTTATTAATTAGTCCTCTATGAATAAACATTATTTTAAACCGTCAGTTTTATATAAAATTATGAGACCAGAAATCAAAAGTAAAAGAACTGTAGAGAATCCAATTCTTTGACTTTCGAAAATTAAAGTAGCAGACCCAACTAATGCAGGTCCTAAAAAAGATGTTAATTTTCCAGATGTAGCAAATAATCCAAACGCTTTATTTTGATCTTCACGTCCTATGATTCTTGAAATCATCACTCTGCTAGCTGATTGTATTGGTCCAATAAAAAAACCTAGTAAAGCTGCAAAAATAAAAAAATATAGTTTTGTTTTAGTTAAAATAATTAAAATTAAGAATAAAATTAAGAAAACAAGAGAAACTAAAATTGTATTTTTACAATTAAAGTGATCATTAAAATACCCACCTAGCCAGGCTCCAATTACAGCGGCCATATTCATTAATATTGACATAAACAATAATTCTTTAAGGTTTAGTTGAAAAATACTCACTGCAAAAATACCCCCCATAACAAATATTGTATTAAGTCCATCCCCGTATAATAACCTTGCTAGTAAAAATTTTGATATTTTTGTAAGACCTTGGTTCCATAATAATTTTCTTAAATTTAAACTTTCTTTTTTTTTATTTTTTTTTTCAATTTTAATTGAATTTAAAAGTGGTAAAGAAAATATCAAAAACCACAGAGCAACAAATATTACACTTGCTCTATAATTTATACTTTCTCCAAAATTCTTTAGATAATCTGATTGTATAATAAAGTTTATTGTTATTAGAAGGGCAATAACTCCTCCAAAATATCCCAGAGCAAAAGAAATACCAGAGGCAAAACCTAATTTTTTTTTATTAGAGGTATTAATTAAGATAGAATTATAAAATATAGAACTTAATTCATAAAAATAATTGGCTATACAAATTATAAATAAAGTAAAAAAAATATATTTTGTTTCAGGTTTTGAAAACCATAATAAGATCGTAAAAATAATACATGCCAATGTTGATATTTTTAATATAAATGAATTAATATTTTTTTTATCGGCAATAGCTCCTAGAAATGGCCCAGACATTGCAACAAGAAAACCAGAAATAGAAATGGTCCAACCCCAGTAAGCTTGTCCATTCACATTATTTTGAACTATAGAACTTACAAAGTAGTTTGAAAAAATAAACGTTATTATTATTGTTACAAATGCTGAATTTGCAAAATCGTAAAGTGAATAATGAAATAAGTTAATTTTCACATTATTATTTATTTTAAAAGCTTTATTTAAATTGTTTAATTAAATTATTGTTAGAATATAAGTAGATTTATATTATCTCTGAATCTAATTATGATAAAGTTTTTTTATAATTCAATTATCATCTCATTAGTAATTTATGTAATAATCATTTTATTTGTCTATTTTTTTCAACGTAATCTTTTATATCACCCGAATGTAAAGAATTTTAGTGGTTATCAAATCGATAATATTAACTTTAGTTATAAAGAGGTAAAAATTATTAATGATGATAAAATTGAACTAATAGCTTGGTTACATGAAAAAGATTTAATTAAAAAAAAAACTTTAATTTTTTTTCATGGTAATGCGGGTCAGTTAAACAATCGAAATTATAAGTTAAACGAGTTTTCTAAACTTGATATTAATTTTATCATTTTAGCTTGGAGAGGATTTAATGGAAATGAGGGCAGTCCAAGTGAACAAGGTTTATATCAAGACGCAAATAGTGTTATCAAATGGATAAAAAACAAAGGAGTAAAAGAAGAAAATATTATTTTATATGGAGAGTCTCTGGGCACCGGAGTGGCGATAGAAGTTGGACAAAATAAAAATTTTTCAGGCATAATTCTTGAAGCACCTTATACATCTATGGTTGAGTTGGCTAAGAAATATTACCCATTTTTACCAGTTAGATTATTATTAAAGGATAAATTTGAGAGTATAAAAAAAATAAAAAATTTAAAATCACCAGTTTTAGTTATGCATGGAGGCGCTGATCAAATTGTACCATTTAATATGGGAAAAAAAATATTTGATGAGATTAAAACGAAAAAATATGGATATTTTCCTAAGTTTGATCGACACATGATGACTTATAATTCTGAATTAAAAATTGAATTAGATAAGTTTATAAAAACTTTAAATTAATTTTTAATAAAAGCTTGAATAAAGTCTTTTGCAATAAAGTTATCTAAGTCTTCCTCTTTCTCACCTATTCCGATTGCATAAATTGGGATTTTAAATTGTTTTGCAATGGCAACAAGAATTCCCCCTTTTGCTGTCCCATCTAATTTAGTCATAATAATTCCAGTGATTGGAGTAATTTTTTTAAATTCTTCAATTTGATTAATTGCATTTTGTCCGGTTGTTGCATCAAGAACTAAAATAGTCTCATGAGGTGCATCATTATCAATTTTTTTTAAAACTCTAATAATTTTAGAGAACTCTTCCATTAAATTTTTTTTATTTTGTAGTCGTCCCGCTGTATCAATTACACAATAATCTGCATTATTTTGTTTTGCGTATTCAAAACTTTTAAATGCGACAGAGGCCGGATCGGAGCCAATATTTGACTTTATTATTTCAACATTAATTTTTTTGCACCAAAGTTCTAATTGATCGATGGCCGCAGCCCTAAAAGTATCAGCTGCACCTACGATAATTTTATTACCTTGATCTTTGAGTTTTTTACATAATTTTCCAATAGTGGTTGTTTTTCCAACCCCATTCACACCACAAACTAATACGACGGTTGGCTTATTATGCTTTGTTGAAAAAAAATCTTTTTGTAAAGGTATTAAAATCTCCTCTATTTCTTGTGCAATTGCTTGAAAGAAATTTTCTTTAGTTAATTCTTCTTTGCTATATTTTTTATTAGCTATATTTTTTCTAAACTCTTCTACAAAATTAATCCCCACATCCGCTTGAATGAGAATATCTTCAATATCCTGAAGAATCTCTGCTTGCGGTTTAGATTTATTAAAAACTTCATCAATTCCCTTTGTAAATTTTTCTGAAGTTTTTTTTAGACTTTCTTTAAGCTTTTTAAAAAAATTCATTAAGAATTATATTTTAAGGCTTATGTTATTAATATTTGAAACAGATCCGGTCATTATAATATGTTTATTTTTAGCCCATTCAATTTGAAGAGTTCCATTTTTAAAATGAATATTAACTTTTTTTTGAGTAAGCCCTAATTTATTTCCGGCTACTGCCGTAGCGCAAGCAGCAGTACCACAAGCTAAAGTTAATCCCGCACCCCTTTCCCAAACTTTTACTGTTATATTTTTTTTATTCATAACCTCAGCAAAAGTGACATTGCATCTTTGTGGAAAAAATTCATGATGTTCAATCTGTGGACCAATTTTTTTTAGCAATTCAAATGTTATATTTTTAAAAAAAATAATATGGGGATTTCCAATGCTTAATGTATATCCTGATAAAATTCCAAAAGTTTTAGTTTTAATTTTAACTTTCGTATGATTCATTTTTTTTGCTAAAGGGATCTTTTGCCAATCAAAATTGGGCACTCCCATATCAACAGATACTTCAGTTTTTCCCGTAAGTTTTGCATTTAAAATTCCGCTTTCAGTATTAATTTTTGATTTATTTAATTTTTTTTCATTCATTAAGAAGTAAGAAATGCATCTAGAGCCATTTCCGCATGCCCCTGTTTCCCCACCGTCAGAATTATAAAAAGTTATTTTGGCGTTAGTTTTTTTTTCTTTATCTTTATCTATAAGAATAACTTGATCACAACCTGGGCCTTGTTTTCTATTTGCAATATTTATGATTTGTTGTTTTGAGATATCAATTCTTTCTTTTCTTCTATCAATGATGATAAAGTCATTGCCGAGGCCATCCATTTTATAAGCTTGTATTTCGATCATCTGTTTTGCTGTTGTATCTTACAAATATTCTCAATTATTGACTTTTAAAATAGTAAAATATACTTTTAATAAAATTTTCCACAAAAATAAGCAGGTTTTGTGGTGTCCTTCTAATGAAGGAGATCAACACTAGTCAGCGATATTCGCCCACTAGTGCGATTGCTGCTGGAGAAAAAAAATGTTTGAAAATTTAACAAGTAAAATTGAATCTGCTTTTTCTTTTTTTAGTAAAAGCACTCAATTAGATGAAAAACAAGTCGATGAAGGATTAAGAAAAATTCGTCAGGCTCTTCTTGAGTCCGATGTAGCTCTTTCTGTTGCTAAAGAATTTATTGCAAATGTTAAGCCCAAAGCTATTGGGCAGGAAGTTCTTAAATCTATAACTCCAGGACAATTGCTTGTTAAAATTGTATATGATGAACTTGTTAAAATTTTAGGTAGTGAAAAATCAGAGATTAATCTCAATACAGTTCCGCCAGCAAAAATATTAGTAGTAGGTTTACAGGGTTCTGGAAAAACAACAACTTCAGCAAAAATTGCAAAATTTATTGAAAAGAATTTTAATAAAAAAGTAATGTTATCAAGCTTAGACGTTTATCGTCCTGCAGCTCAAAAACAATTAGAGTTACTTGGTAGTCAAAATAATATTCAAACTATTCCAATTATAGAAGGACAACTCCCTACAGAAATTACGCAAAGAACTTTAGCAGCTGCATCTCTATCGGGTTCAGATGTCATTATCTTTGATACTGCAGGACGCACGCAAATTGATAGTGTCATGATGAGTGAATTAAATAATCTTAAAAATATAATTAAGCCCATCGAAACTTTTCTAGTAGCTGACTCTTTAACAGGACAAGATGCCGTAAATATAGCAAGTGAATTTAAAAAAACAGTAGATTTGACTGGAATAATATTAACAAGAATAGATGGAGATGGAAAAGGTGGGGCCGCTCTTAGTATGAAGTCGGTTGCAAATTGTCCTATTAAATTTTTAGGGGTTGGTGAAAAAATAGATGATTTTGAAATATTTCATCCAGAAAGAATTGCAAATAGAATTTTAGGAATGGGAGATGTGGTATCTCTTGTTGAAAAAGTATCTGAAAATCTAAAAAAAGAGGAAGTTGAAGAGTTAGAAGAGAATTTTAAAAAAGGACAATTTACTTTTAATGATTATTTAAAACAGATTAGACAAATGAAAAAAATTGGTGGTATGGGAAAAGTTTTAGGAATGATCCCTGGTATTTCAAAAATTAAAAAACAGATCGATGAGGCTAATATTGATGAGGGACTTATTGGGAAGCAAGAAGCAATTATTTTATCAATGACTCCTAAAGAAAGAGATAATCCAAAGATTATTGATGGATCAAGAAAAAAAAGAATAGCGAATGGTTCAGGTACTGACATCGCTTTTGTAAACAAGCTTCTAAAACAACATAAAATGATGACAGGAATGATGAAAAGAATGTCTCAAGGTGGCGGAAGAAATTTTGGTGGTTTAGATGGAATACCTCCAGAGTTATTTAATAATCTAAAATAGAAAGGAAAAAATGTTAAAAATAAGACTATCTAGAGGGGGAACTAAAAAAAGACCCTTTTATCAAATCGTAGTTGCAGATTCTAGAAATCCAAGAGATGGAAAATTTATTGAAAAACTTGGATACTTCAATCCGTTGTTACCAAAAAGTAAACCAGAAAGATTAAGCTTAGAGTCAGAGAGAATAACTCATTGGATTAAAATGGGAGCTAAACCGACTTTAAGAGTTGCAAAATTTTTAGGTGCAGCAAATCTTGCTCCAGTACCTGAAAAAAGAAATAATCCGATTAAAGGATTGCCTAAAAAGAAAGCACAAGAAAGATTAAAAGCTGCACAAGCTCCAAAAGAGGCGCCAGCAGCAGCTCCAGCGGCAGAAGCAGCAGCAGCCCCAACAGCTGAGCCAGCTCCTGCAGAAGCTCCAAAGACTGAAGAAAAAGCACCACAAGCGGAGGCGCCAAAAGCTAACTAATTATTATGTGGTCTGCAAAAATATTCACTCTATATCCTGAATTTTTTCCAGGGATTTTAGATATCGGGCTTTATAAAAGAGCTAGAGAAAATAAAATCTGGTCTCTCGATGTCATCAACATCAGAGACTATGCTTTGGATAAGCACGGAAGTGTAGATGACACTCCTTTTGGTGGAGGAAGTGGAATGGTGATGCGTGCGGATGTAATAGATAATTGTTTGGATAAAAATACAAAAAATTCTAACAATGAACTTATTTATTTAAGTCCTAGAGGCGAATTATTAACCCAAAAAATTGCAAAACAATTATCAAAAAAAAATGGAGTAGATCTTATTTGTGGACACTTTGAAGGAATTGATCAGAGAGTTATAGAAGAAAGAAAGATCAGAGAAATAAGCATTGGCGATTTTATTTTATCCGGAGGTGAAACAGCAGCGTTTGTTTTTTTAGACTCCATACTTAGATTATTGCCAGGGGTTCTTGGTAATTCTTCCTCTTTAAATGAAGAGAGTTTTGAAAATAATTTATTGGAATATCCTCAATATACAAAACCTCAAGAGTGGAAAGGAAGAGCTGTTCCGGAAGTACTTTTATCTGGAAATCATGCTAAAATTAAGGACTGGCGCTTAGCACAATCCGAGGATATAACACGTCGCCAGAGACAAGACTTATGGGAAAAATATCATAAATAACAAAATTTTAATGCAAATTTCTATAATGAGAATAGACGAATTAGATAAACTTCATATAAAGAAAATTGGTGAAAAAAAGTTACCAGAATTTTCTCCAGGAGATACTTTAAAAGTAAACGTGAGAATTATTGAAGGAAAAAGACAAAGAATACAAGCTTACGAAGGAGTTTGTATTGCTAAAAAAAATCGAGGAATTAACTCTACTTTTACAGTTAGAAAAATTTCTTTTGGAGAGGGTGTTGAAAGATTATTTCCAGTTCATAGTCCAAACGTGGAGTCTGTTGAAGTTATAAGAAGTGGAAAAGTAAGACGAGCAAAACTTTATTACTTAAGAGAAAGAACAGGTAAATCAGCTAGAATTACTGAAAAAATTAGAAAGAAAATAGGTGTAGATATTATTCAACCTTTACCAAAAAAAGAGGCAGTCCAAAATATTGAAGCCCAAGCAGATTTAGCTGCTGAGCAGGCTCCAAAAAATGTGGAAAAAGCTTCAGCGCCAAAGACAGAAGCTAAGAATAAAAAGAAGTAATACTAGTTTTTATTTAATGGCAAAGACACTTTACGACAAAATATGGGAGAGTCATTTAGTTGATGAACAAAGTGATGGAACATCACTTTTATATATTGATCGACATTTAGTTCATGAAGTTACAAGTCCACAAGCATTTGAAGGATTGCGTTTATCCAATAGAAAAGTAAAATTACCAGGTTCAACATTAGCTGTTGTTGATCATAATGTTCCAACAACTGACAGATCAAAAGGAATTGCTGATAAAGAGTCTGCAATTCAAGTTGAGACACTTTCTAAAAATTGCAAAGATTTTGGTATAGAATTTTTTGGTTTAACAGACAAAAGACAAGGAATTGTTCACGTAATTGGTCCTGAACAAGGATTTACTCAGCCAGGAATGACGATCGTTTGTGGCGATAGCCATACTTCAACACACGGTGCCTTTGGCGCACTAGCTTTTGGAATTGGAACTTCAGAAGTAGAACATGTGCTTGCAACACAAACTTTGATTCAAAGTAGAGCAAAAAATTTCAAAATTAGCGTTGATGGAAAATTACCATTAGGAGTTACTGCTAAAGATGTGATCTTATCTATTATTGGAAATATTGGAACAGCTGGTGGGACAGGTTATGTTATTGAATACTGTGGAGAGGTATTTAGAAATTTTTCTATGGAAGAAAGAATGACCGTTTGCAACATGAGCATTGAAGCAGGTGCTCGAGCCGGACTTGTTGCTCCAGATCAAAAAACTTTTGATTATATTAAAGGCAGACCTCTGGCTCCAAAGGGAGAAAATTGGGAAAAAGCCCTAAAATATTGGAGCACCTTATACACTGACAAAGATGCAAAATTTGACAGAGAACTTTATTTACAAGGAAAAGATATTGAGCCAACGGTTACCTGGGGAACAAGCCCTCAAGACACAGCATCTATTAACGGTAAAGTTCCTGATCCTAATTTAGAAAAAAATGAGGATAGAAAAAAATCTATACTAAGATCGTTAGATTATATGGGCTTAGAACCTAATACTGCTATCCAAGATATTAGAATTGATAAGGTTTTTATAGGCTCTTGTACCAACGGAAGAATTGAGGATTTAAGAGAAGTTGCAAAAATAGTTAAAGGAAAAAAAGTAAACAAAAGTGTTGATGCAATTGTTGTTCCAGGTTCTGGACTTGTAAAATTGCAAGCTGAAAAAGAGGGTTTAGATAAAATATTTAAAGATTCAGGATTTGATTGGAGAGAGCCTGGATGTTCAATGTGTCTTGGCATGAATCCAGACCAATTAAAACCAAAAGAAAGATGCGCTTCGACTTCGAATAGAAATTTTGAAGGAAGACAAGGACGAGGCGGAAGAACACATTTAGTTAGTCCGGTGATGGCAGCCGCAGCTGCAATTGAGGGGAAATTTGTAGATAT
>Ga0194121_10011105_pt1 | contig 10795 bp, 4 predicted proteins | sample TA2MahCa50mmetaG_FD_148609 | JGI IMG/M metagenome (GOLD analysis project Ga0194121, IMG submission 148609) | Freshwater microbial communities from Lake Tanganyika, Tanzania - TA2015020 Mahale Deep Cast 50m | ecosystem: Environmental > Aquatic > Freshwater > Lake | place: Tanzania: Lake...
TAACTCTATTATCATCATCTATATTTTCCTGTTTGTCATTTTCTTGATTATCATTTTTCTGACTATCATCTTCTTGTATATCATTATCTTGACTATCATCTTCTTGTATATCATTATCTTGACTATTGTCATCTTCCTGATTATCTGTTTTAATTACACCATCAATAACATATCCGTATTTCTTTTTATTTTCATCAGTCATATTTTTTAAGAATTTATCGACAACAAAACCACCAAGTGCGTGATACTTGCCTTTAATTACATTTGTTAAACAGCAAACATCCGGATTAATACCCTTTTCCATTAAAAATTTTACCGCTGCGACATTATTTTTATGAATGCATGCATTTTGTAAACACACAATATCTGGTGCGATATGTTTGCTCAATTCTTTTATTCGTGCGAGATTTCCCGATTTTTTGCATTCTGCTCGCAATATATCTATTGATGGTTTCGGTGCAGTTCCATAAGGATAAAAATCTAATTCTGTACATTTAATTTGAAATTTCGTATCAATTTTAATATTATACAAAACAAGATTGGGTATTTCAATACGATAATCCAACGCATAATAAGCATCATCATATGTTGGAATATATCCACCATCTAAAACTAATTTTAGTGCTTGTATTATTTTATTCGTTTGTGTACTATTATATTTCAATGATCTTCTAGGATTATAACCCATAATAGCATGATTTCTTTTTATAATATTTCTAAATGCGGTCGTTGTCGGAGCAATTTTATTGTCTAAAATAAATTTGATAACTGCATCAGAACTAATTTCACACGCTTGTTCCAAGCTTTTAGAATCGAGCACACAACCGTATAGAATTAAATTTTTCATTGTTGTAATTGAACCATTTTTTATTGCGTAAAATAAGCACGTTTGATCTGGAATATGTTTTTGTCCTAACATATAATTTATAAAATCGTCAATACCACAAAAGCATGCAAATTGTAATAATGATGAATGAAGCTTTATATTCTCTTTTTTAATTTGTTCAAATTTTTCATTAATAGTTGATTGATCAAAACATTGTTTTATTGCATCAAAATTACTTACATCTATCTTTCCACCGATATTAAAATAAGTAATCAATAGTTTTGATATATTGGCATAATTACCATAATACATCATTGTTAATATCTGCTGTAATTGAATATATCCGTGTTCAATTAAAAGTTGTATTGTACTCGATAGTACAGCTATATCACAACAATTATACGGTTTATTATGATATCCCCAATAATTGTGTGTAATGTTCGCTATGATAGCATAATATATATCAAAAAGATCTTTTGGTAAATTACCTTTTTTATTTAATAACTCTCTTATTAGATTACTTGCATTTCTACATTTTGTATGTGTATTTTTATCACATACTGTTCCTGGAGGTAATTCTTGATATAATTTTGCAATAATTTCATCACACTCTGTTTCGGACTTCATAATAAACAAATATATACATCATTTTAGATCATCAAATAATTATTTCAATTTTTTATTAAAAACTTATCTTTTTTCAGGTCTCAATGTTGGAAAATAGGTAACATCACGAATACTATTTCTATTTGAAAGAAGCATTACCAATCTATCAACTCCTGCACCCCATCCACCAGTTGGTGGCAAACCCACTTCAAGTGCTGTAACAAACTGTTCGTCAATTTCTTGCGCTTCATCATCTCCATTCGCCTTATCTTGCATTTGACGTTGGAATGTGTCACGTTGAACAAAAGGATTATTTAATTCGGTATATGCGTTGCATAATTCAAAACCACATACAAACAATTCAAAACGTTCTGTCTTGTTCGGATCATTACGATGCCACTTGGCAAGAGGAGACATAATAAGTGGATGATTGATAACAAATGTAGGATTATTGCATTGAGGTTCAACAAACTTTCCAGCAAGCTTATCCAACATTCGTGGAGTGGTCTTTGGTTCACCACAAATAACATTATGTGCATGACACAAATCAATAAGCATCAATCGTACTTCCTCAGTTGTTAGATCATTTGGAAGCTTTACCCCAGTACCCTTTTCAATTTCTTCAAGCATATCTAAACGCTTATACGGTGGTGTAAAGTCAATTTCCCTTTCTTCAGTCGAACCATGAGGTACATACTTAATCTTCATACTTCCCGTAATTGTTTGAGCCATTTGCGAAAAGAATTCTTCAGTCAACGCCATCAGATCATTATAATCGGCATAAGCCATATAAAATTCTACAGACCAGAATGAAGGTTGATGTAGATCATCTTCACTCTCATTACGAAATTGAATTCCAAGTTCATAAACTCTTTCAATACCTCCAACTACAAGTTCCTTCAATCGTAGTTCCGGAGAGATACGAAGATGCATCTTTTGCTTCAAATCGTTATGAAAAGTTTCAAACGGCTTGGCATTAGCTCCCGATGCAATGTTACACAGAACCGGTGTTTGTACTTCCATAAAACCGCGATCATCAAGAAATTGTCTGATAAATTTGAATACGCGATTTCGAATAATAAATGGTTGAATGGATTCATCGTTAACAATTAAATCGAGATCACGACGACGAGCCCTAGTTTCACTATTGGTAATACCAAAATAACTTGTTGGAATCATATGCAGACAGGGAGTCAATCGTACAAATGATTCGACAAAAAGAGTCAATTCTCCTTTATGGGTTTTTCCAACATAACCACTCGCTCCAATAATATCACCACGCACCAAAACAAAAATCTCCTTCTTAAATCGACCAATTTCCCAGCCTAATGTCTTCAAATCAAAAGCAAGTTGTGCTGTATAAACTCCAGTTGGAAGCAATGTGCGAATCGTCATAAAATATAACTTTCCAGCTCCATGAATTGCCTTGATTCTTCCAGCAATCGATTCCTTCGTTTGTACCATCCTATCGCCTGCATTTACAACAGAATCATACTTGGTGCGAAATGCATCAAGTTGCATTGTTGGTTGAAATTTGTGGGGATAAGGATTTGTACCATGAGTAGTTAGCTCAGTAATTTCACTAACCCTTTGTTGATGAAAATTGTCACTACGGACGCTTTCAGAAATCTCTTCCATTATCGAATCGAATTAGGATCATAATAATGATTAGGATAGGTAATAATAATTTTTTTCAAATTTTTGAAAAGGATTCAATTTATAAAATAACTACTTTTTCATTTTGTGAGGTTGGTGTTTGACATAATGAGCATGTATGTGTTCTTAATGAGCATACAACACAAAATACGTGTTTACATTTTGTAAATATAACTTTTCGTTTATACATTTGACATATATTGCATTTATTATCATCATTTGAATATAGCTCTTGACGATGTTGAGCATAATGTATTACTGTTCCAATAAGTTCTTTGGTCATTAGTTGTTTATAATTATATCCGTACCAATGTTGGTGTCCTGTATTAAAAATACAATATTTTTCTGTTTTTGAATTATTGATTAAATAATACCATGAACCGGGTTGTATATCAACAATTTTAATTGGATTGTCACCAATCATATTAAATGTTTCTTTGATATAATTATCATCAACTAATTCGGATGATAATATTGCACACACAGAATCTGGTATATTGTAAATTGCCAATTTCAATACATCGAACATTTCGTCATGAATTTTAATTTTTTCTCTCAAAAGTACACCAACAATTCTTTTATTAAGTTTTAGTAATCGATTTAAAATATTAGCATCCATTATCGAAGCATATTGCAGAATATTTAATTGTATACCATCTTCAGTATCACCATTCAGAATAATGAAGTTGTTAACACGATTTTTAACGTAAAGTAATGTATCAGTGTAATATTTCCATGATAATATCTTTTCTAATAACGATGGTGCATATTTAACACAATATGATAATATTGATCCAGAATTCATATTTATATAACTATGATAACCTGTTATACGTTCTGATTTTAGTAAAATTTCAGCACTTTCTACATTATGTTTTATAGCATACATTAATATAGTTTCATCATTGGTTGTTGATGATGCTAATAATTCTGTGGGAATTTCATTGAGTAATTTTTTTAATATTTGTGGTCTCTTATTTATTATGAAATGTAAAATATTTAAACCAGAATTAAGTGTTGTTGATAAAATTTTATCTTTGCTAATTAAATATCTGTATCCATCAATAATTAAGTCATCATCGACTTTAGATGAACACATATTCATAACAACATTACGTCCATCATGATCCAATAACATATATGCTTCTTTTGGTATTTTATCAAAATCGTTATTTTCCATCATATAATGATAAATGTTCATACCATATTTGTTAACTATCGTTTCTAAATCTTTTATATCATACGGAACATCTTTACCGGTTATAATTTTATAACCAATACTGTTATTCAAAAATGCCATTAATCTTGGATTTCCGAGTTTGTTATTAACTTTTAAATCATCAATTGTTAATACTTCGAGTGCTGATTTAATAATAGTTTCATTAGTAATATGTGATACTGTATAATTACCGTGTCTGTCAAAAATACTTAATACGTCTTTGATATCTTTGAAGAATTTTCCGGTAATTAAATTCGCCATTACGAGTGGATTATCATTACAAATTTCCCTAATCTTATTATTTTTTTCAGAAGATGAGCCGAATCCTATTGTATTATAATCACATGATATTTTCCCAACAGCATCAATAAATAGGTTAAAATCTGTCTCCAAATATTTTGTCAACATTAGTTGTAAGACATTCATCGATTTTTGTGTCATTTTTTGTGAATAAGATGAATTGGTTAATTTATCGAAAATAATATCATTCGTTGTACTTTCATCTATGATTCTCATAATGTTTTGATCACTCATTGGAATATCATCAATGAAAATAAAATCTGGATATTTGTTGATTAATACATCATTTAATTCTATTAATCCATGTCTAAAAGCATTTATGACAAGATCATTATTAATATCAGATTCTTCGATACATTTTTGAACATGTTGAATAGCCAGTTTATCTGCATGATTTCCCATGGAAACTATTAATTCGATATAAAATTTCTTATCAGTATTAATCAAACATTGTATCATTGATACTGGACTCAACACAGATGTAAATAATGGAATAATTGATACTTTGAGTATATCATTAATATAATTATAATGTATTTCATTTGGATGTTCAATTAGAGCCTTCAAACATTTTATTAATTGTTCAATACCGGTTGACGTAATCATTGTTACAAACTCTTCAATTGTATTATATTTTCCAATAATTTCAGATATATCGATTCTACCTATTATTTTATGGATTCCACCAAGTTCAATAATGTTTCTTGCATATTGTTTAAATACATCACAATCATAATTATCTATTATTGATTCCACAATATTAATCAATTTTGTTTTATTATATGAAATTTTATCAAATGCTAACGTTATTGCGGAAAATAGTCTATCAATCAATGTATGATCTAAATGATCTTTTTCGAGTAATTCATCTTTAGTAAATATTTTTTTTGAAAATAACGATATCAAACAATTAATATTATGTTCTATCATCTTTTCAAAATGAGCAGTTGTAATTGTATTTCGTAGAGATTTTATTCCCAAAGCAAATTGTGGTGAATCAAGCTGTATATGTTCGTAGTATAATAGCATATTCATAACAATATTTTCTTTTAATAAGGTTTCTTGAGTTATTATTCCCTGATCAACAAATGTTCTAAATAGAATTGGAATATGTTCCAATAAGAGTTCGATATGAATATAATACTCATCATCTAATGTATGTATAGATACAACATTTGATCTAAATAGGATTTTTAGGAGATCAGTTGATAATTGATCCTCAGTTGTAGTTTGAATATCAATAATATTTCTAACCATTTCGTTTAATTTTTGTTTTAATTCTTGAGATATTTCACATGATGTAATATCAAATGTACTTAAAATCAATTGAATAAATGGACAATCTTTCGTATCTATAATTTTTGCAAATGCTGAAGGATGTCTATATAATGATTGAGATGTAACATTATAGAGAGTTTTAAGACAATACATAATTCGTGGAAGATCTCTTAATTCATCAAATGATTCTATTACTTCGATATTCATCAAAGCATTATTTGTTACATCTTCTTTCTCCCAAACTTTATATGCATTTCTAATGACATCCATTATTCGTAAATTATAACGCACAGTCAAATCTAATTTAGCACCTTCTGGTCGTAATCCAAAAATTTTGCGATAATCAAACATTTGTTGTTCAATTAAATGAATTAAAGGATGATTTTCTTCATGATATATTTGGAATATATCAATGATATCTTTTGTATCAAAATTAGAAAAGAGATCAATTGATGAATATTTGTTAATTAATTTTAAACAATTCGCCTTCGCGCCTATTTTCATATATTTAGCATAATTATCATAATAATCAATATCATATTCAACAACGCTATCAATATTACGTAAAAGTAAATGGAACAACTTAATTATACATGTATGAATATCATGAATATTATTAAAGAATACATCTTCAATATATTTATTTCCAATTTCTAAATTTGTCATAATGAAGCACAAACAATCGACTGACGCTTTTTGATTTTCGTGTATTGTTACTATTGTTTTAACGAATTCATCATAAACATAAGTATCCGAAGTTGTCATATTAACTTCTGTATTCAGATTAATATAATCGCTCAAGGAGTATTGTGTAAATATAAACCACATAGATTTGCAAAATGCATTTGCCACATCAATTGTATTAGCTGATTTTAATAACATTAATAACGTCGCAAAACCGTATTGTGGTGTTTCCCATTCAAAATTACAGTTCTGTCCGAATAATAAAGGAGTTAACAATGTCGGGTATTTTTTTAATTGGTCAATATATGCATCATATAATTCGGAATTACCAAGAACTGTATTAAATAATTCATGATGTACGATAAGTGTCGCCGTTGGAAATTCTTTATCACCGAGTTTAAATGTGGATTCAATAATTTCTTTATCGAGGAATTTTTTCAATGAACCAATTATATTATTTGCCTCCGCTTCTAATACGTCTCCATCGCTAAAAATCTGTGCGAGAGATAATTGTATAATATCGTTTAATTTTTGCCTTACAAACTCTCTATCGATTGTTCCTATTGCGATCATTTTAATAAATAGTTCATCATATTTTTGAGGAGTAATAATCTTCTTACTTTGCTTTACTAATAACCATGATGGAATAACATTAACAAATTTATCAACATTATATACGTCAAGAAGTTCATATGGATATACGTGATTATCATCCGTAACATTTTCAAATATAGGGATAACTATGTCTTTAATTTTTGTCGATAATGATGATAATGGAAGTGTTTCTTCTGGTATTGATTGATATAAGTAATCATAGGATATATGAATATTTTTGCATAAATTTATCTCTTCTTCAAAAATGAGTAGATGCAATAATGACATACCGAATGTAAATCGATGTTCGATAAGTGCTTCAATATTAATCCATCCTTTATCAATATACGACGATAGTTTACCATAAGATACCAATAGTTCAATATACTTATAATTAGACGTATAAGGTTGTAAAAGTAATTGTGTGTATTTATCTGTTCCAATTATTTTTATCAATTCTTCTGCAATTTCTGGTTTCACGAAGGACAATTGCATTATACTTCTTTCGCGACTAGTTTTTCTATCAGTACGTAGAATGATATTATCTGATAAAGTGCTACGGATCTTGATAATTTTATGACATATCGATATTGGCATAGACATATAAAAAATCCAAAAAAGTAATTCGCTCAAATCTTGAATTGTATCAAGATTTAATATTTTATTATCATTTCCCATTACACTTACGAATCCGGGAAATTTAGTCATAGCAAAATCATCAATAAGATTATGTTCAGTTTCATCTAATGTTGTTTTTATAAATTCATACATTGATACCATTAAATCGACCAATTGCATTTCAATATCGGATACAATATTATTATTAGGTGCATTTGTCGTTTCCTTATCATTGAGCCATTGAATTTTTGGTTCAACAGATATATTCGTATTAATCGTATTATGACTTTGTAATCTGTCACATAATTGTATCAATCTCATTACATAGTCAGCATATACATGAAACATATTATGATTAACTTCACCATTGATATCTCTATTTAATTTTTGTATCTCAGTTTGTAATGTATCCATTGATTATATTATACCACAATATCATGAAAGGCTAGAAATAGATATTATTTCAATTTTTTATTTTATTATAATAAAAAATGATTGTAAAAAGATTGATATTTTATTTATTTAAGGATCTCAAAATAATAATAAAGTATTCCAAATGGATGACTTTACATCAAGCTTTTCAACATTGTGTCAAGCATTTCAGAATGAGTTTAAATCAAAAGTAACCATTGTACCTTCATTATTTGATGAATATGATTTTCAAGCAAATGTAACTGGCATAATCAAACAAAAAAATACATCCGAAGCTATTTTGAATACTACTGCGAAATATATAAATTCAACTATGTTTCACTACAAAATTATCAATCCTCCTACAAATCAAAATGTTACATTCCTTGTATTTTATTTTACTGATGAATATATCGAAAAATTTCTGTCAGTACAAAATCAAAAAACAAAAATGGTTAATTATGATAAACAAAATAAGCTTGTATTAGTTGATTACGCTTCTCCCAATATTGCTAAGGATATGCACGTTGGCCATTTGCGTTCCACTGTAATTGGTGATTCACTAAGCAATCTGTTCGAATATACCGGATATACGGTTTTGCGTATTTCTCATATTGGAGATTTTGGTACTCAATTCGGTAGTATTATTAATTATATTCTTGAAAACAATATCACAAATATTAAAGCAGAAGAGTTGCAAGATATTTACGTCAAGGCTAAAAAATGTTTCGAAACAAATGAAAAATTCAAACAAAAGGCTTATGATATTATTAAATCAATTCAAAATGATCAACATTCTCCATATGATGAAATTTGGAAAGAAATTGTAACAGTATCCTATACATCATATCAGAAGATTTTTGATATTATGCATGTTTATCAAACAGTTCAAGGTGAATCTTATTACAAGCCGTTGATTCCAAATATGTTAGATAAGTTTAAATCACAATTCACCGATGAAAATGGCATGATTATTATTTCTGGCGATGTCACAATTCCTCCTCTTATTGTCGTAAAATCAAATGGAGGATATACATATGATACGACTGATCTAACAGCTATCGATTATCGTTGTAATGATGTAAAAGCTGATATTATTCTGTACGTAGTTGATTCTGGACAAGAAACACATTTCAAACAACTATTTTCAGTCGCGACGAAATTAGGAATCATAACATCACAAATTGTAGAACACGTTAGTTTTGGTGTTGTATTAGGTGAAGATCGGAAACGTATTCGTTCGCGAAATGGTGATACACCTAAACTGTGGGATCTTATAGATGATGCATATAATGCTGGAAAGAAATCATTTACGGAGCGCAATTTAACGAATGATGATATTATGAATATTGCTGTTAGTTGTGTGAAGTATTCTGATCTTTCAACAAATCGTAGTACAGATTATGTTTTTTCACCCGAAAGCATGATTAGCTTCAAGGGAAATACATACGTTTATCTAGCATATGCATATGTTCGATGCCTTCATATTATGGACAAACTTAATGAAACAATTGGATTTACACAGAATAACGATATTATTAATGATGATACCGTAATGATTCGCAAAGTACTTCAACTACCTTATTATTTGAATAAGAGTATGAACGATCGTTCTATGCATACATTATGTACGTATATTTACAAACTTGTTGAAAGTTATCAATCATATTATGATTCAAATCGTTGTATTGATTTTGTCCAAAAAACTGTGTATATGAAACGTATCGAAATTACACGATGTATCATGAAAGTTATGAGTGATATATTTGGAATTATTGGACTATCAATTATAAATAAAATTTAATTACTTACTAACACCTTTTCCATCATCAGATGAAACGTCATTATCAGATTCATCATCTGAAGACTCTTCTTCCGAAGATGCTTCCGTTTTTAGAACACGTTGACCTCTCTTAGTAGTCTGAACGTTAAGTTCTTTTTTCTTATGTGATAGACGATTTTGAATTTTTTTATCTTCTGATTTAGCTTCACCCGCAATCTTACTCAATGTGTTGTAAACATTAGAATCATCATGTTCTTCAACAACATCTGTTTCAAAAATATCATCATCACCATCTTTTTGCACTAACTTTCCTGCTTTTGATTGTTCATGACGATCATCAATACGTCTTACAAGTTCGCATGCATCGTCTTCACGTCGGACATGAACATAAGAACCAGGTTTTACCCAAACTCTGCGAAGTTTTCCAGGAATAATACAATCGGTTTCTGTTCCATCATTCAGTTTGACGCGAATTCGAGGCCCTCCGAGCATTTTGGTCACTGTACCATAAAAATCGATACCAGTTTGTTCATCCACTTCACCTTCAGGGTTATGTTTCTTTCCCCGTTTGGATTTACCCTTTTTGTAATTTTTACCTCCGGTAGCATTAAAAGACATCGCGAATGTAGGGATCCTTATATTATTGATGATTATAGAATATTGATATTTCAACTTTTTTATTCATATTTTTGATAAAATATGAATAAAAAGTTATTGAAGGATGAACTGTAAATTCATCCGAAAACAATTTTTTATTAAAAAATTGAATAATATACAATTTCGTTTAAAGTTACAATAATCATAATACAATCATAGTCAA
>Ga0194121_10011106_pt1 | contig 10794 bp, 10 predicted proteins | sample TA2MahCa50mmetaG_FD_148609 | JGI IMG/M metagenome (GOLD analysis project Ga0194121, IMG submission 148609) | Freshwater microbial communities from Lake Tanganyika, Tanzania - TA2015020 Mahale Deep Cast 50m | ecosystem: Environmental > Aquatic > Freshwater > Lake | place: Tanzania: Lake...
GCGTATGTGGGATCGGCAAGGATATACCCATTATCTTCCTGCGAAGTAGGTAAACCTGTAAAACGTAGAGTGGGTATGGCATTTTGTAAGGTCATGTCATCGATAGGGATTGATTCTCCATTAACCGTTAGCTCGGTCAAGAGCAGGCACTCTCTGAGATCTATATTTTCTAATTGGGTGTTTGAATCGCTGTAAAGGTTTAGTGTGCGAAGGAAAGGACAGGCTATCACGAGTTCTCTAATATGAGGTAAGAAGTTAAATACATTAGGTAAAGCCGTCACATGGCCGTGGATTGTAAGGGTATCGCTTTGAGATCTAAAGGCTGTGAGTATTTCTTGCGCAATAGAATATCTATCGGTCTCGTTTGGATTTTCTTTCAGGTAGATGTCTAAAAGATTTAATAGATGTCCTTCTTGCCTTCGCTCAGGAGTAAAAAGAAATGGAGCGGATGAGTTAGTATGATCAATAGGTGCACTCAAGGGATACCTCAAAAGCTAAAATAGTGTTTTTAATTTAATATTATTATAGCAAAAATAATTGTTTTTTAGAATAAAATTAAACCCAGAATCTCATTAAATATTAAAATTTAATTTTTACAAAAACCGATATAATTAGGAGGTTTGCCGAAGCGGCAAGGGATCGGGAGAAGCCTATTTTGACGATACTGTAGAAGCTTAAAGGTCCATCATGGAGTTGTCTGCTTCTCTATTGATATCACCCTCCGCTAGACCCTCGTAATAGAGGATGGTAGCCCCTTTGAGGGCATTATCGACCTTGTCTTGGGTGACTTCACGGACCGAGTGGTCGTCGGCTTTTATCCAAGGGCCGCTTAAAGGATCGTCCGGAGTGGAGTTTCTGAAATAGGCGACATAGTGGCTGAAAAGGGGATTTGTAGAATTTGGTATGAATTCTATAAAACCTTGTAGCATCAGAAAAGTGGGGGTCTCAGATAGGCGGGTGGTGTTACCGCTTGGTTCAATTTCATAGGCGTTTAGGTCGAGTACTTCCGGGATGTCTTCTAATTGAGGAGCAAAATCGTTGTCTTTCGTGATATTGACAATCAAGTGGGAAGAGGAACCTCTGAAAGGAGCCAAAAGGTTGCTTTTGATAAGGGAGGCAAAAGGGATAGGTTGGGTGGGATCTTCGGTAAAGGGATAAAGCATCATGGCATGGTCGGATGTTTGTGGACCTAGTAAAGCATTAAGAACTACCCAGGCATCATCTGAGAGGCCTAGTTCTAAATTTAAGTTATAAGGGGGCTTGTTGAGCTCGCCAATAAGCGAGCTGCCATAGTTGATATCGTGATAACTTTGCATTAGGGGATTTTCTGCTAGGTGATAAAGATTCTTCAGACGAGTTGCATGGGCGAGTTGATAGGCGCTTAAGGCAAAGCATGTGTTGCCATCGTTAAAGAACCCGTGGACATTCTCTAGCTGGCCTAGGGTAAGGGGGACGTTATCTATTGGAGGGTCGTTGGCTTGCAAAGAGTAGAATTCTGAGGTGAGATGCAATAGGTCGTCTCCTAAAAAATCGTGGTTCTGGTTTGGAAACTGCCAATTCCTTAAAGAAATAGGAGGGGGAGCAAAGCTTAGGCCGGTGCCGGGAAAAGATTCTGTATTATCGAACGTTTGTGATGGGGGTTTGTATTTCACTTCAAAGCCTGTGTCTATTGGGGGTAGAGGGTCTTCGAGGTCATAATTGCTATCGGAAGAAGGTAGCCGTATATTAGATAGTGTAGGTATGGCGTTCTTTAAGGACTCATTATTGATAGAGGTTGGGACTCCGTTAATTGTTAGATCCTTCAATGACGTACACTTGCTGAGGTCTAAGGAAGCAAGTTTTGTATGCTGATTGCTGTAAAGGGCCAATTTTTCAAGACGAGGACAGTTTATTGTTAGATCGCAAATGTTGGGTATAAAGTTAAATACGTCAGGTAGGGAGTTGACCTCAGGGTTTTCTATTGCAAGGCTACGTTCTTTGTATCTGAGTGTATCGCGTATTGTATTGGCAATAAGGTGCCTTTTTTGGTGGGTGTTTTCTTTTATATACTTAGTCTGAAGTTCAGTCAAAAGTTGCAGTTGTTGTTCTTCAGTAGAAAAAAAAGAGGGTTGTAAGCTGATATGACCAATAGGGGGACTCAAGGGATACCTCAAAGGTTGAAATAACGTTTTTACAAAATGTTATTATACAGAAATAATTGGTTTTTCTAGAATAGAATTAAATCGCCACGATTAAATTAGGCGAAAAAATGTATGTTTAATTTTTTTTTACAAACCCAACATAAAAAGATTAGCTAGTAAAAGGTCAGGGCGTTTTAACTAAAAAGATTTGATAGATGAGTTGCTTTGGTTATCAGCATGTTACAAAATTTCTATATGTTGTCCCTACCCCAAGCTAAAGCATACAAATGACACAAGTTTTCTAGGACCCTCTATGAGAGGCCGACTATCAAGTATTTTTAGTTAAAACGCCCTGAGTAAAAGGTTAGGAAGGGGAATCGCTTAAAGAAAGGAACTTACCAGGCTGTTTTAGACGATTAGCCGGAGATTTCTGAGAGAGATCTTTTTTTGTTATGCAGTACTATCATTATCACTAGTATTGGCGGTGCTAGAAGCGGAGTTGGAGGTGGTTGAGGATTGTGAAAGTGCGGTTGTAGCTACGGCTGTGGTTTTTGTCTTCTCTTTGGATAAATATTCCATATAGGAGATTGTCGGTTCTGAGGCCTCTGCCTTATCGGCGGGGACGGCATAATAGAGAGAGGTAGCCGTTTTAAGGGCTTCTTTCCAATCAGCTTCCATTACCTCCTGAATAATATTATCGTTGGCATGATACCACTTATTTTCTTTTTTGTAATAGGTGGTATAGTGACCGTTATTAGCTTTAGGATTAGTTGTGTGATAAGATATAAAGCCCTCTAGGTGTAATTTTTCTGGGGATGGGTTGGTTTGTTTGTCTATTAGCTCTAGTGCTTTTACATCTAATTCCTGGGGTATTGAGGAGTCCTCACTTATTTTTGGGGCACCCTCATTTCTAGTCCTATTGATAATCAAATAGGTGGGGGCAGTGATAAATTGTTGAGTTATTGTGACATTAAGGGGCTGATTTGATTCATTGAGTTCAGTATTACTTGCGAATTGCTTTACCCCCTCTTCGAATGATTTATCGCTAGGAATGCTAATTATGTTATGTAGATCCTGATCGTTAGACTCGTTCGTATTTTCTTTGTTATTGTGAGAGGTGTTTTTTACCTTAATACCTGCATGCCCGGCAACAAGCCCATGTAGTACTCTGTCGGCTTCGCCTATTGTATCCTCTAGAAGAGGGGTTAGAGGATGCTGCTTGCTCGTAAACACCTTATCATTGAGAGCCTTTATTAGATCGCTTCCTTTTTGCATAGTCTCATAGTTTTGGACGTACTTCTTATCTGTTAACCCGTATCGATCTTTTAAAGAGGTGCAGTTGACTAGCTGGTAAGCGCTTATAGCATAACAGGCTTTATTAGTATCATTGTTGATGCCATGGGGAGAGGTGGTATTTGGGGCTTTGGCTGTAGATTGGAAATAGTAATTAGCTAAATTGGAAACAAACTCTATGGATTCTTGTAATGTTTTAGCCTTGGGTGGTTGAGTTGTGGTGCCGGAACCAGTAGCTGTAGGCTGGAGCGTTGGCTTATTTTCCAGGTCAGATGTGATGTCATCCACATGATCTTGATTCTTAGCGTCTCTGTATTTAAGCTTTACTGTCCCATTTTCAAAAACTAATTGGACGGGCTCATTGAGGTTCTTAGTTTTATCCTGAAATACCTGGCTCTCGACGATGGAGTTAATCTTTTCTTTGAGCTCATCTAGGTCATCCTTCTTCAGGTTAAGGGGATTCCCGCCATGAGAGACTTTGGAGATGTTGTATTCCCTTATTGGTGTTATTGACATAATTAATCTTTTTTAGTTTTGTTTTGTAATCACATTTATTTTATCAAATTTTGTTTATGAAATCAATTAAAGTCGCGCTCTTATTAGTCTTTTATAATAAGAGGGTTGCGGTGGGATGATTTTTTTAACTGCTTATAAATAAGAGAGATATAAAAATATTAGATGTCTTTAATAAGGCGCTCTTTAACCTCTTTGGAGGCCATGACTTGCCATACAAGCCCTTGATCTTTAAATGCTTTAGAGATGGCTTTTTCGAAGACTTTCCAGGGGCCTTTTTGGAAGGCGGTATGGGAAAAGGCCTTTTCGGGAGAGAGTTTTTTCTCCGCTAGGGTCTTATGAAAGTCCTGCAGAAGGTGGGTGATCTTATCTTGGTAAAGGGCTTTTAAGGCGTCTGAGGCTAAAGAGTGCAGGGCATTAGGGCAAAGGGTGAAACTTTCAAAAGCGTGGATAAAGTCATTATGATAAGTAAGAAAATCCTCACGCAGTGCTACAGCTGTCATTACGTAGGCGGTACCGTTTTGAATAAGGATAGCCTGCATAGAGCGGATATCACCGCATTCTGCTTTGACATCGATTTGAGAGATATGGGCTTTGCCGGCTTTAGTCGGCAAAAAACCTACCTCATGCCAGCGGTTTTTTCTGTCGGAAGAGAGCTGTTTTTTAACCGCTGCAATATACTCGGGAAGTGTCACGGAGACTTTTTCTATCCCTAGATTTAAGGAGGGTTTAAAAGCCTTTTTGGAGTTGGCAACGAAAGCAATTTTAATCGTAGAAGGGAGCTTTTCCGGATGGACGACTTTCCAGGATTTAGGAGGAATAAAATAGTAAAAACCTTCGTCGGCAGCAAGAGCTAAAAACCCCAGGCAGGCAAGAAGAAAAAAGGCTTTTTTCATATCACGGCCCCAATACCGCTATTGGAGGTGGCAGAAGAAGAGCTTGTTCCCCCTGTTGAGCTGAGAGGGGAGTGGGCCGTTCCTCCTGTGCTTTGGTGAAAAACAAGGGCCAAGATGGTAATCCCTACGATGATGGCGATCCCCCACCCCATCATAGAGGCGCCTACCCCGGTGTATAGACCATCTGCAGCGCATACACCTATCCTTTGGTCGTAAGTCTCGTTATCGTCAAAAGACTCGTCTGCGTAAGAAGGCAGAGAAAGAGCCATTCCCAACGCTAAAAGATAAATAAAAGGCCTCTTCATAACAAAATTAGTGTAAGTATTCCCTATAATGCTCAGTGTGCATAAACGATCACTTTCCCGCAATGGCTATTTCTTTAGAAAATTAAGGGGATTAAGCAAGGAAAGGTTGATTGTTTTTTATTTTTTTGACTACCTTTTAGCGGAGTCAGACTAGAGTGTTTTGAGTGTCATGGGTAAGAAAAAACAACGTGAAGCTCCCCTAGACTAAAGATCTAGGGGCTTCTTAGAAACTAGGAAGCCTACTTCACAAGAACACAAACAAAAGGAAGTAAAACAATGTTTGTAAACGATAGAACAGAAAATATAGGCACTTCAGGATGCCGACTCAGTCCTGAACTCTGCGAATTGCAGTTAAACAGTCCTGAGGGAAGGGACAGTGCTGCAATTGTCAAACCTGTTTATATCCGTTCGAGAGTAAGTCAGAAAAAGCATGGCCATCCTTGGGTCTGCTTTCTTATGCATAACCCTAGTTCAAGGGGGTGCACTTTATGTTAGTGTACGTTTTGAACAAAGAAGGAGAGCCTTTAATGCCCTGTAGCCCTTGTAAAGCAAGAAAACTCCTGGCATCCGGAAAAGCAAAAGTTGTCAACCGAGAGCCTTTTACCATTAAACTTATGTTTGGTTCATCCGGATATAAGCAAAAGGTCACTGTCGGGTGTGATAGCGGTTCGAAAGTAGCTGCTTTTGCAGCAACGGTGAGTAACAAAACCCTTTACGTATCGGAGGTTAAATTAAGACAAGATATTAGATCCAACATGGACCAAAGGCGATCTTTTAGAAGGATGAGAAGGTCTAGAAAAACTCGTTATAGAAAGCCTCGTTTCAACAATAGAAAAAGGGATGGATGGTTGACGCCTACAGTGCAAAGCAAAGTAAACTCTCACAAAAGGGAACTGGCTTACATTAAAAAACTTATTCCCGTACACAAAATCATTATTGAAACCGCAAGTTTCGATATTCACAAAATCACAAATCCAGAGGTCTCCTCTTGTGGTTATCAAGAAGGAAGACTTAAGGACTTCTATAATGTAAAACACTATGTATTACATAGGGATCATCACACCTGCCAACAATGCAAAAAAACAAAGCTTGCGCTGCATGTGCATCACATTATTTTTAGATCTAATGGAGGAAGCAGCTCTCCGGACAACCTTATTACACTTTGTAAAAACTGTCATGAGACTCTACACGGTTCCTCTCAAGCTGAACTGCTCTCCAAAAAACTCTTCACAAAACTTAAAAGCAAGCCTACCCTTGATGCCACGCAAGTGGCTACCATTGGCTCTTTTTTGAAAAAAGAGGTAGTATGCGAGGAAACTTTTGGTTATGAAACAAAATACAAAAGAGAGTCCCTAGGCCTGCAAAAAACTCACTACCATGATGCAATTTGCATTGCAATCAAGCAAGGGCAACCTATGCAGATTGGGGTGCCTCTTTTAAAAAAAGTACACATAGCTCAAGGAGATTACAAGCTTTGCTCAGGAGATAGATCAGAGAAAATCCTTCCTACAGGGAAGGTTATGGGGATTAAGAAATTTGACAAAGTAAATTCTAATGGGGTAACTGCTTTTGTCAAAGGTAGAATGTCGACAGGTTATGCTATCCTTATGGATATCGAGGGTCATAAGCTAAATATTAAACCCATCCCCAAGCTTAAAGAATTAAAACGCGTTGCTGCAAGAAAATCATGCCTTACAAGTCTTGTTCCCATCGAAAATATCTTCTTAGGTACCACATCATCTTGGTCACAAAATACAGAAAACCACTCTTTTGCAATGAGTCCATAAGTCAAAACATCAAGGAATGTATGAAAAAAATAGAGATCTCTTCTGATTTTAGAATAGAAGAAATGGAAGTAGATGGAAATCATTTACACTTGATGGTGACTTCAAAGCCCCATTTAAGTCCTACACAAATTGTTAGAAAGTTAAAACAAGAATCTACGGTTGCCATGTGGAAAGCCTTTCCCAAAGAATTGAAGCAGTGCTTTTGGAAAGAAAAAACATTTTGGACAGATGGTTATTTTGTATCAAGTATAGGGGAAGTTTCTAGCCATACACTTAAAAGTTATATTCAAAACCAGGGATAGCGATTCATCCGCTAAGCTAAAGACTTAGCGGTTTTCTCGTTGTTTTTATATAAAACACCTTAAATCGGCTAAAGCGAAGGGTTATGTGATCAGCCTCACATTCCTTTGGCTTGCTCAACCTGAAGAAGCAGTAAAGCGCGTGGCCCAGCGAGTTAAGCAAGGAGGTCACCATATACAAGAAAACTCCATCGTAAGGCGTTACTATGCAGGCATTAAGAATCTGATAACACATTATCTGCCTTTAGCCGATGAGGTGTTGATCATAGACAATTCTTCAACAGAAAACTTCCAAACGAATAGTCGCTAGAAAAAGCAAAGATCATTCAATAGAAATTCTAAATACCACCATTTGGAAAAAAATTAAGGAGATAGCCGATAAGCTTTGATTTAATTGAAGCCATTTTAGAAGCCAATGAAAGAGCTTACCAAAAAGCCTTTGAGATAGCGGTTCGCACGGGTACAGCTCTTGTATATTCGCTGAATGGAAAAATTATTGAGGAGAAACCACCCTATCGTTATGAGCTTATACCCATCAAACCCACTAAAAAGAAGAAATCTACCGCTCATCACAAAAAGAAACCTAAATGACAACGTGCCTTATCTATTTTTGGTTAGAGAAAAAGACTGATTGGAAGAAATCGCACGCGCCTTTTGCCACTTCGAATTGGATCCACCGCCTGTCAATACCCGCGGCATCTGTAATAAGGAACTTGAGATTAGGAGAAAGCTTATCTTGCTCCCGCGGCATCGCTACAAATATGTAATGGCCTACCTTGCCAGGGATCACTTGATAGATAGAGGCCGGTGTGTTTTTTGAGAAAAATCCCGCATTATTTGGGGTGATTAACACATTGTCGGCGCTCGAAGCCACAATATAGGTAGGAGTTGAGATCTTTTGTAGACTTTTTTTGTCAAAAATCCAGGCCCAAGCAGGTGCCATCAAAAAAGCAGCCCTAATACGGTTGTCCTTCCGGTTTTGAACCATTTGTTTCTTGTCTAAGCTAGGTAGCGCTTGCTTAATTCCACTAAATTCTTCAGGGTAAGCGTCACTGGGACGGGGAACGAAATGATCCAACCGGGTTGACATTCCACCAGTCAGCCAAACACCTGTGGTGCCACCTAGGGAATATCCTGCAAAGCCTACTTGGGTTAAATCGGTGAAAATAGCAAAAGGCGATAGGACAAACTTATCTAGTAGCGTATGAATATCTTGCGCTCTTTTCCAAATATTGATTTGAGGTTTTCCGTCAAGCTCATCGAGGTGCTGTATTCCAACCACCACATGGTCGTTATATACGAGCTTATTGATAAGCCATGATAATTGATGGGGAGAGCCTCCATATCCATGAGAAATCACAATTAACGGCTTTTTCAATTGGGGATTTGAGATAGGAGCCTCTAGGGCAAGGTTGAACACATCCCAAAGATTCGGAGAGGGGGTGTCTTTGATGCCGGCTTCAACAGGATACCAGATGAGGATTTTGCGCACTTGTTGATAAGACTCATCAAAAAAGGGGATTTCCTTGTACCCAACTACAGGATAGGAGGTCATAGGATGAGGCTCAAATGCATTTAGAAAAGTAATAAGAAAGAAAAGAAAAAATGTAATTCCCTTAACTAGACGGCCGCTCATAAGCTTTGCTCTGGTGTGAACCAACAATTTTTTGCGGCATCAAACTCCACTTCTTCTTGCGGTTTATTGGTTAAAAGCCCCATCGCATAGACAAGACTTGCCATGGAACTATACCAGTCTTTTTCTGATTGGATAAGTCTAGCTTGAGCATTCGCTACCGCCGTTTGAGCATTGATAAGCTCGACAATTGTTGACGTGCCCACTTTATACTTTTCTAGATTCACCTGAAAATCCGTCTGCGCCGAGGCTAAAAACTCTTTGGAATATTTGTAGCTTTCTTTAGCATAATAAACGTTATTATAGTAGGTAGTGACCTCTTGAACAAGATTCAGCTGCATCTCTTTTAGCTTTGCCTTAAAAGCAAGTGTTGTGGCTTCCGCTTTTTTGATCCCGTTTTGTATAAAAAAACCTTGGAAGAGGGGAAGACTCAAATTTAAGCTAAAATCATAATCATAATAGGATCCTATCCCTAAATTGGCCTTTTCCCTTCCTGCTTCTAAACTGCTTGTGATTACAGGATATCTCTGCGCTTTGGCAGCTCTCAATCTCTCTTCGGAGGCTTTAAAGGCGGCTTCCGCTGCATAAAGCTCAGGGCGGTTCTGTGTTGCTAGCTGTAGCAGCGTATCCAAATCGGCTATCTCAAAAAGTTTAAGCTCAGAAGGGTAACTTTCAAAAGTCACATAAGCATTGGCAGGGCAGCCCATGTCATTCAAAAGAAGTGTATAGTCAAGCGTTTGCTTTTTTTGCGCGGCCACGAGATTAAGCTTTTGTTCCAAAAGCTTCGTCGTCGCTTGTACTTTATCACCTACATCCGCAAGACCGTGATTAAACTTTTCTAATACGGCGCCTAAAGCCACTTCCGCATTTCTTACATCCTGCTTTGCAGCCTGTACCTGCGCCGTTTGAGAAAGATAGGTGTAATAGTCGAGCATAATTTGATGAACCATCGTCTGCAGCGACTGATTATGATGAAAGTCTGCCTGATAAAGCGCTTGCAACGCCGCCTGCGAGGTTGCTTTGGTTTGTCCAAAATCAAGTACCGTATAGGAAAGGTTTAATTGCGATCCGTAGGTAATTCCATGAAACGTATTGGGTCCTTGACTTGTCGTTGTATTAGAATTATTGACGTTCGTTGCTGCATTGGCCGTGTTAAGGCTTGTAAATAAAGCCTCTTGATAGTTGTCATACGAGCTTGTCAAGTTACTCAAAATATAGTAGTTTTGTAGAGACTGCCCATAGGAAGCCGCCGCCTCTCTCGCTTGCGCCCAACTCTCCTGCGTCTGAGGGTTGTTATGCAAAGCTACATCGATCACCTCTGCTAAAGACAGACTCTCTTTGGCGCTTTCATCAAGATCCTTGACTGTTAAATCCACAGGCTCTCGACGAATTGATTTAGGAGGAATCCACAAACTCTCTGCCGTCCTTGGAGCAAAAGAATAGGGCTCGCTAGCGCCTCTATAATCCCCACAGCTTGTCAAAAGCAAACAAAGAGCCAACCCAAAAATAGGAGTAAAACGCCACACCATAAAAACTACAACTACTTTGCATTCATCCACTAATAATTGTAATAAGTTTTTTTTAAATTTAAGGGAAGCTCCTTTTAGTGCACGATGGCATAAGCCTTTTAGAGAGTTTCTTAGCCAAGTGAGGATGACCTCTGGATGACACTCCTTATAAGTCGCTCTAAAAAGGACCATGATCCTTCTTAAAGAAACGGAAAAACGCAACATGGCAATAATCAAAAGTACAAATTGATTTCTTAAATTCCAGAGTCTATCCTTTGGGGACTTCAATTTTTTTGTAAAAAAACAATATTGTTTGCACTACCACTTCAAATGCTGCTTCCTAGGAAAGCTCTCTAAGCTTTTCTAAAAGAAGCTTTTGTACAATTTCTGGAGAGGCTTTCCCTTTAGTTGCTTGCATAATCTGACCGATGAGGAAGTTA